>OIXR01000097.1_pt1 | contig 85205 bp, 83 predicted proteins | sample 1587831 | NCBI WGS metagenome assembly OIXR01 (sample SAMN03283263) | human gut metagenome | biome: human-associated habitat; material: feces | host: Homo sapiens | place: USA | collected 2013
CATACATCAGCGGAACAAACAGCACAAGCTACACGATCAAGACAGAAAAACCTGCCGATCAGTACTATGTACGAGTCAGGGCATACAAGCTCTTCAATGACAGTACCATTTACGGCGCGTTCACGCAGCCTGTTGAACTGTAATACGGCAAACGAAAAGGAGCAGATGAAAATCTGCTCCTTTTTTATATCTAAATCTTGATCATGACAAGTGTTTTAAAATACCTAGCCTGTAAAACAAAAACATGTTGTGCGTAATTGATAAAAAAATAACCAAATATTGAAAAATTTTATTAAAAAGATATAGATTTTTGTTAAATTTTATAGTAAAATAAAATTCAATTCGTTTTTACGAAAGATCGGGGGAGCCATATGAAGCATATGCTTACAGATGAGACCCGCAGCCAGCGGGAAAAATTAAACGAAGTATTTGAAAAATACAAAGACACACCGGGAAAGCTTATGCCTGTTTTGCAGGAGGCGCAGGATATATACGGCTATCTGCCGTACGAGATCCAGCAAAGGATATCAGAGGCGCTTGATATTCCTATTTCCGATGTTTACGGTGTTGCGTCTTTTTACAGTCAGTTTAATCTGACTCCAAAGGGGAAGCATCGTATTTCCGTTTGTCTTGGCACGGCGTGCTATGTTAAGGGCGCAAGCAAGGTGCTTGAACGCATCGAGGAAAAGCTGGGTATCAAAAACGGCGAGTGCACGGAGGACAGATTGTTCAGCATTGATTCGTGCAGGTGTGTGGGAGCATGCGGACTCGCGCCCGTTATTATGATAGACGATGAGGTCTACGGCAATCTTGATGTTGATAAGGTTGACGCTATTCTTGATATGTATATTGAAAATGAGAAGGGCGGTGAAGCTGATGACGATAACTGAGCTGAACAAAACAAGAGAAAAAAACAGGGATATCGTTCTTGTTCGCAAGCTTGCCGCCTCTGAAAGCGAAAAGCTTGAAAAGAAAACGGAATACAGAAAACAGGTGCTTGTGTGCGGTGGTACGGGCTGTACGTCTTCAGGCTCCAAAAAGGTTCTCAAAGCGCTTAACAAGGAGCTTGAAAAACAGGGGATAACGGATGTTCTGGTTGTCAGAACGGGATGTTTCGGTCTGTGCTCGCTCGGTCCGATCATGATCGTTTATCCCGAAGGCTCTTTTTACAGCAAGGTAACTGCGCAGGAGATACCGGAGATCGTTGCAGGTCACCTGAAAAAGGGCGGGAAACCCATAAACAAATATCTTTATCCCGAAACAGTACATAGCGACGGAACAGCCATTCCGCTCTCAGAAACGCCGTTTTACAAAAAGCAGATGCGCATCGCGCTGCGAAACTGCGGTATGATAGACCCTGAAAATATCGAGGAAGCAATAGGCGCAAACGCGTATCAGGCACTTGCAAAGGTGCTGACGCAAATGACGCCCCAACAGGTCATAGATGAGCTGCTTGAGGCAGGTCTGCGCGGCAGAGGCGGAGCAGGTTTTCCCACCGGCCGAAAATGGTCCTTCGCTATGGCGCAGGATCATGATGTTAAATATGTTTGCTGCAACGCGGACGAGGGCGACCCCGGCGCGTTTATGGATCGTTCCGTTCTGGAGGGCGATCCGCACGCTGTGATCGAAGCTATGGCGATCGCAGGCTATACGATCGGCGCAAAACAGGGCTTTGTTTATGTGCGCGCCGAATACCCAATTGCCGTTTCAAGACTCAGGATCGCTATTCAGCAGGCGCGAGCATACGGATTTCTCGGAAAAAATATCCTCGGTACGGATTTTGAGTTTGACATCGATATCAGGCTTGGAGCAGGCGCATTCGTATGCGGTGAGGAAACCGCGCTTATGACCTCTATCGAGGGCAACAGGGGCGAGCCGAGACCGCGGCCGCCTTATCCGGCAGTTAAGGGTCTTTTTGGCAAACCGACTATTTTAAACAATGTTGAAACATATGCTAACATTGCCCCCATCATTCTCCGCGGAGCGAAATGGTATTCGTCAATCGGCACGGAAAAATCAAAGGGCACAAAGGTGTTTGCGCTCGGCGGAAAAATAAATAATGTCGGCCTTGTTGAAGTGCCCATGGGCACCACGATACGTGAGATCGTTGAGGAGATAGGCGGAGGCGTGCCGAACGGCAAAAAATTCAAGGCGGCGCAGACGGGCGGTCCTTCGGGCGGCTGCATAAGTGCCGATTATATGGATGTTCCCATTGATTATGACAACCTGATAGAAATCGGTTCCATGATGGGTTCGGGCGGCATGATCATATTGGATGAGGACACCTGTATGGTGGATCTGGCGAAATTTTACCTTGAATTCACGGTTGATGAAAGCTGCGGAAAATGTACGCCCTGCCGTATCGGCACACGCAAGCTGCTGGATTATTTAACCAGGATAACGGACGGTACTGCCACTATTGAAGATCTTGACAAGATAAAAGAGCTGTCAAACCACATGAAAAGCTCTTCGCTCTGTGCACTCGGTCAGACGGCAGCAAATCCGATATTGTCTACCCTTAATGCGTTCGGTGATGAATATCTTGAACATATAAAGAACAAACACTGCCCCGCTCATGTGTGCACGGCATTGCTTTCGTTTACAATCAATCCCGAAAAGTGCCGCGGCTGTACGCTCTGCGCGCGCAACTGCCCTGTCGGCGCAATAACAGGCAATGTGCGAGAGCCGCACACGATTGATCCTGAAAAATGTATAAAATGCGGTCTTTGTATGAGCAACTGCCATTTTGAGGCAATAGAAAAGAGATAAGGGGGGCGATGGATATGGTAAATCTTAAAATCAACGGTATTTCAGTGCAGGCGGAGGAAGGCACAACAATCATTGAGGCGGCAAGGCTTGCCGGAATAGATATTCCCTCGCTCTGCTATCTTAAAGAGATCAACTGTATCGGTGCCTGCCGTGTCTGTGTTGTAGAGGTCAAGGGTGCAAGAAGTCTTGTTGCCTCCTGCGTGTATCCTGTTGAGGAGGGTCTTGAAGTCTGGACCAATACTCCTAAGGTGCGCCAGTCAAGGCAGACAACGCTTGAGCTTCTTCTTTCTGAGCACCATAAAAAATGCCTTTCCTGTGTGCGGTCCGACAGATGTGAGCTGCAGAAGCTCTGCAAGGATTACGGTGTGGACGAGGACCGATTCCCGGATACGGATAAGCTTCAGGAAATTGATTACTCCTCTTCTTATCTCGTTCGGGATAACAATAAATGTATCCACTGTATGCGCTGTACGGCAACTTGCCGCAATCAGACTGTAGGCGTAATAGGCCCGAGAAACAGAGGGCACAATAAAACCATCGGCTGCGCGTTTGATATTCCGCTTCAGGAAACCGCCTGCGTAGGCTGCGGGCAGTGCGTTGTTTCCTGCCCGGTGGGGGCGCTGTATGAGAAAACGAGTGTGCCGGATGTGTGGGAGGCTATTGCCGATCCATCGAAAAAAGTCGTTTTCTTTACCGCTCCGGCTATAAGAGCAACGCTCGGAGAGGAATTTGATCTGCCGATAGGCACAAATGTTGAAAAAAAACTGCCCGGCGCTGTCAGAAGACTGGGAGCGGACGCTGTTTTTGATATGGATGTGACCGCAGATCTGACGATCCTTGAAGAAGCGAATGAGCTTGTGGACAGGATCAAGAACAAGAAGCCTCTGCCGATGTTCACCTCCTGCTGCCCCGGATGGGTGAAATTTGCGGAGCACAATTTTCATTCTCTGCTTCCCAATCTTTCAACCTGCAAATCACCTCAGCAGATGTTCGGCGCGCTGCTCAAAACATATTATTGTGAAAAGAACGGCTTGGATCCAAACGATCTGTTCGTTGTTTCCGTTATCCCATGCACGGCTAAGAAGTTTGAGATCACGCGCCCCGAAATGGAGGGCGATGTGGACGCGGCTATCACAACGCGCGAGCTTGCGCAGATGATCAGCGGCGCGGCAATCAATTTCAATGCGCTTAAGGATGAGGAGTTTGATTCGCCGTTTGATGTTGCCAGCGGCGCGGGTGTTATCTTCGGCGCAACGGGCGGTGTTATGGAGGCCGCTTTAAGAACAGCGGCAAATATTCTGGACGGGGATTTCAAGCTTGTTGATTTCAGTGAAATCCGAGGTGTTAACGGCATCAGAACGGCTACATATAATGTTGCCGGTATGGAGATAAAGGTTGCCGCGGCAAGCGGACTGGCGGACGCCAGAAAGCTGTGCGAAGAAGTTGAAAGCGGCAGATCGCCGTATCACTTTATAGAGATCATGGCGTGCCCGGGCGGCTGTATAAACGGCGGCGGTCAGCCGATTCAGAGGGACGCCACAAGGAATACCGTTCCTATCAAAGAACTGCGTGCCAAGGCGCTTTACGATGAGGATAAAGCGCTTGAGATCAGGCGTTCGCATGATTCGCCGGTTATCGAAAGGCTGTATAAAGAATATTTCGGTGAACCAAACAGTGAAAAGGCGCATCACCTTTTGCACACTACCTATACAGCGAGAGAAAAATTCTGAAATCATATTCAATATGCGGCGGTCCGAAAGCGTTTTGCTTTCGGCCGCTTTTCGTTTCAAGAACTTTTGTTGTCTTTTTGCCTTTTCTGTTTTACGGCGGCTGAGAAATCAGCCGCTGTTTTTTTGTTTTTCAAAATATAGCCTGTTCGGGCTATGAAAGCGCCGTTTTCCGCCTATGGGTGAAGGGCTTTCCTTCAAATTGCGATCGGAGGTTATTATGGGAAGAAAGAAAAAAACACCGCAGGAGGAGATAAGGGACGGGCTGAAGCGGCTGGCATTCGGAGAAATTCAGGATGCGGTCCGTCTTTTATTTGCCGATGAAGCCGAGGTGCTCGCAAAACTGCCGGAGTATAACCTGTTCAATATAAGCGAGATCAAAAGACCGAAGGGCGGCGGAATGGAGATCAAGTTTTTTGACAGAATCAAGGCGCTTGAGAAGCTCAGAGAGATAGACGGGGACGCAAACCCGGAGCCAATCGGCTTTTACAAGGCGCTTGAGGACGGCGCGAGAAGTTTATCGTCCGCAGCAAAAGAATATGGCGAATAAATTTTATCCTTTTTCAAGAAAGCAGCTTGCCGTTTTAACTTGGTGGTGCGCCGGCAGCGCCGCCGAAAACAAAAACGGCATCATATGCGACGGTGCCGTGCGTTCCGGCAAAACGCTGTGCATGAGCATATCCTTTGTGAGCTGGGCGTTTTACCGCTTTAATGAAACGGCTTTTGCGATATGCGGCAAGACGATCGCTTCGCTCAGGCGTAATGTGGTCACGCCGCTGATTCCCGTGCTTACCTCCCTCGGTTTTAAATGTGATTACAAACTGAGCCGCAATTTTATAGAGATCGGTCGGGACGGCATGCGCAACCGCTTTTATCTTTTCGGCGGGCGCGATGAATCCTCCGCTTCTCTGATCCAGGGTATGACCCTGGGAGGCGTTTTGCTTGATGAAGCCGCGCTTATGCCGCGGTCTTTTGTTGAGCAGGCGCTCGCAAGGTGCTCTCTTGAGAATGCAAAATTCTGGTTCAACTGCAATCCCGAGCACCCTTTTCACTGGTTTTATAATGAATGGATCTTAAAAAGAGATCAAAAAAATATGCTCTATCTCCATTTCACTATGGAGGATAATCCGTCATTGTCAAAAAAAGTGATAAACAGGTATAAAGGCCTTTACAGCGGCGCGTTTTATGAGCGCTTTATTGAAGGAAAATGGGTTGCGGCGGATGGACTTGTTTATCCGATGTTCAGTTCGCAGCGGCATATCAGGAAAAGCAGCGGCAGCTTTTCCGAATACTATCTCTCCTGCGATTACGGCACGGTCAACCCGTTTTCTCTGGGACTGTGGGGCAAAAGCGGCGGAAAATGGTACAGAATAGGCGAATACTACCATTCCGCCAGAGACAGCGGTGTTCAGCTTACGGACGAGGAATATTATGAAAAGCTCTGTGCCCTTGCCGGGGGCAGAAGGATAGAGGCGCTTGTGATAGACCCGTCCGCGGCAAGCTTTTCACAGACTGTGAGAAGGCATGGCAAATACAGGGTCATAAAAGCGGACAATGACGTTCTGAAAGGTATAAATCTGGTTTGCCGCGCGCTGAAAGAGGAGGACATATATTTTTATCCCGAGTGCTCGGACACGATAAGGGAATTTTCCGTTTACCGCTGGGATAACGATATAAAAAGAGATTCGCCGAAGAAAGAAAACGATCACGCAATGGATGATATACGCTATTTTGTTTCAACCGTACTTTACGGCAGAAACGGCGATATTTATACCTTTGCGGTGGAAAGGATGTGAATGCTTGGGTCTGTTCAATATCAAAAGGCATCCGAAACAGAAAAGCCCTGCGCCGGCATGTGCCGTTCAGACGAGCGTCCGTTCAAATCATCCGTATTCATTTCTGAACGGATATTCAAATCTCGGTCTGAATAACCGAATCTATTCTTCGCTGCGTGAGAGCGTGCCCGTAATAGACGCGGCGATACTCAAGATCATAAGGCTTATGAACGATTTTGAGTTTGAAACAGGCAATGAAAAAATTGACCGTGATATGAACGGCTTTTTTGAAAGCATAGATGTCGGAGGAAACCAGACGGGTATAAGCGCGTTTGTTTCGGCTTATCTCTCTGATCTTTTGACCTATGGAACAGCGGTGGGCGAAATGATTGCGGACAGCAGAGGCTTTTACGCGCTTTACAACGGTGAGCTTCAGGCGCTTGAAGTGAAGAGAGCGGCAAACAATCTGGATGTTGAGTTTTACAATTCGGGGAAAAAGCTTAAAAATCAGGAGCTGATACTGTTTTCGGCGCTGAATCCGGAGCCGGGGAGCATAATGGGCACAAGCCTTTTGCGGGGCTTGCCTTTCATTTCCGATGTGCTGCTCACAATTTATAATACTATAGGCGAAAACTGGAAACATGCCGGGAATCTGCGTTATGCCGTCACATATAAGCCTGCGGACAGCGATACGGACGCCGGGCTTGCAAAGGACAGGGCAAACCAAATATGCAGGGCTTGGCAGGACGCTATGAGCAGTAAGGAAACCATAAAAGACTTCGTTGCAGTGGGCGATGTCAGCGTCAAGGTCATTGGGGCGGACAACCATGTGCTTTCCAGTGAAATTCCAGTTCGTCAGCTTATGGAACAGATTATTGCCAAAACGGGTCTGCCGCCTTATATGCTGGGGCTTTCGTGGGCCACAACGGAGCGCATGAGCCAGCAGCAGGCGGATATGCTCACCACAGAGCTTGAGGCTTACAGAAAAATTATAACGCCGGTTCTTATAAAGATCGCACGCAGATATCTTGATATCCATTCCGTTTTTCTGCCTGTCAGAGTGAAATGGGCGGATATTACGCTTCAGGATGAAACTGAGCACGCAAGGGCGCGCCTTTACAGCGCACAGGCAGACAAAATACTTAAGGAGGATGCGGATGACTGATTTTTACACGCAGAAAGCGTATGTGCCGAGTGAGGCGGACTATGAAAAAATAAAAAAGTTCACGCGGCGTGAATTTTCCGAAGATGAGCTTTTTATTTTTGAGGTGTCTCTCTGTGACAATGATGTGGACAGGGATTTTGAAAAATTCTCAAACAAATCACTGGATGAGCTTCAGCCGCTTTTTGTCGGCAAAACCGGCATAAAGGACCATTCTATGAGATCGGAGGATCAGACAGCGCGCGTTTTTGAAACAAGCGTGGTTGAGATACCCGGCAGAAAAACGGCTGACGGCGAGGATTACCGTGTGCTGCGCGCAAAGGCGTATATGGTGAGAAGTCCTCAAAACGAATCGCTTATCAGAGATATTGACGCCGGTATTAAAAAAGAAGTTTCGGTTTCCTGCAGTGTCAGGGAACGAATATGCTCCATATGCGGGGCGGACAGAAACAAAGAATACTGTGCGCACAAAGCCGGAGAGGAATACGAAGGCAGGCTTTGCTGCACCATCCTGAACTCGGTAAGCGACGCGTATGAGTTCAGCTTTGTTGCGGTGCCGGCTCAGAGAAACGCCGGTGTTGAAAAAGCATTTGAAATCAAAAAGGACGGTTCGGATATGAACGATTTAATAAAAAAACTGAAATCGGGCGCGGCTACGCTTTCTGATTCCGAAGCGCAGCAGCTCGTTAAGCTTTACGGAGCTCTCGAGGATGACGCCGCGCTTGGCAGAGAGTATAGAAAATCCCTGATCAGGGATCTGGTGGGGCTCTGTTCCAAAGAGCTTCCTCAAATGGATATTGAGGTCTTTAAAAGGCTTGCCGATATTATGACGGCAAAAGAGCTTGTAAGCTTTAAGGAGGCGTTTGAAAAGCAGAGTGCCGTGCGTGAAAAGCCGTCTCCCCAGCTTGCGTCACATAAGGAACAGAGAGCAAAAAACACACTTAATGAATTCAGAATTTAGGAGGAAAATATATGAAAGTCGGATACAAAGGTTTTAATGAGCAGGTGCTCACTTTTCTTGCTTCGGGCGAGGTAAAGGCAGGATATCCTGTAACCGTTGCCGATACGGGGCTTATTTCCAACAGTGCGGCAGACGCAGAGTTTGCAGGCGTTGCAACACAGGGCGGCACGGAATTTGCCCCTGTTATGATAAGCGGATATACAGAGCTTTCTTACAGCGCCGGAACACCGAAATGCGGTTGGCAGTATCTTACCGCAGACGGAAACGGCGGAGTCAAGATAGCTGCCGCCGGCAGGGCAGCGCGCCTTGTTGTTAAAATCGACACCGAGAAGAAAACAATCGGTGTTATTCTTTGATTTTCAGGAGGACATATCATGGCATTTGATAATATTAAACTTGAAAAAGGGCTTTATTCAACGGCAGACGGATTTACTGCCGCACTTGAAAAAATCGACCCGTCGGAAAACTATGCAGGCACACAGCTGGAGGGGCTTGACGCGTATCAGCGCCAGCTTAAAAGGTTTGATATAAAGGTGTCGGGTGCAGAGTCGGACAGCGTTTCAAAATTTTTCCAGACAACGGATTCCGCCGTGCTCTTTCCGGAATATGTCAGCCGCGCGGTGCAGCAGGGTTTGGAGGAGACCGACCTGCTTTCAAAAATAATCGCGACTACCACAAATATCGATTCGCTGGATTATCGTTCGGTTGAAAGTGTACCGTCCGACGAGGAAAAAGAACTTGCTGCGGTGGGCGAGGGCGCGTTTATCCCGCAGACAACAATCAGGGCAAAGGACAAGCTTACGCGCCTTTATAAAAGAGGCAGAATGCTGGTTGCGTCATATGAGGCAATCAAGTTTCAGAAGCTTGATCTGTTCACGGTAACTCTCAAACAGATAGGTTCTTACATAGCGCGTTCGCAGTTCGCGGATGCGGTTTCCGTTCTTTGTGACGGCACATCTGAGACCATAACCGCTGAAGGCGACACAGTGACTTATGACGATCTTATAGATCTTTGGGCAAAGCTTTCGCCTTATAATATGACTGCCGTTATAGCCGGGGTGCCTAATATTGCGGCTCTCCTCAACATGGCGGAATTCAAGGATTCGGCAGCGGGTCAGAATTTCCACGGCACGGGCAGAATGATCACGCCGCTCGGTGCGGAGATCGTTAAATGCAACGAGCTCGGCGGAGACAAGCTGATCGCGCTTGATAAGAACGCGGCGCTTGAAAAGGTCTGTGCCGGAGGCGTTGTTACAGAGTATGACAAGCTTATTGACAGACAGCTTGAAAGGGCGACCGTTACCACGATCGCAGGCTTTTCCAAGATCTTCCCGGATGCATGCAAGATCCTTGCATTCGGCGAATAAACGGCGAAAGGAAGTGCCGGCGTGATTGACAGAAACGAGGTTTTTGAATGTCTGAAAGAACTTGGATCTGCTGAGGAAAAAGATATGAACGGTTTAGGAGCAATCATCGATTTTGCCTGTGAATCCGTAAACGCACAGCTTGAAAACGAAGATGTTTGCACGGACAGGCGCGCAGTGTTTCTTGCCGCCGCCAGAGCCAATTATATTCTGGCGTGTTCCGATTGTGCAGGCGGCGGATTCGATTCTTTTTCCGCAGGCGATGTTTCATTCAGCGCGGGTTCCGGGTCTGTTCAGCAAGCCAAAGCGGTTCTTGATGAGGCGGAGAAGTTTGCTTCCCGCCTTACAGGCGGCAGCGCGTTTTCTTTCAGAGGTGTTTGAATGAATCATGCACAGAGAATAAAGAAAGGACTTCTCAGAGCCGGTAAAAGTGTTTGCCTTTCTGACGGCGAATGGAATTCAACGCCCTTCTTTGCGGTCATATCTCAGAAGTGGCGGAGCAACAGATCCAACTTTGAATTTGCCGAAACAGAGCTGGGCAGAGTCAGCACGGATTATTTTACTTATATAGGACCGTATGACCATGATATTTTTTCCGTTTCCGAAAGCGGCAGGCTTATCTGCGGAACAAACGAGTATATTTTTAAGAAAAAGGAAAAAGTTGAGGTTGGCGGTGAAACGCTGTTTTACTGGGGAATCCTGCGGCAGGTATGGGGTGACGGTGATGATTGATTGCAAAATGCTGGTCCCCGGCCTTATTAAAAAACTTCGTGAACGCGAATTTTTTAAAAACATTACAGTCGTGCAGGCTTATTCAAAACTGCAGAAACCTACGGTGCCCGTGGGACCGGTCGTTGTCTGCGGAATCCTCAGTATACATTCACAGGATGTTTCTCTGGGTCAGAATATCAAGGCGGGTGAAGTCAGTGTGTTTGCAGATATCTGCGTTCCGTTTCATATCCGTGATTTTGATTTTCAAGAAGCGGCGCAGGAAGTGTTCGGCGCTTTTTGCAGGGATATTCCTGCCGGTTTGAGCGCTTCCGAGATCACGGTGAACACAGATATGCAGTGCTTTGTAATGAGGCTTACGGTGACTTTTTCGGACGCTTTAAGAATAGATTTATAAAATACTAATGATTTCGGTGGTTTGATTATATGAATGATTATGAAAATATCAGCGAGCTTTCGGAGTATTTACGGCTGGATTCAAAAAGGTATGACGATTCGGCGGGAAGTGAATGATGATGCTGATCGGATTTACATATAAGCATTTTACGCTTCCCGAAAATCCCGAGGATATCAGCATAAATAAATCGAAAAATATCAACACCCGCTCCCTGCCCGGTGCAGGGAGCGCAGTTGATGAAATATCCGGGAATGCCGCTGTTATAAATGTCAGCGGCAGGCTTTACGGAGAGGACAGGGAGGTCCTTGCCGCCAAACTTTCGGCACTGCATGATGAATACGGTGCGGGGGCGCTTTATCTTCCCGGAGGGGAGTTTTTCTATGCGTATTTTTCACAGCTTAAGCTCAAAAGAAACGCTGCTCAAAGCTGCATTTTTTATGAACTTGTTTTCGTAGAAGATGAAATTCATAAAAATGCTTTGGCGCAACCGGATTCTGTAATCGCTTTGAGCGGCGAAAACGCCTTTGATATTGCAAGCCGCTGCGGAGTGCCGGTAGAGAGAATCGTGGAGAAAAACAGTCTGAAAACACCTTTTGATATTGAAGAAGGGCAAAGGTTGACGATCATATGAGGTTTGAATTTTATACTTTTGCAGGAGAAAAAATAAACGGGTCTGAAATCATTTCCTATGAACTGGCAAGCGATATGGATGCCGCCTGTGACGGGTTAAGAGTGTATTTTTATACGGAGTATCCCGTAAAAGATATATTCCGTGTTTGCGCATATGAAAAGGATGTTAGAGTCTTTTACGGCTTTGCGGACAGATTTCAGATGTCGTTTGATACCGGCGGATACAAAGCCTTTGTTTACGCGCGCTCAAGCGCGGCTCTGCTTGTGGACAATGAAGCCGATCCCGGGCAGTATGACTATCCCACATCAAGACAGCTTTGGTTTCAAAATGCGAAGCAGTTCGGAATCGGGTTCGGTCTGCCGGAGGTGTTCTCGGACAGTTCCTATGTCGTAAATAAAGGCACAAGTTGTTTTGGAGCACTGAACAGTTTTATGCAGTATGTATGCTCAAAAAATATTTATGTGGACGCGTATAACACTTTGAAAGTGTTTGAGTACGGCAGTAAACCGAAATCCCTTTCGTCAGCGAAGATAATCAGTGCGTCGAAAACATGGGATAAGAGCGCGGTCATAAGCAGGATAGATTATAAAATTAATTCTGCGGACAAGTACACTTACCGCTTGGAAAGTAAAAAGGCGCAAAATATGGGAATACGTTCAAGAATTCTCATCAATCTTTCTTCGCTGCCGCCGTGGCAGCGCGATGCGGAAGCCCATAGGCGTATAAGTAACTCATTTAAGTCGCTTGACACGGTGCAGATCGTGCTTGCCGGCTCAGCCGGGTTTTCGCTTGGGGATATGCTGTTTGTTGACTTGAAAAAGCTTGGAATCAGCGATGACTATTTTGTTCACGGCATTGTAAGATCAAAAAATTCAAACGGGGAGAAGACTGTTTTAACACTGAGAAAAGAAACGGACGGGGAGCTGGTTAATTATGTGGCTGAGCAGGAAATTTAAACCCAAAGAAGAACATTTTGCCGAAACGGGAGTTATAACACTCAGCACGGAGAACTGCACGGAAGCAAATTCTTCCATGCCGTCAAGAAATTCCGTTTTTTACTCGCCTTACGGGTATGCCTTTAAGCTTCCCGTAGGCGAGGAAGTGCTTATCGTGAACGGCGCTTCGGGGGCAGCCGTTACGGGGTCAAAAATGGACCCGTCGGGACTTGAGCCCGGGGAGATCGCGCTGCGCTCACTCGGCGGTGCGCGCATATTTCTTAAAAATGACGGCAGTGTAGAGATAAACGGACTGGTTATTGATAAAAACGGAGAGATTCAAAAGAGGTGAAAGACTATGGAAAACATCTGCGGTCCTGCGTTTGAAGACGCTGTTGCCGAAAACGCACGCAGGGTTATTCAGACATACAGAGGAGCGTTTTATCCCGATCCGAATTACGGCTCAAAGATAAATACAGTGGGCGATGAACCAAGAGCGCTGTTCGCCCTGTGCTTTGCGAGGCAAGCCGTTTGTGATATGGACGGAGTTTATGCTCTGTCTGCTGAAGAAACAGACGGCGGATATGAACTTACGCTGTCTGTAAACGGACTGAAAAGGCAGGTGAAGATTTCGGCTTGAGTATAACATATGATGAAATCCTCAAAAATATGGAGGAAACATTTTACAGGGAAAGCGGAAAGTATGTTAAGGATTATTCGGATATTTCCCTCAGATTCCGCGCGGTCGCGAGTGAAATATACGCGGCGTATGCTAATGCCGATTATGTGTTAAAACAGGCATTTGTTCAAACGGCACAGGGAGAATATCTGGACCGGCATGCCGCGCTTCGCGGCATTACAAGAAAAAAAGAGGCAAAGGCCACGGGAACTCTTGTCTTTTTTATGGAAGAGCCGCTGGACAGGGATGTTGAGATCCCTGCGAATACAGTTTGCTCCATTAAAGGCAGACCGCTGATACAGTATGCTACCAATGAAAAAACGGTGATACCCGCGGGCTCGCTCAGTGCGGGTTCTTTGGCAACGGCTCTTTCGACCGGCGATGCGTTCAACGTATCTGCCGGAACAGTAAATGTGATGGTTAATCCTCCCGAACATGTTAGTTTTGTAACGAATATAAACCACTTTATCGGCGGATATGATGATGAGACGGATTCCGCTCTTCGTGAAAGGATCCTTGCTTCATACGGGAATCTCAGCAACGCGGTAAACAGAAAATCAGCCGAGGAACTGATTATGACTGTTGAAGACATAATAGACGCTGCTTTGGCTTTGGATGAGGAGAACGGCAGGCTGAATGTATGCCTGCGAACGAAAAATAACAAAATTATGCCCGAAGTGATGAATGCAGTCAAAGATATTCTGGGATTTGCGAAAGTGTGCTCCGTAAATCTTTTCTTTCAACTGGCGGAACGGGCTGAATTTTCCGTTATTGCGGCTGTAAAGGTAAAAAACGGTGCGGATGAGCAGTTATTAAAAGATAAAGTGACTCAAACGATTACGAATTTCTGTGAAGGTGCAAGAATAGGAAAACAGTTGGAAACTTCGCGCATTGCCGCATCAGTGGCGGCGCTGGATGATGTGGAATTCGCGGAGATTTCTGCCGACCCGAGCTTTGAGGGAACCATAACCTGCGGTTCGGAAGAATATCTCATATTAAAAGATGTGCAGGTGGAGCTCTATGAATAATCCGGTGTTTGAAAGGCTTTTGTCCCTTATGGATTCAGTTGGGCTTGCAGGTGAGGAGAACAGTGTTGAAAGAGCTGAGATATGCGCATATTCAGAGGCTGTTTTCGGTATTTTTAACATGCTGGAGCAAGGTATCAACGAGATTTTTTCGGATACGATGGGTGAAAAAGGCGTTAAGATGTATTGCAGCCTTATGAACATTGATGTTACGGGGAATACAGAGGAACTGAAAAGCAAAATAACAGAACGTTTGTCTAATGGCTTTTATCAGTTGAAGGCTTCGGAATTCGATTCTGCGGCTGAAAACACACCGGGACTGGTCAGGGTGGACACCCTTGAAGAACCCGTTTGGGAAATATCGCCGATAAACAGCGATACGCTTTCTGCGTTTTCGGATTTTTCAGATGATTATTATCCTGTCGTTTACCGCCCAAATTTTGAGGGCGGCGGAATGACTTTCGATTTTATTGATTCAATGGAATTAAGATGGTATCAGATAGATGGATTTAAAATACCGTTTTGGATTTTGGATAAGCTCAAAGATCCTGAAAACGCAGGGCGATTTAGGCGTGCTGCCAGCCCGCAGGCAGCAGCGCCGTCATAGCTTTTAAATTTGCGGGCGGAAAGGTTTTGATTCATTTATGAGTGCAACAAACAGAACATCTCATCTCGGCTTGTGCAGCTGGCTCAGCAGTGACAGACCGCAGAGGGCTGATTTTAATTCGGACAATCAAAAAATAGATCGTTTTGCAGCTACGCATTCTGCGGATATGCAGTGCCATCTTTCGGACGAAGACCGGGAAAAGCTTGAGCAGCCGTATTATTTCGGCGTCTATTACGGAAACAGTCAGCCCTCAAGAACGATTGAGACAGGCTGCCCTTTTAATCCTACGTTCGGGATTGTCTTTACGGCTTCAACGCCGCCGAGCATAACGCGGTTTGACACGCAGAGCAATTATAATTACTTTGCGTTTCTATCTGTAAGGGGAGGATCGACGGGCGCGTCCTTATCCGGCAGCAATATTAAAGTCATTCAATCCCCTACGGCGGAAACTTATAACGAGTTTGCCAGTTTAAACTCAACCGGGAAAACGTATTGCTATATGTTATTCCGATAAGCAGGAAAGATAAATCGGAGCTTTTGATCTGTCTTTCTTGTTCAAGCAGAGGTCATTATAAGATTCTTTTTCTTTTGGCTGCGGCGGAGCATTTTTGCTCCGCCGTTTTTTCTTTACATTGTGATAAAATTATAATATAATATATTCTATTGGTGCTTCGGCAGGTATATCTGTTGGCAAAAGCGCCGGAAAGGCGGAAAATTATGATACTTGTTGTTGATGTCGGAAACACGAATACCGTTCTCGGCGTATGGGATAAGAAAGAGCTGGTATGCAGCGGCAGGCTGTCCACAAATATGTATGAAACTGAGATCGAATATTCCATGAAGCTGAAAACTTTTCTTGATCTGAACGGCGTCGGCGAGATCACGGGCGGCGTAATCTCCAGTGTTGTGCCCGCTCTTGTGCGCACGATAAAAAAAGCCGTGAAGCTCGTGTGCGGCGCGCAGCTCCTTGTTGTTGGCCCGGGAATAAAAACAGGGCTGAACATTAAATTGGATAACCCTGCGGAAATGGGCGCCGATCTTGTTGCAGGGGATGTTGCCGTTATCAACAAATATAAGCTGCCGGCTGTGATATTTGATATCGGAACAGCTACGACGGCGTCTGTAATAGATAAGACGGGAGCGCATCTCGGCGGCGCGATCATGTGCGGCGTCAAAACCGCAATAAACGCACTTTCAAAAGGTACCGCCCAGCTTCCCCAGATCGATATTTCGGCGCCCGCTAATGTTATCGGTTCAAATACGATAGACGCTATGAAGTGCGGTTCTGTTATAGGCACGGCGGCAATGATAGAGGGCATGGTTGAAAGATTTGAGCAGGTTCTCGGTGAAAAGGCCACCGTCGTTATAACGGGCGGATTGGGCAGCGCCGTTGCAAAGGCTATCAGAACTCCCGTTATTGTGGATGATAATCTGCTTCTTGACGGGCTTAGGATCATATATGAAAAAAATCAGAAGCAAGGAGAATAATTTTGGCTGTATACAGACCTTTTAAAGCGTACAGACCGGCGCAGAAGTTTCAGCGGCTTATTCCTGCGCTGCCTTATGATGTTATGAGCAGTGACGAAGCAAGAAAAGCGGTGTCGGGCAATCCGCTTTCGTTTTTGCATATAGACAGAGCCGAGATCGATTTCCCCGCCGGCACAAGCCCTTATGAAGAAGCCGTTTATGAAAAAGCAAGGGAGAATCTGCTCAGCCTTGAAAGCAACGGCGCTCTTGTTCAGGATGAAAAACCGTGCTTTTATATTTACAGGCAGGAGATGAACGGCAGGATCCAAACAGGGCTTGCAGGGTGCGCGTCAATAGACGACTATCTTAACAATGTGATCAAAAAACATGAAAAAACTCTTGCGAAAAAAGAGGCGGACCGCATCCGCCATGTCAGCGCAACGAACGCGAACACCGGTCCTATCTTTCTGACTTACAGAAAGAATGAAGAGATCTCAAGGATACTCAATGATTTTGCAGACGGCAACAGACCTGTCTATAATTTTGAGTCCGCCGGAGCGCTTCAAACCGTTTGGGTGATAGATGATGAAAGAATAAACGCCAGACTTTCGGAATTATTCAAAGAGGTCAAGGCTTTTTATATTGCAGACGGACATCATCGCTGCGAATCCGCTGTAAGAGTCGGTCAGATGAAACGGTATGAGAACGGCGGATATTCAGGCGATGAGGAGTTTAATTATTTTCTTTCCGTCGCTTTTGCGGATTCGGATCTTAAAATCATGGATTACAACAGGGTGATTAAAGACCTGAACGGTTTTTCACCTGAGGATTTCATAGGCAGGATATCGGATTCTTTTGATGTGCAGGTTCAGGATAAGCCGTATTCTCCGCAGGAGAAGCATACTTTCGGCATGTATCTTGACGGCAGATGGTATTCCCTTAAAGCAAAGGAGAAGATCCTTAACGATTACAGCATCGTTGACTCTCTTGACGTCTCCGTTTTGCAGAATAATATTCTTGATCCGGTGCTCGGTATCAAGGATCCAAAAAATGATGACAGGATCGATTTTATCGGCGGTATCCGCGGGCTTTCGGAGCTTGAGAAAAGAGTGAATGCGGATATGAAGCTGGCATTTTCCATGTTTCCCACAACGGTTGAGGAGCTTATGGCTATTGCGGATGCCGGAGAGATCATGCCGCCCAAATCCACTTGGTTTGAACCGAAGCTTCTTTCGGGTCTGTTTATTCACCATCTTTCATAATCCCATACATATATACCGCTTAATAATTTATATATATTTTAAGTTGTAAAATATTTTTCGATATGGTAAAATGTAGCTAATAATCATTTCAGGAGTAAAAATTATGAAGATCGCACTTGAGTACGGCAAGGATTTTGACATTAAGCGTCAGACCGAATACGCCGTAAAAGGAATCACGAAAATATGCAATAAGATCGGTCCCAGAAAGCCCGGCTCGCCTGAGGAACACCGCGCGCAGCAGTGGTTTGAGAAGGATATGAAGAATTATTGCGAGGAAACAAAGATGGAGGAGTTCACGCTCCACCGCCAGGGCTTTATGGGCTTTATTCCGTTTACGGTTGCCTGCGGCATTGCCAGCGTTTTCGTAAACTGGTTTGCAAGTCCTGTTGCGGCGTTCATCCTTTGCATACTGGCATTTGTTCCGCTCTTGTTTGAGTTCCTTATGTATAAGCAGTTTGATGATTTTCTTTTCCCCAAGCAAACTTCTCACAATATGATTGCCGTCAGAAAGCCTTCGGGTGAGGTGAAAAAAAGATTCATTATGGTGGGTCATTCCGATTCCCAGTTTGAATGGACACTGAACTATCTTATCGGCGGACTTCAGGCAAAGCTTTTCGTTGAAATCCCTGCTGTTGTGGGACTTGTAATAGATACTGTTTTCGCGCTTGTGTGCATCATAGTGGGCAAGGGTCAGACCGCCGCTATGGATATTGAAAGCGCAAGATGGTTTTTTATCACTTTCTTTGTTGTTTCCTGTGTATTTATACCGTTTGAGTTTGCGTTCCTCTTCTTCCAGAGCTGGACGAAATCTGTTCCCGGCGCTTCGGATAACCTTTCGGGCTGTTATGTAGGTATGGCGGCTGTTAAAGCGCTTGATGAAGCAGGTGTCCGTTTTGAGAATACGGAAGTTGTAATGATCTGCTCAGGTTCGGAAGAGGCCGGTCTGCGCGGCGCAAAGGCGTATGCGAAGGCTCATGAAAAGGAGCTTAAGGAAATACCCACCTGTGTTGTTGCAATAGATACTTTCAGAGATCTTGAAACAATGGCTGTTTACGACAGAGACCTTTCGGGTACCCTTCAGCATCACAAGGGCACCAAGGAACTGATCCACGATGCCTGTGCCAACTGCGGATTTGATGTTAAGTACGAGTCCATATACATAGGCGGTTCAGACGCGGCTGCGTTTACGCAGCGCGGCATTCCCGCAACGGGCTTCGCGGCAATGGATCCCGCTCCTCCGAGATACTATCACACAAGGCTCGACACTCCCGAAAATCTTCGTCCCGAAGCAATAGAGGCGGGAATTTCCATTATGATAGAGGCTTGCTGTATGTTTGATAAAAACGGCTGCGAGGGTGTGACCGACTGATATCGTTATAAAAGTTTTGCCGGCTTTCACTGGGCTTCCCAAATGAAAGTCGGCTTTTTAAGACATAAGCCTGTGTGCGCATAAATCACGCGCGCAGGGTAATGGATAGTATTGTAAATGTTTGGCAGGTGTAAAACGGTGAAACTTCTTGTTCTGGACGGAAACAGTATCATAAACAGGGCATTTTACGGCATCAAGCTGCTCTCAACAAAGAGCGGCGTTTATACAAATGCCGTATACGGCTTTCTGAATATTTTGCTCAGGCTCAAAGAAATATCACAGCCGGATGCGATCGGCGTTGCGTTTGATGTGCATGCCCCCACTTTCAGGCACAAAACGTATGATGCGTATAAAGCCGGCAGGCATGCAATGCCGGATGAACTGCGCGCGCAGATGCCGATACTCAAGGAGCTGCTTGCCTCTCTCGGTATCAAGACTGTCGCGTGCGAGGGCTGGGAAGCGGACGACATCCTCGGCACGCTGGCGGAGGTGTGCCGCAGAGACGGGGATGAATGTTTTATTGCTACAGGGGACAGAGATTCGCTTCAGCTGGCGCATGGCGGAGTTAAAGTTCTGCTGGCTCACACCAAGATGGGCAGACCCGTTACGGATGTCTATGATGAAAAAGCGATCGCTGAAGAATACGGCGTTACCCCTTCGGAACTCATTCAGGTAAAGGCGCTGCAGGGCGATTCAAGCGATAATATACCCGGTGTTGCGGGTGTGGGAGCGAAAACGGCTCTCGATCTGATTCAGCGTTTTCACAATATTGATTATATATACGAAAATTTAGACGAAATAGACGTGAAAAAAGGTGTGCGCGAAAAGCTTGCAAGAGATAAGGACAAGGCGTATCTTTCACTTGATTTGGGCACCATACGCACAAACGCACCTGTTGATACGGATATAAACGCTTATATTCCAAACTGCCAAAACAGGCAGCAGGCGGCGGCTCTGTTTGCCAAATATGAGCTTTTCAGCCTTATTGAGAAGTTCGGGCTGAATGCTGCCGATGCCGTTGTCCGTCCCATTGAAGCGGCGGAAAAAATACTATATAAAGTTGAAAAATGTGCAGACGCAAAAGAGCTGGAATTTAAAAGCGGTGCCGCTTATTTTACATTTAAAATCGAAAACAACCGCTTAACGGATCTTTATTTTGCACAAGAGGATAGGATCGTTGTACTTTCACAGGATATTCCCGGTTACGATGATTTTATAAGAGCCTTTTTTGAAAGCGATACGGAAAAATATTCTTATAACACCAAGTACCTGCACAGATTGGCGGCGGAATTCGGCATAAACTGCAAAAACGTTCAGGGGGATCTTATGCTTTCCGCGTATCTGCTGCGCCCGTCGGACAGCAATTACGATATAGATCACCTCTGCCTTGAATACGGCGTTTCCATGCCGGAGACAGACAGCGATGAAAGCCCCCGGGCGGCAGAAGCTGCTGCTTTGAAAACGCTTTTTGAAAAAACGGATATGCTTCTGGAAGAGGCAAATCAGAAAACGCTTCTGCATGAAATCGAGCTTCCGCTTGCAAGAGTGCTCGGCAAGATGGAGATCACAGGGTTTATGGTCGACAAGCAGGGCATAGAGACATTCGGCGACAGGCTTTCTTCAAGAATAGACGAGCTTACTGCTTCCATATACGAACTCGCAGGCAAGGAATTTAATATCAATTCGCCGAAGCAGCTCGGCACTGTCCTTTTTGAGGATCTTAACATACCCTGTAAAAAGAAGACCAAAAGCGGCTACTCCACAAAAGCCGAAGTGCTGGAGGAACTTGCGGAGGATTATCCGATCGTAAAAGATATACTGGAATACAGAAGCTTAACAAAGCTGAAATCAACCTATTGCGACGGTCTGCTCAAAGTGATCGCGCAGGACGGAAGAATACACACCTCTTTCAATCAGGTGGAAACGCGCACGGGCAGGATTTCATCGCTCGAGCCGAATCTTCAGAATATACCGATAAGGACTGAACTCGGCAGGGAAATGCGCCGCTTCTTTGTGGCTGAGGGCGGCTCAACGCTTATCGACGCGGATTACAGCCAGATCGAACTCAGAGTGCTTGCCGCTCTGGCGGATGATGAAAATATGATATCGGCATTTAATAACGGTGAAGACATCCATCGCACCACAGCCGCGCAGGTGTTTAACCTGCCGCCGGAAATGGTTACACCGCTGCTTCGTTCACGCGCTAAGGCGGTCAATTTCGGTATTGTTTACGGTATCGGCGCATTCAGCCTTGCGAAAGACATAGGCGTTTCGGTGCGTGAAGCAAAGGAATATATAAACGGTTATCTGAACCACTTCAGCGGTGTTGCGGCTTATATGGATAAGATGATAGATACCGCAAAGGAAAACGGCTATGCCGAAACCTTGTTCCACCGCCGCAGGTATCTGCCGGAGCTGGCGTCGTCTAATCGAATGATGCGCGCGTTTGGGGAAAGAGTGGCAAGAAATATGCCGATTCAGGGCACTGCCGCTGATATTATCAAAATAGCTATGATCAGGGTGGATGAACGCCTTGAAAAAGAAAATATGAGATCGCGCCTGATCCTCCAGGTGCACGATGAACTGATTGTGGAGTCGCCGGAGGAAGAAGCGCAGAAAGCACTGGAAATCGTTACACATGAAATGGAGAACGCCTGCAAAATGAAAGTCCGCCTTGTTGCGGATGGTAAAACAGGCAAAACATGGTACGACTCACACTGATAAGATTGTTGGATATGGAGATTAAGGAACTTTCTGAAGAATATATAAAAGATGTTGCGGATATTGAAAAAAGATGTTTTTCAAGGCCTTGGGACGAGCTTTCAATAGCCGCCGAACTGAAAAACGAGTTTTCAAAATTTTATATAGCTGTTGAAAACGGCAGAGCGGTAGGGTATGTCGGGCTTTATGTTCTGACGGGCGAAGCGGATATCGTCCGTGTTGCCGTTCTGCCGGAGTACAGAAAACAAGGCATTGCGCGCGCGGTTCTGGAATACAGCCTGAGGGCGGCTGACTGCGATGTGTTTCTTGATGTCAGGGAAAGCAATGCCGCCGCAATACATCTTTATAAATCACTCGGTTTTTATGATACGGGCGTGCGTAAAAATTATTATTCCGATCCGGAGGAGAATGCCGTCCTTATGAAAAAAGACGCTTTGGGAGGGGGAGAGCAATTTGCTGATTCTGGGAATTGAATCTTCGTGTGATGAAACAGCGGCGGCAGTCGTGGAAAACGGAAGATTTGTAAGATCAAATATCATCGCCTCTTCTCTGGAAGAGCATAAGCTTTACGGAGGCGTTGTGCCCGAAATCGCCTCCCGCCGCCATGCCGAATGTATAAGCGGCGTTGTTCAAGAAGCGCTGGAGCAGGCGGGCTGTGATATAAGAGATATAGATGCCGTTGCCGTTACCTATGCTCCCGGACTGATAGGCGCGCTGCTTGTGGGCGTAAGCTTTGCAAAGGGGCTTGCTGTTTCGGCAAACAAGCCGCTCGTGCCTGTGCATCATCTGCGTTCGCATATCGCGGCAAACTATCTTTCATCGGATGTTGAGCCGCCGTTTCTCAGCCTTGTTGTGAGCGGCGGGCACTCGCATATCGTGGCGGTAAACAGCTACACGGATTATAAAATTATCGGAAAAACCAGAGACGATGCCGCGGGCGAAGCGCTGGACAAAGCCGGCAGGGCAATGGGTCTTCCTTATCCCGGCGGAATAAGTATAGATAAGCTCAGCAGTGAGGGGAATTCCGACGCCTATTCTTTTCCGCACCCGAAAGTTGACGGCGCGCCGTATGATTTTTCGTTCAGCGGTCTGAAGACCTCCGTCATAAACACGATCCATAATGCGGCTCAGAAAGGCGAAAAGATCGTGACTGCGGATCTGGCGGCTTCCTATCAAAAAGCGGTTGTGGACTGTCTTGTGCATAATCTTCAAAAAGCGGCGTCTGATTTCGGCTATCAAAAAATCGTGCTCGCAGGCGGTGTGTCGGCAAATTCACTTCTCCGCTCGCAATGTGAAACGCTCTGCTCCAAGCAGGGAATAAAGCTTTATATGCCGGAACTGAGATATTGCGGCGATAACGGAGCTATGGTTGCGGCGCAGGGCTATTATGAGTATCAAAGCGGTGTAAAAGCTGCTTCAAGCCTAAATGCTTATGCAAATATGCCAATAGATAATGTGAATTTTTAGTTAAATTAGATAGTATCACTATTGAATTTCAGGGAAAAATTGATATAATAATTAATGGCAAAAATGAACACGGTAAATTTTGCCTTATCAACACTGTAAATCTATATTATAAAGGAGAATAAATAATGGAAACAAATCTTACAAAAAATCCATCACTCCTTGCGTGGCTGGATGAGAAGATCGAACTTCTCAAGCCCTCCAAGATCATGTGGATTGACGGCTCTGAGGAGCAGATCGCTGCCCTTAAAGCCGAAGCCGTTGAAACCGGCGAAATGATTAAGCTCAACGAAGATCTGCTTCCCGACTGCTATCTTCACAGAACTGCGGTAAACGATGTTGCCCGTGTTGAGGACAGAACGCTTATCTGCTCTCGTGAGGAAAAGGACGCAGGTCCCACAAACCATTGGATGGAGCCCCAAAAAGCTTATAAGATGCTTTATGACATCGCTAAGGATTCCTATCAGGGCAGAACAATGTATATCATTCCCTATTCAATGGGTCCCGTTGGTTCGCCGTTTTCAAAGATCGGCATTGAGATCACGGATTCTATCTATGTTGTTCTCAATATGAATATCATGACAAGAGTCGGCAAGGCTGTGCTTGACACGCTCGGCGATTCCAATGACTGGGTACGCGGCATGCACTGCAAGTGCAATGTGGATCCCGAAAACAGATGGATCTGTCAGTTCCCTGAGGATAACACCATCATTTCAGTAAACTCCGCTTACGGCGGCAATGTTCTTCTCGGCAAAAAATGCTTCGCGCTTCGTATTGCTTCCTATCTCGGCAAGAATGAGATGTGGCAGGCAGAGCACATGCTCATTCTCGGTGTTGAAAAGCCGAACGGTGAGATCAAATATATCTGCGCAGCATTCCCGAGTGCCTGCGGCAAAACAAATCTTGCCATGCTTATTCCGCCCGAGGGTTATAAGAAGAAGGGCTACAAGGTTTGGTGCGTCGGCGACGATATCGCATGGATCAGAAAAGGTCCCGACGGCAGACTTTACGCCATCAACCCCGAAAACGGTTTCTTCGGCGTTGCTCCCGGCACGAATGATAAGTCTAATCCGAATGCTCTTGCAGCAACAAAGAAGGGCACTATTTTCACTAATGTTTGCCACGATCTTGACAACAACACAGTTTGGTGGGAGGGCCTTGATGATAATCCGCCTACCAATGCAATCAACTGGAAGGGCGAACCCTGGAACGGCAAAGAGTCCGATGAAAAGGGCGCGCATCCGAACTCAAGATTTACTGCTCCCGCAGTTAACTGCCCCTGCATTTCTTCTGAATTTGAAAATCCGCAGGGTGTTCCGATTTCCGCATTCGTATTCGGCGGCCGCCGTGCTAAGCTTACTCCGCTTGTATATCAGTCAACAAGCTGGAATCACGGCGTGTTCGTAGGTTCTATCATGGGTTCTGAAACAACTGCTGCCGCAACAGGCGCAGTCGGCGTTGTCCGCCGCGATCCCATGGCGATGCTTCCGTTCTGCGGCTATAATATGGGCGATTACTGGAAGCACTGGATCGAGATCGGCGAAACGCTTGATCCCGAGAAGGCTCCCAAGATCTTCAATGTTAACTGGTTCCGTAAGGATGACGAAGGTCATTTCCTGTGGCCGGGCTTCGGCGATAACCTTCGTGTTCTGGACTGGATCATTGACCGCTGCGAAGGCAAGGTAGACGCTGTTGAAACGCCTATCGGCTATCTTCCCAAGGCAGAGGATATCAACCTTGAAGGTCTTGATATGACAAAAGAGGATCTTGAAAAGATTCTTGATGTGGATAAAGACGCTTGGAAGGAAGAACTCAAAGGTGTTGAAGAGCTCTATGCGAAATTCGGCGATGCACTTCCCGAAGAGCTTGAGGATGAGCTCAACAGAGTTAAGTCAAATCTTGATAAATAAAACGGTTCGGCGCGCTGCAAAAAAAGCAGCGCGCTTTTTCTTTTTCCAGAAAATAAAATTTAACAAAATTTTTTGTTAAATTGTTGTAAATATGATGCAAATGCTTATTGATATTAAGAATTTGCCAATGTATAATAAAAAATGCCGATAATATAATTTATTATCCATATTTTTTTGGAGATGAAATATAAAGTGGATTCTTTATGTGAAGAATGCCGCTGGTTTGTGTGTGATGAAGACAGCGGGGAGGAATATTGCAATGTGTTGCTTGATGAGGACGAATATGTTCGTTTTATTCAGAGCGCAAACGGAAAATCATGCAGATATTTCTGCCCTGACGGCGGCGAGTATGAGATAGTCAGGAGGCAGAATTAGAGATGTTTGCGCGCAAAAGAAAAACGGTAAGCATACGCTGTGCTGCCGTCTTTTTAGCTGCTCTGCTGCTTATATCACTTGTAGCCGTAATCGTTGACAGAAATATCCGTGCAAGCAAGATTCTTGTAAACGGAGAAGTGATGGTGCTCGGCGTAGGGCAGGAATACGAGTATCCGGTCGATGGAGAAAATCTTATTCGTTTCAAAAGCTATAATAAAGCCGTTGTTGATGTTGATTCAAACGGCAAATTTACCGCCGTTTCCAAAGGTTCGGCGCTTGTAAAGGTAGGCACGTCGGATATAACCGTGTATGTGGAAGACGCTCCCACCGCCATTTCGTTTTCCGAGCAGGAGTTCGAGATAGGTACGGGGGAAAAATATACGCCGCCTCTCCATGTTGAGGGAAGCGACCTTAATATGGGCTTTGAATTTGAGTCATCGGATGAAAATGTGCTTAAAGTGGATAGATTCGGCAAGATAACCGGGCTTTCGCAGGGCACCGCAAGCGTGTCCGTTCAAAGCTATAACGGGCTTTCTGCTGTTTGTAATGTAACCGTATTTGCCGAGCCGGAAGCCATTCAGTATCCTGTTTCGGAGAAAACCGTCTATATCGGAACAAAAAGGAGACTGTTGCCGTCGCTCTCATCCGGCAGCGCGTCTAAAACAACGGTAACGGAATCTGATAACGAGGAAGTCCTTGTAACAGATGGCTATACGCTGATACCTGTTGCGGCAGGAAAGGCAACCGTTACCGCTACAACATATAACGGAAAAACCGCAAGCTGTGTTGTAACTGTAGAGGAAGCGCCTTATTATATCCGAACGGATCTCGATTCTTCAAAGCCGATGATCGCGCTTTCGTTTGATGACGGACCGAATAAGCCAACTACGTCGTCCATACTGGACACACTTGAATCAAATAACGCGTCAGCCACATTTTTTATGGTTGCAAAGCGGCTGTCCTACGGCGGCAACGGTGATTGCGCCAAAAGAATGGTGGAGTTAGGCTGCCAGCTCGGCAATCATACATATGACCATAAGCATTACGGCAAAGATGTGACTGCGCAGGATATAACGGACGGCGTTTCCGCGATCAAAGAGGCTACCGGGTATGATCCTACCGCTTTCCGACCAACCGGCGGGTATCTTTCAGACACGATAAAAAGCAATGCCGGCGCCCCGATCTGTCTTTGGAGCGTAGATACGAATGACTGGAAATACAGGGACGCGCAAAAGCTTTATGATTATGTGATTTATGCTGCAGAGGACGGAGATGTCATACTGATGCATGATATTTATGAAACCTCCGCGCAGGCTGTTGAGAAATTTGTTCCCGAACTGGTCAGCAGGGGATTTCAAATCGTGAATATTGCCGAAATGGCATATTATAAAGACGTTCAGATGGAAAACGGCAAAATATACAGTTCATTCAATTAAATCAGGAGGTTCAAATGGTTCAGTTAAGAGGCTATAAGGTCAACAAGCTTGAGATTGAAAACCGCGCAAAGGCGGGAACGCAGCTCAAGCTCCAGAATCAGGTAAAATATAATGTGAATTATATGGACGATGTGAAAAAGTGCGTTGGAATCGTGGAATTCAGATTAACAGACGCCGATCTCAACCCGTTTGAGCTGCGCCTTGAAATGGCTGCCGAATTCACTTATGAAGACGGTGATGAAAAGCCGGATATCCACACTTCGTCTTTCGATCAGATCTTCCCGTTCGTAAGAATGGTTGTAAATCAAGTTGCGTCCTTTACGGGAATGCCCGGTCTGATGATACCAATCCTGCGGCTCAATAAGGATACCGTAACAGTGGGCAGACCGCCGGAAAAAGAAAAAAGTCCGCTGAATTAAGCCGCATTTATTGACTTAAAATTTAATATGATATATAATCAAACAGGGAATGGGAAACTGCAAAGCGCCCCGTTCCCGTTTTGTTGGCAAAATGTATGCTGCTTTATTTTTATAAAGCCTGATTTCAGTGATTGGAGAATTGTAAATTATGGTAAGAGCAATAGTCGGCGCAAACTGGGGCGATGAAGGCAAGGGCAAGATCACAGATATGTTTGCCCAAAAGGCGGATATCGTTATCCGTTTTCAGGGCGGAGCAAACGCAGGTCACACAATCATCAATGAACACGGCAGATTCGCGCTGCACCTTATGCCCAGCGGCGTGTGCAGTGAAAACACCGTCTGCATCATCGGCAACGGCGTTGCGCTTGATATTGATAAATTTATAAAAGAGCTTAACGATATTAAAAAAGCAGGTCTTAATCCCAAACTGCTCGTTTCAGAGCGCTGCCAGATCTTGATGCCTTATCATATCAAACTTGATGAGTATGAAGAAGAACGTCTCGGCAAAGCCGCTTTCGGCTCAACGAAGAGCGGTATTGCTCCGTTTTTTGCCGATAAATATTCAAAGATCGGTATTCAGGTAAACGAGCTTTTTGATGAAGAGGTCTTAAGGGCAAAGCTTAAAAATATCTGCACGCTTAAAAATCTTACTCTTAAATATGTTTACAACAAGCCTCTGCTTGACGAGGAGGAGCTTTTCAACACCTGTATGGAATACAGGAAAAAGATCGCGCCGTTCGTATGTGATACGCATACATATATTCAGAATGCGCTGAAAGAGGGTAAGGAGATTCTTCTCGAAGGTCAGCTGGGCACGCTTAAAGACCCGGACTTCGGTATTTATCCTATGGTCACCTCCTCTTCAACCCTTGCGGGCTACGGATGCGTCGGTGCAGGTATCCCTGCAAATCAGATCAAGGATATCGTTGTTGTAACAAAGGCGTATTCAAGTGCTGTCGGAGCAGGCGAATTTGTGTCGGAGATCCTTGATGAAGAAGAAGCGCAGGAGCTTCGTATCCACGGCGGTGATAAAGGCGAATTCGGCGCCACAACCGGCAGACCGCGCCGTGTGGGCTGGTTCGACTGCGTTGCAACGCGTTACGGCGTTGAATGCCAAGGCGCAACACAGGTTGTTATGACTGCGCTCGACTGCCTTTCCTATCTTGAGGAGATCAAGGTCTGCGTGGGCTATGAGCTGAACGGCGAGATCATCAAATACTTCCCGACTACGCCGTCGCTTAAAAAGTGCAAGCCTGTTTATAAAACGCTTAAGGGCTGGCACTGCGATATCCGCGGCATAAAGGATTATAATGAACTTCCGCAGGAGACAAGGGATTATGTCGAGTTCATTGAAAAAGAGATCGGTCATCCGATCACAATGGTCTCCAACGGTCCCGAACGCGAAGCCATCATTTACAGAAATAAATAATCAAAAAATAAACTCCGCTGTAATGATATGCACCTCTGAAAGTGTCTAATTTTTGGGGTCCAATTCATAATCAGCGGAGTTTTTTTATCATTCTTTAATTTCGATTTCTTTACCACCATAAATGCTGACAATCTGTTCTGTTTTACAACGTTTACAATATGTAACGTGGTTTAACAGCACTGTCTCCGGCAGTACCTTAAAAATTTTCTGCCCGCACCTGTGATAATACCAACCATTCTTAACCATTTTTTCCCTCCTAAATTAAAATTTTTTCAAAAGACGGCAAAAAACTCATCTTAATAATAACAATTTTGAAAATTTCTTTATATGTATAATGTCAATAGCCGATATAAAGATAATAACTACCGTCGATTTGTTTTTCTGCTTCAACCCAGAAAACAGTATCGCCGTCTTTTAATAAGCCGTCACAACAATCTTGTATTTCTTGTATTTTATAGTTTTTCTTACTTTCATCAGTGATTGGGAATTTTCCTGTTATGGGCATATCCCAACCACCAATTTCGTGATTTATAGAACTATCGTATTTCAGACCTATGCTCTTTCCGTAAGAAATCGCGTAATCAACAAAATAATCTATATCATACGATTTTGCCGGTTCTGTCGGCTTTTCAGTCGGTTTTTCTGTTGGCTTTGTGGTGGATGGCTTAGAAGATCCGCCGCCGGAAGAACCGCCGGAACTTGGTTTTGTTGTCGTTGTGCTGCCTGAGCCGCCGCTTCCACCGGATGACGGCCTTTTTGTAGTGCTGCCGGAAGATCCACCGGAAGCAGAACCGCTGCCTGTGCCGCTGCTACCACCGCTTGCAGGATTTGTCGCCGGTACTTTTTGGGTAACAGTTTGACCGTTTTCGTCTTTTACAACATTACCGTTTTCATCAACAACGGGTACTTCTTCATAGACTTCCGTTACAGCTTTACCGTTTTCATCCGTTACGGTTTCGCCGCTTTCGTCTGTTACTGTTTTTCAATAACGGTGCTATTGGTTGAGCTTGTTTTATCGTCTTTTTTCTGATTGCTTGATACACCGATTGCGACGCAAATCGCAACTATAATAACAACTGCTGCAACAACAGAAATAATGATTATCTTCTTTTTCTTATCCATTCACGAACCTTTCTGCCGGGCAATCCGGCCGTTTATTTATGGGGGTGTCAATATTGACACCTTTGCCGGAAACAGCTTAACTAAGCCATTTCCGGCATTTTTATTTTCTGTTTTTGTTCGTTTTATAAATGAGCTTTTTGAGCGTTTCTATTAAATCGTTTTTATTTGTATTTAAATAATTGTAAAAGTCTTTGTCAAAATACAGTTCGTTATCAAGAATGGTGTCATTAATTTCTGAATAATCCGCGCCGGAACGTAAAGTGTCTATAACAAGATAAACTTTTAATTCAATATTCATTTCGATTTCTTCCGGTGTTTCATCGGCCTAAAATTCATCTGGTGCGAGTTCTCTGTCTTCGGCAATATCATAATATTTCATATTAATCCTTCTTTGATAAAACAGGATATAAAAAATGCGCAGCTTGAGCTGCGCATGAAAAACGCTATGCTCTCGTTTGCTGCGACACAAAACCAATCAACGACATATAAAACAAGTATGCCAAATCCAAAATGAGCATGCATTTTTACCTAAATAAAAAAACATACCACATTTTATATGCCTATTAATTTTGTGTCGCAACTAAAGTATATCACTAAGCGGGAGCACTGTCAATATCGCGAAAAATACACTATTAACAATTTAACTGTAATTGCATTTATTTAAGAGGATTGCCGTTTGCGTCCGTGATTTTTCCCTGAAAAATTTGAACTGCCTCAATAATTGCCCAGATCCAAACCGCGATAGCACCCAACCCGAATAAAAATGAACCTAAAATGCAAATAACAAGCTGGATGATTGCTTTTTTGGTGTATCCAAGGTAAAAATTATGTATACCAAGCTGACCGAGGAAGATTGCAAGTAATCCTGCAATCAGCTTTTCTTTTTGAGATGTGGCCGTGTTGCTCAGCGCAATGCCGCAATTCAGGCATACTGCTGCGCCCGGTGCCGTTTCCTTTCCGCAGTTCGGGCAGAATCTGTTTCCGGCATTCTTTTTTACACCGCAGTTCAGGCATATTTCCTGATTTTCATTCATTTCTTTTCCGCAGTTTTTGCAATACATATTCATTTCTCCTTCTTAAGCGTCGTTTGCACCTATATAGGTGCAAAAATATAATATCATACGCCTAAAATAAAGTCAAGACGAATTGCACTTAAATAAGTGCAGAGAGGTGTTGGCTTTGAACTGTCAGTATGATAAAAATTTTGGAAAAAATCTAAGGCGGCTGAGGGAAGAAAAGAAAATGACGCAGGAATTGCTGTCCGTGAAAATGCAGCTTGCCGGCTGTGATATAACCAGAAGCGCCCTCGCAAAGATAGAAGTTGCGCAGCGCCACGTTTATCCGGATGAAATCAAAGCGCTTAAAGAAACGCTCGGCGTGGAATATTCCGATATTTTTGAGTTTGAAAAGAATGCACAATAGGATATACTCGCCTTTTTATCATCTTGCAATCATGATATAAATTGTATATAATATTTCAAAAGTGATGAATCAGTCTGCAAGGAGGGCTATATGGAAAAAATTCTTGTTCTCGATTTCGGCGGCCAGTATAATCAGCTTATCGCGCGCCGTGTGCGTGATAACCATGTTTACGCGGAGATCCTTCCCTATACCACGCCGCTGGAGGAAATAAAAAACAACGGCTATAAGGGCATCATCTTTACCGGCGGTCCGAATTCTGTTTATGATATGGATTCTCCGCATTATACAGCGGATATCCTTGAACTCGGTGTGCCCGTGCTCGGTATTTGCTACGGCTGTCAGCTGATTGCCTGGATGCTCGGCGGTAAGGTGGAGACTGCTCCCGTTTCGGAATACGGCAAGATCGAACTTCACGCAAAAGACTCTCCGATTTTTAAAGACGTGCCTGAAAGCAGCACGGTATGGATGAGCCATACAGACTATATTTCTCAGCCTCCGCAGGGGTTTGAAACGGTCGGTTTCACAAATGACTGCCCCTGCGCCGCAATGCAGGATACACAGAAACAGATCTATGCCGTGCAGTTCCACCCGGAGGTCACGCACACTGAATACGGAATGAAGATGCTCCATAACTTCCTTTATGAGATTTGCGGCTGCTCGGGCGACTGGGTCATGGATAATTTTATTGAAGCAACTGTTGAGCAACTGCGCGAGCAGATAGGCGATAAGAATGTAATTCTCGGCCTTTCGGGCGGTGTTGATTCTTCGGTTGCTGCCGGATTGCTGTCAAGGGCAGTCGGTAAGCAGCTTACATGCGTTTTTGTGGATCAGGGACTTATGAGAAAGGATGAAGGCGATTTTGTAGAAAAGACCTTTACAAGCCTTTTTGATATGAATTTTGTGCGTGTAAACTGCGGCGAGCATTTTCTTGCCGCACTCAAAGGCGTTACCGATCCGGAGCAGAAAAGAAAAATCATAGGCACTGAATTTTTCAATGTGTTCTGGAATGAGATCAGAAATCAAAAAGATAAAGGCTTTTTCGCGCAGGGAACGATCTATCCCGACTGCATCGAGAGCGGAAAGGGCGATGCCGCGGTTATAAAGACGCATCATAACCGTGTTGAAATGCCGTCTGATGTGCAGTTCCTCGGCGTGATCGAGCCGCTTTGCGATCTGTTTAAGGACGAGGTGCGCCGTGTCGGCGAAAAACTCGGCATCCCGAAAGAGCTTGTATGGCGTCAGCCGTTCCCAGGTCCCGGGCTCGGTGTCCGTGTAATCGGCGAGCTGACAGCGGAAAAAATTAAAATTCTCCAGGAAGCCGATTGGGTTTTACGTGATGAAATGGCTAAAAACGGCTATGAAAAAAATCTTGCGCAGTTCTTCTGCGTTCTGCCGGATGTGCAGACAGTAGGTGTAATGGGCGATCACAGAACGTATGATCACCTGATTGCCATCAGAGCCGTAACTACCGATGATTTTATGACTGCCGATTGGGCAAGAATCCCTTACGATATCCTGGCAAAGGTCTCAAACCGCATCACGAACGAGGTTGAGCACGTCAACCGCGTCGTCTACGATATCACCTCCAAACCCCCCGGCACCGTCGAGTGGGAATGATAAACAAAACCCCCGAAACCCTGATAAATACAGGGCTTTCGGGGTTATTTTTTTGCTCGTGAGTACATTTTGAGTACATTTATTGTGATGATTATATCTGAATCCTAATATTAATCGGTCCTTCAAATGTATAATTATTACGATATGTTCTAACGATAACTTCACATTTTATGTTATATGTTAGCAAATAATTGAAAAATAACAATTATATGGTATAATTATGTTAATTACTGTTTTTTAGATTATTATATATTAAATGGCTTTTATATATATAAATGTATTAAAATTTGAATAATATAATTCCGTGATGATTTACAAAGAGAAGGACATAAATTATGAATAGACTAGATATTTTAAATAGGGGTGAATTTGTCGAACAGCTTATAAAGCTGGTTGAAAATATTTCTGACAATAAATCTTCTGCAAGTTTTGCTATTAACGGAGCTTGGGGGTGTGGAAAAAGCTTTGTTTTGGACATGTTTCAGGAGAAGTTAGAGAAAATACAATCAGAAGAAACAAGTAATGATAAGTATTTTGTTATTAGATACGACAGTTGGAAATTTGATTATTATGAAGAACCACTGGTAGCAATCGTAGCCTCAATGATATCAATTATCGAAGAAAAGACAAAATTATTTCCAAATAGTGAGAAAAAAAGTGAATTATTAGGTATGTTGAAAGCTGTTGGTATTACATTGTTATCAATCGGCAATTCGGCACTAAGAAACAAAACAGGGATAGATTTTAAAGAGATTTATGAAACCGTCTGCAACAGTGAAAAAGAAGCAGCAGTTGAATACGAAAATCAACACTCATATGATGCTTACTTTTCTCTTAATAAGGTAATCGAGAAATTAGTTAATTTGCTCCAAGAATTAGCGAACGAATATACTATTGTTTTTCTTGTTGATGAACTTGATAGATGCTTGCCAGAGTATACTGTCAAAGTTTTGGAAAGGCTTCATCATCTAACAGAAGGTAAAGATAATATTATAACCATAATTTCAATAGACAAGCAGCAATTAATGGCAAGTGTAAAAAACACTTTTGGATTTGAAAATCCTGAGAAATACCTTGAAAAATTCATCAGTTTCGAACTTAAGCTTAATAATGGTGAAGTATCAGAAACAATTTGTGATAAATACGCGGATTATATAGCGCTTTTTGATAAAGATATTATTAAATTTGATGATCCATTGGAAGAATGTATACAGGCGATATTCAAAGGAATTGACATTCGTACTCAGGAACAACTCATTAAAAGGGCAATGCTTGCTCATAAATTATTATATAGCGATAAAAAAGATTATTCTTTTTTGTGCATGGAATTAATATTAACCGTTATGATTTGCGTTTGTAAAGATAATTCATGCTTTACTGATATTCCAATAGATATAAGAAAATTTGATGATATTCTTGTGTCGACAGGAAATAAACCGAAATTTGTTGATTTTTTCAAGACCAAATTTAATAGTATTACTAGCATACAATATGAATACTCTGAAAACGATAAAATATGCTTAGAGCTACAAAATAAGGACGATCTTTATGGGGCGATACTTTTCTCTTGGTGTGGGTTACATAAAATTAACAAATTTGATGTTATTCAGTATGCAAAGAAAGAGGCATGTGAACCAATATCAAAAAATCATGAAGAACTAAAAAAATTTGCTGAAACAATAAAAATGATGTCTTAAAATTTTAAATATAATAAGGAAAAATCAAGTTGGCGGATATAGAAGAAAAAGAAATAAAGGAATTATTAAAAAATTTCATCGATCACAATAATGCTATTCCAAATGACGCAAAAAAGGATTAAAAAACATTAATAGAATTGGAGCATAATCCTGAAAAAACGTTACTAGATTGCTTGATCTATATGATGCCTTACAGAGATAAATGTGGACAATAAATTAATTCTTAATATTAATAAATGGAGAGCTACAAAAATGCAGTATTGCATAGATTATGATAATCCAGAAACTTTTCCAAAATCATTACGTGATTGGGGATCTGATTTTGAAAATATGATTCTAAGTAAAATTAACTTAGATAAAGTTAGTGAGTGGTGGCAAATCCAAAATCAGTTACAAGATTTACATATAGAAGAAATGGAAATTATTTCTGATTTTGTAAAAGAAAATGCGGAATTAGAAGTTGCAGTATGTCACTGTGCTCGAATTTTAGACGTTAATGATTATTGGAACAATGGAATAATAACAGCCGGAGGAAAAAATTCTCTCGGAGAAGAAAGAATCAGAAATCTTCTTGATAATATTGGTGTTCCCCAAGATAAAATAAATGTTATTTTAGATAAAGTTAATGATTATTGGGTTAGGGACAGAACTTCCAGAACAAAATCTGTACACTTTTTTATAGATAAGAAATTAGTGTCTAAAGATATAACAATAGCTGATTTTGCTATTAATTTGGGCGGCGAAATATTAAAGTGGGCTTTAGAAGCAATAGATAAAGACTTGTATAAACAAGAACCTTATAAGCGTTTATGGATTAACGGAACACCATCAGTAATCAAGTTTAAATGCAAAATAAGCGATATACATGAAGTTTGCAGAGATATGTTAATAGCAGAAATAGTAAAATATTTCATAGTTTGTGATTTGTTTCATTATAAATACGAGTTTGAATTTACAGGGATGACGAAAGGAAGCGTTCTACCAGAGAATATTATAAGCATTGAAGAAATAAAAGGATTTATAGAAATGCAAAAGCAATATTCAGAATTTAAAAATTTTTATTATGAATAAAAAGAAAAATATATTTGATTCCTCTTTAAATATATTGTTAGAGTTGAATTAAATTTGGCTGAATCCCTTGCTAATATTGTATTAATTAATACACAGTGAGCGAATATGAATTAATAATAAAAAATTCAATTGTACAAATTAAAAATATTTATGTGTTTATAAAATGGATTTATATGTTATCCAAAAGCCTGATGAATACTGCTCTTTGGGAGGCTTTTTTATCCTTGAGTGTATTGATGGTAAGAATTAATTGTTAATTTTTTTATTACTGTAACTATAGGCTTTCGATAGGCATATAAATTTTATTTGCGATTCGTTAAATTACTAAATATAAAGATTAGACTTAAATTTGTTTGTAGATGCAGTACAAATAATTAAATTAATTTATAAATAAAATATAATATCATTAATCGTAAAATTAAAAAATAATATAAAATATATTTACATTAGAAATTTTATATATTATAATAAATTATAATGTGATTGAATATATTATAAAAATATTATTGTAAGATCGTGAATTTTAAAAAGTTTTAAATAATCGGATGAATGATTTTTAAATTTGCGAACTGACAAATAATTAATTAAAATGCTTAATTAGCGTAACTAAATTAAGCAAGAGGAGGATAATTTGAAAAAAGGAATTTATTTAAACGATTCTATACATGGCTTGATTCCGCTTTCAGAATATGAGAAAAGAATAATTTCAAGTATAGGTTTTAATCGATTACATGATGTTTATCAAAATTCAACTGTATATTTAACATTTCCAAGCAATAGAACAAAACGATTTGAGCACTCTATTGGAACAATGAAATTGTGCTCGGATATGTTTTTTTCTTCAGTTTTAAATGCTACTCCAGAAAATTTAGAAGATTTTTATAGTCTGTTTGATGTAGAATATTGTCAAATTATAAAAGACATAGGAAAAGATCATAATTTTTGCGATGCACAGTTGGTTGGAGCAACTCCTCATGATATGCCTATAATCGAATTTGATAAATTTCGCCATTCTTTAATTCCACATAATGTACCAGAAAACTATCAAATATTGCATTTATTATTAATTCAATCAATAAGAGTGGCAGCATTATTACACGATATAGGACATCCTCCATTTAGTCATATTGTTGAAAATGCTTTGAAATCTGTATATGTTGAATACGAAGGCGTTGAGACAACAGAGAAAATTAATAATTTTGTTGGTACAATGTCTAAATACTTTAAAAATAATAACAAACTACATGAGCAGATGGGTAGTGAGATAAGTGATAGTATTTTAAGAGAAGTCCTTTCTCCTATTAATGATTATGAATTCAATGCATATAATGAAAAACTATTTGAAGTACTTGTATTGGAAAGTGTTAAAAATATATTCGGTGAAAAAGCTCCGTTTTCATATTTGCATCGAATAATTGACAGTAGTTTGGATGGGGATCGGTTAGATTATGTAACTCGCGATTCAATTAATTCTGGATTTAATTCTGGTAAAATAGACTATAATCGGATAATAAATGATATGCAATTAATTGTTGACAATAAGGAAGTGTTTTTCTGTGTTCCGTTGAAAGCAGTTAATTCAGTAGAAGATTTTATTAAGCGCCGATATAATATTTATAAAGATATAATTTTCCATCATAGAGTTATAAAAACAGATTACCTATTAGAATATTCAGTTAAGGATTTGGTGAAAAAATATTTAAATAGTTCTATTAATTCAAGTAATGAGAAAATTTTAATTCCTTATGATGTATCGGGTTTATGGTTCCCATTGGGTGAAAGAACTACGGTTGAAAAATCAAATGCATTATCTCAATGGAACGATTCATGGTTAATGACTATTTTAAAGCAAATATTTTATACTGAATACTATAGAAATAGGAACATTAATGTAGGAACAGATGAGTATATTATACAGCAAAGATTATCAGAACTGTTGAGAAATAATAAATGTTACTATTCTTTGATTAAACGAAGTGAAAATTTCAAATTAATTGATGATGCTGTTAAAAATGTTTTTGCAAATAATAAACAAGAAATTGTAAATTTGGTAAAGAAAATAAATGATTTATCAGAAGCAAAGTGTGAGCAAAAAGGGAAAAATATTGATAATAAGTCAGAATGTAATACTAAAAATACTGCAAAAAAAGAAATCAAACTTGATATTGAAGGAACTTTGAAATTTATTGATAAAGTATTGGATAATACTATAAAAAATCCAAACGGGTTTGTACTATCTTATATTTCAAGACGATATCAAGCTATAAAACTAGAATCATTTGAAGAATTTGTCAAAGATATTGTTGTATCAGAAACTAAGAAAACATTTACAAACATCCAATATTATGATACAATAACTGTATTCAAAAATATATCTATAGGACTAGATAATCCGATCTATTTTTATAATTATAATGGCGACATTTGTACATTGGATGACATAAGTGGAATTTCTAATATTTTAAGACTGGATTCTGATTATCAACCAGTATTCTATATTTATATACTAATTAAAAACGGTGAGAATATTGTAAGAGATAAAAGAGAAGTACTTTTGTCTGATATAGGAAATTCAATTGGCAATAAGCTTAAAGATAAGATTATTAATGAATTAAATGTTCAAATTGAACAAATGGAGGAATAATTTAATTATGTGTAAGGTTATTGTAAAGGATTCTAATAAAAATGTTGATTTTATAATTTATAATCATTTGTTTTCGCGCAATAATTATAAATTTACTGTAAATGAATTGGTAAATGAATTGAAACAATATAATTTGGAATTATCTACTGAATATGTTCAAAAGGAAATAGATGATTTTATAAAATCTGGTTTAGTTAATCAGAGTTTTAGAAGTTATTCAATATGCGGAAGATAAGTATAAGTCTCTAATGTTTTAAAGTTATAAGTTTTAATAATTAAATTTATATTCATTATAGAATTAGTGTACTTATTTTTACAAATTCACTCAGTTATTTGAGATCGTTTTGATAATTATAATTTTAAAATCACATCCCGAAGGTCATATAAGACTTTCGGGATTGTTATTTATTTAAAATATGTTGTGAGAATTTCCCATATTTTTTGTTCGTTTGATTTCGAATAATAACAAATCATATTAACAATTATTAATGTAGTTTAAGAGAAATAAGGAAATTTATTAACACAGTTATTGTGCTTTTTGTTTTGGTATATTTCAATTTTTATAATTGGAATTTTTATTTTTTATGTTTCAGCATTTTAACTTTTTCTTATTGGCAAATAACAAAAACTCTAACAAGTTTTTGTTATAAAAACAAATTTTATTTGTTTTCGAAAAAAGGGGGGTGCAAATGGCTTACCCTTTTTTCGCCAGCGTGGTGTTGTGACACCTGTATGCTGTTTAGGAAAAGTCCTAAAACCTTATACTCTGCGAGGCAAAACATTTAACTAATTCACCAAAATCTGATAAAAAAATAAAAAAGTGACAGCGTGACAGTAAATAGATACCTACTTTGGTGACACCAAAAAATTAAAAAAGGTGGTATCTAAATGCCGTCACGCCGTCACAAAAAATATTCTGAATTTTATTAATTTTAGTTATTTATCCATCTTAAAATTATGTATCTGCCATCGTGATTTTTGCCGATTTCAAATTCAATATTGCATATTTGGGATAGGTCGCTGCAAGTCAATTTTAATTTTTTGGTAATGCTGTTGCTGGGAATTTTATCCGATAAAATACACGATAATTCACTCGGAGTTCCTTTCCAAATTGGATTGCTTTCATTTACTAAATTTGAAATATCAATAAGAAATTTATCTTCAATTTGTTCATTTATAGAATCCTTTTCTTCAATCAAATCCCACATTAAATTTTCTTTGTTTGATTGCAAAATTAATTTTATCGGTGGCAAATCTCTGCTCGTTGCGTTAAGCTCAATCCTGTTAATATTTGTTTTATTTTTAGATAAAACAAAGGCTCCGTCAACTGCTCCGAACAATCCATTAGTACCCGAAATCATATCAAAACAATCTTCTGCTTCTTGCTTTCGTGTATGATGAATAAGCAATAAACAAATATTATATTTATCAGTAAGTTCTTTAAGCAAAGTGATTATTCTGTAATCTTTACTATAGCTCACTTTGTCATTATAAGCATCACATACTTTTTGAAAAGTGTCTATTATTATGAGCTTAGTATCTTTGTGCGCTTCCAAAAAAGATACTAGCTGACCCGTTAAACCTTCATTGATAGTTTTTGAAACAATGGCAAAATGAAGGTTGGGTGTATCATTTATATCAAACATCTGATAACTGCGCTTTTGAAGCCGCTTTTTTGTATCCTCTAGTGATAAATATAACACGCTTCCCTGTGATACAGGCTTCCCCCAAAACTCTTTTCCTGTTGCGACACTGTACGCCAGTTGAAGAGATAATCTTGATTTTCCTATCTTTGGAGGAGCTGCAAGAAGATATATTCCTACTGGAAATAAATTTTCAACTATATCCTTTGCATAGTAGTATTCTTCATCGTAAAGTTCGCTCATTGTGAAAGTATCAAGGGCGTTTTCGCCCTTGACATTTTGCTTGTAGTTTGATACATTATTCTTGCAATCGTTTTGCATTGGCTGTCTTTCATCTGTGCCAGCAGATGAGCTATAGACAGTCATTTTTTTATTTTCAATCATTTTCAACCCTCAATCCATTTAAAATTTTAATAATTTGATTAAGTAGTATTTGTTGCTCTTCTGTAATTTGAGTGCAATTACTTAATGTTTGGAACTCTTTGCAAAGTGCAATGAGTTCTTTTTTTAATCCAATAAATACTTTAGGATTTCCTTTGATAACAATATCAAGTTGCAAGGCTCTGTTAATAAGATAATCTTGCTTATTTAGTCCTGATACATTCACTAATCTATCAAGCAATACAGCTTCTTGGGGCGACATCCTAAAGGAAACTATTTTGTTTCGCCACCTGTTGTGTTTATCACAATTTTTTGCGGACATTTATACATTCCTTTCTGAATTTAATTTATCAGCCATATCTGTTTGAACGCTGGGGAACAAATGTATATATGTATCTGTTATTTCAGTCGATGTGTGACCTACCCTCTTGCCAATAGCTGAGGCGGAGAACCCTAAATTAATAAGCAAAGATATGTGGGAATGGCGTAAATCGTGAATTCGTATCTTCTTAATTCCGGTCTGTTTGCAACCTCTCTCCATTTCGTGATGAAGATATGATTTTGTAATATTAAAAATTCTCATATTTTCTTTTATACCGTAAATGGACTTAATACAGTCTTGCATTTCTGAACTTAAGAAGTCGGGCATTTTTACCATTCTAATACTTTGTTCCGTTTTAGGCTCTGTAATAACATCTTTACCGTGTATTCTTTGGTATGATTTTGATATGGAAACCGTATTATTATCAAAATTAAAATCCCCTGGTGTTAATGCCAGCATTTCTCCTAGCCTAATTCCACACCAATAGAGCAGTTCAAAAGCATAATACGATAGTGGCTTGTCCATCATTGCATCTGCAAATTTAAGATATTCCTCTTTAGTCCAAAAATCCATTTCTTTAGCCTTTTTCTTACCAATGGCAGGAACTTTGGAAACAGGGTTTTCGTGCAGTTTATAATAACGGCACGCGTGGTTAAAAATAGCACTCAATTGACTGTTAATAGTTCTTAGGTATGTAGGGGCATAATGTTTGCCCTGTTTATCCGTTAGTGCTTCAAGTTCATTTTGCCATTTAATAATATCTTTAGGCTCAATGTCGCACATCCGCTTATTTTTGAAATATGGAAGAATCTTTGTTTCTATGATTTGCATTTTTGAAATCCAAGTATTCTCTCGTATTTTATTTTTCAAATCACTTATGTAGATTTGTACAAAGGCTTCTAAGGTCATATTCAGATTGCCATTTTGTGATAATTTAAAATTCATATACCATTCTTCAGCTTCTTTTTTACTAGAAAAACCGCGTTTGGTAGTTTTTTTGTTTTCCCCAAAAGCATTCTTATAATAAAACTGTATAAGCCATTTTCCTGTCTTTTTGTCCTTGACAGGAGTCATTATATCATCTCCTTTATTGTTGATTTTTTTTGTTATGCTCCGAAGCCATACCACTTCTTTTTGAAGTATTCGCTTGATACTTTTCCGGCAATGACAATATAGCCTTCTGCTTTTAATTCATTATTTAGAGTTCTGATAACTTTGTAAGCATATCCGGTTGACACACCCAGCATTTCAGACAAGTCGTTTGCGTCAAAATAAAGTTTTTCCTGTGTATACATTTTATCACCTCACTTTCTATTCTTTGTGGTGATTTTATTGTATCGCTTTGGATTTATTTTTTCCGCTCCTTTTTTATGATTGTAACTATTTGCCGCACTTTTGCAGCGCTTTTGTTATTACTTTAATTTTAGGAAATAATTTCCCAACTTTGATTGACTAAACAAAATTCGGGTGCTATACTTAAATCACCACACAAACTTAACAGATTTATACTACAGGTGTATGTGTTTTTTTATGTCAAAAATGCATACTCCATTTTTGCATACTCTTGTAGTTTGTAAATCTAAAAGTTTGTGTGGTAGCAACGGAGTTATGTGTTTTATGTGCGTAGCTTCGGCTACGCACTTTTTTTATTTATATTGGCAAAGTTCTGAGTAACACGATTATTGTTAATTTGTTGCAACTGTATATGGGGATGTGATTATGAAGAAAACAATACTAAAAATTACAGCTGCCATACTAATATGTATAGCAATCATAGGGGCTTTTGTGGGTGTCATTTCAATCCACGACAAGAATTTATATAAGGAATTACATAATAAAATTAAAGTTACAGATTTAACTGTTGAGCTAAAAGATGATGATATACAGATTTCAGTAAACGAAATTATCAATGCTTCAGAACTTAATTGTGATGCATCATTTGAAAACGGACAAAGCAATATCAGTATTAATGCACGAACAGAAAACAAGCAAAGTGTAAAAATAATTGTAAAAGCGAATGATATTTGGCTTTTCAACAAAGAGCTAAAGTATGATGCTGAAATTATTGTTGAAGATACAACAGCGCCTGATTGGGTTAAAAGTGTTGATGAAATCAAAGTAACAGCTGGAGATTCCGTTGACATTAAAAGTAATTTTAAAGCAGAGGATTTGAGTGGAGAAGTTGATATTCAAGTCCAGGGTAATATTGATACTGATAAAGTGGGAGAGCAAAAAATAAAAGTGATTGCAACCGATATTTACGGTAATTCAGCTGAAAAGGAAGTTAACATAATCGTTGAAGCAAGACCCGAAAAAACGCAAAATAAATCGCTTACATATAATGAAGGAAGCAGTAAGCAGAATAAGAGCAGCAATAAGAATGATGATGCATCTAATGCTTCAAATTCAACAACTTCGAGCAGTTCAAGCTCATCATCTTCGGGCAATTCAAATTCTTCATCATCAAGTAATTCCGGTTCTTCATCTTCAAGTTCACATCAACACACTATGCCTATAGGAAATATGGGAAGATGGTTCTCATCAAAAAGTGAATTAATATCATATTATCAAAGTATTGTAGATGGATGGAATGCAAAATATGAGAATGGAACAATAACTTGGGATGAACTTATGGAAAATGTACCTCGTGGATATGAATGTTGGAGTTGTGCAGGATGTGGCAAATGGACAGGTAACTTTAAGTATAGATAACAAAAGCCAATTATCGTTACTGAAAAAACAATTCTCACATCTGTAAAAATGAATTAAAAATTTATTATTGATATTGTAAAAACATAATGAGGAATATTTTATATGAAAAATGTAATAAAAATCTTACCTGTTGTATTGATAATCTCAATACTTATTTGTGGCTGTACATCAAAAAGCGAAAAGGTCGTTGCACAAAGCTCCACATCGGTTAGTGTTAATACAACTGAATCTGAAATCAGTACAGAAGCGAATACCACTACTACACAAGTTACCACTGAAAAGGCAAGTGAAACGACAACAAAGCCACCTACTACACAGAAAAGAATTACTACAACAAAGGCTCAAACCACAAAGTCCTCTACAACAAGAGAGCGGACAACTACAACAACTAAAGGTTGTGCAAACGGAAATCACAGTATGCCTGTAGGAAATATGGGTAGATGGTTTTCATCAAAAAATGAATTGATTTCATATTATAATAATGTGGTTAATAGTTGGAACAATAAAGTGGATAGTGGTGAGATAAGCAATGAGGAGTATTTTGCGAATGTGCCTATGGGATACGAATGTTGGAGTTGTTCTGAATGTGGCAAATGGACAGGAAATTTTAAGTATGACAGATAAATAATACTTGACATTAATCAGTTTAACTAGTATAAAATAAATAGATGCAATTTTATTTTGCATAGCAGGTGCGACTGCCACAATAACCTAAAATTCGGGGAAGGGAAAAGCCCTTCATTGTTGATTAGGCAACGGAAAAATCCTAAATTTCGGGGAAGGATAAGTCCTTCATTGTTGACTAGGCAACGGAAAAATCGCACATTAAAGGGGAGGGATTATGACACTACGGTGTGAAAATACTCCCCTTTATAAGTTTATTACCACTAATAATTGAGCCAATATGACTGATTTTTATTAGTGAGTATATTTTGAGTATATAAAACAATAAAGTGAGACAAATATAATTAATTTTTACGAATTTTCAAAATAAAAACACAATATATAGCTCCGATAATGTGATAAAACGCTATCGGAGTGGATTGGGAATGATACAATGAACTTGACAACCCCAGGGCTTATGCGGGGCTGCGAGGTTTCAAAAAACTATTTGATAGCAAAATGCAAGCAGGCTGAAATTGCAGATTTTCTTGAATTTTATGTGGCTTACGGGAAAACATAATATTGTAAAACGAAAAGGCATTACCGACTGCAAAAGTCAGCAATGCCTTTTTTATTCATGTCTTTAGACAGGTTTGCTCTTAGAAGCAAAACAAAGAACCACCTGTTATGTGCTGTTGCTTTTTCTTGACAACAGCATTTGACGGGTGTTAGGTATTATTTATACCATTTCAGCGGTAAGCTCTTTTTGCTTGATCTGTGTGTACAATTCTTTGATCTCCTCAAAGTGGGTGTAGTTTTCAGCCTGTCTCAGCAGGTTGCGTGCGTCAAGATAAGGCTTTGCCGAGCGATTGTAGTTTGTGCGGTGATTTTGCTCGTCACGGATCTGTTTATTAAGCTCCTTAAATTCATCTTTAAGGGCTTTGATCTCGCCTTTAACGGCACGGATCTCTTTTTTGTTTTTAGCTTCCTGCGCTTCAAAAAGGCGCTTGTAAAGCTTATCCTCTTTTTTATCGTACTGTTCTTCGGTTTCAAACAGAGCATTGAGCTTGGTGTCATTAGGCACAAGGATATTGCCGCTGCTGAAATATTTATTCTGATATTTTCTGGCGGTAAGTCTTGTTCTGGCAAAGTGGACCATATACTGGCGGAATTCTTTTTCGTTTTCTGTTTTCTTGGGAAGCTGCTTTGCCCTTTTAAGTTCGTTTTTAAGTTCGGATATACTGTGCGCTCCGAGACCTTCAAGCCCTTCGTCATAGATTTTCCGAGCGTGGCCGATCTGAAGCTTTCCGAGTTCGCTTTCGAATCTGGACATTTCTTTTATAACATACGGAGCAAGCCTGATTTCCTGATTGCGGAGAATAACTGCACGGCGATCTTCCTTAGCGGCTTTAATTGCCGCATGGCGCGCTGCTTTCGCAGCTTTGACAGCCGCTTTTTTTTCTCCTTTTGTTCCGTCTGCTTTTTTGGCAGCTTTTATTTTTTTCTTTGCGGCAGCATCTTTTTTTGCAGCCTTGATTTGGTCTTTCGTTGCTTTTACGGTTTCTTGTTTTTCCAGTTCTTTGGCTTTTTCAACCATTTCAACAACTTCAACAAGATTGTCATTGCTAAGTGTGTTGTTGCCGAAATCTTCAAAAAATGCCCGTATTTTAAGCACTCTGACCATACCTTGTTGTTTAAGCTCAGTTAGGTCGTAGAAGAAATAGGGAATAACATTTATAACTGCTCCGGCAATGGATGCGAGAATCAGGACGCCGCAGATCGTTTGCAGTATATCGCCGTCATAAAGTGAGAAATAGGAAACGCTGGAGGTATCCGCAGCGGCGATCACCTCGTTAACAACAGAACCGTTTCGGAGGACTTTGTTCATAACATCGGGATTGTTCATGACCTGCTGTGCGGTTGCCTCGTTGATTCCGAATTTGTCATACAGAAGGTTTACGATACCGCTGCTGGCGACGGTTACAAGACCGCCGATTGCCGTTATTGTGGAGAACATACCGTCAATTCTTTCACCGCTGACATACTGCTGGTAATCCCTGATATCCGCGTTTACCGAGGGGGTAAGGATCTGCATAAACGCGTTCATGAGGTTGTTCATCCAGTAGCAGACGACCAACAGGATGAGCGGGATCCAAGTGTTGAACGCACTTGTGCTCTCTCCTGTCATATCTATCACTCTTACGACCGGAAACATAAGCCCTATAAACACGATGTTCAGCACGTTTGTGGATATCAGCACAAACCTTTTGCCCCATTTTCTGATTGCAAAGGGAGCAAGCAGCATGCCCACAAGCCCCGCGTTCTGACAGATAAGCGTTATCAGTGAATAAGTTGCTCCGTTGCAGATTCCACCGTAGTTGTAAAGCCAGCCGATTACAACGGACATGGATGATTCAAGGAAGCCCAGCCAGGTAGCCATTGCAATGACCCAGAAATACTTATTGCGCAGCACTTCGCGCAGAGAATCCATAAATTTGATCTGGATAACATGCGTTTTTGCCTGTACTATTTTTTCTTTTGTGTTTACGTAAACAACGATGCTGAGCATAACGGAAAGTATGGCGAGAGGCGGATAAATGTATCTGTAAAGCCTTATGTCATACATATTATTGTTTGTGAAAAGCTGGGCGAAGATGGGCATTGCGAGACCTAAAATAGACGGCGCGAGCGAATATACAACGCCCTTGATAGTGGAAACATCGGCCCTTTCCTGCGTGTTCGGTGAAAGCACATGGATCAGATTGTCATATGCTTCGGAGAAGAAATAGTAAAAGAAATTCTGAATGAAATTAAAAATGAGAATAATTGCGCAGGTAACAACATACGCTCTGTCTTTTCCAAGAAAAGTACCCTCTCCGAAAAGCGCGCCGAACTGATTGTAGGGAAACCAGACGAAAAGAATCGTTACTATTGCGCTGGGTATGCCCATTTTGACAATATAAGGTCTGTATTTTCCTTCTTTGCTTCTGGTGTTGTCAATAATATTTGCCCTGATTCCCGAAAGAGGAATGTTTACCAGAACGGAGATAAAGTACATTATGTACATATCAAGAGGAGCAACGCCAAGCGTGTTTCCTATTAATACGTTCGTTGCGGAAAGTATCATGTTCGTAGCCATCACGGCAAGGAATTTGACGCCTATGCCTCCGCCTGCGTACGAAACGATTTCCTTAAAGGGCATGTAATGCCCCTCAGGCGGCTCGTTCCAGTGCATTTTAACATTCTTAACAAGTGCGCCTGCTTTTGCTTTTAGATTTGCCAAGATTTTTACCCCCTAAGATCAGAGCGATGATCCATCGCTCTTGTTTTTGCCGCCGCCTTTTATCCAATCTGTTGTAAAAGAGGCGAATTTTATTTCTCTGCATTCAGTATTCGGTTCAAATAAAACGCCGATTTCTCCGTTTTTCATCTGAACAGCCGAACTGTATACAAAGTCTCCTTCTTTAAGCAAACGGCTCCACTTGAATGTCTCGCCGTCATCCTCAGACAGACGAACCGTACCGTTCTGCCTTCTCCTGCGGTCCGCAGGGTTTATAAATACAACTGTTGGTTTTTCCGTGTTTTCAAGCTTTATAACGCTCATTTGGCATACCGGCTGCGGCAGACTTTCGTCTAACCGAAAATCCTGCCAGCTCTCGCCGCCGTTTTTGCTGTATGCTACTGCAGTGCTGTGCGTTTTTGCATGATTGCGGATGAAATATTTGAGCGTGCCGTTCTCTTGTTCGATAAGCTGTGATTCGGTCAGCATCTCTTCTGCTTTTATCGTCATGCAGTTCAGGCGTTTTCCGTTGATTTCTCTTGTGTTATTCGGAGTTTCGCCCAGCTTCCAGCTTTCGCCGCCGTCATCGCTGTATATGACGGCACAGGACAGGCGCAGCGGAAAGGTTCTTGTTCCGAAATAGATCGGTACAGCGATTCTTCCGGCATATTTGCCGTGCTTTATAACGATTCCGCAGCCGGGACCGGGGCCGATAAAACTCATATAGTCTTTTTTTACCATTCTGTTGAGTGAGCGCGGTTCGGACCAGGTCTTACCGTTGTCCTCGCTGTATACCATCATAAGGTAGGAGGTGCGTTCCTCCTTGAATTTTCCCGCGGTATATATATTGCCGAGCTCTTTTTTACCGTTTGATACATTTCCGCTCTCGTCAACAGTATAAGGAGTGTCTTTGCCGTTCCTGTTGAAAAGCTTTCCGTTTTTGAGAATATATTTTTTTCCGAAAAAGCCGTTTATGTATTTGTTTCCGTTTTCATCTTCGCCTCGGCTGCATCTGCTGTTTCTGATACCTGTTCCGGCAGGCGTGTGCGAATATATAAGAATGATTCGGCAGTTTTTTTCACTGTACACCATAACCGGGTCTATCGCGGCAGAGGATCTGAGCTGTTTTGTGCCGTGCTCCTTTACTGCCACGGTCATATCCTCCCAGGTCCTGCCGCAGTCAAAGCTTCTGCGTATCACCTTGTCTATCCGGTTCGGATTATCCATGCCTGAGCAGTATCTTGCGTCCGCGCATGCCACAAGCACACCGTTTTTTGCCGTGATTAGAGACGGTATTCTGTAATATTCCGACGGTCCTTTTATATTCGGACCGAAAACGGTCTGAAATTCCATTCAATACCTCCTGCGCCTGTGTTTTGCACTGATAGTACTTTATTATAACAAAGTTATAAAGTGTTATCAAGTAAATAAAATAATTTAATATTTACCTATATTAACGAATTAAAAAAATATATATAAATAGAATTTGACTTTAATTATTTGTTGTGTTATGCTACGTAATACTGTTCGGTTTTGCTGCCGGACCTTTTATTGATATATGAAAGGAGATATTTATGGAATCAAAGGCATTGTTTTCAAAAACCCCGCCGCTTAAGCTGTTTTTTATCGCTGCTTTTCCCGGTGCAGTCAGCATGCTGGCATCGGCACTTTATCAGACTTTGGACGGCGTTTTCGTAGGCAGATTTTTGGGAGAAACGCCTTTCGCCGCTCTTAATCTTGCGATGCCGTTTGTAATCATCAATTTTGCGCTTGCAGATCTGATCGGTGTCGGCTCGTCCGTACCCATTTCTGTCAGCCTTGGCAAAAACAAAGATAAAGAGGCCAATAATATCTTCACCTGTGCCTGCCTTATGATATTTATCGCAGGCGTTGTTGTGGGCGCAATACTTTTTGCTGCCGCTCCGCTGCTTATGAGAGTCATGGGAGCGGAGGGCGAGTTTGCCGATAACGCAGTGCAGTATCTTCGCGTTTACGCGCTCTGCTCGCCGGTTACAACGATTGTTTTTGCAATGGATAATTTTTTGCGTATATGCGGCAGGATAAAAACAAGCATGTTTCTGAACATTTTTATGTCCGTATTGAGCGCCGTACTTGAGTTCGTATTTCTCGGGGTGCTCAAATGGGGAATCTGGGCGGCTGCGCTTGCCACCTGCATCGGCATGTTTACGAGTGCTTTCTTTGCGCTCCTGCCCTTTTTAAGAGGAAAGCTCCAGCTTCGTTTCTGTCGTCCGCGCTTTAGTTTTTCCATGATAAAGCGCATCGTTTCCTGCGGCAGCCCCAACTTTCTTAATAATATAGCAGGCAGGATAACTTCCATCATTATGAATTACATTCTTGTGCGCGCCGGCGGGCAGACCGCCGTTTCCGTTTACGGAATACTCATGTATGTAGAGGGCTTTATTCAGCCGCTGCTTTACGGTATGTGTGATTCGCTTCAGCCTGCTGTAGGCTTCAACTGGGGAGCAGGTAAGTATTCGCGCGTTCGCGCTATTGAAAAATGCTGCTTCGTTTCAAGCGCTGTTGTGTCGATCCTTTCGGTCTTCGTGATCTGTTTGCTGCCGGAGCAGATAACAAATCTGTTTCTCGGCGAATCGGGTGCCGATGTGTTTGCCATGTCTGTGGCTGCGCTTCCGCTTTTTGGTTTAACTTATATAACCAGATGGTTCTCGTTTGCAACGCAAAGCTATATGCTTGCTGTTGAAAAGCCAATGCCGGCTTCGCTTATATCAGTCAGCACTGCGCTGATCTTTCCCGTTATTCTCATTTTTGCGCTCAATCCGTTCGGGCTCACGGGCATATGGCTGAATTTTGCCGGCACCTCGGTTCTGGCGGCGATTATGTCCGCCGTGATACTTATATGTTTGCGCCGTCAGCTCTCAAGGCAGGATGTGCCTGAAGCACAAAGGAATCTTTTGGCGCAGGAACAGGCAGGTGAATGATGAGAAGAAACGAACGTGAAGTGAAGGATAAAAATCGCATATTGCAGATCCTTGAGGAATGCCGGGTGTGCCGGCTTGCTTTTAGTGATGATCATGCTCCGTATATAGTGCCGCTTAATTTCGGCTATGAAACGGATGGGAACATGCTTTCGCTCTATTTTCATTGCGCAAAAGAGGGTAGGAAAATAGAGCTGATCAAACGATCATCCGCAGCCGCGTTTGAAACAGATTTCTTCAGACGGCTCGTAACAGCGGATCAGGCGTGTGGTTACACTGCCCGGTACAGCAGTATCACAGGTTTCGGCGATGTGGAAATATTGACCGACAGCGATCAGAAGCTCAAAGGCCTGTGCGCTGTAATGCGCCACTATACCGGCAGAGCGGATTGGCAGATATCCCAAGCTGCAATTGACGCGGTCTGCGTTCTTAAGCTTACTGTCAAGGAACTGTCCTGCAAGGAAAATTTAACTTAGTTTTTTCACAATCAGAAACACTCCGGCTAAAACGTCGGAGTGCTTTTCTTGATAAACTGTTTTGGATACTATGAACTGCTTATTTTCCAAGCTCTTTAAACGCCGTTCTGTATAGCTGCGCGCTGCAAAGCGTATTTCTCCACCAGCCGAAATGGCGGGGAGTGTATCTGTAATATCTTTCTGTCTCCATAATAAACGCCATCATCGCAAGGGAGGCGGCATAGCGTATTCTCTCGCCTCTTCCTGCGCCTATCCCGATCTTTGCATATTTATTGTGCACGGCAAGTGATTTTTTGCTGCCGAGAGGAGTGAGAAAATCAAGGCAGCAAAAATCGAATACGGGATCTCCCCAAAAGCTGCGCTCAGGGTCTATCCAAGCGTATTCCACATTGCCGTTTCTTCTGCGGCAAATGATATTCGCGTCCCATATATCATAGTTGACCATTGTGCACGGCGCTTTTTCAAAGATACTTCTGTGTCTGTCAATATAATTTATGAATTTTTTTCCGCGGCGGCTTGTTCTGCCTTTTTTGCGGCAGTCCTCGGCAAGATCTTCCGCTGCGGCGCGCAGGGCAAAATACCAGTTATCATACATTTTATTCTGCACATATCCGAATTTATCGCCGCTGATATTATGGATTTCGGCGGCCATTTTTGCAAGCGCTCCGCTTGCCTCTTCTTTTTCCTGCGGCGTAAACGCAAAGCGGTTTTTCGGGACGCCTTCCAGCTTTTCCATAACAAACCAGTCGGCATTTATAAGCTTTCGTGAAAGATCGCTGTAATATATTTCAGGCACCCTTATGGATGTGTTTTTTCTTAAGATGTCATACCAGTACAGCTCGGCTTTCATCATGCCTTTTTCATAGGTGAGCACCTGTGTATTCGCATCGGGGGCAATCTTCAGAGCGTATTTTCTGTCTGCCGAGATTTCATAAACGGCGTTGTATTCCCCGTCGCCGAGCGGCCTGATTTCTTTGATGTTCTCTATTCCCGCGCTTTGGCAAAGGCTTTTTATCATCTTCTCGTCAAGAAGAAATTTTGTTTTGCTTATCATCTTTTTTCTCCGTTTCATTTTATATCTGAATTATACATTATAAATTCTCGGCAGTCTATCATAATGTCGCTCTTTTATCTGCGTTTTGTATTCATTGTTGAATCTGCACAAAAAAGCAGTGCAAAATTTGTGCGCTGTCAAAGATTGACAATTCTTTAACATATTTACAAATGTGACGGCTATGTTATATAATCAAATTACGGTATATACCGAATCTGTGATTTAAGGAGAAAAAATATGGAGGTTGTTGCTCAAAGAGTTTTTGAGCCGTTTTATATGTGGCTCGATATAGCGTTTCTCGTTATTTACGCCGGTCTGCTGCTTTATAAGAAAAAGTACGCAACCGTTCTGGTGGGTTTTCTTGCCGGAATCCTTTATCAGATCGTTGATTACGGAATTTTTCATCTCGCCACGCATTCACGTTCCATTTCGGACGGATACAGCCTGTTCTGGGTGCTTTTGTGGATGTCGATGAGCTACGGCTTTACCAATTTTACCTGGATCTGGCTTTGGATCTCAAAAGATAAAAACTTGTTTGAATGGACAATATTGATTCTCGGCTGGTGGCTGTGCTGCCCGCTGCTCACGCAGACTTTCGGTCCCCACACGGAATACATAACCATCCAGCGCACCACGGGTGCTTACCATGGCTGGATGGCGCTCATACTCTTCGTCGGCTATTTAGGTCTGATTATCTGGAACACCACCAGAAAGAAAAAAGGGGAACGGGCAAATATACCTTGGCTTCTCGCCATAGGAATACTCGTTCAGTTCGGCTGGGAAGTCGGTCTTTACCTCGGCGGTATCCGAAGCGCAGAGCTTACAACGCTTGAGGAGAAGATCGCTCCGATGATCATAAATTCCCTGCTTGAGACAAATCTCGGAATGCCGTATATATTTGTGATTTTCATCGCTGTTTCCAGGCGTTTTACCGAAAGACTCAAAAAGAGGGGCAGAAGGCTCGGCTTTACGGAAAGAATTATTGAGAATAATGCCGAAAAAGTCAAGGATTATGAAAATGTTTCAGAATACCTTGCGTAACGGAGATTTTTACTATAGAATGATATGCGGCAGGTTTTATACCTGCCGCGTTAATCTGTTCAAAGAGAGGAATTTTTATGGACAACAAAACCAGAATGAATAAGGGTATGGCATATATTGCCGATGAAACGCTAGTGGAGGAGATGAAACAGAATAAAAGGCTCACGCATCAGTTCAATACCACAGATCCATGGGAATTTGAAAAGCTGGATAAAATAGCGCATCGGATTTTCGGCAGCCTCGGCAAAAACGCATGGATAAATCCGCCTTTTTACTGTGATTACGGTAAACATATTTTTGCCGGCGACGGCTTCAACGCGAATTACGGCTGTGTAATACTTGATGTCGGCAGAGTCGATATAGGAAACAATGTGTTTTTCGCGCCCAATGTTTCCGTTTACACTGCCGGTCATCCCGTTCACCCGGCGGCGCGCGGCACGATGTATGAATACGGGATACCGATAAAGATAGGAAATGATGTGTGGGTAGGCGGAAACAGCGTTATCCTGCCGGGCGTAACGATCGGAGACGGCGTTGTTATCGGTGCAGGAAGCGTTGTAACCAAGGATATCCCATCGGGCGTAATAGCGGCAGGCAATCCTTGCCGTGTTATAAGGAAGATCACGGAAGAGGATCTAAAATACTATTTTAAAGACAGAGAATTTGATGAAGAAGCATTTGAAACGGTTAAAGCAGTCGCTGAAGAAAGAGATAAAAAATAATTGAATTTTACCGATTTTTTTATCCGGCACTATTGATTTATAAAGACTTTTGCTTTATAATATGTAAGTACAGACGGTTGTACACGCGTGCAGCCGTCTTATTCTTTTTTAGGCAGTTCAAAGAGGTAGGGTATGTATAAAATAGGTTTTGATAATGACAAGTATTTAAAAATGCAGTCCTCCAGGATCAGGGAAAGGATCTCTGAATTCGGCGGCAAGCTTTATCTTGAATTCGGCGGAAAATTGTTTGACGATTTTCACGCTTCACGTGTTTTGCCGGGTTTTGAGCCGGACAGTAAGCTGCAGATGCTGCTTCAGCTGAAAGATGAAGCGGAGATCGTTATTGTGGTCAGTGCTGAGGATATTGAAAAATGCAAGGTCAGAAGCGATTTGGGTATTACATATGATGTGGATGCACTGCGCCTTGCAAAGGCGTTTTCAGACTGCGGTCTTGTGGTGGGCAGCATAGTGCTTACAAAATATGCGCCGCAGCCGAGAGTACTTTCTTTTGAAAAAAGACTGAAAGCCGCGGGAATCCCCGTTTACCACCATTATCTGATTGACGGATATCCCTCAAACGTGGCGAATATCGTCAGCGACGAGGGCTTCGGTCAGAACGATTACATAGAAACAAAAAGAAAACTGGTCGTTGTAACGGCACCGGGTCCGGGCAGCGGAAAAATGGCCACCTGCCTTTCACAGCTTTATCATGAAAACAAGCGCGGCGTTAAAGCAGGCTACGCCAAGTTTGAAACTTTCCCGATATGGAATCTGCCGCTGCGGCATCCTGTCAATATGGCTTACGAGGCGGCAACGGCTGATCTCAATGATATAAATATGATTGACCCGTGGCATCTTGAGGCTTACGGCAAGACTACCGTAAATTATAACAGGGATGTGGAGATCTTTCCCGTACTGAAAGCGATATTTGAAGAGATCTACGGCTCCTGCCCCTATAAATCGCCGACCGATATGGGCGTGAATATGGCGGGCAACTGCATTTTTGATGATGAAGCCGTTTGCGAGGCGTCAAGGCAGGAGATTATAAGGCGTTATTTTGACGCCGCGAGGAACGCCGCTAAAGGTGCTGAAAACCGCGAGGAAATCTATAAGCTTGAGCTTCTTATGAAGCAGGCGGAGATCACGGAAACTTCACGCAAATGCACTGCGGCAGCAAGAGCTGTTGCTGAAAAAACAGGCCAGCCCGGCGCCGCTGCGGAGCTTGCGGACGGTACGGTGATCACCGGCAAAACCTCTTCTCTGCTCGGCTGCATTTCGGCAACGCTCATAAACTGCCTTAAGCATCTTGCCGGAATAGACGATGATATACTTCTGATCGGACCCGATGTTATAAAACCTATTCAGGAGCTTAAGGTGAAATATCTGGGCAATAAAAATCCCCGCCTTCATTCAGACGAGGTGTTGATCGCACTCACGATCTCCGCGCGTACCGATAAAAACGCAGCCGCGGCGGTTGCTCAGCTTTCCAATCTTAAAAACTGTGAAATGCATTCAACCGTGCTGCTTTCGCACGTGGATGAAAACGTGCTCAAAAAGCTGGGAATGAGGCTCACATGCGAGCCTGAAAATAAATAAACGCCGGGTGTGCGGAACGAGCGAGGCATAAAAAGCGTGCCTGAATCTGTTTCGTAAGCCAAGCGGTTTTAACAAATAAGGAGGAATATTTGTGAACAAACCAAAGTACATATTCGTAACAGGCGGCGTTGTCAGCGGTCTCGGCAAGGGAATAACGGCGGCATCCCTCGGCAGGCTTTTAAAAGCGCGCGGACTTAAGGTGACCGCCCAGAAATTAGACCCTTATCTGAATGTTGACCCGGGCACGATGAATCCCGTGCAGCACGGCGAGGTTTTTGTTACGGATGACGGCGCGGAAACAGACCTTGATCTGGGTCATTATGAAAGATTTATAGATGAATCGCTTTCGCAGAATTCAAATCTCACCTCCGGCAGAGTCTACTGGAATGTTATTGCCGACGAGCGCAAGGGCGTGTACGGAGGACAGACCATTCAGATCATACCCCACGTAACCAACGAGATCAAGCGCTATATCTACAGAAATGCCGAAACGGGCGCGGATGTGTGCCTTGTGGAAACAGGCGGCACCATCGGCGATATCGAAAGCCAGCCGTTTTTGGAGGCTATCCGCCAGTTTTCCGTTGAATACGGCAGAGAGAACTGCCTTTTCATCCATGTTACGCTCGTTCCTTATCTTGCCGCTTCCGATGAGCTGAAATCCAAACCCACGCAGCACAGCGTGAAGGAGATGCTCGCTCTCGGTATACACCCGGATATCATCGTGTGCCGCACGGAGCATCCGCTTACTGACGATATAAGAAACAAGATCGCGCTTTTCTGCAATGTGAAAAAGGACTGTGTTATAGAAAACAATAACTGCGATATCCTCTATGCAGTTCCTATGATGCTGCATAAAGAGGGGCTTGATGATGTTGCCGTTAAAAAACTGCGTCTTGCATGCGGCGAGCCTGAGCTTTCGGACTGGCAGACTATGCTCGAAGCTCTGCGCAATCCCGTGCGTACGGTCAAAATTGCTATGGTCGGCAAATATGTTGAGCTGCACGACAGCTATATTTCCGTAAACGAAGCGCTTAAACACGGCGGCATAGAGACCCGCTCGGCTGTCGATATCAACTGGATAGATTCCGAAACGCTTGAGACGGAGAACGCGGATCTTGACGCAATACTCGGAGACGCAGACGGAATACTCGTTCCCGGAGGCTTTGGCAGCAGGGGAATAGAGGGCAAGATAAAGGCGGCGAATTATGCCAGGACACAGAATATCCCTTATCTCGGCATCTGTCTCGGTATGCAGGTGGCTGTAATCGAATTCGCCCGGAATGTGCTGGGGCTTGCGGATGCAAATTCCTCAGAGATCGATTCGGATACCTCCGCTCCCGTTATAGATATTATGCCGGAACAGAAAGATGTGCAGGAAATGGGCGGCACAATGCGGCTCGGTAAATATCCCTGCGTTCTGAATCCGGAATCAAAGTCGTATCAGCTTTACGGCGCGTCCATGATCTATGAGCGCCACCGTCACCGCTATGAGGTAAATAATGATTACCGCGAGGAGTTCGCTAAAAACGGCGTTCTGTTTGCCGGTACTTCGCCGGATAATCATATCGTTGAGATGATGGAGATCCCGGCGCATCCGTGGTTCGTTGCCTGCCAGTTCCACCCGGAATTCAAAAGCAGACCAAACAGACCCCATCCGCTTTTCCGCGGCTTTGTTTCTGCCGCAGCGAAGCGCTGCGATGAAAAAGATATGTGATCGAATGCTTTTAAGCACGCCTGAAACGGCGTGCTTATTTTTTATATAATGTTTATGTTTGAATTTATTGACCGATTGTTCAATTTGTGCCATAATGGGCATAAAGGGGTAGATATTATGAAAAATAAGGTGCATTCATCTGCAAAACTCGGCGGGCGCATATGGGCAAGCATAGTATTGTTCGGGCTTGCCGGTCAGCTTGCGTGGGTAATCGAAAACATGTATTTTAACGTTTACCTGTTTGACGCTGTCGGCGGAACGGCAACGGATATCGCCGCTATGGTGGCTGCGTCGGCTGTTACGGCTGCCGTAACAACGCTCGTTATGGGCGCGCTGTCAGACAAAATCGGCAAGCGCAAGGTGTTTATTGTGGCAGGGTACATCATTTGGGGAATCATCACTGCTTCGTTTGGCTTCATAACGGTGGATAACACCGAAAAAATATTCCATGTTGCAAATGCCGCCGCAACGGCGTCTGTGCTTGTTATCATTATGGACTGTGTTATGACGTTCTTCGGCTCAACCGCGTTTGACGCTGCGTTCAACAGTTGGGTCACGGATGTAACGGACAGCTCAAACCGCGGCAGAGCTGAAACGGTTCTTCAGGCGCTGCCTTTGCTTGCCATAATTATCGTTTTCGGTGTTCTGGACGGATTTAAGCAAAGAGGCGAGTGGCAAACCTTTTTTCTCATCGTGGGCATAGCAACAACGGTCTGCGGCATAATCGGCGCTTTCTTTCTTAAAGATAAACCCGGCATAAAGGCAAGTGACGGGAATTATTTTAAAAATATCTTTTACGGCTTCCGCCCCTCCACAATTAAAAACAACAAAAAGCTTTATATTGCTTTTCTGCCGTTTTGCATTTTCAGCATAGCTTATCAGGTATTTATGCCGTATATTATGATCTATCTTGAAAAAACGCTCGGAATAACGGATTACGCCATTCCGCTGGGAGTCATTCTGATTGTTTCGGCAGTCATTTCGGTGCTCTTCGGCAAGGTCATAGATAAATTCGGAAAAATACGCTGTCTGCTGCCGGCGGCAATCGCGCTCGTTATAGGCTTTGTGCTCATGTATTTCGCAAAGGGCGATAATCTGCCTGTGCTGATGATCTTCGGCGCCATTATGATGGGTGCTTATCTTGTTGCCTCCGCGTGTATATGCGGCACGATCAGGGATTATACACCCCAGGATAAAGTGGGGCTCTTTCAGGGCGTCAGAATGGTGTTCCAGGTGCTCATACCAATGGTAACAGGCCCTTATATCGGCGCGGCGGTCATCGAAAACAATAATCAGACTTATGTTGAGCTCGGAACGGTCAAGAATATTCCCACCGCGAATATTTTCCTTGCCTCTGCGGCGGTCGCCGTCTTTGCTCTGATACCGATAATCGTGCTGCTCAAAAAGGAAAAAAGCAAAAATTCCATATAATAACAGCCGCTTTGGCGCACCGTTTTGTTTAGATTTAACAAAGTTTTTCAAATGGAAAAAAATGCTTGATATTCGGGCTGAAAGAGTATAAAATATATAGCGATAAAATATTGTCAATCCAATATTTTAAAATCTAAATTAACGGAGGTAAAATCCAATGGTAAAAGTTGCTATTAACGGTTTCGGCCGTATCGGTCGTCTTGCTTTCCGCCAGATGTTCGGCGCAGAGGGCTACGAAGTTGTTGCTATCAACGATCTTACAAGCCCCAAGATGCTTGCTCATCTTCTCAAGTATGATTCATCACAGGGCAAATATGCTCTTGCCGATAAGGTAGAGGCAACCGACGATTCCATCATCGTAGACGGTCAGGAAATCAAGATTTATGCTAAGGCTGACGCTTCTGAGCTGCCTTGGGGCGAGCTTGGTGTTGACGTTGTTCTTGAGTGCACAGGTTTCTACACCTCTAAGGAAAAGGCTTCTGCCCACATCAAGGCAGGCGCGCGCAAGGTCGTTATTTCCGCTCCCGCCGGCAACGATCTTCCCACTATCGTTTACAATGTAAACCACGAAACACTTAAGCCGGAAGACACTGTTATTTCAGCCGCTTCCTGCACAACAAACTGCCTTGCTCCCATGGCAAAGGCTCTGAACGATTACGCTCCTATCCAGAGCGGTATCATGTGCACGATTCACGCTTACACAGGCGATCAGATGACTCTTGACGGTCCGCAGAGAAAGGGCGATCTTCGCCGTTCACGTGCTGCTGCCGTTAACATCGTTCCGAACTCAACAGGCGCTGCAAAGGCAATCGGTCTTGTAATTCCTGAGCTCAACGGCAAGCTTATCGGCTCTGCTCAGCGTGTTCCCACTCCCACAGGTTCAACAACAATCCTTACTGCTGTTGTTAAGGGAAATGATATCACGGTTGACGGTATCAACGCCGCTATGAAGGCTGCTGCAACAGAGAGCTTCGGCTACAACACCGATGAAATCGTTTCTTCCGATATCGTTGGTATGCGTTACGGCTCACTCTTTGATGCTACTCAGACAATGGTTCTTAAGCTTGCAGACGATCTCTATGAGGTTCAGGTTGTTTCTTGGTATGATAACGAGAACAGCTACACTTCACAGATGGTTCGCACAATCAAGTACTTCTCAGAGCTTGGCTAAGCCGAACAGAATATAGAAATCAAGCGGAGCCGCAAGGCTCCGCTTTTTCTGTTATTCCGATATTTTAGTAGACTGCTTTTCTCTGTGCCGTGTAAATGTTATTGTGTAATCTCCGTGAACGGGGTTGTAAATATAGAGTAATAATTGGTTTACTGCATAGCAGAAGGTATTGTATTCCGCCTTTTCTGTTTTCCCGTTACGGTCAGTTCGTGTAATAATATACATATCTATAATCCTTTCCGTTTATTTTAACAATATTATAAGTAACTTATTACTTAATGCCAACAAGTAATTTGTTACTTATTATATAACAAATATAAACGAGACGAAAGGAAGAAGATGATTATGACTTATGTTCAAAGAATAAGAGATTTAAGAGAAGATATGGATATAACGCAGGAAGAAGTAGCGAAAATTCTTAATACGACTCAGGGGTATTACAGTAAATATGAATTGGGAATAAGAAAATTGCCAATCGACCATCTTATAACGTTATGCAAGTTTTATAATGTTACTGCGGATTATATTTTGGGTTTTACGAACGATCCCAAGCCATTGCCTAAAAAATGATTTTACATATTTTTACGGTTGTTAAAAGCAATATTAAATATTGATAAACTTTTAACGATTGGTGTTGTGTTTCAGATCCTCCGTATTATAATGTTATATAAATTCAGAGGAGGGTCTTGATGGAAAGAAAGAATTTTACTTTTTTTCAATATGTGTGGATTTTTATTGTAAGCTGTTATGCAGGCTTTATTGTTGAAACGCTTTGGTGCCTTATTAAAAACGGTTACATAGAAAGCCGTAAATCCCTTGTGCTTGGCCATCTCAGCGTGGCGTACGGAATGGGCGCCGTATTGCTCACTCTTATACTTGTTCGGTTTCGCAACGCAAAGCTGTGGAAGATATTTCTGATCGCGTTTGTAAGCGGGACGGTAACGGAATATATTTGTTCCCTCGGTCAGGAGATTTGCTTCGGCACGGTTGCGTGGGATTACAGCCATCTGCCGCTTAATATAAACGGCAGGGTCTGCCTTTTGTATTCGCTTTTCTGGGGCGTGCTCGGCGTGTTCTGGGTAAAGGTTATGATTCCTTTTATGAACAGGATATTCAACGCTGTTCACCTGCCGGGTGAAAAAATAATCGTGTGGGCGTTTATCGCATTTTTTGTTTTTGACTGTGCGCTTTCCGCCTCTGCGGCACTGCGTATGAACGAAAGGGCGCAGGGAGTAGCCCCATCAAATAAAATAGATCAGTTTTTGGATACTCATTATACTGATGAAAAAATGAATGAGATCTATGCAAATTCAAGACCTGCTGATTAAACAAATGCGCCGTGATTTTAATCACGGCGCATCATTTTTTCGGAATCGTTTTGTATTCGTCCGTTAGCCCCAAAAGATAGTCCGCGGAAATGTTATAAAATCTGCACACTTTCATGATAAATCCGGCTTTTATTTCATTTATTCCCGTTTCATATCTTCTGTATTGTTCTCTTTTCAGCCCCAGCATCTTAGCAACCTGCTCTTGTGTAAGATCCCGGTCTTTTCTTAAATCTTCCAGTCTTTGTGTATAATGCATAAAATTACCGCCTGAATTTTGTTAAAAAAATTATACCACTAAATGCTACAAAAGTGTTGCAAATACTACAGAAGTGTGGTATAATCTGACCAAATAAAAAAGGTGCATCGAAAAATCCGCCTTTTTAATACCGCACGCTCAAAGCGGCTGTTCGTCATCTGATTCAACATATTCCAAAATATCTTCAACACGGCAGTTCAGAATACGGCACAGATCATTGATCTTCAAAGTGCTGATACCGCGATTGCGGCGCAGTCTGTCAATAGTGGAACTGCTTATATGATATTTGTTGATAAGCGTGTAAGTGCTTATGCCTTTGTCTTTCAGCGTTTTCCAAAACGGATCATAGATAATCATAATTCTATTATCACCGTTTTTATAATAAAATGCGGTCATATACTTGACAATAGTCACAATAACGACTATAATAATAGAGAAAGGCAAAGGCGGTTCGCGGCAACCCTTTTGGTAGAATTTACGGCACACAACTGAAACCGCTGTTTCAGGTAAATTCTGTCTCCAACCACATTCTCTTAAACAAGCGATAAGTTTTTGCCTTTCATTTTCATATGCCGTGATTTGTCGGCATAATAAGGATGGCCCCCGAAGCCTTTAGCTTCGGGGGCTTAGGCTGTCGATAAAGTCGGCTGAACCGCACAGAAAAATAAATCTATCTTATAAATAGAAAATTGCAGAGGAGCGATGCCCGCATCGCTCCGTTTTAGTCCTTACAAAGGAATAAAGCCGCCCAAGTCCTCAACTTGAGCGGCTTTGCGCTTTCCGCCTTTGTCGGCTTTACCGTACCTATGTACGCCTGCAAGCCGGAAAAGGCGGAATTCAGCTCGATTTCTCAAAGCCTATTCAGCGCGTGTAGGGTGCATTCTTTTCTGCATTTATAACTTTTCCACACGCTGAACCCCCGAAGCTTTTAGCTTCGGGGGCTTTCGTCATATATCGCAATGAAAAATTTATACAATATTACTGCGCCGCTCTAAGGGCGAAATTACCGCTTACCGTCTCCACCTCGATCTGGGTTGAGCTGTTTCCGTAATTAGCAGTGCCGCGCAGAGCGGTACCGTTTGTCTTTGCGCTGAAATCATTGGTTATCTCGCCGGAAACGGTTTCATATTCCATATGAAATCCATCGATATTCTGCGGAATAATGACAGTTATGTTGCCGCTTACGGAATTTGCGTCTATCTGCCTAATCAGCGCCGCCGAGCTTGTAACCTGAGCATTGCCGCTTGTGGTTTCAATATCCATAGCCGCATATTCGCCGCTTGCGATGATTTCACCCGATACGGTTGTGATATCCAGCGAATCGGCGTTAACGGAATGGATCGTTATATTGGCGGAAGCAGCGCTTACTTCGATCTCCGTAAGGCTTTGCCCCTGCGGAATATAGATCTGAAGATCCTTTTCATCACCGCCTGTTACACTGCGGTTTTTATGGAAGTCGATCTCAAGTTCACCGTTTTCGGTTTTTGAGCCGAGCGCGTATTTGCTGTTCGCGTCAACACCGTCGGAAAAGCTGATGGTGCTTCCGTCATAATAATCAATATTCACATTGCCGGCAGCCCATTCAACCGATATTTTGTTGATCCCGGCGGCGTCAACTTCATTGCCGCCCGAGGTCATTGTGTTTTGCTCGGAGTGATATTCAACTATATCGTCCACATGCTCGTCATAAACCGAAAAACCGATCACCGCAGCAAGAAATATAAGAACAATGGCACAAATGAGCCCTATGATTATTTTTGAACCTGTGCTCAGTTTCTTTTTTGCCGCCTGGACGGGAGGATAATAAGTTGTATTTGCCGAATGGTTCTGATTAAACGTACGGCTGTCGTTTTGGTTTGCCTGCGCGCCGTTGCCGCTGAAAGCGGCTGATGTGCCGCCTGTCGGTGCGGAATAATCGTTGCCCGCAGTCGTCTGCTCTTCTGTTTTAGTGTTTTGCGTTCCTTGGCCTTCTGTTGAACTGCTGCCTGTGGAAGTGTTGTCAGCAGGGGCTGTTTCATCTTCTGCTTTTTCTTCCTGCGCAGGAGCTTCCTTTTTAGGCTCGTTTTCTCCCATCAAAAGGGTATCGAGCGAAACGCCGTACAGCTGTGCAAGAGCGATAAGATTATCCGTGTCAGGACTGCTTTCGCTTCTTTCCCATTTTGATATCGCCTGTCTTGAAACTCCTATTTTGGCAGCTAATTCTTCCTGCGAAAATCCGTGTGCTTTTCTGTATTCGTAAAGTCGTTTTGCTGTTTCAATATTCATAGTATCACCTCGGCTTAATTGTAGCAGAAAAATTCGGTTGCACACCACCAATTCTGGTTTGAAATTGCGCAACTAACGGTTGCATCTATGTTAAAAATCAAGGAATTATGCGGTTTTCGGGAAGATTTTTAATTCTGGTGCTGATTTTTTAAAATGATTATTCGGCAGTAAATCTGAATTCCGTTACCGTTTTGAATTCCTGATTCGGCTCAACATAAAGGAACGGGAATTCATCTGTGTGATTTACGCTGTCGGGATAAAATTGGGTTTCAAGCGCCACGCCTCTGCGATAAGTTACCTTGCCGTTAGCCTTGCCGGGATTTCCCTCTTTTGCAAGCCAGCCGCCGCAGTAGAGCTGAATACCGGGCAGGTCGGTCCAAACCGTCAGCTTTCTGCCGCTTTCCTCATCGTAAAGCACAGCCGCCTCGGCGAATTCGCCGGGCTTGTTCCTTAAGCAGTAGTTGTTGTCATATCCTTTGCCGTCAATAACAGCTCTGAACGGTTCGTCAATGTGATCGCCGATTCTGTGCATTTCGGAGAAATCAAGCATTGTGCCTTTAAGCGCACTGAGCACACCCGTCGTAAGCTGGCTGTCGTCCGTTTCCGTAAAATGATCCGCGTTTATCTTCAGCAAATGGTCTTCAATTGTTTTCTGCGGATCTGCCGAAAGATTGAAGTATGCATGGTTGGTGGGGTTTGCCACGGTTTTTTTATCGCTCAGCACGGAATATTCGATTCTGAGGGTGTTCTCCTCGGTAAGGGTGTATTTTACTTTCATTGTAAAGTTTCCGGGGAAGCCGTCCTCCATATCAGGTGAAAATTTGCTGAGAGTCACGGAGCAGTCCGTTGTTTCCTCAACCTCCCACACGGTAAAGCTGAAACGGCCGCCGCCATGAAGGGTCCACGTGCCCTGGTTGTTCGGCGTGTGATATTCAACACCGTCAACAACGAATTTTGCGTCTCTGATCCTGTTCGCAAATCTGCCGACAACAAGCCCCTGATAACCGAGGTCGGGGTCGGTATAGTATTCAGGCTTGTCAAAGCCCAGCACAACATCGCCGTTTTTTCCGTTCCTGTCCGGCACGTTTATGGCCTGTATACCCGCGCCGAGCGTCTGAATCGAAACGCTTGCCCCAGACCCGTTCGTGATAGTATAAAGCTCAACATCCGTATTATTTCCGATTTTTCCGAAAATTGATTTGGTAATACTCATTTTTGCACCTCATATTTATTTATTAAATGTATGCTTTGAGTATAACCCTAAATGTAAATAAATTCAATATAATCTTGACATTTTAAATCATCAAATATATTCTTATACTGATATAGTTTTATTATTTCTATCGACTTACCATCCTTAAAGGAGATGCTTATTGTGGAAGATGTTATGGGAATATTGACTTCCGTTCTGCGTTACGCGCTGCCGGTCGGTGCTGTGATCGTTATATTTACCTGCGTTATTTCGCTGTTCAGAAACAGACCCAGAGTGCATAAAATGGCGCAGCTTACGGATGAAAACAATGACTCCGTTATTGATATCAATCACTGGGAGACCTCTATCGGCAAATCAAAAGCAAACGATATTGTTCTGCCGCTGCCGAGCGTTTCCCGCTTTCACGCCGTGATCGCCAAAAAAAGCCGCGACTGGGTCGTTACAGATACCTTTTCAAAAAACGGCGTGCTCGTAAACGGCAAAAAGATAGAGGGCAAGGCTGTCATTGAGGACGGAGATGTTATCTCGATCGGCACAGTGCCCTTGCGATTCCAGTGCGCAGACGCTATTTCAAGTTCCACGAAACGCCAGATCAGAAATACTGCCGGCGGTCATACGGTTGCATATGCCGTGCTGGTGGACGTCAAGAGCCGCAAGCCCGTTTATCTTAAACGCAATGATGTACTTATCGGCAGGGGAGAACAGTGTGATATAAGGATCTTGGCAGACACGGTTTCGTCTGAACACGCGAGAATCTATAAAACCACAAAAGGCTGGGCGCTCTGCGATCTGGATTCGCACAACGGCACTAAGCTGAACGGAAGATACCTTACCCAGACCCAGCTTATTTTTGACGAGGATACGGTAACCTTCGGGGACAGGGTCTTTATATTCTATGAAAAGTGAGGTGGGCGCATTGGCAAAGCGTGAAAAGGGCGCTAAAAAGAAAAAATTGCCCAAAATCAAACCAATAAATAATTTTCTGCTGATGGCGTTTTTAACTCTTTTTGAACTTGTAACCGCTTTTTCCGCGTCTTATTCCGCAGAAGACGGGATACGGGTTCAGGTGCTTGCCGCGGCAGGCATACTGATTGCCGTTGAATGGGTCTATCTTGTTGTGTTTTACACTGCTATGCACCGCAGAAATTTTGAGCTTGAAATGATCGCGTTTTTCCTTTGTTCCACGGGTATCGATGTTATCGGCTCGGTGGATCCCGACGCGGCGCTCAAGCAGTGTTTTATGGTTGTGGCAGGCGTAATCGTATATATCGTTATGGTCTTTTTGCTCGGTAATGTTGACCTTTGTATGAAGCTCAGGCTGCCTGTTGCGATAGCTGCTCTTTTTCTGCTGCTTGTGAATCTTATCATTGCGGAAACAACAAACGGTGCAAGAAACTGGATAGAGATAGGCGGAATAACCTTTCAGCCGTCTGAGTTCGTTAAGGTTGCGTTTATTTTTGTAGGCGCAGCGACATTGGAAAAAATACAGACAAGCAAAAATATTTTTGCGTTTATTGGCTTTTCGGTTGCCTGCGTCGGCGCGCTTATACTTATCAAGGATTTCGGAACCGCTTTAATCTTTTTTATTACGTTTCTGATCATCGCTTTTATGACCTCAGGCGATATCAAAACGATCATTCTTGCCATAGCGTCCGCCGTGCTCGGCGCGGGAATCGTTGTAAAATACCGTTCTTATGTAACGGCAAGATTTTCCGTTTACAGACACGTATGGGAGGCTGATTACTACAACACAAGCGGCTATCAGCAAACGAGAACGCTTGTGGGGCTTGCCTCCGGCGGACTTTTCGGCCTTGGGATCGGAAACGGTAATACGCGCACGGTATACGCGTCGACCACTGACCTTATCTTCGGCGTTATATGTGAGGAATGGGGCTATGTTTTTGCCGTGATTCTTGTGCTGGCGTTTGTTGCGATCGCTGTTTCCGCTCTTATAAATTCAATCGCCGCGCGTTCGACTTTTTATTCAATAGCTGCCGTTGCCGCAGCAGGTATGCTGCTTTTTCAAACGGCGCTCAATATTTTCGGCATCACCGATGTGCTGCCGCTGACGGGTGTAACGCTTCCGTTTGTGAGTCAGGGCGGATCATCCATGATATGCTGCTGGGCGGTGCTTGCATATATCAAAGCGTCCGACGTGCGCACTTATAATTATCTGGGAGGCGCAAGAAAGAAATGAAAATGATAACCAAAAGAGGAATATTCCTCTGGATCTTATGCGCTCTTTTTATTGCCGGCGTTGCTTTTCTCACGGTCAGCCTTGTTGCGGACGGTTCTGAATGGGTCATGAAATCCTATAACCGCCATGTTTACAGTGACGGTCAGCTGATTGCGGCAGGCGCGATAAAAGATAAAAACGGCGTTGTGCTGTCCGAATCAAAAGACGGTGAAAGAGTGTACAGCGATGATAAGGAAACACGTCTTTCAACCCTTCATGCCGTCGGCGATACAAGAGGGTTTATTTCCACCGGTGTTCAGACCCAGTTTGAATCCCAGCTTGTAGGCTATAATGTGGTGGACGGCGTTTATAATATTGTTAAAAATTCCGGCGGCAACGATCTGACGCTTACCATTGACAGTGAAATAAACAAAGTGGCTCTCGATGCTCTGGGAGATTACAAGGGAACGATCGCTGTGGTCAATTATAAAACAGGCGATATCGTTTGCATGGTATCCACCCCCACATATGATGTAAACAATGTTCCTTCCAATATAAATACCTCGTCCGAATATGAGGGCGTTTATATAAACAGGTTTTTGACCGGGCTTTACACACCCGGCTCTACCTTTAAGGTCGTTACGGCGATCAGCGCGCTTCAGAATATCGGCAGCGATATATATGACAAAACATGGCAGTGCAACAGAGTGTATGATGTTGACGGAATTGAAGAGGATAATATCATATGCAACGCCCGCCATGGAAAGATCGGCTTTGAGCGGGCATTTGCAAAAAGCTGTAACATCACATTCGGTCAGATCGCAATCGAGCTTGGCCCTCAGACCCTTGCGAACACCGTTGAATCCCTCGGGCTTACACAGTCGGTAACGCTCAGTAATGCAATCAATTCGGCGGAGGGCAGGTTCTTTCTTGAAGAGGGCGACGCGGACGCTTACACAGGCTGGACCGGCATCGGTCAGGGCGATACGCTTCTCACGCCCGCTTCCATGCTCCGCCTTATGTGCGCTATCGCAAATGACGGCAAAGCAGTTTCGTTTAATATTGTGGACAGATTTGAGAATTCCGCAGGCGATATGGTTGATATAGGCTACACAAGCACCCAAACTCAGATCCTGAATTCCGATATCGCGTCTCAAATGAAAGATCTAATGAGAAACAATGTCAAAAGCCAGTACGGCGATGGCAATTACAAAGGTCTGAACCTCTGCGCGAAATCAGGCACTGCGCAGATAGATGATATTGACGCGCACAACACGGCATGGTTTGTTGGCTTTATGGATGATGCAGAACACCCATATGCTTTCGTGGTTGTTGCTGAACACGGAAATTCAGGCTCGCGCACCGCAGGACCTATGGCGAACAAGGTGCTTCAGGCAATTGTGGACAGCGAAAATGATTAAGGATTTGATAGACATCAAACAGGATGATATAAAAGAAAACGCGGTGCTGATCTCTGTTGATACCGGGGATTTTGACGCCGAGGCATCTATGCGCGAACTGGCGGAGCTTGCAAAGACCGCAGGAGCCGATGTGATTGCCGAGGTCATTCAAAAGAAGGAGTCCCCGTCACCTGCTTCCTATATAGGAGCAGGCAGGCTTGCCGAGCTGAAAGAATTTTGCAGCGCAAACGATGCCGACCTTATAATCGCGGATGGTGAATTATCACCTGTGCAGGTCAGGAATATCGAGGATTCATGTGGCGTCAGGGTTGTAGACAGAACTGCGCTTATACTCGATATTTTTGCGTCGCGCGCAAGAAGCGCGGAGGGCAAAATACAGGTTGAACTGGCTCAGCTTCAATATATGCTGCCCCGGCTTACAGGTCAGGGCAAAATGCTTTCCAGGCTCGGCGGCGGAATCGGAACAAGAGGTCCCGGCGAAACAAAGCTTGAAACAGACAGGCGGCATATAAGGCGCCGGATAGAGCGACTCAACGAAAGTCTTGAAAAAATACAAAAGCGCCGCCTTTCCATGCACAGGCGCAGAGAGAAAAACGGTGTGGAATCCGCCGCGATCGTAGGATACACCAACGCCGGCAAATCCACGCTGATGAACAGGCTGACGAGTGCCGGCGTGCTTGAGGAGGACAAGCTGTTCGCTACGCTTGACCCCACGGCAAGAAAACTTACGCTGCCTGACGGCAGGGAGATCATGCTGGTGGATACCGTAGGTCTGGTGCGCAGGCTGCCTCACCAGCTTGTGGACGCTTTCCGCTCCACTTTGGAGGAGGCGCTGTGGGCAGATGTTATTCTCAATGTGTGCGACGCTTCAAGCCCGGAATGCAGCGAGCATGTAAAGGTTACGGAAGAGCTTCTTTCCTCTCTTGGCTGTGACGGAAAGCCGGTAATACATGTTTTGAACAAATGCGATCTTGCGCCTGAAGTGCTTGAATATCCGGCAATAGGAAACAGCGTGCGCATAAGCGCGAAAACAGGATACGGAATCGGTGATCTGCTGAAGGCGCTTTTCGATTCACTTCCTGCCGCCAGACGCAGGGCAACGCTGCTTGTTCCGTTTTCACAAGGCAGGATAGCGGATGAAATCAGAAAGCACGGCGTTGTTTATGCACAGTCTTTTGATGAAAACGGAATCAGAATAGACGCACTTGCGGAAATTTCTTATCTTGATAAAATTAAAGATTATATTTTGTAACGCCGCCTCATAAAATCATTATGAGGTGGTTTTATGAAAATGTTTACACTCAGGCTGAAGCCGAAAACGATTTTCGGTCTGATACTCATTCTTGCGGGAATTATTGTTATAGCAATAACATTCTTTTCAAATCATGCCACGGGCAGCACGGCTGCCGCAAACAGCGTTACGCTTGAAACGGATGCGCAAAGAGAACAGTATCTTACCTCTCTCGGCTGGGAATTCAAAACGCCCTGCACCCAAAAAGAGGTCACGATTCCACAGGAATTCAACGATACATACAAAAGCTATAACGAGATCCAGAAATCTCAGGGATTTGATCTTGAGGATTATAAGGGGCAGACCGCAACCGTTTATACTTACAATATAACGAATTACGAGGGCTTTGAGAACAGGGACTGCGTATACGCCAATCTGCTTGTGTGCGGCGGTACCTTGATAGGCGGCGATATCTGTTCAACATCGCTTTCGGACGGATTTATGCAGGGACTTCAAAAGGAATAAAAATGGAGAGAATCGACAAGCTTCTGTCTTCTGAACTGAATATAACGCGAAACAGGGCAAAAAGCCTGATAAAGACCGGCAGAGTAAAAGTAAACGGCATTGCCGTACGATCTGCGGATACAAAAATCAATACGGATACTGACGAGGTCGAGGCGGACGGCAAAGTTTTGTCTTTCAGAAAATTTGTGTATATAATGATGAACAAGCCTGCGGGTGTGATCTCATCTTCCGACGGGCGGAAAACAGGCGAGCAGACCGTTATCGATATTCTGCCTGAGGAGATGCGGCGGAAAAATCTTTTTCCCGCCGGCAGGCTGGACAAGGATACAACAGGCTTTTTGCTTATCACGGACGACGGGGCTTTTGCCCATAATATACTCAGTCCGAAAAAACACATAAGCAAAACGTATGTTGCCCGGCTGGACAAACCTTTTGACGACAGTGTGATACATGCATTTGAATGCGGGGTGGAGCTGGGAAACGAAACGTGCATGCCCGCGTATCTGAAAAGCCTGAACAGTGACAACACTTTGGCGCAGATCGTTTTAAAACAGGGAATGTATCATCAGATCAAAAGGATGTTCTTAAAATTTGGTATAACTGTGCTGAAGCTGAAAAGAATTTCTATGGGCGGGCTTTTGCTTGATGAAAAACTTGAACCCGGCGCGTGCAGATATATCAGCGAAAATGAGTTGGCTTTGATCACTTCCTGCGATAATATGCCTGATTTTGACGTATAAATACAATATATTGTGGTTTTGGGCGAATGATCATCGCTGTTTATGCAAGTTAGACAAAAAAAGTAATAAATTTTTGTAAAATGCTTGCAAAATGTTGAACAGCCTTGTATAATATGAACAAGAGTTATCTATTGCTTTTGTGCAAAATTTCAGGCTTATTATCAAGGAGGAATCGTTTTGCCAAACAGATTGTTTCAAAGTCTTGTAAATCAGATGAGAGATACTATGGACCGCGACATCGGTGTGGTCGATGAAGGCGGCACGGTGATCGCCTGCTCAGAGCTCGGTCAGATAGGCGAAATAAGAAAGGGCGTTGTTTCTGCCGGCGTTTTCGCGGGTCTTCAGACCTGTGTGGACGGCAGCACCTATAAGGCGTTTGGAAATTCCGTTCATCCGGAATATGCCGTGTTTGTTGAGGGCACGGATGATATGAGCAAGCATTATGCCGATATCATAGCGGTCGCTTTTAATCAGATCAAGCAGACGAATGATGAAAAGTTTGACAGATCGAATTTTGTTAAAAACGTGATTCTTGATAATATTCTTCCCGGAGATATATATATAAAAAGCCGCGAACTCCATTTTAATAATGACGCCACCAGAGTGGTGTTCATAATCCGTGTGCCGCAGAAAACAGATGTGTCCGTTTTCGATGTGATTCAGAATTTCTTCCCCGATAAAGCAAAAGACTTTGTCATAAACGTAAATGAAACGGATATCGCGCTTGTAAAAGAGGTTCGCCCCAATGTGGAAATGAAAGATCTTGAAAAGCTTGCAAGGTCGATATGCGATACGCTTTCAACCGAGTTTTACTGCAACGCGGTTGTGGGCATCGGCACCTGCGTTACAGGAGTCAAGGATCTTGCGCGCTCGTTTAAAGAAGCGCAGGTCTCGCTGGAGGTTGGCAAGGTATTCGACACGGAACAGCCGATTGCAAGCTATGAAAATCTGGGCATAGCAAGGCTCATCTATCAGCTTCCCACAACACTGTGTGATATGTATCTGAAAGAAGTGTTCAAATCAGGCTCGATCGATTCGCTCGATCAGGAAACACTGTTTACGATTCAGAAATTCTTTGAAAACAATCTTAACGTTTCGGAAACAAGCAGAAAGCTGTTCGTTCACAGAAACACGCTTGTTTACAGGCTTGAAAAAATCAAAAAAATAACCGGCCTTGATTTAAGGGAATTTGACGACGCCATCGTTTTTAAAGTTGCTTTAATGGTAAACAAATATCTTGAGTCGAGCCCGATCAAATACTGATGATACATGACTGAATATCCGGTTGATGATGAACGTTTTCGGCAATACGCTACCGTGTTGCCGATTTTTTTGAATCAGCGTTATATAAAATACGGTGTTTGGAAACTATGCAGCAAGGGTCAATTGCTTCTTCTCAGCAAAGGTAATGATTTCCAAACCGCTTACAGTTTACAAATTCATTACATAATTTACAAAATAGCAACATTTTAAACTTGATTTATGTTCGGTTTTGCTTTATTATATATAAGTGGTATAAAACAAAATCGGACAAGTATGAAATGAGTAAAATCAAAGAGGGATAACGAACAGTGATTGAATTTCGTGATGTTACCAAGGTGTACGGAAGCAACGGCACCAAGGCACTGAACAATGTGAATATAAAAATTGAGGACGGAGAGTTCGTTTTCGTGGTCGGAGCGTCCGGCGCGGGCAAGAGCACGTTCCTCAAACTTATTATGCACGAGGAAAAGCCTACGGACGGAGTCGTTATCGTGGGCGATTACCGCTCTGATACCCTGAAGAAAAAGCAGGTGCCTTATTACAGAAGAACAATGGGCATCGTTTTCCAGGATTTCAGACTCATTCCCAAGATGAGCGTGTATGACAATGTTGCGTTTGCTATGCGCGTGATCGGCGCAAAGGAAAAGGAAATCAGAAAAAGGGTTCCCTATATTCTTCAGCTTGTCGGTCTTTCTCACAAGGCGCGTTCTATGCCGAATGAGCTTTCCGGCGGCGAACAGCAGCGCGTTTCGCTTGCCAGGGCGCTTGTCAATAATCCGAAGCTTATCATTGCGGACGAGCCTACGGGAAACGTAGACCCTGAAATGAGCCACGAGATCGTTGAAATGCTTACTAAGATCAATAACAACGGCACAACCGTCATCATGGTTACACACGAGCATTCCCTTGTTAAAGCGTTCCCGCGCCGAGTGATTGTTATTAAAAACGGAGAGGTCGTGTCAGACACTCCCGATCCCACACATGCCCAGTTTGAATCGGCTCAGCCGGAAAAATCCTCAGATATGTATTTCTTCAACGAGGATGTTAAGCTCGGCAGCGATATTGAAGATATTTTTGAATCTATTGACGACGGTTCGTCAGCCGCCGTGCCCGAAGAGGGAGAAAACGGAGGTGAGAACTGATGACCGGCTCAAGCTTAAGATATCTTTTTAAAGAGGGTTTCAGAAACACCTGGTCAAACAGAATGATGAGTATCGCGTCTATCTGTGTTCTTATGAGCTGCCTTGTGCTTATAGGCTGCGCGTCTATGATATTTCTGAATATCGAATCGCTCCTCGGCAGGATTGAAGAGGAAAACGTGGTAATGGTTTATGTCAAGGATGACACAGCCGATGCCGATGTTACGGCAATGGGTACACAGCTTGAAAGCATAGACAATGTAAAAGAGGTTGAATTTGTTCCCAAGGAGGAGGCATGGGCGGATCAGCTTGCCACTATGGAAGAGGCTCAGGCAAAGTTTTTCACCGAAATAAGCTCCGATATACCTCTTCCCGACGCTTATAAAGTAACGGTTGATGATCTGACCTATTTTGACAACACGGTTAAGCAGATAGAAACGCTCGACCATATTGATACAATAAGAGAAAATAAAGATCTTGCGGAAAAACTCGTTACCATACGCCATGGCGTTGAGGTAATCTCCATCGTAATCGTAGCGGTTCTTCTTGCAATCAGTGTGTTTATTATTCAAAACACGATCAAACTTACGGTCTATTCCAGAAGACTTGAGATAAGTATAATGAAATCCGTCGGCGCAACAAACAGCTTCGTGCGGCTGCCCTTTGTTGTTGAGGGTATGATTCTCGGATTTATTTCGGGCGTCGTTTCGCTCGGACTGGTTTGGGGCTTCTACGAATTTGCCATTAATCAGTTCGGCGATCTATTGTCTTCGCTTGGGCTGGAGGCTCTTAATTTTGCGGATTTTGCACTTCCGATGCTCGGCATATTTATCGCGATAGGTATTATAACCGGCGTCGGCGGCGCTCTGCTCTCCATGGGCAGATATCTGAATAAGGAAGGCAGTGAGATAAGTGCGGTCTAAAAGGCTTATAAGAGTTTTATGTGTTGTATTCAGTTTTATGATGGTGTTTGCTTCCGCTTTCAGCGTGCAGGCAAAATCACGAAACGAGCTTAATAACGAAAAAGATAAAATTGAATCTGAGATCGCTGATTCCAAGAAAAAAATCAATTCGCTCAAATCACAGAAAGCGGATAAGGAGGAATATGCCTCTGCCCTTATGGAGCAGGTTGAGCTGCTTCAGGACAAGCTTGACAATCTTGAGGACAGCCGTGATTCGCTTCAGTCGGAGATCAACGCTGTTGAAAAACAGATAGCGCAGACCCAGGCTGATATAGATAAGGCTCAGAAAGAGATAGAAGCAAAAGAAAAGGAATTTGAGGGCGTTTACGAGGAGTATTGCCAGAGACTGCGCGCAATGTATATTTCCGGCAATGTTTCCGTTCTTGAAGTTTTGCTTGAAAGCGGCGATATAAGTTCTATCCTTACGCGCGCCGAGATGGTGAAATCCGTTTCGGAGCAGGACAGCGCTACGCTGGACGAGCTTATGACTAAAATGCAGGAGATACAGAAGCAGCGTCAGGAACTTTCCGATAAAAAACTGCAGCTGAATGAGGATAAGGAAACGCTCAACACCAGAAAGAAAGAGCTTCAGGCTTCCATTGATGAATACAATTCGTCAAAAGCGGAACTGGATGACCAGATCGAAGAGTGCAACGCGGCAATACGAAGCATTGAAAGCACTGAGGCGGAAATTCAGGAGACGATTGAAGACAATGAGGCTGAGCTTGCGGCTATCAATGAGGCGCTGAGCTCCTCTACCAACAGACCGGGCAGTGATGATTATAATCCCGGAACCGGTCAGCTTGCGTATCCTACAAGCTATAGAAAGATCTCAGCCGGATATCCCAATTACAGCAGCGGCGCATATCACGGCGGTGTGGACTGGCCTTGTCCGACAGGAACGGCAGTTCATGCCTCTGATTCCGGCGTAGTCGTAATTGCAAAAAGACTGACTTACAGTTATGGTCAGTATATACTTATTGATCATGGTAATGGACTTTCAACGCTTTATGCACATAATAGTTCGTTGGTTGTAGAAAAGGGAGATAAGGTTTCAAAAGGGCAGATCATTGCTTATTCCGGTGAAACCGGCAATGCAACAGGACCTCATGTCCATTTTGAGGTAAGATTAAACGGAACAAGAGTGAATCCTATGAATTATCTTTAATGCCGGCAATTCGAAAATTTAATACATAAAAAAAGATTGTAAATAATATTTACAGTGATTGATTTTTAATATATAATAGGAAGTGGAGCCAATGAAACGGTTTGATATATTCAAAAAGAGTATGTGTGTTTTATCGGCTTCACTCTTTGTTTTTATGAGCGGCGTTTATCAGTCGCCTGCGGCGGACAGCGCAGAGCTTACCCCGGAGCAGGAAAAGGCTGCGCTGGAGCAGAGAATCAAGGAGACGGAAAACAAACTCAGCGAACTTGCCGAGCAGTCTTCCAATACACAGGAGTATTTCAACACGCTTTCCGATAAGATCTCCTATCTTGACAGGCAGTATGAACTCGTAAGCGATGAGGTAGCGGAGGATAAGAAGCAGGTTGAGATTCTAAAGGCCACATATTCGGAAAACGAAAAGGAAATAAAATCTATCGGAACCGAGCTTGTTGCGCTTGAGGATGACTGCCAAGCGGCTGAAGAGGAGTTCGCAAGCAGCTATGAGACTTATGCGCAGCGTATGCGCGCCATGTATATCAGCGGCGAGACGAATGTGCTTGTGTTTTTGCTGACCAGCAATGATATTTCACAGCTTCTCACAAGGCTTGAAATGGTAAAGCGTGTTTCCGAAATGGACGGCGAATTGCTTGAATCCATAGATAATGAGATCAGCGAGATTCAAACATCAAGGCAGCAGATAAGCGAAAAACGAACGGAGCTTCAGAACACCCAGACCAAGCTTAAGCAAACAAGGGAATCTCTTGAGGCTGCAATACCTCAGCTTGAAAAGAAGCAAACGGATCTTTCACAAAAGAAAGCGGAGCTTGATGTTGAAAGGCAGGACGCCAATGAGTTGCTAAAGGAACTGAATACCCAAACGGGAAATTATACAGAGTTCCTTGAAGACGATAAAAAAGCAATGGAAGAGATAGACGCGGCAATAGAGGACGCGGCTGACAGGTATGAGGATCAGACAACTGCAAAGCCGTCGGATCCAACCACAGAAAAGCCTTCTTCCGGCGGCGATTCACCCGATTCGGGCGGCGGTTCGGACAGCCGTTACATCAGCCTGACATATCCCGTTCCTTCACAGACAAGGATTACCTGTGCTTTCGGCGAATATTCGGGCCACAGCGGAGCTGATTTCAGCTGCGCGTCAGGCTCTAAGGTCGTTGCGGCTGAATCGGGAACGGTTATTATCTCGGCGGATCTGAAGAATGCTGACGGAAGCTACAGAAGTTACGGCAGATATATAGTTATTATGCATGATAAAACAACATCGTCCGGCGATAAGGTATATACGCTTTATGCGCATAATTCCGAAAGACTCGTTACGCAGGGGCAGTATGTTGAAAAAGGTCAGCAGATCGCCGAGTCCGGCTCAACGGGCAATTCCACGGGTCCGCATTGTCATTTTGAAGTGCGCACACCGAGTTCAAGCTATTCATCCTGCAAGGATCCGGCGTTGTATCTGCCTTGATTAGGATATATTTTTTAAGGGCAAGAATGATTTAGCGGTAAAAATTTATGTTAAGGGCGCTGAAGCGTATGAAACAAAAAAATCTGATAAAGATATTATCGGTCGCAATGGCGGGGCTTATGGCATTAACACCCGCCTCGGCAGATCTTTTGCCGGTCTTCGCCGAAACATCGTCAGTAAATGATCAGGAAAGCACCACAGAGCCTGAGCTTACCGAAGAACAGAAGCGCGAAGAAGCAAAAAAGAAGCTGGAAGAGCAGATTGCGATACTGGAGCAGGATCTTAAAGCGTCTGAGGAGAAGATTGCTCAGTTTACGGAAGATTCCAAAAATACAGAGGCGTATATAAACGCGCTTGATGAAAAAATCGGAATCATCAATCAGCAGCTTACGGTGCTTGACGAGCAGGTCCTTGATTATGAGGAAGATATAAAGCAGCTGCAAACAAGCATAGAGGAAAATCAGAAGCAAGTCGATTCGCTTCAGCAGGAGGTCGATAAGGTACAGAATGTGCTTGACGATCTCAATAAAAAATTTATGGCAATGTACGAGGCGTATTGTATCCGTATGCGCGCCATTTACATATCAGGCGATTACAACCTTATAACTGCTCTGCTGACTTGCGATGATATTTCCAGCTTTTTAACGCGGTATGAAATGATCAAGGCTGTTTCCAAAAGCGATGCCGAACTGATGCAGGAGATTCAGGATCAAACAGATCTGATCCTTGCGCAGGAAACGGATCTCAACGAGAAAAAAGCCGAACTCAATGAAATGAATATGTCTTTGCTTTCACAGCAGAATGAACTGAAATACAAGCAGGATTCACTCACGGCTACGCAGGAAAGCATAGCCTCCAAAAAGATCACGCTTGCGCAGGATAAGGCGGAAAGCGACCAGCTCTTTGCTCTTTATACTGCTTCAACAGGCATGTATACGGAATACAGGAATGAGGACAAAGCGCTTACCGAAGCTGCTGAGCAGGAAATAGAGGATCTGATGAACGGCGTTATATCGCCGGATGATGTGTCCGATTTCACAACGAGCGACAGGGACGATACACCCGATATCATATATAATGACACCGATGTTTATAATAGGTCGGACGGCGTTTATAATATGACTTATCCCGTACCCGGTCATTATACAATCTCCGCAGGCTTTCCGAATTACAGCAACGGTTCTTATCATGGCGGCATAGATTTTCCATGCCCCACCGGCTCAAAGGTCGTTGCCGCGCAGAAAGGTGTTGTCGCGGGCGTAAAACGCCTTGATTACAGCTACGGCTATTATGTTCTGATCTATCATGGCACCGATTCAAACGGCGATAAGGTATTTACGCTTTACGCGCACAATTCGCAGCTGCTCGTGTCGCCGGGAGATTCGGTCTATAAAGGTCAGCAGATTGCCGAGTCCGGCTCAACGGGCAATTCCACGGGTCCGCACTGCCATTTTGAAATAAGAGTCGGCGGCACAAAGATAAACCCCAAAAATTATTTGAGCAAATAATTATGAATAAAGTGAATTACAGCAAAAAAACTGAATCTATCATTGAGAATAATAAGAGAGAGCATATTCTGCCCTCTCTTTTAATTCATGCGTGCTGTGCGCCTTGTTCAAGCGCATGCCTAGAATATCTGAATCCATATTTCAAAATAACGGTGTTTTATTATAACCCGAATATTTCTCCTAGGTCTGAATTTGACAAAAGACTAAAGGAGGAGAAACGGCTCATCGAAAGCATGCCTTTTGAAAACAGTGTGGATATGATTGAGGGAACGTATGATCATAAAGATTTTCTTGAAATTGCAAACGGGCTTGAGGATTGCCCGGAGGGCGGTGAGCGCTGTTTTAAATGTTACCGCTTAAGGCTGGAAGAAACAGCCCGTCTTGCAAAGGAAATGGGTTTTGATTATTTCTGTACCACGCTTTCAATCAGTCCGCTTAAAAACGCAGAAAAGATCAATGAAATAGGCTATGAGACTGCCCAAAAGTACGGTGTCTCATGGCTCCCGTCGGATTTCAAGAAAAAAGAAGGCTATAAGCGCTCGATAGAGCTGTCAAAACAGTATGATCTATACCGCCAGAATTTCTGCGGCTGCGCATTTTCAAAGCGAGCTGCGGAAAAAAAGGAGGAAGAAAAACGATGAACGATCCTCTTGCAGCAAGGGTAAGACCCACCGATCTCAGTGATGTTGTGGGGCAGCGCCATCTGCTTGCGCCCGGGAAGCCGCTTTATAATATGATAGAAAGCGGTAATATACCAAATCTTATTTTTTACGGTCCGTCCGGCACGGGAAAAACAACGGTGGCGTCTATCATTGCAAGAAAAACGAACAGGGCGCTGCACCGCTTGAACGGCACCAATGCTTCCACCAAGGATATAAAAGATATTGTTGCGCAGCTTGATACGTTTGAGGCGCCAAACGGAGTCCTGCTCTATCTTGATGAGATCCAGTACTTCAATAAACGGCAGCAGCAGAGCCTGCTTGAATATATCGAAAACGGAAAGATAACGCTGATCGCTTCAACAACGGAGAATCCTTATTTCTATATTTATCCCGCCGTGCTTTCGCGTTCAACCGTTTTTGAGTTCAAAAGCGTTGCGTGGCAGGATATCGTTCCGGCAATCAAACGCGGACTGGATATTCTTTGTGATGAACATTCAGTGAAAGCGCAGGTGCAGGAGGGTGTTTTCGATAAGATCGCGCACGGCTGCGGAGGAGATGTGCGCAAGGCGCTCAACTCAATAGAAAACTGCTTTTATTCCAGTCCGACAGCAAACGGGGAGAAAGCCATAACTCTCGAAACCGCAGGCGAGCTTACACAGAAAAGTGCCGTGAGGTATGACAGAGAGGGCGACGAGCATTACGATATCATTTCCGCGTACCAGAAAAGCATGCGCGGTTCTGATCCTGACGCCGCTATACATTACCTTGCAAGGCTTCTTGAGGCAGGCGATCTTCCGTCAGCCTGCCGCCGCCTTATGGTGTGTGCCTGCGAGGATGTGGGGCTTGCATATCCGCAGATCATTCCTATTGTTAAAGCGGCGGTCGATGCCGCAATGATGGTGGGCTTGCCGGAAGCGCGCATTCCGCTTGCCGATGCGGTTATACTCGTTGCTATGTCTCCTAAAAGCAATTCGGGCAATAACGCGATAGACGCCGCTGTTGCCGACGTTAAAAACGGAAAATACGGTCCTGTTCCGCGAAATCTTCAGAATAAGCATTATGACGGAGAAGACGCTGAAGTTAAAGGGCAGTTTTATGTTTATCCGCATGAATTTGAAAATCATTGGGTAAAACAGCAGTATATGCCGACCGTTCTTAACGGAACAAAGTATTATGAACCGGGGAATAATAAAAACGAACAGTCGTTTAAAGCCTATTGGGATAAAATCAAAGGCAATGACAAATCGTGATTTCAGACATTAAAGGTGAGAATATGACTAAAAAAGAAAGAGCTCTCAGAGCTGTGGAGATACTGAAAGCGCTTTATCCCGACGCGATCTGCTCGCTTACATATGAAACGCCGTTTCAGCTGCTCGTTGCCGTGCGCCTTTCGGCGCAGTGTACGGACGCTCGGGTAAATCTTGTTACCCCGGCGCTTTTTGAACGATATAAAACAATGCAGGATTTTGCCGAAGCCGACGTCAGCGAGGTCGAAAAATACATACATTCCTGCGGCTTTTATAAAAGCAAGGCGCAGTCAATAGTGGGTATGGCGCAGAAGATACTGGATGAATTCGGCGGCGTGGTTCCGGATAATATTGAGGATCTGATCACTCTGCCGGGCGTCGGCAGAAAGACTGCCAATCTGATCGTAGGCGACGTTTACGGTAAGGAGGCAATAGTGGTCGATACACATTGTATCCGGATCACAAACCGCATAGGTCTTGTTGCCGAAAAAGATCCGAAAAAAATAGAATTCGCACTCAAAAAGCTTGTTCCGCCAAATGAGGGGTCGGATTTCTGCCACAGAATCGTGCTTTTCGGCAGAGATGTCTGCTCCGCCAGAAAACCAAAGTGCTCCGAATGTGCAATGAGCGAAGTGTGCAAGCGGATAGGAGTTAAATAGTTGAAAAATCCAAGCATCAATGAAGAGAACATCATTCTGATCGGTATGCCCGGCGCGGGAAAATCCACCTGCGGCGTGCTTGCGGCAAAGCTGCTTTTGAAAAACTTTTTTGATACCGATCTGCTTATTCAGAGCCTTGAAAACAAACGGCTTCAGCAGATCATTAACGACAAGGGTATAGACGCTTTTAAAAGAGCTGAGGAACAAGCTGTTCTTTCGCTTGATATAAAAGGCACCGTCATTGCAACGGGCGGCAGCGTCGTTTACAGTGAAAGGTCCATGCGCCATCTTCAAAGCCTTGGCACGCTTATTTATCTTCATCTCAGCTATGAAGAGATGCACAGGCGCGTTAAAGACCTCAGTACACGCGGTATCGTACTCCAAAACGGAGAAACGCTCCGGGATATGTATAACGAGCGGCTCCCGCTTTATGAAAAATACGCTGATTATATCATCGACTGCGACGGCAACAGCATAGACGATACTGTTGCTCAAATCGTTGATGCAGTTCAAAAATAATACTTGATAAACGGTGTGCATTTATGATATTATTAATTAAATATAATTAATTTTTTTGAGGAGGAAGGATAAATGAGCAGTTACGGAGCTAAATTTGTTAAAGAGGGGCTTACATTCGATGATGTGCTTCTTATTCCGGCGGAAAGCGATGTGCTTCCGAATGAGGTGGATCTTTCAACAAATCTCACAAAGAATATAAAGCTTAATATTCCGCTTATGACTTCCGCTATGGATACGGTCACAGAGTCAACCATGGCTATTGCTATTGCGCGCGAGGGCGGAATCGGTGTAATACATAAAAATATGACCATTGCGGAGCAGGCAACTGAAGTTGATAAAGTAAAAAGATCGGAAAACGGTGTCATTACGGATCCGTTTTACCTTTCTCCCGGAAATACTGCTCAGGATGCGGAAAATCTTATGCGTATGTATAAGATAAGCGGCGTACCCATCTGTGAGGAGGACGGCACTCTTGTAGGCATTCTCACAAACCGTGATATGCGCTTTATGACGGATTATTCCGTTAAGATTGCCGATGTTATGACCCCAAAGGAAAAGCTTGTTACGGCTATGGCGGGCACTACTTTGGAAGAGGCTAAAAAAGTGCTGATGGCGTCAAAGGTTGAAAAGCTTCCGCTTGTTGATGAGAACGGCAAACTCACGGGTCTTGTAACGATCAAGGATATCGAAAAAAGTGTTAAATATCCGAATACCGCCCGTGATTCAAAAGACAGACTTCTCTGCGCGGCGGCAATTGGCATCACAAATGATATGCTCGACAGAGCACAGGCGCTCGTTGACGCTCATGTTGACGCCCTTGTGCTGGATTCGGCGCATGGTCACTCCAAAAATATAATGGTAGCGATTGATAAGGTCAAAAACGCGTTCCCTGAAGTTTCGCTGATTGCCGGAAACGTGGCGACGGCAGAGGCAACAGAGGCGCTTATCAAAGCCGGAGCAGACGCCGTAAAAGTCGGTATAGGTCCGGGCTCAATCTGCACCACGCGTGTTGTTGCCGGTATCGGCGTTCCCCAGATCACCGCTATTTATGACAGTGCCGAAATGGCTGATAAATACGGCATACCCGTTATTGCGGACGGCGGTATCAAATACAGCGGCGAAATCGTTAAAGCGATCGCGGCTGGCGGCAGCGTCGTAATGGTAGGCTCGCTTGTGGCGGGCTGTGAGGAATCACCCGGTGAAACGGAGATCTATCAGGGCCGCCAGTTTAAGGTATACCGCGGCATGGGCTCTCTCGGAGCAATGAACAAGGGCTCGGCAGACAGATATTTCCAAAACGGCACAAAGAAGTTCGTTCCCGAAGGCGTTGAGGGTCGTGTCCCTTATAAAGGAGCAGTCGGCGACACGGTTTATCAGATGATGGGCGGTCTGCGTTCAGGTATGGGCTATGTGGGCTGTCACAATATCCAAGAGCTTCGTACAAATGCGAAATTTATAAGAATAACCGGTGCAGGGCTTGTTGAAAGTCATCCTCACGATGTTCATATCACAAAAGAGGCTCCTAACTATTCCGCCAGCACAGAAGATTAATTATTAAAGGGGCGTTAAACGGTATTCGTTTAATGCCCTTTTTGAACAGAGGTTTTTAGATGGCTGAAAAGATTTCCCGATGGCAGAAGTTCAAAAAGTTTCTAAAAAGGAATATGACTCCCACCTGGGCAAAGCATTTCAGTTATCAGGTGATCTCATTCCTTATTTCCGTGTTTCTTGTTGCCGCTGTGGCAACCTATGCCGTTACAAAAAGCTATGATGAAAGGAGTTTGAATTTTGTGGAAGGATTTACGATAACAGCGCATACAGGCGCTTTTAACACACCCGAAAATTCACTGGAATCGGTTCAGGCAGCAATAGACAACAATGTGGAAATATTGGAAATCGACATAAGGCGAAGACCGAACGGCACTCTTGTCATCAGCCATGATATCGTTGTTACGAATAACGACGGCACGGAACTGACGGAGGTCTTCAAGCTGCTTCAGAGAGATGACTGCCGTATCAATCTTGATATCAAAGAAACAAGAACGCTTAATGATCTTCATGATATGTTGGTTGAATATAATCTGCTGGACAGAGCTTTTCTCACGGGCATAGATCAGATGAATGTGGCGGCGGTAAAAGAATCCTCATGCGCGGATATGGATTATTATTTAAATTATCAGCCGTCCAGAATCCAGATATTCACAAATGATTACAAGCAGAAGATCATTTCGCTTCTGGAAGAAACCGGCGCGATAGGAATAAACTGTAACTATAAATATGCCGGAGGCACTCTTTCCAATCTGCTGCATGAAAACGGCTATAAGCTTTCGGTATGGACGGTGAACAGCAGGTATGAGATGAAGCGCATGCTTGTGGCAGAGCCTGATAATATTACTACCAAGGAATATGATCTGCTCATTTCGGTTATAGAAAACTGGGGGAAATAAAAATGACCAATGAGGATTATATAAAAGCTATCGATATGCGCTGTTCAAGGCGCACTTTCAGAGCAGTACCGCTTGACGGCGATACGATGCAGGTAATCAAGGATCTTGTTGATTATGTAAATAAAAAAGCAGGATTGAATTTTATGTTTATTGAAGACGGACGATTTGCTTTTAACCTTCATTCGGGAATGATGAGTCTGATTGCGGTCTGCGGACCGGATACGGTTTCCGCGCGCGAGGCCTGCGGTTATTACGGAGAAACGATCGTGCTGCAGTGCGCGTTTCATGGCATCGGCACCTGCTGGGTCGGCACTTTTAATGAAAACAAAGTGCTTGAACGCCTGGATCTGCCTCAGAAAACAAGGCTGTACTGCGTTATAGCGGTCGGCTATGTTTCCGAAAAGAAAAGTTTAAAAGAAAAGCTCATCTATAATTCAACGCATAAAAAAAGCATTCCTTATCAGAAAATGTTTGAGGTGTGCGATGAAAAGCTGCCCGATAATATTGTTTTTGCAATGAAACAGGTCGAAAAGGCGCCCAGTTCGGTAAACAGAAGACCGGTTAAATTCAGATACGAAAACGGCGTTGTTTGTGCAAGTGTAAGCGACCCGTATTCGGATAAAAGCATAGATTTCGGCATCGCTCAGCTCCATTTTAGGCTGGGAATGTCCGCAAAGGGTGTAAGAGGTGAGTGGCGAAACGGCATTTTCGTTGTTGATAAACAGCGTATACTGAAATTCCCGAAACAGGAAAATCCCGCTGAAATTGAGGAGGAAAACGGCAATGCGTGAAACAGTAAAAAAGAAAATGAGCAAAAAAAAGAAAATACTGATTATTGTGCTTTGTGTGATTTTGGCGCTTATGGTTCTTGCCGTGTCGGCAGGGCTGATCGCGCTGAACTGGTATTGCAAAACACCGGATTACACGGTTTATCAGACTTCGCAGAATGTTGAGCTTGTGGCGCACAGAGGTTTCAGAGCGGTTGCGCCGGAAAATACCGCCCCTGCATTTGAGGAGGCAGGAAAAGCCGGATTTTACGGCGCGGAATGTGATGTTTACCGTACCGCAGACGGAGTCTGGGTCATTCATCACGATCCCATCACCTATCGTATGACCGGCGGTTTCAATATGATAGAAGATAAAACATACGATGAGCTGATGTCCGAAACTGTTGATAACGGCTCGAATATCGAGAACTATGATTCGCTTAAAATGTGCACTTTTAAAGAGTATCTTGAAATATGCAGCCAATATTCAATGACGCCGGTCATAGAGCTTAAAAGCGCTAACAATACCGAGTATTACAGTGAATTGCTCGATATTCTTGCGGAATTCCCCGATCTAAAGCCTGTATTCATCTCTTTCCATTATGAGGATCTGACCGCAATGCGAAAACTTACGGATGCGCCATGCTGGTACCTTGTGCAGGAAATAACGGATGAGGACATCAAAATGGCGCTTGCGCTCGGAGGAGACTGCGGTATTGATTTCAATTATGCAAAAGAAGAAAATACGGATGAGGTCATTCAAAAATGCATAGATGCAGGTCTTACCGTGGGCGCATGGACGGTTAATGAGCCTGAGGCTGTTGACAGACTTGCCTCGCTCGGCGTCGAATACATAACAACAGATAATATTACATATTGATGAAAAAAATCATAACCACCAGTTAAACTGGTGGTTTGCACAGGCCCTAAAAGGGCCGCC
>OIXR01000107.1_pt1 | contig 82664 bp, 71 predicted proteins | sample 1587831 | NCBI WGS metagenome assembly OIXR01 (sample SAMN03283263) | human gut metagenome | biome: human-associated habitat; material: feces | host: Homo sapiens | place: USA | collected 2013
GAATGAATTGCGTACTAGCTTTGTAAAATTAATTCAAAGTATTTCAACATTATCAACTTCCAAGACAATACAATTTGCTACGAATCTTTCTAATGGTGCGATGACATTAGAAGATTTATATTCAACTATTAAAACAGGAAAAATGCCAATTCGAAATACAGATGTATCTTCTGATGGTAGTACACCTGTCGACACTCAAATGACTATGCGTATTATTGCTATGAATTCACCGACTAGAGTCGAAATTGCAATTACAAAAGATGAGTTTATATTGGGAAAAAAACAAGAAATTGTAGATGGTGTTATTTCGTTTAATAAAATGATTAGCAGGTCCCATTGTAAAATAAATCGTAGTGGTGCACAATTTACTATAACTGATTTACAAAGTGCGAACGGAACTTATGTTAATCGTGTAAGATGTCAACCTAATCAGCCGTATCCAATTAAAAACGGCGATATCATCCGTTTGGCAAACAGCGATTTTCAGGTGAGTATAAGATAAGGAGGGATAAAATGTGGCGAAACCAAGAATTATAATTGCAGATACCGACATAAGCTATATCATTCCTCTTCAATTGAAGTTTGTTGAAGAATTTTTTGAAAAAATAGAACTTGAAATAATTGATAATAAAGACTATTTTACTGAATTATTTTCGACACCACAAAAGGCTGATATTTTAATTGTTTCGGAAGAATTATATGATCCATCTTTGCAACGCCATAATATAAGTAATATTTTTTTGATGACCGAGCAGTATGAAGAAGATCAAACCGCTGAATTAAATGTAAATCGTATTTTTAAATATACGAGTATCAAAGAAATTCTGAATGAAATCACTGGGAAAAGTGCTGGTGTATTAAATATATCGAGTAATACTAATAAAGAAACTCAGATCGTTTTAGTTTATTCTGCTTGCGGTGGCGTAGGGAAAACAACAATTGCATTGGGGATCAGTGCTTGCTTGACCAAAAATTATAAACGTGTTTTATATATAAATGCTGGACGATTACAATCGTTTCAAAGAATGTTAGATAATCAGAGTGCAATAACGGCTTCTGATGTTTACGCAAAGTTAGTTAGTCCAAATGAGAATTCCTATAATGATATTAAACATGTAATAAGACAGGAATTATTTTATTATTTACCACCATTTAAGGCATCATTGATGTCTTTGGGATTGGATTATTCAGTGTACGAAAAAATAGCTGTTGGAGCAAAAAAATCAGCAGATTATGACTATATAGTAATTGATACAGATACATCGTTTGATGAAAGTAAGGCAAAACTTTTAGGTATCGCTGATAAAGTTATTTTAGTTACAAAGCAAAATAGTGCTTCAGTGTACGCAACTAATGTTTTGGTTTCAAATATCAATGGTTCCAACAGCGATAAGTATATTTTTGTTTGTAATGAATTTAATAAAGAACAAGATAATGCTTTGATTTCGCCGAATATGGTTTTGAAATTTTCTATAAGTGAATATGTGGATTATTTTCCAAATTATGACCGAATGAAATCTATTGATATTTCTCAAGAGAGTAGTATCCAAAGAACGGCATTTTTAATTATTTAAGAGGTGATATATATGAATAATAATGCAGCAATTGTAATCTTTAATATGATAAAGAAAAATAAGTCTGTAGATTTGGAAATTCCTTTGAATATATCCGCAAATGAATTAGTGATTGCACTTAATACTGCTTATGAATTAGGAATTGATATTTCCGACATCAAAAATTGTTACCTCAAATCCGAAAATCCTATTGCTTTATTAAAGGGTAATAAAACTCTTGCTGAATTTGGACTTAGGAATGGTAGCATAATTAATTACACTGAATAGGAGAATATGTGATGGATAACAGATATAAAATCATACTCTCAAATAATAATATATACAAAGAAATTGAACTGACATCCGATGCACAACAGGTTAAAGTTGGCACTGGTATGGATTGTGACATTAGACTGAGAAAAGAACTTTTCTTCGGTCAAATTGAGTTGCTTTTCGTTAAGAATGGCAGAGAGTGGTCTGTCCATTGTTCGGATAATCTCTATTTAACCGTCGGTGATATCCGAAAGTTAATGACTAAGAATTTGGTTCACGGCGATGCCTTGGAGATTAAATATCAAGAGTCTGATAACCTCGTGTTCACAATGGAATTTCTCATTGACTTCGATGATGGTAAAAAGAAATATGAGAGATTAATTGATGTTTCTGGGATAACATCTTTAACAATTGGCACACCAACTAATTGTAATATTTCAATTGCCGGAGAGTATGTGAAAGATGACGCACTTGTTTTAAATAAAAACGCCGACGGCTTTGTCATCGATATTCAAAACACGACCTATGGCGTTTATATCAATGCAAAAAAGGCAAAAAGCAAAGATATTATAAAGGATGGGGATTTTCTCTCTATCTCAGATTATTTCTTTTATTTCAAAAGCGAAAAGATATGGACACAGGTTCGTCCTGATATGGTAATCAACTCTTTAAATTATGTTGATCGCATTTCTAACAACAATTATCCAAAATTCAACAGAAATACGCGAATAAAAACTGTTGTTTGCAAAGATGACATTGAGATTTTGGATCCTCCTGCAGCTCCTCAGAAGCCAAAAAACAATCTACTTACGAGGCTTTTGCCATCCATGGGTATGCTTTTGGCTGCAGGCGTTATGGCCTTTTTTGGCGGAGCAATGATTATTATGTCAGTTATCTCTGCTGGTATGGCAATATTTACTTCTATTATCACATTAAAGCAAAGTAAGAAAGAATATAAAACAGGTAGCGAAGAACGTATAAAAAAATACAATACATATATTGATGCAAAAAGATCATCAATTGAACATCTTCGCGATGAAGAAAAAGGTGTTCTTGACAGAATCTTTATCTCTCGGGAGGAGGAAGAAAAACGATTTAAGGATTTCTCGCCGAGTTTGTTTGATAGAACTCCAGAAGATAAAGATTTCTTGTCTATCAAACTTGGCGATGGTGCAGTAGAAGCGCTAAGAAAAATCAAATATAAAAAGCAGGAAAGAATTGAACTTGATGATGAACTTCAGCTGCTTCCCGAGAGATTAAGCAACGAGTATAAATATATCAATTGTGCCCCAGTTGTTTGTGATTTCAAGGCAATAAATGCGGTAGGTATTGTTGGTGGCATTGATTATCGATTTGGATTATTCAAGAATATAATTGTCGATATTGCTGCCCGTCATTATTTTTCTGATGTAAAAATGGTATTTGTTGCTGAACAGGAACATAGGGACCAGGTTCATTGGTTAAGGATGCTCCCGCAAGTATGCGTTGATGACTTAAAACTAAGGACAATTGTTACCGATGACGAAAGTAAGAATATTGTTTTTGAGTATTTATATAAAGAACTCACAATTCGTCAGCAAAGCAAAAAATATGACAACCGTATAGTTATATTTTTCTTTGATGAATATGGCTTTAAGAGTCATCCTATTTCAAGATTTGTTGACAACGCAAAGGAACTAGGAATAACATTCGTTTTCTTTGGTGATACAGCTGCAGATATTCCTCTTGGCTGTGAGAATATCATTAGCCTTCAAGACGGAACCACAGGGTATTGCATATCGTGTAATGATGATAGCCAGTCTGCTCGGTTCACCTACTTTCCAATTGAAACTGCTTCGGCAGAAAAAATTGTCGACTTAATGGCTCCAATATACAGTGAAGAAATTTCTTTGGAGGGTACCTTGACAAAAAGTATCTCGATGTTTGAGATGTTAAATATTTTAGCTGTTGATGATATTAATCTAGAAGAAAGATGGAAAACATCTGAGGTTTATAAGTCAATGGCAGCACCTTTGGGTGTTTCAAAAAGCGGCATGGTCTATTTGGACTTGCACGATAAAGCTCATGGTCCTCATGGTCTCGTGGCTGGTACTACGGGTTCAGGTAAATCTGAAATTCTACAAACATACATTCTTTCCATGGCAACATTATTCCATCCTTATGAAGTTGGTTTCGTTATTATCGACTTTAAGGGTGGTGGTATGGTTAATCAATTCAAGAATCTTCCTCACTTGATGGGTGCAATTACTAACATAGATGGAAAGGAAATTGATCGTTCCTTGAAATCTATTAAGGCTGAATTACAGAAGAGACAAAGATTGTTTGCCGAAGCAGAAGTCAACCATATTGATAAATATATTAGAAAATTCAAAAGTGGCGAAGTAGACATTCCATTGCCTCATTTGATTGTAATCGTTGATGAATTTGCAGAATTAAAAGCAGAGCAACCCGAGTTTATGAAAGAACTTATTTCTGCAGCCCGTATCGGTCGTAGTTTAGGTGTTCACTTGATTCTTGCAACACAGAAGCCTTCTGGTCAGGTCAACGAACAAATCTGGAGTAACTCCAAATTCAAACTTTGCTTGAAGGTGCAGAGTCAAGAGGATAGTAATGAGGTAATTAAGTCTCCTCTTGCTGCTGAAATTAAAGAACCTGGTCGTGCATATTTACAGGTTGGTAACAATGAAATATTTGAATTGTTCCAATCTGCGTATAGTGGGGCTCCTGAAAAAATGGATGATACCTCCATTAAAGAGTTTACAATTAGAAGTGTTTCTGATTGCGGAAAAAGAACTCCTGTTTATGTTCAAAAACGAAAAAAGGCAGATGGCATCAACACAACACAATTAGATGCGATTGTTGAGTATGTTAATCTTTATAGTCAAAAAGAAGGAATAGAGAGACTACCTAACATTTGCTTACCACCGTTGGAAAAATCCATCTCAGTGCCTAAAACATTGGCTGTTAAAGGCAATAGTTATCCTATCGGTATATACGATGATCCTGATACTCAATATCAAGGTGAGGCATATTTTGATTTTGATGCAGATAATACGATTATCATAGGTGCATCCCAAACAGGAAAAACAAACCTTCTCCAGCTTATTGTTAGAGAAATTGTTTCACAGAAGAAGGCAAATGAAGCAAGTTTTTATATCATTGATTTCGGTTCAATGATTCTAAAAAACTTTGAGGACTTGAATCATGTTGGTGGTGTTGTACTCTCTTCGGAAGAAGAAAAGTTAAAGAACTTATTCAAACTTCTTATGCAGGAGTTAGATACAAGAAAAGAAAAGTTGATGTCTGTAGGCGTAAGTTCTATATCTTCCTATAATGAAGCTGGTTATTCTGACATTCCACATTTATATGTTATCCTCGAAAACTTCGCAGTTTTCAAAGAATTATATGCAGAAAAATATGAAGATGACTTTTTGTTCATTGCACGTGAAGGCATTACTTATGGAATTTCATTAATTGTAACAGCAACATCGACAAGTGGATTTGGATACAAGTATATGTCCAACTTTGCAAATCATATTGCTCTTACCTGTAATGATAATTCAGAGTATTCTAATTTGTTTGATCGTTGCAGAACAGAACCGAGCAATGTACCTGGACGTGTTCTTGTGTGCTTTAACAAGGTTATTTATGAAGCTCAAACATATTTAAGTTTTGATGGCGAGAAGGAAATTGATAGAATCGGCGCAATAAAGACCTTTATTGCTGAGCAAAACGAGCGCAATGTAGGCTTGAAAGCTAAGCGAATTCCTGAAGTGCCGGATGTTCTCAATCAGTCTTATATCTTTGATAACTTTAATGTTGATGTTAGAAATCAAATTGCTGTTTCGCTTAACTACCAACAGGTAGAACCGGTATTCTTCGACATCACATCGATGCCTCAACTTGCCCTTGTTGGAAAGTTAACCGGCAATATGGTTGGTTTTGAGAAAGCACTTATCAATGAAATAAAAACAAGCTATTTTGAACGACCGACAGATGTATATATTATCGATTCGCTTTCAAGAGATCTTGTGAAATATGCTGAAGAGCCGTTTGTGAAAGAGTATTCGATCGACTATTCTATACTAAGCACTATTTTCGAGGATGTTACAAATAAACTCGAAGAAAGATACGCTGAAGTGCTTGAAGATGGTCTTGAGACTCTTGATAATAAACCGTTACTGTTTGTGCTTATCAACAACACAAGCGCTATTGAGTATATTTCAACATCGAAAGAACTAATGGCTATGTATACATCAATCATTACCAAATATAAAGCAATGAAAGTCATGTTAGTATTTGGTGGTATAAATGATGAAGCTGTTGGATATTCGAGTGGAGACCTGCTTAAGAAGTTAAAGGAAAATAAAAACGCAGTTATCTTCACAAATCTCGCCGAACATAAGGTTTTTGATGTTCCTGCAGCATTTATCAGGCAGAACAAAAAGCCAATTGATGGAACTCAAGGTTATTATCTTAAGGAAAATGAAATTGTTAAGATTCGTTTTGCAAAGGAGGATTGATGAATATGCAAACAGAATTTTCTCTTGACACCAGTTCATTTGCTGAATCAGCAGAAGCAGCAAAAAAACTTGCCGAAACATTGGAAAACGCGATTGCCGATGCTGATCGAGCTATAAACAGTTTGTATGATGTTTGGGCGGGAAAAGGACGCAATGAATTCGAAAAGAAATATAAAATTTTTGAACAACAAGTTGCAGACATCAAAAACGGCCTTTGGGATCTTTATGAGGACATTGTTAATGCTGAAGAAGAGTACATACAGGCTGACTGCGATGCGGCAAAAAAACTTGATGGAAAAAGTTCTGATTATTAAGGAAGGAGGATATTATCATGGCATATTCTGTTGAAACACTAAAAAGTAAGCGACGCGATGCAAAGAGTAATAGAAAAACTTATAAAAATCGTAGAGATGCTGTCAAAAAGCCCTATGAAAATGGTTTTAATATGGATGACTATTATTCGAAGATAAAAAAGAAAATAGATGATTGCACTTCCGAGTTAGAAAACGGGATAAAGGGTATGTCCTCCGTACTTGATGGTAAGTGTAACGCAATAATTGCACAAAGAGAAAGTCAAACACTTTCTAACCAGTATGGGTTTTCGCAGGCATTAACCTATATGGCATATGAAATCAATCGCTGTCAAGATAATATGGATTATTATGACGGAAAAATAGCCGATTACGAAAGGCAGATTAAGGAGCAGGGCGGAGTAATCTTCCCGTGGGAATAAATTATGAGTAAAATAACAATTGATTATTCAGAAATAAATAGCGCTGCCAAAAAGGCCAGAAGTGTATCCGGTTATTACGAAGATTTTGAAGAAGAACTCGAAAAAAAAGTATCTAAAAAGTTAAGTGGATTGCCTGGGTACGATAGCAAGGGTCATATAGGCAACGCAAAAAGTTACGCTTCCTCTAAGATTAAGGAATTGCGTGAGAAGAAAAATTACTTTTCCACTTTGGCTACAAACATCGAGAAGTTAGCTGATAATGTTGAAGGCCATGAGAAAAGTGTTGTCTCTGGTGTGAAGAAAATTGCTACAGAGGCATTGGAATTAAAAAATCAAAGCAAGTGGCAAGCTTTTTGTCAGTGGGCATATGGAACATTTTGCGTTGATTTGATGAACTGGAATCCTATTACCAGGGGTATCGGTAACGGCATAAAAAAAGGTCTGGACTGGGTTCAAGAAAAAGGAACCAAGATTGTTGATTGGTTCAAGCATGGTGAAGGCAAGTATTATTTAGGAATTGCTTTAGATGCACTTGCTGTTGTTGGAGCAATTGCCGCGACTGTTGGAGCTATTGCACTTGCTGTTGCTACTGGTGGTGCCGCAACACCTTTGGTTGTAGCCGCAGTTGCTTCAACCATTGGAACCGTTATGACAATGGTGGACTCTGGATTCTCTATTTATAACAAGGTTAAGGCACTGAAAATAGAATCCGATACCGGTGATCCTGGACAGGCACGTTACTATGGAAATATCGGCGGTGTTAACGATACGATTAAGAAGTCTGATATGGGTGGCGAAACCGCAAACAATATTTGGGGTGTAGTGGGAACAGGATACGATGTTATCCACGTAGCTGCTGATATTACAGCTGTCGTGTCTGGAACTATTGGAGTAGCCGGCTTATCGGGAACTGCAGTTAAGAATCCGGCAACTGGCAAATTTGAATTAAAGACCGTCTATGATCCTACGAAGATAAAGACAAACCTTAAGGCAACAATGCTAGAAAAGATTGGCTTTAGAAATACTGGCGGAAAATGGACGTTTAATATCAAAAATCTGTTTAGTACGAAGCAGCATACCGGCACAATTCCAAGATCTGATATTTTCAAGAAAGATATTATTGGCGACAAAATTGGAGATCTAACTTACAAGCGAATAAACACAGTTAAAAAGATAAGCGGATATCCAGGAAAGATTTACAAGAAGATTACTAACATTGAAACCATCATTGCACCGGATAGTTCTGGATATGATCGCTTCAAGAGTGGTATGAAATACATTGGAGGATCTAAGATTAACATTTCTTCCCCTGTAGGCGACTTTAATGACACTGTTCTGACGATTGTTGATACTGTAATGGATATAGCATCATAAGGAGGGGCGAAATGGAAACTTACAATGTAGATTCAAGTAAAAGAAAAAAGGCACTTAAGCAAGTTGTAAAAAAGAATGTAAGGAATGCAAAGGGTTTCCCCAAATTTTGCTATGGCCTAACAATTGCTCTAAGAGTTTTAGCGTGTGTTTTGGGATTGGCAAACATTTTATACGTAATTTTTTTGAGTGATTATGTGGTCGATATAATTTTTCTGATTATGACTTTTGGTTTTCCATATGGTCTTTCATTTATGTCAGCTATTGTCTATATAATCTCTTGTGGTGGAGAATATCGTCTTAGAAGAAGAGAAACTATCACATTAGCAAATGGTGGTTTTGTGTATAGTTATCATGATGACAGAGTGGGGCTAAAAGATACTATATTTGGTTTCAATGTATTGTTTGAAAAGATTCAACGATATGATTATGATGCTAAAACACGCTGCATTACGCTATATGGTAGTGTTATAGTTGATACGTATGAGGATGGCGAATTAAAATCCTCAGACGAATACAATGAAATATCCCTTCTTGATGTCTTTGAGATAGAAGTCAAGGATTTGTTGGAAAAGAATTGTTAGTGGAGGAAAAAAGACATGCAAAATTACACAGAAAATGCGCTAGACCTAATCAATCAAGGTTGTGCGCTTATGGCACAGGAGCAGTATGAGGCTGCTTTAGAAAAATTCCAGTTAGCACAGAAAGATGCACCTAAATATGTTGAGTGCTACAAAAACCTGGGCAACGTTTATTCTTGCCTTGAAAAATACGATGATGCGCTGGAAAATTTCAAAAAGGCACTAATGTTAGACGAAAAATCTGCCGCAGTCCTTTTTGATATCGGTAATATCTTTTATTTAAAGGGAGATCTTGTAGAAGCCGTAAAATATTACAATAAAGCAGATGAGTGCGGCGATTTAACTGCAGATATGTGCGACGTTATCGCAGGTCTCTTTATTGATGAGCAGGATTACGTCCAAGCACTCAGATATATCAATCGGGCTATTAAATTAGATCCTATGCACGGAGAATATTACCTCGAAAAAGCAAAGATTTTTATCGATCAACAAAAAGCCACTGAAGCGTTGGAAACCCTTCATGAACTTAATAAGCTTCTTCCGGATGCTTATGAGGCCTATGATATGCTGTCGGAGATTTACAGTATTCAAAAGGATTATGATAATGCGATTGCTATTATCGAAAAAGGCCTTGCAAGATTTCCGGATGATGTAAACTTGGCATATCTTAAGCTCAAGGTCCTTACTACTTTTGAAAAGGACGAAGATTCAAAGGGATATATTGAAACTCTGAAAAATTCAGGAGCTTATGCGAAGCGCGAGGTCGATTTTGCACTGTTAGAAGCAGATGTTTTCTTAAGAGAAAAGAACATTGATGCTGCCATAAATTGCTTAGAGAATGCCGCAAAAGGAGATTACAGCGAACAGCAGTTGTCCTTCGTTCTAGCAACAATTTATTTCAAGTATGAGAAGTTTGACAAGGTAATCCATATTACTGAAAAAATGCTTGAGGCGGAATCAGATTTATTCTATGCAACCTCCGCAAAGTTTTATCATGCACAAGCTAAGCATTACCGTGGTGATGAAGATGCCGCCAAGGAGCTTAAGGAGATTACTAAAGAATTCCGCAGGATTACAATTATGAAGCCTTCTTTCTATGAAGGTTATGTGTACAGACTGCTTTGCCATAAGGATCTGAAGGAATTTGAGGAAGCATTAAATCTTGCAGAGTATATGAAGAATCTATTCCCTGATAGGCCAGACGGTTATGTGTTCAAATATACAATTTATAAAGATATGAATGAAATGGATAAGGCAGAACAAGAAAAACGTGATGCGCTTAATATTGATCCGACATTCATCTTTTAGGAGGATGTTATGGCAGATATAATTTATGACATCGACAAACTTGAAGCGGCGAAAAAATCCATAGATGATCTTATTAACACCTTAGAAACTGATAATAAGAATCTTACAGATGCTTTGAGCACGCTTAAGGCAGAATGGAAAACTGATGCCGGTAAAAAGTTTTTTGATGATCACAAGGATAATTGGTCTGAATATGTAAAGAAGTATGTAAAAAAACTTACTGGTGTAAGTGATATGCTTCAAAAAGCAATAGATCAATATAAAAAAATCGGTAGTGAAGTGAAAAGCCTTAAGGTTTAACACTTTATTATAACTCGATAAAAAGAGGAGGTGAAAAGAATGGCAATCTATGTTGAAAGAGAAGGTATTGAAGCCTGCATCACAAAGATTCAGAACGCGATTGAACAGCTTCAGACCGCAGCTTCTGAAATCGACAAGACAATGGGTGATCTTCCTACATATTGGCAGGGCGCAGCCTATGATAAGGCAGCAACCACCTATATCGATGAATATCAGACATTGTTGACCAAAACCGTTCCTGACAGCGTTGATAGTTTCAAGCAGTTTATCAATGGTTGTAAGGACACCATCATTGATATTGACACCCAGCTTTCGGGGCAGTAACAATGGATTCAAATTCGCCTACCCATCCCGGGTGGGATGGGTAGGTTAGTTTGTTTAATAGGTGATAATATGAAGCAGGAATTTATTATAAAAATGCAAGGCAAACAATTCGAAAAAGGAAGAGCAAAAATCTTCTTTATGTTGTTATGCTTTGTTGTCGCGATGATTATATTGATGGTTTATTCTTCAAAATTTTTCATTGCTTTGCTTGCACCGATTTTTTTGCTTCTATTTCGTTTGAAAACTATTTCTTCTGAGAAAAAGTTTATTACAGATGTCATCTGCGAGGTTGAGTGTAAAAATAATGGTATTGATATAACATTAAGATCTACTCAATCTCGACTCTGTAATATGTTCTTTATTGATTACAAAAAGGTGCAAGAAGCGCAATTCACAAATAACGGTAAGATTATTATCGTTTATTATGATTTTGATGATAAAAAAACATATGGGAATTTATTCCCATGGACAAAGATCATGATTTTTGGAAACAAGAATTACGCAAATTTAATTTCTAATATAGAGATTTGCAAAAAGCCGTCTTCAAGACGGCTTTTTGCAAATCTAAAATCAGGTTGATATTGCGCCAATTAAATTTATAAGCAATAATGTAACTTGAATCGAAGGTTACGCAATAGTCAATGTTGCAAATATTCTCTGTTAGATGGTGATATTGTTGGTGCTATATATAAAACCGATAGTAAAGGGATTCTTTAAAAATGCATAAAGCTTGACAGTTGCAATATTGGATAGTTGAAAGATTACTGGAAATCATAAATTACCGGCACGCAATATGATTTGTACTTTCAGCTTTAAATGAAAAACGATAATAGCACGGAGAAGGAACTTCTAAATACCATTACTATAAATAATTTTAAATTACTTTGTGACATGAATGTAAATTGGTAGCGTTTTCCTTTATCGCGAGCGGTGATATGCTATCCTAAGAAATAGGTGTTTTGGGAGTAGTTGATACCTTTAGAGGTTTTTTATTTGTATAATGATTTATTTTATATAGTTAAATTTGATAAATTGTCACACTAAATCAGTTAAAAGCTGTTTGCAGAAATTGTTTTATATATAGATCAGAAATATGTAGGCATACATTTTGAACTTAATAAGACTATAATTGAGTACTTTATAACAAACGAAAACTGCAACACATTGAAAATAAATTAATTTCTCTTTGTTTTTGATTAGGGCTTATTAGGAGCATAGACTTTGTCGCATTATATGCGTCCAAACATTTCTTTTTTCGATGTAAGATGTGATCATCAAATAAAAAGGGGGGTTCATTAAAAAAACAATATTACAAAATTAGTTTTTATTTAGACATATGCGGCTCTATGAATGGATTGAAAGTGATACCATAGGTGGATTTAATGCTATGTTTAAAAAATAGACAAAAGAGATGGACGAAGCATATGTGTCTACAGTTTCCTTTGATTACAAAGCGGAAATTTTTCATGATCGTATAAAGGAAAAGACCGATAAAGATTACACGGTTAATGGCTACACAGACTTAATGGATGCTATTGGTTGTGCCATTCATCATATCGGAAATATTCACAAATATGCTATGACACACGATGTCTGTTATCATAACAGATGGTATGGAATCATAGTGTTCGCTATTCTTGAGCGCAGGTTAAGCATATGATTGAAAGGCAGAAATAACAGTACAATTTTGAACTCTGTTTATTGAAATGAATATTAATGATATTGAAACAATGTACTATTTGCTATCGATAAAAACTGAATTATCGACTATTATATTGACAGTGAGAGCACAAAGATTCAACAAAACAATCCTGGCATTCAAAATTTCATATGTCAATATAAACTTTTGACAGATGGTTGGAGTCGTGATAATGAGTAGTATTTTAAAAAAGAAGGTGAGTTAATTATATGAACAATGAAGATCTTAAATTTTGTTTTCGAGATACGGTTGCTTTTTCCCAGTCTGAACTACTAAGAAATGCAACTGAAGAAGCTATCGAATCTAATAAAATTTATACAGAAGGTTTTATTTCTCAAAACAATAGACCTTTTTCTAAGTGTTTTATTGAGGAGGAAGCTACAACCACTTTTGAAGCTGCTAAGAAAAATATAAATCTTGGAAAAATTGCAGTACTTAATTTTGCTAATCCGCATTATCCGGGTGGTGGAGTTCAAAATGGTGCAATGGCACAAGAGGAATGCTTATGCAGAAGCAGTAATTTATACCTGTGTATAAGTAATCAAAATGTTTTTGATGATTATTATCTGTATAATAGAAATATTGGTAATAAATTCTTTTCTGATAGGCTGATTTACACGAAAGATGTTACTGTATTTAAAGATGACAGTACTGTTCCGAAAATGATGTCCGAAGATGAGTGGTTTAATGTTGACGTAATTACTTGTGCAGCTCCGTATATTGCTGATCGCAGATATACAAATAATGCAGCATTAAAACAACTTTTTAAAGGTAGAATTAAAAACATTTTTGAATCAGCAATTGATAATGATGTTGATGTTATTATACTTGGAGCTTTCGGATGTGGTGCGTTTAAGAATCCGCCGGAACTTGTGGCAAAAGCTTTTCATGAAGTAATTGATGAAAATGATTACAATAAATATTTCAAGAAGATTGTTTTTGCAATAAAATGTAATTATGCAAAAAGCAATAATTATGACATATTCTTTGATGAATTTTTTGGCGAATATGAAGCAACTCTGCTAGCAATTCCACCTTTGCCATTTGTTGAACCTTTGGGTACAAAATGTGATGATTTTAATTATTTTTCTAATTATCAAAGTTGGAAAAATAGTAATAAATATTATGGGAAGCAATTTTCAATTTTAGGTGATTCCATTAGCACACTTTCTGGATATAGTCCAAAAGGTTACAAAGTGTTCTATGACGGTGAACACTGTGAAAAATCAGGTGTAATAGATATGAAAGACACTTGGTGGGGAAAGGTTATTGATTTTTTCGGCGGTGAATTACTTGTCAATAATTCCTGGTCAGGGAGTAGAGTAACACGCCTTCCCGATAGTAATACTCAATTTCCTTCAGGATGTTCTGATGAAAGAACAAGTCATCTTCATATTAATAATGTTACTCCCGATGTTATTATAGTTTACTTGGGTTTCAATGATTGGGCTAATGGAGTTAATATTTATTCTAATGAAACACATGTCTTGGATGTTTTTTTGATGATTGCTTTTCTGAAGCTTATGAAATGATGATAAACAAACTCAAAGAAAACTATCCTAAAGCAGAAATTTGGTGTTGTACGCTTAATACTACATATATGTCATCAAACAAATCTTTTAACTTTCCTTATAAGCATAGAGGAATTCATATTGAAGAATATAATACAAAAATAAAAGACATAGCAGAAAATTATGACTGTAAGGTTATCGATTTATACGCTCATCATTTGCCTTGCGATACTATTGATGGTTCGCATCCAAATATGAACGGAATGAATACGCTTGCAACTTTAGTAATAAGAAAAACCGGAGGAAAAGCAATAGAAAAGTTTATCGATTGCGAGAATGGTCAACATGAATACTTTGAAGATGAACAATATTCTGAAGCAGTAAAATATATATGTAAGAAATGCGGAAAAATTGATTTTCTTTGTGATTACTATGATGAATTTTATGATTTAGAATCACCAAGCAAATGCTCCAAATGTCAGGGAGAAATTGAGAAGATAGATCAAACCGGATCATATGACTATTACATGTGCAAAGAATGTGGAAATCATATTTGTGTAAGTCCGTTTTCTATTTTAAGTGAAAATGAAGAAGAGAGTTTGGCAATGAATGAAAGTGCTTATGATTCAGATATTGAATATGTTCGTTTACCAGCTGATATTACACGGGTATTATTTGATAATACCTTGAAACTCTATGATAATGAAATAAATCAAAAAATTGAAATGAAAAGCGAGTATATTGTTGTTGGAAGAAATTCTGATTGTGAACTTCAAATTGACAATAATTACATATCTCAGATTCATGCTTCGTTTTATCTTGAGGATTCTTGTTGGTTCATTATGGATAAAAATTCGATGAACGGTACATGGCTGAATGGGAAAAAACTTAAACAGAACACTAAATATGAGCTTTATCCGGGTGATGTCATCAACTTTGCAAAAGTAAAAGAATATGTTTTTTATAAAACAATAGATGACGAGCCACACGAGTATAGTGAAGATGATTTGCTGGGCATTTTGGAAGAAGCAACAGCAAAATATTATATTGATAATGACGATACAGACGCTTTAAAAATAATCGCATTAACCATGGCAGAGGTCCCGATTTACTTTCCGATGGATTATGATTTTAACGAAATGTTCGGAAATATTGATCCTCTGCAGTTAATAAAAGGCGACATCATAAACACTACAAAAGATGTCAAAATGAAAATTATCACTTTGCAAGTTGGTGATGAAGAAATTGTTCCGATGTTTACATCCTCCGAACAGGCACATAAAGGTCCGGCGGTAAATATTACAAGGTTATATCCACATGACTATTTGCCAATTGTAATATCTATGAATAAATCATTTGCCTTGAATCCATTTGGAAACAATCCTATTTCATTGAAAATTGAATTTTTGAAAGATATTGTGTTCCCGCTTGTACAGGAAAAACTGCAAAATAAAAATGAAATCAAGGATGAAAATTCTGATGATATTAAAGCCGGTACTGTGCTTAATAACAGATATGAGTTGTTAAAAGAAATAGGAAGCGGTGGCTTATCAACTGTTTATTTAGCGAGAGATACGAGAATTAACAAAGCTTGGGCCGTTAAGATTGTTAAAACTGAAACTAAAAATAAAGTTAATCAAGTTCGTGATTCTATAATTCAAGAAGCTCAAATGATGAAATCATTTAATCATCCTTATATACCTAAAGTAGCTGATATTATTAATACATCCGGATATTTAGCTATTGTAATGGATTATGTTGAGGGGGCAACACTTGAAAATATAGTTAAAGAATATGGCCCTCAGTCTGCGGAAATGGTTATAGAATGGGCAAAGCAACTTTGCGATGTTTTAGGATATCTTCATTCTCAAAATCCACCTGTTATTTACAGAGACATGAAACCGGCAAACATTATTCTTAAACCAGAAGGGAATATTTCGATAATTGATTTCGGAATAATGCGTACATATAAACCCAATCAAAAATCAGATACAGTTTGCTTGGGGACAGCTGGTTTTGCAGCACCAGAGCAATTTGGTACTGCTCAAACTGATTGCAGAAGCGATATTTATGCTTTAGGAATGACTATGTACAACCTATATTCAGGGATAAGACCTAATGGGAATAGTAACATAGACTTGGGTAATAAAAACGACGCCCTTAGTAAAGGTTTAATTTCAATTATTAAAAAATGTACTGAATTAAGTCCTGATGATAGATATCAATCATGTAAAGAACTTGCAAAAGATCTTGTATATCTTAAACAAAACGGTCGCTTAAAGAAAAAATTTAACATCTTTAAAAAGTAAATGATATGGAGGTGTTTATGCATTTTATTTAAACGGCTGTTACACAGCGGTATCAACAAAAAATATATAGTTATTTACCGTACGGTTAATTGTATATAAAATAGGCAAAGGGTTGTTTATACAGCTCAAAGAAATGTTATTGTAAAAATAACAAGATAAAATTATTGAGAAGTATAGGATTTAATAGCAAGATTTTGTTGCCGATTGGAAAAATATATTTAGATAAATTATAAAGGTTGGGCAATATGCAGATTTTTTTGCATATTGCCCAACCTTTTTTATTAAAAAACTTCAAAATGAAAACGATAGACATTATTAAAATTTATAATAAGTTTTGAATGTGATATTTTGCAAAATAAGAAATATTTATATCATCCTCATAAATTATACGTCCTGGTTGTTCTGAACTGTTTCTAATTTTTAAAAGAGCTTTCAATATATCTGGAACAGAATTTTTATCAACAGCTTTTAATATTAAACTCTCATTAATACAGTAATACTCACCCAATTCATGATTTACTATATATCCGCATTTATCAAACAAATTATTTACGTCTTCATCGTTATCTTTTAATTCCAACAATTTATCTTTGCGAATAAAACAGTTATCATTTGTAATTTTTAGCAAGCCTTCTATAAGAAAAAGCTTTTCGTCAAGAACCTTATTTCGCACAAGTACAAAGTTTCCAAACATAGGAGGTTTATCATTTAAGGAAGAGTTTGTTACTAAAATACCCTTTCTATAATACATTTCAGCCTTGTTATACTTTTTATAATCAAAATACAAGAAGAAAAATCCACCGCTATCTCTAGTGAAAAGTATGAAAATATTATTACAGTTTCTAATAAGAATTGGAATTCCTTCAAATTTTACATCATAGTTATATGCTTCGCCACTATGGTTTATTGATTTCCCGTGATATACAAGTACAGCTTTTCCTTCTTGTATATTTAAATCAAAATTTATTATTTCATTTGAACCGGGATTATAAGAATACATATATCCATTATATTTTCCAAAATAAAGCGGATCATTTAAAACAACAAACTTTTCACCATCAACCATGTTTTGTGGAGATGGCATTGTTTCAAATTCAGAATCAGGAGCAGAAAAAATATAGGAAGTATCTAAATTAAAAAGTCTACACACTGCTAGAACAGAAAACAAATCTAAGTTTGTGTAATTCAAGGATAAGGTCTTATTCAATGTATTGTAATTAATATTATAACCTAATTCCATGTCTAAAATTTTTTTATATACGGCATAAACATTTGTACCTGTCACTTCTACCAAACGATTTTTTATAGCATAAATTTGTTTGTCTTTTTCACTTAAATTTTTAAAATCGAATTTCATATAAACACCTCTTTCAAATATTATAAATGATTTTTCAATTTTTTGCATTATATTTTCAATTTTTTATAAAAATTTGAATTAAATTTGAAAATCGAATTCATTCATAGTTAAATGACTGATTATTAAATATAGCTTACAATAAAAAAAAGAGAATCTTTAGCCAAGTGCGCATAGGTTGAAGGATACGAAATACTGATTCACTTTTTACAAAAAAGATGGTTAGTATCGTAGCCTTGTTTGCTTATGCCATTATTTAAACAAGTTGCTTTTTCAAGTCCTTCTTAAGATTCGGAAAGGACTTATATGCTACGCACTTGGCAGCCTTACATAGCAAAGTATCCATAATAGCCTTTCTAAATTTTATAAAAAAATTTAGAAAGGAATATTATGAAATACGAATATAAATTTTCAGATATAAGTGAAATCATAGAAATTGATGAATATTGGTACAGTTTACTTAAATCTTTCGATAGAAGTGAACACGCAAACGACAAAAAAGAAAAGCGATATTCATTGAGATTTGAAGCCTTTCTTTTTAAAGGAAAAAATTTTGAAGATCCTAACTGTAATCTTGATAATATTTTGCTTGATAGATTTAAGAAAGATGCATTAAACAGAGCACTTAACTGCCTTAGTTTAAAGCAACAGGATTTAATTGCGGCAATATACTTTGATGGAATATCTGTTAGTGAATATGCCATTAAAGAAGGTGTTGAACAATCCGCAATATCACACCGTCTTAAAACTGCCAAAAAAAATTTGAAAAAATTTTTAAAAAAATCCTCATAAAATAGGCTTTTTTTGTCCGTATAGTGAAGAAATTCATTTTCTTCAATATATGGACCTTGAAAACTGAATACAAGATACAGCAGTTACATTGCTCAGTTATCCGAGCTGTCTCAGGTAAAAGACAAGGGCGAAGACGAGCTGCGTGACAATGATACTTCCGCAAAGCGGGCCGCGCGAAGGGGCCGGTGAGATTCCGATGAGGGCCAATACCATGGTCGGCTGTTGTATACCCAAGCATCAGGGGTGTCGTGGACAAATATGATGATAAAAACTCAAGTTATTATACGCAAAACACAATAACAGAGCAACGCTGTTATTGCCAACGGCGTTGCTCTTACTATACAGGAGTAACACGATGATAAATGCCAACAATCATCAGTATGAAACAAGAGAATTTGCGGGATGCAATATCAAGTTGTTTTTTACTGAATCAGAAAACAAAGAAGTAAAAAGTTATGTACTTAACAATTTACTTGACGCCTTTGAAAAGAGAAACAATATTTGTGGTGACTACACTATTTAATAAACGTATGCTGGACGCAGGAACTTGTTTCATATATAATAGTATATAGATCAACGATCCCTGTACCTTGAAAACAGAATAGTGCGGTCCCACATTACTATAACAACAGAGAATGTGAGGACGATAATATGAAACGAGTTTATTGCTTATACAGAGTATCTACCAAAGGTCAGGTCGACAAGGATGATATCCCGATGCAGAAAACAGCCTGTCATGAATTTGCCGAACGGCAGGACGGATGGGTGATCGTAAAGGAGTTTTACGAAAAAGGCGTATCAGGATATAAAGTATCGGCTGAAGACAGAGATGCCATTCAGGACATAAAGACAGCAGCCGAGCGAAAAGAATTCGATATCCTGCTTGTCTTTATGTTTGACAGACTTGGCAGACGGCAGAATGAAACACCGTTTGTTGTAGAATGGTTTAATCAGCAGGGCATTGAGGTTTGGAGTACACAGGAAGGGCAGCAGAGATTTGAAAACGAAGCTGACTATCTTATAAACTTTATGCGTTTCTGGCAGGCTAACGGTGAAAGTCGCAAAACTTCAACTCGTGTTAAAACAAGACTCAGCCAATTAACTGCAGAAGGAGTTTATACCGGTGGAAATATACCGCATGGCTATAAACTCGTTCCTAGTGGCACATATAACAAAAGAGGAAAAGAACTCAAGCAGATTGTTATTGATGAAGACGAGGCTGAACTTGTTAAACTGATATTCAGTAAAACACACAAAGAAGGACTCGGCTCACACCAACTGGCTACCTTGCTAAACAATAAAGGTGTTCGTTCCCATAACGGAAGTAAGTTTCAATGCAATACGATAAACAGAATACTTAAAAATCGTATGTACTGCGGATATTTAATATCAGGCGAAACAACTTCTCCTCATCTGCCTTATCTGCAGATAATCGATGAGCATGAGTTTAATGAAGTACAAAAAATTCTTAAACAACGCTCAAAGAAGAACGATGAAAAGCAGCAGATAGCCAAGACCACAAGAGGTCATGCATTATTATCAGGTAATGTATATTGTGCTCATTGCGGCGGACATATGATATCAACAAGTCATGTTGAAAAATATACTTGTGCCGATGGTTCGGTAAGAGAATCAAGAAGAACAAGATATATGTGCTTAAATCGCACTCGTTCAAAAACTTGCAGAGAGGCACAGTCAGTGTATTCAGCAGAAAAGGTTGATAAAGCTGTGGAATCGGTTATCTTGGAATATCTTGAAAAAATCAAGCAAACACCAAAATCAATTGCTGTTGAAAAGCGATACCAAGCCGAGCTTCAAGCAATGAGAAAAAAGCTCAATGAGTTAAAAAAGGATAATGAAACCTTAAAGAAACAACTCATTGAACTGTCAGGAGAAATTGCTAACGCACTAATGGGCAACAGCAAATTCACTCCCGATATGTTATCAGACGCAATTGAAGCCACAAAGAAAAAGATTTCCGACAATTCAGAGCAGATATCTGACTATGAACTTAAAGTAGGAAATCAGCAAACAGCAATAGATAACCTTGATTATTACTATGACAACTTTAGAAGTTGGGCAGACGAATATCAATACGCAACAAGAGAACAGAAAAAGATGATAGCTTGTAAACTTATTAAAGAAGTTCGTATCGGTAAGGATTATAACATTGACATAGTCTTTGATATGAACTACAGGCAATTCCTTGACTGCGAAGAAAGCAATATACCGTCTGAGCTTAAAATAGCAAGTTAATTGCTTATTATATATACATATTATATATATTAATCATTTTCTGGTGTTTACTTCGACACTAACGAGAGCATGCGGCTGTTAACCGCAGGGTCGTTGGTTCGAGTCCAACTTGGGGAGCCAAAAGAAAGGAACCGTAAAACGGTTCCTTTTTTCTTTGTGTTTTAGGAGCGTTAGTGAGGGAAACAGCCCCGCCCCTGCGTGATATTGCTTTCCAGAACAAAATAATGCTATCAAGTCACAACTTACCAACAAATTTCGCGGAAACGGGCGGAGTACAGCGGGGGTCACTCCCCGCTGTATGTGATATTGATTTTGATTTGTTGAGGTAGAAAAATTACTTAGGTTTCTATATATTTTATAGAATTTTTTTTACACCATTGTATGAGAATACGGCTTAAATATTTTTTTCTAAAATCAAAATAGTCTTTCAAATCTTGAGAGGAAGCCGATATTTTATTTTTTTGCATTGAATTTGAATGATTGAAAAATGCTTCTTGAATTCTTTTTTCACTGCAATAGGGCATCTCCAAGAATTCTTCACTCTCTTTGATTGAATTTTTACTATTGCTGTAAATATAAATTTTTTTACTGAAAACAATATCTTTTTCTGTACAGAAATTTATTGCTTCGGAAACAAATATTCCGTCAGTGGGAACATATAGGTTGTTATCGTTGGTTTCCTGTTCAAGAATATAGTGTTCCGGCTTAGATATTTCACTGTCTAAAGCAATACCTGTTTCTTTGCTCCACTTTTCAGCGATGGGTTTTAATAAATTTAAGCAATAGTATTTATAGCTCAAACAATCACTGACCCGGATTGTTCTATTTTTTTGGAGAAAACGTATTTCATATTCTGCCTCTTTTCGTTTTTCTGTGTCGTTTTGAAAACAAGCTAAATATGAGTCGATTTTTCTGCTGTTTATTTTCGTTAAAAAATCATATAACAAATCATCCGATGAGATATGCAGCAGCGGAAAATACCTGTTTGTGTCCACTCCTTTGTCTGTATTTGCTTCGTCAACGATTGCTTTTGTCTCAGAATCATAATAATATTTTTCTGAGTAAAGCAACTGATTTGGCAACGAATAATATAGCAGAGTATGAATTTGCAATTCAGGTAGTTTGATTACTGTAAAGTCGGAGCATTTTGAAGTGAAATAAAATAGTTCGTTCTTTTCATCACTCAGAAGCAAATGGAATTCAAAACTATCATTTTCAATATAAAGTTCATCAGCCAAGCATATTTTGTCTTTCAAATCACAATTTTCAATGATATTTTGATCTTTCAGAGTGATTCTTATTGCCTGCTTATGATCAGATAACAGGATTTTAATAGATAAACGATGGCGATCATTCTTTATACTGATGATCTCGGCGTCGTGCAGTGAAATATCTCTGTATGTTTTTGGAAATTGATATTTGCTTTTTTCATAATAACGCTTGTAGTCGGTTTCTTTTTCTGAAAAGATGCAGCCGTTATTGTACCATTCTTTTGTAAAATACTTCATACAATTACCCCGTCACATTACAGCAAATAAAAGATGTGCGCCCGGTTATTTTTACTTATATGATAATGGCAGTATTATTCCGTTTCCGTGTAAACACCATCATGCGTTTTCAACAAATTTCGCAGAAACGGATCGAGTACAGTGGGGAGCACTCCCCGTTGTATGTTGCAAATGAACATTAATTAAGATCGTCTATATAAGTTATTTTGTTCTTTTTGCACCATTCGATCAGTATCGGTTTTAAATAATCTTTTGCATAATCGAAATAGTGATCATAAAGTAAGTGATCATATTTTTTATTATAGTCAATAAAATATCGAAATTCGACTTCAAAATTATTGCTTTTATGCAACATCTTTTTTTCTTTATCTAAATGATAATGATCTAGAAAAGAATCGTAGATCTCAGAGTCCCGAATATAAGGAAGAAAAACGTAATCTTTATATAAGGTTAACTTGTGTAAATCTACTTCCGATGCTTCTACAAGTTCGTTTTTCTTTTTTAGATAGACCATTCCGGGTGAATCCATATTGGATATAAACAATTTTAATGATATACTCATGGCTTTGTTCCGTTTGTGATTTATAATTGTGTATACTGAATTTGCTTTTCGTAATCTACTGGTCCTCCACACCAAATATGTATTATGTGATTAGCGTCATGATAATGTGCATATTGTCTGTTTCCATGAACTTCGGGTTTACTTTGTATCTAAAAAGCGGCAAGAGCTGCAAAAACGATTGTGCTTCCAATATCAATAATGCTGTTGTTCATGTTTTCAACAAATTTCGCGGAGACGGGCGGAGGGCAGCGGGAGTAGTACCTGCTGTATTCTTTAATTCAAAGACTGTCTTTATTCTATTGAGATTTTCTGAAATTCAATATAATAATTTGAACCTGATGGACAACAGACTTCATGCGAAAAACGTTTATCACTGATTTTGTAAAACTCATCGATTCCGTATTCATCGTGCCGAACATCCTGAAAATGATTTTCATTGAAACAGCACTTAAAAGATTGAACATTTTGATATTTTATGGTTTTGCTTTGTTTGGTGTAATCGTCATACAGCGTAACGAAAACAGTATTTCGTTTTCCGTCATAACACTGTTTAACACATTGCAAAATCCAGTCGTGGAACCCTGTGAATTTAAAATACTCGGTAATGAATTTTTTTGAAAAAGTATCTCGTATTTCTTTATCAAAATACTCATTATATTTTTCTGTTTCTTTTTCACAAAGATTTACAGACATTTCGTCATTGCCCAGATAATGTTCTATTTTTATGAATCTCATATTTTACCTTCCTTACAGCATTTCCTTAAATTTACGGTGCGGTTGCAAAAGGAATTAAAACGGCAGCAAAAACTATTTTCCAATGCCCCTTATTGCGCTCCGATTGCGGTGAACTCAATCGCATCATTTTCGTCCGTTTCATCTTATATGTGCTGTTTTATGGGATTGAACAATTATCGGTTTTTTCTTTTCATTATCTCATCGACAAGTCCCAAATTATCTTCAACCGCAAATGCAATTCTGTTGTTATTAACAAGCTCGATAACAATATAGCTTTGCCATTTGGATATATACATTTGAGTTTCCCAAGCCGTGAAATGACCTTTACCGCTATATATATTTATATTCTTTATTTGCCAAGTATAAAAAGTATATTTGATTCCTCTTATGCTATGAAAGTTTCCTCTGACAAAACAACCGTTTTTTATGACTATTTTGTTGTCATCAAAAATATATACACCTTTTTTGTGAAAACATAAAGTAAATTAAATATAATCCACCCAAAGAGAATGATTAATATACAAGCGATAAATCCGTGTTTGAATTGAATCGTTTCATATAAAATTTTATCTATCAGTAATGCTATTACTAAATAAAACGGCAAAATACGCCTGGTTATAGTTATTGCGTTCGCACTTGCAGCAAGAAAGAGGTTGATTATTTTATTTCCAATGGTTGGGTATGAATATTTATAGAAAATCACTTTATCTGTATTTTTCATATGTATTCACCGTTTATATATTTAAAGAAGCTGTCGGGGGAGATGAATCTGCCCCACTCGGGATTGTAGTAACGGCTTTGCAGGTAGTAATAGCCTGTTTCCGAATCGTAGTAATAACCTCTGTAACGCAGAGGGTTTGTTTCGGCTATCTCTTTTTCTTCCTGTGTGCCGTAACGGGTCAGCGTTTCGATTGGCTTGCCCCATTCGTCATAGGTGTACTGTACGAACATTTCGCCCTGCGAATCCGCTATTCCCACAACATCGCCGAGCTGGTTCGTTATGTAGAAATACTGCACGCCGTTCAGCACGAAGCCGAGCGGTACGCCGCCCGCGCCGTACTGGAAGAAAATGACATCATCGCCTGTTTTCTGTGCCAGCAGCAGTCCGCCGGTATAGTAGAACTGCGTTGTTTCTCCGTTTACGGTCTTTGAAAATCTGATTCCGCCCTCGTCGTAAACGTAGCTGTATTCCTTTTCTCCGTCCTTTATGCTTTCAAGCCTTGTGCCGTGGCTCCAGCTGTATGTTTTATCGCCGTATGCGCGCAGATTGCCGCTTTCGTCATAGGTAAGCTCTGTGCCGTTTACGGCAACAAGCTGATCCTTCCAGCCGCTGTTTGCATAGGTGAAAGAAGTCGTTTCTTTCGGAGTGAGACCGTTGAGCGCACCTGTTGTGTAATCATACAGCTTTTTGGAGAGCATATTGCCGCGGCTGTCGTACTCATATGACGAGGTGGAGCCGGAAGCGCTGTTGTCCGTTCTGATGAGCTGATCACTGTCATCATAGGCGTACCGGGAGATTGCGCTGCCCGAGCCGCTGCCGGTTATCCTGCCGTCTTCGTCATATTCCAGCATAAGGTCAAGTGTGCTGTTTCCGCCCACGGTTACCGATTTCTTGATATTTCTGCCGTCCTCATCATAGCTGTAAGCGGCAGGGAGCACAACGCTTTCTCCGGCGGTTATACCGTCTGACACAAGCACATCATTTTCGTCCGTTTCCATTGTGTATGTGCTGCTCAGCTCACCGACGGTGTTTTTGATCTGACTGCCGCCCGAGGATATGGAGAATGGCGTGCCGAAATATATGCCGCTCAGTTCGGCTGCGTCATTTTCTGTTTCGTCATGCAGCTCTGCTTTCTGATCGTTCGGAGCAAGATAATGAAGCCACTGGTACGGATCATCGGGATCAAGGTCATATGCCGATACCTTGTTGTTCTCTTTATCATAGAGGTAATGCAGCTTCGTCTCTTGATTATATGTTTCCGGCAGCTTCTGTATCGGGTGGACTTTCTGCACCCAGTACGCGTCAGGCGCTTCTTCTCCGTTTTTATATATGGTGGTGAGCACGCCGCTGCTGTTGTACTGATAGCTTTCCACATCGCCGTTGGCATAGATCACCTGATCCACATAGTCGCCGTCATTCAGCGTTATGCCCGAATCCGTTACATTGTATGCATAATCAACGGCAGTTTTTCCGTCCACGCATATTTTGTCTATACTGCCGTCATCCAGATAATAGTAATCGTATATATCAAAATGCTTTTTATACAGATTACCGACATCCGTGTAAGTGTATTCGGTTTTAACGCCGTACTTTGTGGTCTCCGACGTGAGGCTGCCGTTTTCCGCGTATACATAGGTGTGCCCTGCCGAGGGGTCGGAATACGTGTTCTCTGACGGGAGCCCGTCCTTAGCAGGATCGTACACATCGGAGTCGATCTGCTGCTTGACTCTGCCGCAACTGTCATACAGTGTTCGGGAGACCGCACCGTCTGTTTCACTGCGAACCTGACGTCCTGCTGCGTCATAAATGAAAGACGAAACGGAAGACTCGTTCTGAGCGGTCAGCAGATTGCCCGTAATGTCATAGGTGTAGTCCGTAACGGAGAGCGCAGTGCCGTTATCCGTTTCGGATGCGCAGGCAATTTTCGTTACATTGCCGTAAGGATCATACTCATATGTGGTTATTGTGTTATTGCTCTTATCTTCAGTCTTTGTCAATAAACCACTGCTATTATAAGTATATTCCATTAATTCATCATATGTCAAGCTTTCGTCATAAGATTCGGGGAACCGTGGTTTAACAGAGCCTGTTTTTGGTGCTGTTTTGGGTTTTTATCTTTTATTGTTGATCTTGTATTGCGCTCGATGCTAAAATGAATAAAGAGGGGGGTATCTGTATGAAAAATAAGATCATCGTGGCAGGAATGGGGCATGGCGGATTGGCAGCCGCTGCGATACTGGCGCAAAACGGCTTTGATGTAACGGTTTATGAGCAAAAAAGCGCAGGCACGCTCGGTTATGACTGGACGGATATTTTTGATCCGAAAGCTTTCGGCGTTGCCGGGCTGCCGATGCCGGCAAACGATCTTTATACATATAAAGAAGATATGACTTTTTATAATCCGTCCATGACTGTGGGGCTGCGGCAGCATGTGCCTGCGTTACAGCGCGAGATCAAAATGGAACGGCGTGATCTGTACGCCCATCTGATTAGCAGTGCTGAAAAAAGCGGAGCAAAGCTTGTGTATGACTGCGCAGTGAAAGGTCCGCTCATGACCGGCAGCCGTGTTGTCGGCATTTCCACGGACCGGGGTGATTTTTACGCTGATCTGGTCATAGACGCGTGCGGTATGGATTCACCTGTCAGAAAAAATCTTCCCGTCAGTGTGCCTGTTGAAAAGAACGTTGACAGGTTGGACAGGATCACGATCTACCGGGCGTTTTTTGACCGTGCCGATATGCGCGAAGCGCAGGATAAGTTTAAAGTGGTTTTGTTCGCGGACGGCATCCGCGGAATCAGCTGGATTGCGGCGGAGGACAGATACACGGATCTTTTGATCGGCCGCTTTGAAAATTTTGATATGGACGAAGTTGAACGTTTTTCCGAATTTCTGCGCAAAACAAATCCTCACTTGGGCAGAAAAGTGCTGCGCGGAGGGCAGTTTGTTCAGATACCTGTGCGCCAGCCGCTCTCTGTTATGGTCTGGGACGGGTATGCCGCGATCGGTGACAGTGCGTTTATGACTGTGCCTCTGATCGGTTCAGGCATTGCAAACTCGCTGCGCGCTTCACGGTATCTTGCCGATGCTGTGCTGTCAGATGTAGATTGCCGTTATGATTGTGAGACGCTCTGGCAGTATCAGGTGCGTTATTTCCGCGAACTGGGGCAGGGTCTTGCGCCTCTTGCCGCAGCCAAACGGCTTTTGCTGAAAATGGATCCGCAGGATATTGATTATTTTTTTGAGTCGGGAACTTTGAATGAGGATAATATCACGATGACCGCAGATTTTCACAGTCTGTTTGATTTGATAAAGTTTGATCCTGCCGATCTGCTGAAAAAAGCCAAAACGATCTGCAAAAACAAAGCTGCTATGAAAAAACTGCTTGAGGGAGTTCCTAAGATCGCGGGAGCAATGGCAGTCAGCGCCGCGGTTCCGCAGCACTGGAACGAACGCGCCGTGCGCAGATGGGCGGAGCACTATAATGCCTGTTTTCGCTGACATATACTGTTCTGTCTGCAGAAAACGTTCATAAAAGTATGCCCCGACTCCTTTGAGCCGGGGCACTTTTTACCTTTATTTATTTTATGCCGCCGTTGTAAGAGACAAAGCCGCATTTATAATCGTCCGTGCCGTTTATTTTATAGATAACAAGATACATGCCGTCTATTTTTGCAGGACAGATGCAGCTTTCCTTTTTATCAAGGCTGCCGATAACCGTTCTTTTCGCCGTATCTGCGTAAACGGTTTCCGTTGTTGAGCCGTTTTTATAGGCTTTTCCGTTCGCGGGAGCATTTTTTACGCCGCCGGCGTATTTTACAAAACCTGCTTTGTGCTTATTCGTACCGTCAAGCTCGTAAACCAGGCAGTAACCGCTGTCTTTTTTACCGTAGCAGCTTGCAGTCTCGCGCGGTGAAAGCATTCCTATCTCTTCAGAAAGGTCGCTTCGCTTGTAAACGATCTCTTTTGTTGAGCCGTTTTGCCATTGAACAGCGTCCGCAAAAGAGCCGCTCTGCGCGCCGGTGATCCGGTTTTGATCTTTTGCGCGCAAAACACCGTAAACATGGTCATAATCGTGCTTGACAAGGTGCATTTCTTTGCCGTTCCAGTTCTGGTCATAAGAATAGAAATAGGAAGTAGTGCCCTCGCCCGTGCAGATGGACATATGACCGGCTGCGTCGCCGACACTGCCGTCCCACACCATAATGTCGCCTTTTTTCGGAACGAAGGACGGTGTGTTTCCTATTCTGTCAAACGCTTTCACAAGCTCTGTGCGTTTCGGATAATCAATCCAGTAGTATTTCGCGTTTCCCCAGCTTCCCGCCTTAATGCCGAAGACCTTGTCAAGATAGAGCTTGATAAGGTCAACGCACTGCGCGCCGTAAACGCCGTCATAATCGGTTGCCTTGCCGTTGTAGGCCGCCACAAATTCAGCATAATTCATTGAGATACCCCCGTTTCGGATTCGCCGTCTGCCGTTTGTTCTGTCTGCGCTTTCAGCTCAGGCAGACTGATAACAGAGGTGAGAAGCGAGAGTATTCCCGACAGTAATGCGGAGGAAGCGACCATGCCCCAGCTTACCTCTCCGAGTGTCATCGCCGTTGTGCCGATGGCGGCAACGGCGGTTTGCGCCATCGTTCTGACCGCTCTTAAGCCGGCAGCCTTGAACCAAGGCGAAAACTTGTTTTTAAGCCATTCTTTCATAAGTTTCTTCCTTTCTTTCAAGGGCGTTAATCCTGCCCTCGTGACTGAGAATTTCTTTGTTATGCGCCTCAAGGCGAAGGAAGATCTTTCTGTGCCTGTCCGCCGCCTTGCTCTTAAATTCTTTCAGTTCTGTTTCATCCTGCTCCATTCGATAAACAAGATGATTGATCCTTTCCGATAACTGCGTCATCGCTTTTGTGTTTTTGGTCAGCGGCACGGCCACTGTGCCTATCAGTCCTGCAATTGCAATTATCACGGTTACCGCAGTCCATTCCGTTATTATCACATCCTTACTCTGTAAACTAAATTCCTTGGATCCGCCGGATCCATAATCTGCGCGCGGCAAGTGCTTCTGATCAGCTTCCCCACACTTCCACTGTGCTTCCGGCGCCAAGCATATAGCCGGCTATGCCGCATTTAATTTTAATATAGCCGATTTTTTTGCCTCCGGCGGAATAGGTGATCCCCGCTCCCTGAACGGCACCTCCCGAACTGTTGGGGCGCGGCGTGTTTTCTGCTATGCCGTTATACCTGTATAAAGCTTCCGTCTCAGTTAAAGTTGTAAACTGCAGGAGGGAGGTGTAGTTTTTGCCCTGCGGCTGAAAAATCTGCTGTGAGGGCAGACCTGTAAAAGCTTCAGAGTCCGGCACGGTGAAAAGCTGACCTTCCTTTGCACCGGAAAGGTTTGCCGCACTGCCGACAGCCCTTATCAAAATAACAAGATTTTCCACACTGAATGCATTGCCGTTCATATCCTGTGTGATTTCAAACTGCTCGACATCGTGCGTTGCTTTTACTGAGCTGATTTTTCTCCATTTGCAGAAATCCCGGCTGTAAAGAAAGCCCGACGAATCCACCGCAACCGAAACAGATTCGTCTGTTACGGCCTTTGCTTTGACTGTGCCGGGCGTTTGGGCGTTCGCTATCGGAAGCTCTACATAGCCGGCAATTTCCTGTCTGTCCTGTTCCGTAAGAGCATAGTTCTCTCCCGGCGGTCCCTGTTCGCCCTGAATACCCGGGTCGCCTTTTTCGCCTTTATCTCCCTTGTCACCTTTCGGACCTTGCGCGCCGGTTTCGCCCTTATCGCCTTTTTCTCCGCGGTCACCTTTTTCGCCTTTCAGCTCTCCGCTTTCAACTTTTGATTTGATCAGGCTCACATCGTCTGCGGCGGCTTGCGCCGCTGAGAGCGCGTCTGCCGTAACGGCTATGAGCTGGCTGTATTCGGACTCAGTTGGTGCGCTCGGTTCCCCGCCGTAAACGGCGGGCTTATTGAAAAAGCTGACAGGGGAGGAGGTTATACGGTAATTTTCCTTTTCGCCGATCACTGAAAACGTAACGTAACCCTCATCCTCAAGCGCCTCGTGCGGAATGACACATGCATCGTTTTGAAGCACCTGAGAGTAGACTGCGCCGCTTTTCGGGTTGCGGAAATATGCCGTTTTAACAGTGCCGTTCCAGTCCTCCGTCTTAAAATCGAACGCGCATTTCGCATAGTTCAGCGAGCGTTCAACGGTGGAGACACTGCGTTTTAAAAGCAAGGATGATGCGTTTACTTCAAGTTCTATTATCATATTCCCACCGCCGTTTTGAGCTGCTGCACGAGTCGTTTAACACTTGCATTTAAAACCGCATACGCATATAAATGATTCATTTTATCTCTCCTTTTTGCTTTGCGGCGGATGCGGCAAGACGGAATTGAAAATCGAAGTCATAAAAGGGGGAGCGTAGTGATCTGCGGTCAATTCCCCTGTATATTCTATGAAAACGAATTTAAAACCGTTACGCCTGCCCTGTGATAAAGCGCACCGCCCCTTGGTGAGATAGACAGGCAGACCGGGCAGCAAAGTATAACTTCGGTAAAGCCGAACCCCTTTTACCTTTTTCGGCCTGTATACAAGCATAGTGATTCGCCGTATCCTTCCGCTGAATAAATGGAAAAAAGAAAAAATACGGCGTTAAATCCGCCGGTTCGGGCAGGTTTAAGCCGTAATTTCCGCTTTTGTATTCAAATGTTACAGGCGAATTTTCGGTTTGTCAAATGATCGTGCTGATTTTTTCACATTTTCGTGTTCAGAGGGAGGTTTTTTACACCGTGCGAAAAAAGTTTTGAAAATAATGTATTATTTTATGCATAAACAAGAAAGATAAATCCGCCCATAAAAAACGGTCAGCCTATTAGGCCGACCGTTTCAAAATAAAAACGCATTATTTTTTCATTGCGCCTTTCATAGACTTAACATATTCATAAACCTTTTCCGGCGCGTTTTTGCCGTATTGCGCCACTATTTTAACTATGGCGGAGCCGACGATGATCCCGTCGGCGTATTTGCTGTATTCAGCTGCCTGATTTGGTGTGCTGATTCCGAAGCCGATGGCAACCGGAGTGTCGGTAACCGATTTTATCGCGTCCGTTACGGACTTCAGATCGGTCTTTATCTCGTCGCGAATTCCCGTAACACCCAGGGAGGATACTTCGTAAATAAAGCCCTTTGCCTCTTTCGCTATCCTCTGTATCCTCTGTTCGCTCGTGGGCGCTATCAGAGAGATAACATCTATATCATATTTGTCCGCAACACAGCTCAGCTCGTCTTTTTCCTCATAAGGCAGGTCGGGAACAATAACGCCGGAGATACCGCTCTGCTTCGCTTTTCTCAGAAAAGCATCATATCCGTATTTAAAAAGCACATTGAGGTAAGTCATAAACACCAGCGGAATCTCGGTCTGCGCGCTCAGCCTTGCCGCAAGGGCAAAAGCGTCATCCGTTGTGGTGCCTGCCGAAAGCGAGCGCAGGTCTGCCGCTTGAATCACGGGACCTTCGGCAATCGGATCGGAAAAGGGGATGCCGATTTCAATCAGATCGCAGCCGCCGCGCGCCATTTGCAGCATTACGTGTTCGCTGGTTTCCATATCGGGATCCCCGGCAGTTGCAAAGCCAATAAATGCTTTTCCGTTTTCAAAAGCCCTTGAAATATTACTCATAGATCTCTTTCCCCCTGTATCTTGCAATGGCGGCAACATCCTTGTCGCCTCTGCCCGAAAGGCAGCATATGATGATCTCGTCTTTTTTCATTTGTGGCGCAAGCTTCATAACGTGGGCAACGGCATGCGCGCTTTCAATCGCGCATATGATGCCCTCTGTTTTTGCGATATACTCAAAGGCGTTTACCGCCTCGTCATCTGTAATCGCCACATACTGCGCTCTGCCCGTATCTTTAAGATTCGCGTGCTCGGGTCCTACACCCGGGTAATCAAGCCCTGCCGATATGCTGTAAACAGGCGCGATCTGACCGTATTCGTTCTGGCAGAAATAGGATTTCATTCCGTGAAAAACGCCGAGTGTGCCTGTTGCCATGGTTGCGGCTGTTTCTTTTGTGTCAACACCCTTTCCGGCAGCCTCACAGCCGATGAGCTTCACCTCTGTGTCATTTATGAAATGATAAAACATTCCGATCGCGTTTGAGCCGCCGCCCACGCATGCCACAACCGCGTTCGGCAGCCTGCCCTCTTTTTCAAGTATCTGCTCACGCGCCTCTTTGCTTATAACGCTCTGAAAATCACGCACGATCGTGGGGAACGGATGCGGACCCATTACCGAGCCGAGCACGTAAAGGGTGTCGTCCATTCTGGAGACCCATTCACGCATAGCCTCGTTAACGGCGTCCTTAAGTGTTTTTGTGCCCGTTTCAACAGGGTGCACCTTTGCGCCGAGCAGTTCCATACGGTAGCAGTTCAGCGCCTGCCTTTCCGTATCTTCCTTACCCATAAAGATCTCGCATTGGAGGCCCATGAGCGCCGCAGCTGTAGCCGTGGCAACGCCGTGCTGCCCTGCGCCGGTTTCGGCTATAACACGTGTTTTGCCCATCCGCTTTGCAAGCAGGCACTGACCGAGCACATTGTTTATCTTGTGTGCCCCCGTGTGGTTGAGATCCTCGCGTTTAAAATAGATCTTTGCGCCGCCGAGATCCTCCGTCATATTCTTTGCGTAATACAGCAGCGAAGGTCTGCCTGCATACTCTTTCAGAAGCGTGTTGAGCTCATTTACGAAATCGGGGTCGTTTTTGTAATGCTCATAGGCTTCTTCAAGCCGTATGACCTCATTCATCAGCGTTTCGGGTATATATTGCCCTCCGTGAATTCCGAATCTTCCTTTACTCATATCTTGCCATCTCCATAATTTTTTTCATTTTGTTATAATCCTTAAATCCGTCCGTTTCCACGGAGGATGAAATATCCACTGCGAACGGGCTGATCGTTTTGATCGCCTGTTCTATGTTCTGCGCCGAGATTCCGCCTGCCAGAAAAAACGGCGTTTCTGTCTTCGGGATATCGTTCCAGTCAAATTGCTTTCCGCTGCCTATTCCCGAATCAAACAGGTAGTATGGGGTGTTATATTTTTGGATATCCGCCGCCGTGTTTTTGCCGCATTTGAAATATTTTATGACCGGCGCGTTTATTCTTTGGCAGAAAGCCGGGCTCTCGTTTCCGTGCAGCTGCACCATGTCAATGATTCCCTCATTAACAAAGAGATTTATAAATTCTTCGCTTTCGTCAACAAAAACGCCCACGGCGGTTATTTTATCGCTGAGCTTTTCCTTCAGCCGCGCGGCTGCCTTTAAGCTGATGCTGCGCCGGAATCCGGGGCTGAGTATGAATCCGATATAATCCGGCAGCAGATCGTTAACATATTCCATATCCGTTTCTCTGCGAAGCCCGCAAATTTTAATTTTACTCACCCTTAAGCTCCTTCAGCGCCTTTTTAATGTTGTCTGCTCTCATAAGCGCTTCGCCGATCAGTACTGCGTCGGTGCCGTTCTTTTCAAGCGCCTCTGTGTCGGCTCTGCTTTTCACTCCGCTTTCCGAAACAAAAAGAATGTCGTCAGGTATAATACTACGAAACCGAAGCGAGTTGTTCACATCCACTGAAAAGTCCTTGAGATTTCTGTTGTTTACGCCGATCATTCTTGCGCCCGCTTCAAGCGCGGATTCGATCTCCGCCTCATCGTGCGCCTCGGCAAGGGCGCTGATTCCGAGTGCGTCGCATATTGAAATATACGCTTTCAGCTGTTGTGTGTCAAGCAGGGAGCATATCAGCAGCACGGCTTTCGCGCCGAGCAGCTTTGCTTCGAATATCTGATAGCTGCAAACGGTGAAATCCTTTCTTAATACGGGGATCTGAACTTCATTCGCGATCTCTTTCAGGTATTCATCTTTTCCCAAAAACCAGTTCGGCTCCGTCAGGCAGGATATGCAGTCCGCTCCTGCCGCTTCGTACTGCTTTGCGGTTTCAATATATTTAAAATCGCGCGATATAATTCCCTTTGACGGACTCGCTTTTTTAATCTCGCAGATAAAGGAAAGCCCCGATTTTTTCAGTGCCTCTTCAAACTCAAAGCCGCCTTTTTTCATGGCAAGTGCCTTTGCTTTTACCTGTGGCGGCGGCGTTCGGCGCATGATTTCCGCATATCTCTGCCGTGTGTTTTCGGCAATGCGGTTCAAAATGTTATCACTCATTTGTTATCCTTATAAAATCCTCAAGCGCTTTGAGCGCCTTTTTGTTGTCTATTGCCTGTTCCGCGCGTTTCATGGCGTCCGCCAGCGTGATGTGCCCCTTTTCCGCAACATATATGCCTGCACCTGCATTGAGCACAACCGCCGTTCTCTGCGCATAGGTTCCCTTGCCGGAAAGCACATTTTTTGTTATCTGCGCGTTTTCCTGCGGAGAGCCGCCCTTAAGCTCGGATTTTTCACATCGTTTGTATCCGAATTCCTCCGGCGTTATGGTGTAATAGCTTATATTGCCGTTTCTCACCTCGGCAACGCTTGTTTCGCCGCAGGCGCTTATTTCGTCCAGGCAGTCGTTTCCGTAGACCACAAGCGCATCCGTAACTCCGAGCTTGACGAGCGCTTTCGCCACCTTTTCCACAAAATCATTGCTGAAAACACCAAGCACCATCATTCTTGCCCCTGCCGGATTTGTGAGAGGACCTAAAATATTAAACACCGTTCGGATGCCGATCTCTTTTCGGACAGGACCCACATATCTCATTGCCGAATGGTACTTCTGTGCAAAAAGAAAGCTTATATTATCCTCCTCAAGTGCTTTTTCCATGACCTGCGGTTCGGCGGAAATGTTGACTCCGAGCGCCTCCAGGCAGTCTGCCGCTCCGCTGCTTGATGACGCCGCCCTGTTTCCGTGTTTGGCTATTTTTATGCCGTCACCTGCAAGCACGAATGCCGCCGTTGTGGAGATGTTGAAGCTTTGGGATCTGTCGCCGCCTGTTCCCACTATGTCCAGCGTATCGCAGTCCGTATCCATTTTTAGCGCCTTGCTGCGCATACCGTCCGCGCAGCCGGCGATCTCCTCGTCTGTTTCTCCCTTCATTGCAAGGGCTGTAAGAAAGGCAGAGACCATTTCGGGCGAGCATGCGCCGCTCATGATCTCGGATACCGCTGTTTTGGCTTCATTATAGGAAAGGTCTTCTCTTGCCGCGACCTTTGAAAGTAAAGTTTTAATCATGATCGTTTCCTCCTAAAAAATTCTGAATGATTCTGCCGCCCTGCTCAGTCAGCACCGATTCGGGATGAAACTGCACTCCGTATACAGGCAGATATCTGTGTTCTACCGCCATGATCTCTCCGTCATCGGTTTGGGCGGTTATTTTAAGCACATCGGGCAGGCTTTCCTTTTTCGCCGCCAGCGAATGGTATCTTGCCGCTTTTATCCTCTGCGGCAGTCCTCTGAACAAAACCGACTGCGTGTCAACAGCACATTCGCTCTGCCTGCCGTGCATAAGCTGTTTTGCGTATCCGATCTCTGCGCCGAACGCTTCGCATATTGCCTGATGACCGAGACATACGCCCAGTATTTTTGATTCGGATGAGAGCTGTTTCACAACTTCTTCGCAGATTCCGGCGTTTCCCGGCGTGCCCGGTCCCGGTGAAAGAATGATATATTCCGGCGCAAGCCTTTCGATTTCGCTCACGCGCATCTCATCGTTTCTGATCACTTTTATATCCGTGCGGAAAGTGCCTATAAGCTGATAAAGATTATAGGAAAAGGAATCGTAATTATCGATCAGCAGAATCATTCGGTTCACCTCCGCTCGCCTCAAGCGCTTTCATAACGGCTCGCGCCTTGTTTATGCATTCTCTGTTTTCTTTTTCGGGAACGGAATCCGCCACGATTCCCGCGCCGGAACGGATATAAACGCGTCCGTTCTTTTTGTAAGCCAGCCTGATTGCAATGCAAACATCCGCGTTGCCCGAAAGGTCTATATATCCAACTGCGCCGCCGTAGATACCGCGCCTGTTGTTTTCAAGCTCGTTGATGATTTCCATAGCCCTTATCTTGGGCGCGCCGGAGAGCGTTCCTGCGGGCAGCACGGCGTCTATGGCGTCCAGCGCCGTATAACCTTTTTTTATCTGCCCTTTTACCGTTGAGCCTATGTGCATCACGTGGCTGAATTTCAGAATATTCATATACTGCTCAACCTCAACGCTGCCGAATTCGCTTATCCTGCCAAGATCGTTCCTGCCGAGGTCAACGAGCATGTTGTGCTCCGAAAGCTCCTTCTCATCGGCAAGAAGCTCCTTTTCAAGCCGCAGATCTTCTTCTTTGGTTTTACCTCTCGGTCTTGTGCCGGCAAGGGGATAGGTGTAGAGTGTGCCGTTTGTCAGCTTAACAAGCGTTTCGGGCGAGGCGCCCGCCATTTCCATGCTGTCTGATGAAAAATAAAACATATACGGGCTGGGATTGACTGTTTTTAGTTTTTCGTACGTGTAAAGAAGCGAGCCGTCCATTTCAGCTTCCAGACGGTTTGAGAGCACCGCCTGAAAAATATCGCCCTCTTTTATATAATGCTTTGCCTTTTCCACCATTTTTCCGTATTCATCTGCATTGAAAAGCGGTCTGAACGGTGATCTCAGTTTCGGCATTTCAATATCTGCCTCTTCGCCGTTTTTCAGAACATCAAGCATGATCTCTATTTCTTTAACTGCACGCGCATAGTTTTCTTCAACTTTATCGGTCTGCATATTGCAGATGAGGAAAATGCCGGAATTCTGATTGTCAAAAGCGATTACCTTATCAAACAGCATCAGATCCATATCGTTAAAATGGGAATCGTCCTCTGCGTCAAGCGACAGACGCGGTTCTGCGTATTTGGCGTAATCGTAGCCGAAATAGCCTACAAGTCCTCCTGTAAAGGTCGGGAGATAGGGAAGCGAAGGGCTGTTGTGACGTTCCAAAATATCGCAAACATATTTTTGCGGCGTTCCTTTTATTCGCTTTACGCCGTATTCGTCCGTTATTCTTATTTCGTAATTTTTACAGGTTATCTCAAGCTTGGGGTCGTACCCCAGAAAGGTGTATCTGCCCCATCGCTGTCTGTCCTCGCACGATTCAAGCATATAACAGTGCGAGCTGATTTTTTTCAGCTTTTTTATTGCCGCCTGCGGCGTCAGGTCCAGTCTGATCTGTGCCGATACGGGAATGGTTCGGTATTTTTTTGCAAGTTCTTTGATCTCTGAAACAGAAGGTCTTAAATCCATACAGCACTCCTCCGAAAAAATATATTTCGCAGAGAAGGGCACGAAAAAACAAAAAGCCCCGGCAGTATATTACAAAGAATATACTGCCGGGGACGAATCATTCGCGGTGCCACCCCGTTTTGCGGAAAAATCCGCACTCTCTGCGAGGTACCAACATACCTCCGGCCACTGACGCAGGCCTCGCGTTGCGTGATACTCGGCAAAAATGCCTTTGAACGCACCCTCAGCGGTCCATTTAGCAAGCCGTTTACTGCCACTTCCCAGCAACGTGGCTCTCTGTGAGTTCGTATCCTGCTTTTATCTCCGCCTCATCGGTTTGGGGATATTTGGTTGTTAAAATAATCATATCATCGTTTTGCCCGTTTGTCAAGCGCACGGTAAAGAATTTTTAAAGTCAACGTGTTACCAGCCGAGACGCACGATCGTGATGGTGCAGCTTCCCGTGCCGCCTCTGAGCGCGGCATTGTGACCCTCGGGCGTGTAAATATCGATTCTTCCTTCTTTGGAAAGTTTGCTGCCGCCGCGGTCAACTACCGTGTAATTGATTCCGTCAACGTTGATTACAGATCCGAGCGGAAGCCAGTTGCAGGCAACATAATACGGGTTTGGCATTCCGTTATATACCTTTTTGCCGGAAGCCGTTACACCGTTTGATTTGCCGCAGCATATAGCGCAGGCACAATAATGTGTGTATTTACCTTTGATCTTCTGACCGAGTGTGTAACCGTTTTTTGACTGAACACCGTTTGGTTCAACGCCCGGTGTTTTGGTGCCGGTATATTTGACCTCGGTTACAGGCTGCCTTGTTACGGTAGAAGCAAGCTCTTCTCTTGCGCTTTCCTCGCCGTTTACATAAGTTATTTTATATGTTACTACCTTTTCGCCGTCCACGCCCTGTGTTTCGGTTCTTGTTTCGCCGATCTCAAGGTCGCTGTCCGTTTTGGTCTGCGTATCATGCTCGATTGTTTCGGTTACGGTAACGGTTTTGATTTCCGTTCGGAAAACAGTTATAACAGTTCCGTCCTCAACAACTGCATCGGCAGCAGGTTCGCAGTAATCGTTATCACCAAGTGTGATTCCAGCAAGAGAAATAACTTGAGCAACCGTTACGGAGGAAACCTTTAAGCTGTAGGTTTCACCGTCTGCATAAACGGTTACCGAGTTGGGTGCCGTAACGGTAATTACCATTCCGTTTTCAACGGCATTATTTGTATCATAGTTGAGCGTGCAGCCTGTAATGTCCATTTCAAGTTCTGCAAACGCCTCGCCTACGGTATCCGCATAAACATCGTATGCTTTGATAACATCGCCCGTTTTTATATTAACGGTGTTTAATCTGTCCACAACGATCGTGCCGCCCTCGCCGGCAGTGAAGCCTGCGATATTCAGCCTGTCATTGGGGCCGAGAGTGATATTTGCCTCTTCAAGGATTTCGATAGGTTCTGTTTCTTCTGTTGCAACCGTGTATTCCGTACCGTTGTCGTTGATAACAACATTGTATTCTGACACAATATCAGCAAATGCGTTTGTGGCAAAGATACAAAAGATAAGAATGAACGCGGTTACCGCTGCAACCATTGCTCTTGATATATGCTTTAATGACGCAGCGCGTGATTCATTAATCATCTTAATCTCCTTTTATTTGCACTTGAGCCATAATATTGGCTGTGCTGAAATCAGCGCAATCATTCTGTATTTGAGCATTTATTTGCCTGCTCATAATCATTGTGCCGGGCGAAATGGATTCGCCTTCAGAGCCTGTGTTTGTTTAGAACACCCGGCGCTCTGCCTTTAGTATTTCTCAAGCTTTTGGCATTATAGTCATTTTTGCATAAGGTGTCAAGGCGTAAAAAAAGATTTTTTTGTGCAATGTGTACAAGGCACAAAAAGGTTACAGGGTTGTAACCTTTACTGCCAATCAATATATTGTGGTTTTTGATTTTATCACACTAAATCGTAAAAGCGATTTTTTGGTCAATTTCCCAGAAATCGCCGAAACGCTCTTTATTATTTTGTAACTTTTTAAAATCAAAAAGTTAAAAATAACTATATATTGTATATGAAATGCAAAATGACGAGATTGCACATCAATATATAGACTTAACTTTTGTAACCTTTTTGTGATAAAACGGAAAATTTTACATATATATAAATAAGTATATTAATTAATATATTATATATACTTAATTACATTATAATATGCAAAAAAACGGTTTAGACAGCACCTGCTGTTTTGCCCTTTTTTCTGCGTTTTTTGATTGACAATAAAAGGAGTATAATATATAATATGACGTAAGAAAAAATCTGTCTCAGTAGCTCAGTTGGATAGAGCGACCGCCTCCTAAGCGGTAGGTCGGAGGTTCGAATCCCCTCTGGGACGCCATGCCGGAGCAAAGCAATTTCTGCTCCGGCTTATTTTTTATAACGAAAAAAGAACCCGCCACAGGATGCTTCCCTGCGGCGGGCTGAATTGTATTCGGTTACTTGGTCAGCGCGAAGTTTTTGTTTTCCTCGTTGATTTCAACAGGTTTGTTGCTGGCAAGCCAAGTCATTCGCTCAAACGGGGTCTGCCCGCCATGGCTCGTTTCGGTGCCGCCGTGATCTGTTGAGATGATGATCAGCCAGTCCTCTTCGGCATATGTGCTGCGTGATTCAATGGTCTTAACGATTTCATATCCCCAGCTGTCCGCTGTTTTGCAAGCCTCAATATAGGCTTCGTTCTGATTTCCGAAGCCGGTGTCATGACCTGCATGATCCGCATGCTCAAAGGTAAAGAAGATCACATCGGGATCATCCTGCGCGGCTTTCTGGATTCCCTGCGGCTTGGAAACATATGAAAGTATCTGATAATATGTTGCGGCGTCGTCTATCTGATGCGTGTATTCCACCGGCAATCCCGTTTCGATAGATGAAACGATGTCCGGCTGATAGCTCGTTGCCGTATGCTCGCGCCAGGAGGTAGTAAACGAAGCCTGCCTGCCTGTTTCGGCGATTTTGGTGAGAAAGGTTTTGGCATTCGGGTCTTTTGTCTGACCGTTATCATTAATCCCGTTATAGTCTGCCCAGCCGCCGGTGAGCATAGCCATCCAGCTCGGCGCAGTCGATGTTGCCTGCTCGTTTACTCCTGAAACACCGCCTGAAAATGTGTGATAAAGACCGCCCATGCTGCTGACATACATGATAGCGCTGTCTTGCATATCCTTGATATTTTCAAGTCCGTCAGCCCGGAAACCGTCATAGCCCAGAAAGATTGCCTTTTTAACGGTTTTTCCCTCCGGCAGAGGCGCTTCAAAATGCTCTGTTATCAGCTTGTGGATGATCGTCTGCGGCAGAGCGTCCTCCACCGTGCTGTCGAAAATTCCCATTGCCTCAATTTCCGAAGCATATGTATCTTCGTTCTTTGTTTCCTTGCTGCAGGCACACAGCGTGCAAAGGCAAAGCGCTGTGGCAAGAATCACGGCAGCTAATCTGCATAATGCTTTTTTCCTTTTCATAATTTTTACCCTCTCTTTCATAAAATCTGCGGCGGCTTGCCGCATATCTCTCAATTCCAATTATATACAAATCAATGTTGTTTTTTCAATTCAAAAATTGGAAATAATGAACGAAAAATGAATAATTAATTTTTTCTTGACTTAAAGTATACTTAAGGTTTTATAATATAGTTGAACGCAATATGGTTTAACTATTAAGGAGGAATTTGTTATGTCAGAGAAAAATGCCGTTCCGGGAAAAGGCGGCGAACGCTATATTCCTTATGATGAACGCACAGGGCCGGAATCAACAGTCTATTTTACAAAAGATCTTTCAGCCGAAGGCTTGCGCCGGATTTTTGAACGCGTTTCTGCGCCGCTCAGCGGAAAGATAGCTGTAAAGCTGCACACCGGAGAGCCGCATGGGCCTAACATTATTCCGCGCCCATGGGTTGAAGATTTGATCAAGACGGATCTGCCGGATGCTTCCATAGTTGAAACGAACACCTATTATGAGGGTGGAAGATATACCACCGAACAGCACCGTGAAACATTAAAGACCAACGGCTGGACTTTCTGCCCGGTAGATATTATGGATGAGGACGGCACTGCCGCGCTTCCCGTCAAGGGCGGAAAATGGTTTGATGAAATGGTGATGGGCAAAAACATTCTCAACTATGATTCGCTTCTTGTGCTCACGCATTTTAAAGGTCACACAATGGGCGGATTCGGCGGCTCGAATAAAAATATAGGCATTGGCTGTGCAGACGGCAGAATCGGCAAAAAGATGATTCACACCGTGGAAGGCTCAAACGATATGTGGAGCATTGCTGAGGAAGAATTTATGGAGAGAATGACGGAATCCGCCAAGGCAACGGTCGATCACTTCAAAGATCATATCACGTTTGTTAATGTTATGCGGAATATGAGTGTGTCCTGTGACTGCGAGGGAGTGGACGCCGCGCCGGTCGTAACGCCGAATGTCGGTATCGTTGCGTCAACGGATATTCTTGCGGTTGATCAGGCGTGTGTGGATCTTGTTTACGCGATGAAAGCGGATGAGCGTCATGACCTTGTGGAGAGAATAGAAACACGCCATGGTCTGCGCCAGCTTTCCTATATGAAAGAGCTGGGAATGGGCAATGACAGATATAAGCTTATCGATATCGACAACGGCGACCGCGAGATATCGCTTAAAGACGCAGTTAAAGATGTTGTGCCGTTTAAAGCGGAATAAATATCTTTTAATAAACGCCTTGCGTAAGCAGGGCGTTTCAGGCTGTCGATAAAGTCGGCTGAACCGCGCGAAAAAATAAACCCGTCTTATAAATAGATAATTGCAGAGGAGCGATGCAGACATCGCTCCTTTTTAGTCTTTACAAAGGAATGAAGCCGCTCAAGTTGAGGACTTGAGCGGCTTTGCGCTTTCCGCCTTTGCCAATTCTACCGTACCATCGTACGCCGACGAATTGTCAAATGCGAAATTCAGCTCGATTTCTCGAACCCTGTTCAGCGTGTAGGGGTACATACTTTTCTTATTTTATAACTTTTTCTACACGCTGAAACGCCTTGCGTAAGCAGGGCGTTTATTTTTTTTGCTTGCGAGGAACAAGCAAAGTAAAAAAATTTTTTTGTTAAGTTGCTAAACAATGCTTGACAAGCGTATACTGCCGCGCTATAATATGGAAAACAAAGGCAGAGCGGGTGATCTTTATATGAAGTGTGAGATTTCAAAACAGTTTTTCGATATGCTCGGCGAAATTGCCGCAGAGCAGAAACAACCGCTTGACTGCGGCGGGGTGCTTTTGCACCGCTCAGAGATCAATCTGATGCAGCTCATAGAAAGCTGCCCGGACGCCAATGTGAGCGCCCTTTCCGAAAAATCGGGAGTAACAAAGAGCGCAGTCACCCAGATCAGCGTAAAGCTGTGCGAAAAAGGGCTGATTGAAACGTATAAAAATCCGCATAATAAAAAGGAAAAATATTTCAGCCTCACGGATAAGGGCCGGCAGGCAAAAGAAAGCTATGAGGAGCTTAACAAAAACGCCTCCATGCAGATGCGCGGATATCTATGCGCACTGAGCGCTCAGGAAAAAAGGACGATAATGGAATTTATACGCAAAGCAAAGGAATATATGCCGCTTTGCAGCTTCAACTGCTCCTGCGGCAAAATAAATGAAGCGCCGTGTCTTGCTGCGCTTGAGGAAGGGAGAAAAACAAATGCTTGAACTGAAAAACATTTCTTTTTCCGTTGAGGATGAGGCAAATAAGAAGCAGAAAGAGATCCTCAACAATATAAATCTAACGGTTGATGAGGACAGCTTTGTGGTTATAACGGGACCAAACGGCGGAGGCAAATCCACGCTTGCCAAAATAATCATGGGCATTGAAAAGCCTTCCTCCGGCTCAATTATCTATAAAGGGCAGGATATAACGGAGCTGAATATAAATGAGCGCGCAAAACTCGGGATAGGCTTTGCGTTTCAGCAGCCGGTGCGTTTTAAGGGGCTGACTGTGCGCGATCTGCTCAGTCTTGCAGTAAACAAGGCAGTTGATACACATGAGCTTTGCGGCTATCTTTCGGAGGTCGGTCTTTGCGCCGCCGATTATATAAACAGGGAGATCAACGCAAGCCTTTCCGGCGGCGAGCTGAAACGGATCGAGATCGCAATGCTTATGGCGCGCGGAGTGGATTTCTCATTGTTTGATGAGCCTGAGGCGGGCATAGATCTCTGGAGCTTTAACAACCTTATAGCGGTTTTTGAAAAGCTGAGGGATGCAAAACATGGCGCGGTTGTAATTATCTCACATCAGGAAAGGATACTTGAGATCGCGGATAAGCTGGTTGTGGTTTCGGGCGGCGAGATCACGGCGCAGGGGCCGAGAAAGGATATTCTGCCGGAGCTTCTTTCTAATTCCGGCGCATGCAAATTCTATAAGGCAAGGAGGCAGCAGTCATGATGGATATAAAGAAAAATCCCGTTTTGGGCGGGATACTTAAAACCATAGCGGGTATCGCGGATACGCCGAAAGGCGCTTATAATATAAGAGTTGACGGTCAGGGAATCGGCCGCCAGAGCACACAGAATATAGAAATCGTGCCGAAGCCGGAGGGCAAGGGCATTGAAATATATGTTAAGCCGGGCACAAAGGGAGAATTTGTGCATATTCCCGTAGTTGTGGATAAAAGCGGTTTTCAGGATCTTGTTTACAATGATTTTTATATCGGCGATCATTCGGATGTTGATATCATCGCCGGATGCGGTATCCATAACGACGGCGAGCATCTTTCCCAGCACGACGGAATCCACACGTTCCATGTGGGTAAAAACGCAAAGGTGCGCTATGTTGAAAAGCATTACGGCGAGGGGAACGGCAGCGGCGAGCGCGTGCTCAACCCGGTAACAGTCGTTCACATGGAAAAGGGCAGCTATCTTGAAATGGAAACGGTGCAGATAGAGGGCGTTGATTCCACCAAGCGTGTTACGAAAGCAGACCTGAAGGATGACGCACGCCTCGTTATCAAAGAAAAGATCATGACGAGCGGCGAGCAGTTTGCCGTAACCGAATTTGCAGTTGATCTGAACGGTGAAAACAGCAGTGCGGAAGTCAGCTCGCGCTCTGTTGCAAAGGGCAATTCAAAGCAGGAGTTTTATTCCGCCTTGAACGGCAACGCGGAGTGCGCCGGTCATTCCGAATGCGACGCCATCATTATGGAAAACGGTTTTGTTAAATCCGTGCCGGAGATCACGGCAAATGATGTGAACGCATCGCTCATTCACGAGGCGGCGATCGGCAAGATCGCGGGCGAGCAGATCACAAAGCTTATGACGCTCGGACTTTCCCGTGAGGAAGCCGAATCGGAGATCATAAAAGGTTTTTTAAAATAAATCAGAAGAAAATTAAAACTGCGGTTCAAAGATGAACCGCAGTTTTTTAACTGGATTTTTCAGCAATACCTCCGAAAAATTTTATCGCGCCGCTTATATCACTGTTGTTCGGGCGCCCTTTTTTTATGCCGCCAAGCAGTTTGAACGGCCCGAATGTGTTGAATCCGGGGCAGTTGTATTCGCCGAGATATGCGGCATTTTTTTCTTTCAGCACATTCATGATTGCGTTCGTATATCCTTTTCGGAATGCCGAGTAAGTATAGACCAAAAACACCTTTTTGTTTTTCGGCAGGAAGTTTTCTGCGCAGCTGATGACCTGTTTGTGAAATTTTGAGTAATAGATCCCGGACGCAAAGCCGATCACATCATAATCTCTCAGATCACACTTGGGCTCGGCGGATACATCGATAAGATCAGCGCCGTATTTGTCCGAGATCGCCTTTACCAGTTTGAATGTGTTTTGATGATGTTTTGAAAAATATACAATTGCTGCTTTCATGATGGTTCTCCTTTTTTATATTTATTCGGTTCTGAGCGCGGTGACGGGGTCTTTCTTCGCTGCCATTTTAGACGGCACAAGCCCTGCAAGCATTGTGAGCCCCACGCTGATTGCAACAAGGATCACGCCGGCAAGCCACGGCAGAGCCGCAAGCCCGGCAACGCCCGACAGATGCTCTATCAGCAGATTTATGGGTATGATGAGCAGAATTGTGATGATAACGCCCATAAGGCCGGAAGACAGGCCGATTATAAATGTTTCCGCGTTGAACACTCTTGAAATATCTGATTTTGACGCGCCTATGCTGCGCAGTATCCCTATTTCCTTTGTTCTTTCAAGCACGGAGATATAGGTTATAATGCCGATCATAACAGATGAAACAATCAGCGATATGGAAACAAAGCCTATCAGCAGATAAGTAAACATATTTATTATCCTGTTAACGGAAGAGGTGATCATGCCGAGCGTGTCGGTATATGTTATTCTGTTTTCACTATTGCCGTTTTGGGATTGCAGTTCGTTATATCTGTCTATCTCTTCAATAATGGTTTCGCGCGAATTAAAGTCATTCAGATAAATGCTCACGGATGCCGGTTCGCTCTCATCGGCATAGCCGAGCGCTTTCAGATTGTCGCTCAGGCTTGATGAGATGCTTGAGGAAAGGCTCATTAAAACGGACATTCTGTTTTCCTCGTCCATTTGCAGCAATTGCCTCCTCTGCTCAGACGATAACGCGCCGAGTATATCCGTTGCGCTTGTGTTTTCGGTTATTTCAATGAATTCGCCGCCTGTAAAAACATTCGTATCCGGGGCGGAAAGCTGTTCTTTAACGATCTCGCTGTTCGCAGCGGCCTCTGAAACGAACTGCGTCAGCGAACTCAGATAGCCGATACTGCCGGATATAAGCTGAGCAGAGGAGTCCTCAGCTGCTTTTAAGATGCCGACAACCTGAATTTCGGTGCCGTTATTAACAAGTTCGGTCAGAAAATCAGCGTCACTTCTTTTGTCCACCCACACGCCGTTTTTCTTTTCGTAGTAATCGCAGGCGCTCACCAGCTTGAATTTCAGATTTAGGATATCTTCATATGTGTAAGACGCGGTCTCGTAATCGGAACTGTTTACGGTTTCGCCCGCCTCGGTCTTGCTTTTGATCTCCTCATATTCATCACGGTCTTTCAGACCCAGGCTGTAAAGCGTTATATCGTCTATCTCATTATTCGCGTCCACAACGAGCACCACCTCGTTATAAGCGGTGGGATATTTGCCCGCAACAAGCTCGTATTGCGATTCGATAAGCTCCCGGTTGCCTATCAGCTCGCTGAATATCTCACTGCCTCCCACGCCGAAGGATTCCTTAATGGATGATAAGTCGGAGGAGGCCGAATCCTCGCTGTTTTCATCGGCTTCTATTTTGACCGCTCCGTCTGCCGTGTTTGCGCTGTATATCTGCAGGTCAACATCATAGCCGTATTGTATCGCCGCGGCATTGTTTTTGATCTTGTTGCCGTTTGTGCTTTCTATACATTCCTGAAACGCGCCAAGGTCATTTGTGGTCTCGTTCAGCGAAGCGGTGCGCATACTCGTTCCGGCAAAGCCTTTCTGATAGATTTTGCCGTCCGAATGTTCCTCGCTTTCCTGCGTTTTTTCGTCTATGATCTCCTGCCGGGTGGAGAGTGCGTCTATTGTTTCGCTTTGTATTGTGATTGGGAAGGAGGACAGCATATCCTCCTCTGTTTGTGCGATATAATCCTGCATGCCGGAAGAGAGAGCCAGCACCAGAGCAATTCCGATAATGCCTATGCTGCCTGCAAAGGCGGTTAAAATGGTTCTGCCTTTTTTTGTTTTCAGGTTGTTAAAGCTCAGGGTAAGCGCCGTCCTGATGGGCATGGGCAGTTTGAATTTTCTGCGTTCGCCGTCTGCTTTTTCCTCTTCCTCATAAGGATCGGTATCCTGCGTTATCTCTCCGTCATGCAGGCGGATAATGCGTGTTGAGTATTCATTCGCAAGCTCGGGATTATGTGTTACCATGATCACAAGCCTGTCTTTTGAGATCTCCTTTAGAAGCTCCATGATCTGAACGCTTGTTTCGGAATCAAGCGCGCCTGTCGGCTCATCGGCAAGCAGTATTTCGGGGTCGTTTACAAGCGCCCTCGCAATAGCGACCCTCTGCATCTGACCGCCGGAAAGCTGGTTTGGTTTTTTATTCAGATGGTCTCCCAGCCCAACCTTTTCAAGCGCCTCCTGCGCCCTTTTTCTGCGCTCTTTGCCCGTAATGCCGGAAAGGGTGAGAGAAAGCTCCACATTTGCTATGATGCTTTGGTGCGGAATCAGATTGTAACTCTGAAAAACAAATCCCACGGCGTTGTTTCTGTAAGAATCCCACTGTTCATCAAAATACTTTTTTGTGGATACGCCGTTAATCAGCAGATCGCCGTCCGTATATCTGTCCAGACCGCCGATTATATTTAACAGCGTGGTTTTGCCGGAGCCGCTCTGCCCGAGAATGGAAACAAACTCACTTTTTCTGAATGAAATATTGATGTTTTTCAGTGCCCTGCACTGAGTCTGCCCCGTATCATATGTTTTATTTATATTTTTCAGCTGAAGCAAATCGCCATCCCCTTGACTTATTATGGTATGTTTATTATACTATGTATAAAAAGAATACACAATAACGCAGATTTTTCTTACATAGTATGCTTGAATATACCTGAAAAGGAGAGTGTAAAGGAATGAGCAAAAAAGAAAACCAGGAAGAATTTTTAAAGGATCTTCTTAATAAGCCGTCTAATCCGAGGTGCCCTATCAGAAAAACGCTTGAGATGCTCAGCGGCAAATGGCGCACGCATGTGATCTATGAGCTATTCAAAAATGAAAGCTGCCGCTTTGCGGATCTGAAAAGGGCGATTCCCAAGATAACAAATACAATGCTTACCGCCGCGCTCAGGGATCTTGAGGAAAACGGCATCGTGAGCAGAAAGCAGTTCAACGAAGTTCCGCCCCATGTGGAATATTCGCTCACGGAAAAAGGCAGGGGGCTTTTGCCGGCTTTTTTTGAGCTTTCAAAATGGAGCGAAAAATATTATTAAAACAGGCGGTCATTAGTTTAATAATCAAATAAAAACGGCGCGGGTTTTACTCCGCGCCGTTTTTTGTTTATGTATATTAGTGATGGAAAAGTCTGATGCCGGTCATAGCCATTGCCATGCCGAATGCGTCGCAGCAGTCTATAACTGCCTGATCTCTTACAGAGCCGCCGGGCTGGGCAACATATTTAACGCCCGATCTTGCGGCGCGCTCAATATTGTCTTCAAACGGGAAGAATGCGTCAGAGCCGAGCGCAACCTTATCCATCTGCTCATGCCACTGCGCCTTTTCCTCGGCGGTAAACGGCGCAGGCTTTTCGGTGAAGTATTTTTTCCACAGGTCATTTTTGTAAAGTTCCTCGTATTCATCGCTTATGTAAAGGTCTATGGCGTTGTCCGCCTCGCATTTTCTGATGCCCTCTATAAACGGCAGGGAGGTTACCTTTTCGTGCCTGCGCAGCCAGAAATTATCCGCCTTGTTGCCGGCAAGGCGTGTGCAGTGAATACGGGACTGCTGCCCTGCGCCCACACCGATCGTCTGACCGCCCATAGCGTAGCAGACGGAATTTGACTGGGTGTATTTAAGCGTTATCATGGAGATGAGCAGATCTATCTTCGCGATCTCGGGTATCTCTTTTACCTTTGTCGGCATATCGTCAAAAAGATCCATTGTGATTTTAGCGTCGTTTCTCTTCTGCTCAAATTTGATTCCGTAAACCTGTTTGGTTTCCATCGGTTCAGGCTCGTAATCGGGATCCATTTTTATGATAAGATAGTTGCCGCGCCTTTTCTTTTTGAGTATTTCAAGCGCCTCTTCGGAATAGGACGGCGCAATAATGCCGTCGGATACTTCCTTTACAAGGAACTGCGCAACAGAAGCGTCGCACTCGTCTGAAAGCGCCGCAAAATCGCCGAAAGAGGAAACTCTGTCGCACCCTCTGGCTCTTACATATGCCTGCGCTATCGGCGAAAGCTCCAGACCGTCCGGCACAAAGCAGACTTTTCTGTCCGTCTCCGAAAGGGGCTGGGCAACAGCCGCGCCGGCAGGGGAAACGTGCTTGAACGAAGCCGCGCTCGGCAGACCTGTAGCCTGCTTAAGCTCTTTGACAAGCTGCCAGGAGTTGAAAGCGTCTAAAAGATTGATGTAGCCCGCGCTGCCGTTTAATATCTCAAAGGGCAGCTCCTTGCCGTCCATATGGATACGGGCAGGATTCTGATTCGGATTACAGCCGTATTTAAGGGTATATTCCGTCATATAACATTCCTCCGCTTTATATAGGATCAAGTATATCTATTTTATATCAGCGCATTGAAAAAAGCAAGAAAAAATGATACAGTATATAAAAGTTAAAACTATACTTAAAAAGATTTGTGCGAAAGGCGAAAACACGTGAAAGGCATACTTGCAGTTAACCATTTTCTGAACACGGAAAAATTCAATACGCTTCACCGCCATTTGCTTGAGAGCGCGGAAAAATGCGGCATCGGGCTTGAGATCAAAACCAATCTGGAGCTGTCAACTTTTACTCCGTCAGCGGATTTTGTGCTGTTCTGGGATAAGGATACAAATCTTGCCGCCCGGCTCGAGAAGACGGGGCTGCCTGTTTTCAACAGCGCAAAAAGCATTGCACTTTGCGATGACAAAGCAAAAACCTATATTGCGCTTGACGGCGTTGTTAAACAGCCGGAGACTGTGATCGCGCCGAAGACTTATTTTAAAGCCGATTTTTCCGAATTCGTTGATCGGGCGGCGGAAAAGCTGGGGCTGCCGCTCGTGTTCAAGGAGTGTTTCGGATCCTTCGGCGAACAGGTGTTCCTTTGCAAAACAAAAGAGGAGATATTGCAGCATATTACAGAGAGACCCTTTATCTTGCAGAAGTTTATTGCCGGTTCGGCAGGCCGGGATATACGAATCGAGGTTGTGGGCGGCAAGGTCGCTGCGGCGGTTCGCCGTGAAAATCAGAATGATTTCCGCGCCAATGTCACAAACGGCGGCAGAATGGAACCGTATACGCCCAGTGAAGAGGAAGAACAGACAGCCCTGACTGCTTGTGAAAGCCTTGGGCTCACATTCGGCGGGGTCGATATTCTGGAGGGCGGTTACCTGTGTGAGGTAAACAGCAATGCCCACATAATCAATATTATGAACTGTACCGGCATTGATATTGCGCCGGTGATATTTGAGGAGATAAAGAATCAGCTTTGAACGGAATTTTGATATACAGCCGAAAAGAGGCAGAGCGCAATGCGTTTTCGGTTGCGCAGTTTAAAAAATATCTTGATATCAGCCTGGTTTATGAGGAAGATGTTGATCCTGATATGCCTGCCGGGTTCGTTGTTAACAGAACGAATCACGCGGATATTTCCGAAAGCTTTGAACGGCGCGGCATAAGGGTGTTTAATCCGGCGTCGCTGACGCGCCTTGCGAACAACAAGCAGAAATGCTATGAATTTATGCGTAAAAACGGCATAGAGATCATGCCGATAGATCAGACGGAACCGCCGCTTGTGGAAAAACCCGTAAACGGAAAGGGCGGTGAAGGCGTGCGGTTTATCGAAAGCGGTAAAGTAGAGATCAAACAGGGCTTTGTTTATCAGAAGCCCGCGTCCGATCTCGGCAGGGATCTGCGTGTGTGGCTGATAGGCGGTAAGCCGATCTGCGCCGTTCTGCGCAAAAGCGATACGGATTTTCGTTCCAACTACTGCCTCGGCGGCAGTGCCGAAGTTTATGAGCTGAGCGATGCGGAAAAGAGACTTGTTTGCCGTATCGCTTCGCTCGTGGATTACGATTATATCGGAATAGACTTTGTTTTCAACAACGGAAAGATCGTGTTTAATGAGATTGAGGACACGGTGGGCGCGCGTATGGTCTATGCGAAAACGGATATCGATATTCTGCGCCTTTATTGCGAATATATAGAAAAAGAGATGGGATAAATGGAAAAAATCGTTATTGTCGGCTTTGATAACACGGCAGAGATTGAGAAAAAATACGGCGGAAAGGTTCGGTTTGATTTTAATATTAAATGCGAAAGCAATGCCGAAAAATATGAATACTCAGCCGTTTTTATAAAAAGCGGCACAGAGGAAAGCGTGATCAAAAGCTGGCTGGGCAATGAACATCTAAGAATAGCGGCGGATGAAAACGCCCTGTTTGCGGAGCTGGATTTTTTCCTCGGCATACCCGAACCGCTGGAGATAGAGCGGAAATTTCTTGTGGAAAAGCCGGATGAAAGCGAACTGCTCAAATACCCGCTGTGCGATTTTGTTGATATTGCGCAGGCTTATATTCACAATGGCGGCGCACGTTTTAGAGTCAGAAAACGCGGAAAGGGCAGTGACTTTATTTATATAAAGACCGAAAAGATAAAAATTTCGGAGCTGAAAAGAATTGAAAAAGAAAGCCGGATCACCGAATCGGATTATCTGGACAATATCAGGGGCGAAAAGGTGCTTTATAAGCGCAGGTATCTGATTTTATACCGCGAAAAATGCTTTGAGCTGGATATTTTTCCGTTCTGGCAGGATCAGGCCCTGCTGGAGATCGAGCTGAAAAGCGAAACGGAGGATTTTGAACTGCCGCCGTTTCTGCATGTGATAAAAGAGGTCACTTTTGATAAACATTACCGCAATTCCGTGCTCTCACAAATTTACGGGATCCGGCAGGGATAACTGCACAGGCTGTTTAACAGTTCTTTGCTTGTGTAAAATTCACACATAAGGCAGGATATTTTTGGTAAGTTGCCGAATTGATTTAAACAAATATTCTTTTTATAATGTAATTATAATATTATAAATGAAGTGATGTTTATGAAAAAGCTAAGTTTCGGCAAAAATCAGCTTATGTCTCTGTTTGCGCTCGGCATAGTTATCGTGTGCTACGCAGGTGAAAAAGCACTCAAGCGGCTTACCCCGTGGAGCGAGACCTCGGCGCTGATTCAGGCATTTGTGTTTACACTGGCGCTCGCCGCGGTATTTCTTATCCTGCTGAAAGCCAAAGACGCGTATTTCGGTCTTATCTCAGGTATTTTTGCCTTTAAGATCATGCCGCCGGATATTGAGATGCTGCGGCAGACAAATCTGGACGCTGCCTGCGTTTATTTCATCGTACGCAATATGGCGCTCGTTCTTTTTCTTTATGTTGTTTATAAGCTGTATGTTTCCCAAAATAAGACGGACGGGCATATACGGGCTGTTCCTGTCGCCGCCCTTCTGCTCGTAATCCCGTTTGTTTCCGGTGTTTCAAATGATCTGGAGCAGTACGCCCTTATCAAAACGGGAAGCATGATGCTGCCCTATGCGCTGGATGCAGGTTCTTATATAGCCGCCTGCGCCGTGCTTGCGCTCGTGTGCGTTGTTTTCAAAGATAAAAACGCGGCGCTGATCTGTGATTTTTCGATCATCGGGTTTGTCATTGGCGGCGCAAGAAAGCTGTGCTCCATAATCATAATCTCCTCGGCGGGCCAGCATTTGAGCAAATCGTATATCTGCTGGGTCGCAATATATGCCGTTCTTATTGCCGCTTTCGCCGTCGTGAGAAAGAAAACTGCTGATTCCGCCCTGATCTTTTCAGGCAAATTCGTTCAGCAAGCATAAAACTTTACCGGCTGTGAAAGATACACCGCCGGTCAGGCTGTCGATAAAGTCGGCTGAACCGCGCCGACATATCATTTGAACATACAGACAACGAAAAAAACAGCGAACAGATGAATAAAGTCTTGTCTGCAAAACTGAAAACTCCAAAATGGTAAAATGCCGCATAAACCTAGTGTTTATGCGGCATTACGCTTTCCGTTTTTTGCTCGGGGCAGTACCGTTGTACGGCGCCTGCTCGAAAAAAACGAAATTCAGCTCGATTTCTCGCAGTCTTCTCAGCGTGTAGAACTGCACTTTTTTCTGAATAAACACCTTTTTTTACACGCCGAGGCGGCAGAGAAAATCTCTGACGCCTAAAAATTTAAAAAAAGTCTTGTTTGTGACGCCGCGTAATGATTTATAATAGGTGTCAGGAGGTAAATAATTATGGCAAAATACAGAGCAATTCCGCAAGGGTTTATGACAGTTGGAGAAGTGGCAAAGAAAATGGGAGTTACCGTCCGTACTCTGCAATACTACGATAAAGAAGGACTGTTTTCCCCATCGGCAGAAAGCGAAGGCGGACGCAGGCTTTATACCGATAAAGATTTGATTACACTTCATCAGATTATTTCTTTGAAATCACTGGGCTTTTCTTTGGACGATATAAAAGAGCGGTTGATCTCTTTGGAAACATCGGCTGATGTTGCAAATGCTCTTACAGAGCAGGCAGATGATATACGCCAAAAAATAGAACAGCTTCAGGCTTCGTTGTCAGCAATAGAACAGTTAAAAGCAGAAGTTTTACAAATGCAGACGGTCAACTTTAAGAAGTATGCAGATATTATTGTCAATCTGCAAATGAAGAATGACTCTTATTATCTTATTAAGCGTTTCGATGATGATACGCTCGACCATATACGCAGTCAATTTGATAAGGAAAGCGGCTTAGATTTTATGGACAGATTTAACCGCCTAAGTGATGAAATCGTACAGCTTCAAAAAGAAAATGTACCACCCGAAAGCGAAAAATGCCAGCAGGTTGTAAAAGAATATTGGGGATTGATTATGGAGTTTACAAATGGCGATATGAGTATGCTTCCAAAATTGATGGAAGTCGGTAACATTGATACTGCCACAAACGCTTGGGAAGAAAGGCAGAAAATCGTTAACGCTTATTTAGAACCAGCTTTGCAGGTCTATTTTTCAAGACTTGGAACAAATCCCTTTGAGGAGGTGAAACCGTGAAAGACGCAATACAAGTTCGTGAATTAAAGAAAAGTTATGGCAGCCATATGGTTCTTAAGGGCCTTGATTTTCAAATTGAAAAAGGAGAAATTTTCGCTCTGCTCGGCGTAAACGGAGCAGGGAAAACGACAACGCTTGAATGTATCGAAGGTCTAAGAAAATATGACAGTGGTGCGATTACTGTAAACGGGAAAATGGGTATTCAGCTACAATCATCATCTTTGCCCGCCCATATCAAGCCAATGGAGGCTGTAAAGCTGTTTGCAAAATGGAATAAAACAAAAATTGATGATACCATGCTTAACGGTCTTGGTATCAAAGAAATGGAAAAGAAGCAGTATATACAATTATCCACAGGGCAAAAAAGACGGTTACATCTTGCTCTTGCACTTATAGGTAATCCCGATGTTATTTTTCTCGATGAGCCGACTGCGGGACTTGATGTCGAGGGTAGACTATCGCTCCACGAACAAATCCGAAAGCTCAAATCACACGGAAAAACAATCGTCTTGGCAAGTCACGATATGGCGGAAGTAGAAACCTTATGTGACCGCATTGCTATTCTAAACAACGGAAATATTGCCTTTTGCGGTACAGCTTCGGAACTGACCGATAGGGTTGGGAGAAAATATTTTATCCATATCAAGACGCAGCAAGGAGACAACACTTTTGAAACGGACAATATCGAAGACACTTTGATTTCTTTACTGGGCAAATTAAAACAGAAAAAAATCCATGTATTAGATATTAAAGTTGATCGTGGCACGCTGGAACAGCATTTTATCGAAATGGCAAGGAGGGAAGCAGAATGAACGGTTTTTTATATGGCGTAGCATTACAGTGGAAGTTGGATATACGCAGTAAATCTTTGTTGGTAACCTGCTATATCGTTCCGCTTATTTTCTTTCTGCTTATGGGTGGTATTTTTACTTCTGTTATGCCTGAAATGAGAAGCACACTGATACAATCTATGATTGTGATGAGTGTTTCAATGGGAGCGTTTATTGGGTTGCCGCCATCGTTGATTGAAACTTATGGAAGTGATGTAAAAAAGGTTTATAAAGCAAATGGAATCCCTTTATATTTAGGTCTTGTTACAATGTTCCTTTCCGCCTTTGTGCATTTGATGATTAGCTGTGCCATTATATTACTGCTTGCCCCGATACTGTTTGAGGCGGCTTTGCCGGAACAGCTTCCGTTTTTCTTTCTTGCGCTTGCCATATACATCATTGTGTCGCTGAGTATTGGAAGTATATTAGGATTGGTTGTAAAAAATCAGGCAAAGCTGACCATGATAGCGCAGCTTGTGTTTCTGCCCTCGATTATGCTTTCGGGGATTATGTTCCCTATCGACTTGCTGCCCGATTTTCTTGAAACCATAGGGCGTATTTTTCCTGCTTCTTGGGGATACCGACTGATGTTAGATCATAGCTTTTGCCTTGAAAATTTATGGTATCTAATCCTTGTATTCTGTGCGGCAGTAATTATATGTGCAATACTTTTGAACAAGCAAAAATCCAAATAGGTCGGAGGACAAAGGTTTTGAATAAAACAGAATGGATATTATGCCCTATCTGCGGTAATAAAACTCGAACAATGATACGGGAAGATACAGAATTAAAAAACTTCCCTCTTTATTGTCCAAAATGCAGAAAAGAAACAATCATCAATGCTCAGGATATGAAAGTCACGCTTGCAGAACACAAATAAGATTTTTATGTATGCCGCCGCATGGGTAACACCATAGCGGCGGTTTTTCGTGCCTATCGGCTGGCTATGTCAAAGGATTTCTTTCTCTGTCTCGGTTGGTTTTTCTGCTTCCCTCTGCCTGAAGCTGGCGCAGGCGTTTCAGTACGCTCTCCCGTTCGGGCGGCTTTGCCTGCTCTTTTTGGGCGGTTTTTCGATTTTTGTATTTGTATGATTTTTCTGCACACTGAAAAAAGCTGTTCGGAAACGAACAGCTTTGTTTTTTAATCCGCAAGGCAGTTGTCAAGAGCCTTTATGATTGCGCTCTTATCCATATCCCTGCCGATGAAAACGATCTTATTGATCCTGTCGCCGTAAGTGGGGTCCCACGCTTCGGCAATGTCGGGATTCATCTGTAAAATCTGTTTTCTTTCCCGCTCCGGGAAGCAGGCGATCCATTTGCCGTCGTCCGTGGCGGTCTTCTGCCTGCCGCTCTGCTCAAAGATGTAAGCCGTGTTCGGGTCTTCCTTTATCCAGAAAAGTCCTTTCGCGCGGATGACCTCTTTCGGCCAGTTCGCAAACACGAATTCTTCGAATTTCTGCTTTGAAAACGGCTTAACATTCTGATAAACGAATGTGCCTATGCCGTATTCCTCCGCTTCACCCTCGCCATGGTGATGATGGTGGTGATGCCCGTGATGTTCATGCTCTTCGTGGTCATGGTGCTCGTGTTCGTGATGTTCATCATGTTCTGTTTCGGAATTTTCACCCTCGCCGCGCATTGCCTGTATCCAGCCCGCGCTTTCAAGAATCCTTTCATAATCAAAGCGGTTGGTGGAAAGTATCTCGCCAACATCCACATTGCCGAACGTGGTCTCGATGATTTTTGCCTGCGGCTGAAGCGCCTTAATAACGGCAAGCACCTTATCTCTAACCTCGTCGGAAACCTCGTCAACCTTGTTGAGCACGATAGTGGTGCAGTATTCTATCTGCTGCACGAGCAGATTCTCGATATCTTCCTCGTCCATATCCTTTTTCAGCAGGGAATCGCCCGCGCCGAATTCGTCCGCCATGCGTTTTGCGTCCACAACGGTGGTGATATTGTCAAGGTAAGCAACTGCCGGCAGATCTACGGACGGGTCTGTGCCGTCCAGCATACAGATAGAGCCTGCAATCGGTCCCGGCTCGCAGATGCCGGACGCCTCAATGAGAATGTAATCGAATTTTTTGCTCTGCGCAAGGCTGATGATCTGCTTCATAAGGTCAACCTTAAGCGTGCAGCAGATGCAGCCGTTTGAAAGGGGCACAAGGTTTTCGTCTTTCTGCGTAACGGCTCCGCCTTTTTGAATAAGCGACGCGTCTATGTTCACTTCGCCGATATCGTTTACGATCACGGCGACCCTGTAGCCCTCCTGATTGGAAAGAATGTGGTTTAAAAGTGTGGTTTTTCCCGCTCCGAGATAACCTGTAAGCAGTGAAACGGGAACAAGTCCGTTTTTATAGTCCATAGTTTTCTCCTTAGTTTGTTTTTTCATTTAATATGATAACACCGCTGTCAAGTCCCGGTTATTTAATACGCTTTTTAAAAGCGGTCGAGTCCATAACGAATCTCAGCACATTGACCGCGCTGCGCTGAAGCTCTGCAAGCGTTATGCCGCCTTTGTCTCCGAGCGTTTCAAGCAAAGTGCCGTCCGGCTTTTTCCTGCCGCTTCTTGCGCCGCCGGGCATGAGCACGTCAACCTGTGCGCGCACCCTGTATGCTTGATCTCTCACGCCCGGGAACTGCGGGCTTTCACCCTTTCGCATCCACCAGTCCGTCATAACATTGCCCTGATACTTCCATTCTTTTCTCAGAATATCGGTGCAGAGCTCATAGTTATAGTGGCTGTAAACGCCGTTTACTTTATTGTAGGAGGTCATAATATTTTTCGGTCTTGCCTCTTTCACGCATATCTCAAAGCCTTTCAGATAGATCTGGCGCAGCGCGCGCTCGGAAACGCGGGAGTCGTTTTTCGTTCTGGCGAATTCCTGATTGTTGCAGGCAAAGTGTTTCGGACAGGCGGAGCCTCCAAGGCTCTGAATTCCGTCCACTGCCGCGGCGCCGATCTTCCCCGTTAAATAGGGGTCTTCCGAATAATATTCAAAATTCCTGCCGCAAAGCGGATTTCTGTGTATATTCATTCCGGGTGCGAGCAAAACGTCGCTGCCCCTTTCAAGCATTTCGGCGGCTATGGCGCTGTAGACCTCTTTAACAAGCGCCGTGTCAAACGAGCAGGCAAGCAATGTGCCGATCGGAATGAGCGAGCACTGCGCGCTCAGGCGTATGCCGGACGGCCCGTCAGTGGTTATAACAGGGGGTACGCCCTTGTCACGAAGGGATTTCAGCACGCCTCCGAACGCTCCTGCATTTCCGGGTGCGCCGAGAGAACTGTTCATTGTGTAATCGCCGCGCGTGAGCGCCTCAAGCTCATCAAGGCTCAGTGCAGCCACAAAATCCTCAAGCGTTATTTTTCCGTCCGCCGCATCACAAAGTGTGCTGTTGCTTGAACAGGCGGGTGTAAACGCTTCCGGCATTTCCTCAAGGATCTTCTGCTTCAGATCCGTTTTTCTGAGCGGACAGGCTCTTTTAACGGGTATATATCCTTTTATGCCTTTAACAGGCGTTATTATATCCAGCTCTTCAACAGGGGCAAGGCATTCGGAAAGCTGCTCATAAAGCACCGTATCACCCTGAAAATAGGAAAATATTTTTTCAGCGTTTCTGACATCCTGCCCAAGATAAAATACATACTCTCCCTCTTCAATCACATAGGAGTTCTCAAAGCCGCAAACGCCCTGTGAATCGTAAGACGAAAGCTGATAAAGCGAAACGTTCAGCGTTATTTTTTGTTCCTCACCGGGCTGCAAAAGCGTAGTCTTCGCAAAGGCGGCAAGCTCCCGAAGCGGATTTCCGAGCCTGCCCTGCGGTTTTTGAAGATAGAGCATAACGGGTCGTTTGCCTGCGTATCTGCCGGTGTTTTTAACCGCGACCTCAAATGCAAAACCGTTTTCGTTTGATTCTGATTTCAGGCATTTTACCTCAAAATCCGTGTAGCTCAGTCCGTATCCGAACGGATAGATGACTTTGGCTTTGGCGAATGTTTCAAAATATCTGTAGCCGACGTAAATATCTTCAGTGTAGTTGGTATAATCCTTGCTGCCGAAATCCGCTGCGCTCGGGTAATCCCCGTATTCCGCCGCAGTGTCTGTAAGCGCGCCGCAGGGATTCACCTCGCCGCACAGTAACTGAGCCGCCGCCGCGCCGCTTTCCATACCGCCCTGCCACAGAAGCAGAACGGCGCCTATCTTATCGCCGAACTCACTGATCCAAGCCAGATCCATCATACAGCCGATATTGAGCAGTACAATCGTTTTAGAAAAATAATCCGTTACCGCGTTTAAAAGTCTGCGTTCATCATCCGTCAGATACCAGCTTCCTTTTTCGAGCGTGCAGTCTCTGTCCTCGCCGGAGGAACGTCCGATTACCACAACGGCGCAGTCGGATTCCTTTGATGCCATGAAAATGTCTCTGGCTTCGATGGGCATTTCAGGATAAAAGCGCGGCCACATACCCCAAACGGAATCGTTTATGGGATTTTCGGCGCACCAGCTCTCATACTGAGCGGCAAGACGTTCGTTCAGGCTGAGATTTTCACAATTCCGGATGCCGTTTAGCAGGTTTATTTCGTACGGTCTGTTTACATCGCCGCCGGAGCCGTAGCCCGTATAGAACCAATTGCACGAAACACGCCCGAAAACGGATACGCACGCTTTATTTTCAAGCGGCAGAACACCGTTGTTTTTGAGCAGAACGGCGCCCTGCGCCGCGGCGCTTCTGAGCAGCTTCGGTATGTTTTCGGCTATGCCTGCCGTGTTTTTATCCGTCTGTGTTTTTTTCTGTGAAACCGAATTGAAAGCGGCGATCACGTCGCCGAATGAATTTACTGCTTTTTCGATAAGATCGGGCATATTTTTCTCCTGTAATCTGTAACTGAAGTGAATTTATAAAAAGTGAACATATTTATATTATCAAAAGCTGCGGAAAACTTCAATACAATACTTGCATTTAGAGTGCCGAAAAAATACTGTGCATTAAAAAAACGCCGCGGGCACAGCCGCAGCGGACAGGCTGTCGATCAAGTCGGCTGAACCGCGCAAAAATAAATTTATTTGACAAATATTGAATTGTGGGGAGCGATGTCCGCATCGCTCTGTTATAATATTTTTTAAAGTAATAAACCCGCCCAAGTCAAGTCCTTGAGCGGGTCTGCGCTTTGAGCCTTTTCCGGCTTTACCGTATTTATGTACGCCTACAAGCCGGCAAATGTGAAATTCAGTTCGATTTCTCGAAGCCGGTTGGTGTGTATTTTAATTGAGCACCTTGAAATCGACCTTGCCTACCTTTGTGCGCGGAAGCTCGTCAATATAAACGATTTCTCTGGGCAAACTCCATTTTGAAAGGTTCTGCTCGCCGAAATGCTTGATCTTGGCGGTGAGTGCCTCTTCATCATCCCTTGCGAACTTCTTGTTTTTAACAACAAAGAGCTTGAGCATCGTTTTGCCGCCGTCTTCCTTGCCTATAACGCAGCAGTCATAGATCTCTGCCATGGAGCGGTAAGTTTCTTCAATGAATGAGGGATAAACAAGGTAACCGCTGATCTTATAAACTCTCTTGAGACGCTGGCGGTAATAAATATCTCCTTTTTCGTCAATATAGCACATATCGCCTGTGTGCAGCCAAACTCTGCCGTCCTCGTGCGCAACAAGCATTTTTGCGGTCTCCTCAGGATCGTTCCAATATCCCTGCATAAGGGTGGGACCGTATACGCAAAGCTCGCCGTCCTGACCCTCGCATTTTTCCGTTGTGCCGGGTTTGACCGTCATAACTTCAATATTATATGTGGGTATGCCTATGCAGCCCTGAGGCGCTTCACGCAGCGGATCGGTGAAGGTGCAGACGGTTACGCATTCCGTAAGACCGTAGCCGGTAACGAAATGGCATTTCGCGCCGTTGTCTTTAAGCAGCCTATCCATTTTTTCCGTAAGGGTATACGGCACAACGTCTCCGCCCGAGCCGATGAGCTTCATATTGCTCATATCTATACCCTTAAGATAACCTGCTTTGTAGACTTTTTCAAAGAAATCGGGCACGCCGAAGATGTAGTTGAGATGATATTTTTTGATTGCCTGTGAACACATCTTAGCGTCGAACTGAGGCCAGAGCGACTGCGCCATTCCAACGCACATCGAAACGTGCATGCACAGCGCAAAACCAAAACCGTGGAAAACGGGAAGCGCTGTAAGCATTCCGTCTTTATCCTGATCGATCTGCATATTGAGTACGGTCGTAACAACGTCAACAAGTTCATAAGAAAGGTTGTTGATGTTTTCGGAGGAAAGCATAACGCCCTTGGGATTGCCCGTTGTGCCGCCGGTCATCATAATAGCGGCTGTTGCCTGATAATCCTGCGCTGTTTCGGGCACGCCGTTTTCTTTAATATATTCCTCGCCCTCTTTGATGAAATCGCTCCAGTCCATCAGCTTTTTAACATTGGTTGCGGGAGCGGTCTTGCCCTTTATCTTTTTCTTATAAAGCATGTTTGCGATTATGCCGTAAGGGGTTTTGGGGAAATACTGCGCCGTTCTGCATTTTACGACTGTTACATCGGGATTATCCTTGAAAGCTTTTTCCGAAACGTCAAAACAAAACGCAAATTTGGCGCCCACAAGATTGATCGTGTAATCGGCCTCCGATTTAACGGAAAGCGGATGCAGCATGGAAGCGATAGCGCCTATCTTGTTTACTGCGTATATAGCAGCTATGCACTGCGGCATATTCGGCAGGCAGATAACGACTCTGTCTCCTTTTTTAACGCCGTTTGCCAAAAGGCCGGCGGCGCATTCGTCAACGAGTTTTGATGTCTCGTTCCAGCTGAGCGTGTTATTATAATAGTAAAGGCAGGGATTGTCGCCCCTTTCCTTAACGGAATTTTCAAACTGCTGATACATGGTTGTTCTGACATTGTATTTTGATGTGTATTCAATCATAATGTGTTCTCCATTTCTGATTTTTGGTGTTTTCCTGTATCATTTTAATAAAACCATGTTCGCCATGCAAGGAAATTGAAAAATATTTATCATTTCTTAATAATTTTAATCACAAACAGACCGCTTTGACTTTTTTGTGCGCAAAATTGTATGAATGGCTGTAATAACGCCTCAAACTGCCGTTTTTAAATACATAGGGAAATATTATATTTGACTTTTCGTTCGGTTATGATATATTATATCTGTTATTCTTAAATAAAGGATTTTTAATATGGCATACAAAATTAAGAAGCACCCCACCCAAAAAATACCGAAAGCGCAGTTTGCTTTCTGGATCATCACTCGTATAGCGCTCCTGATCTGTGCCTGTTATTCTTTTGTAACCGGCGATCTCGTTATGGGTTTTGAATCCGTTTTTTGCTTTATATTCACTCATCTTTGGGATATGTTTCAGGTGTTCGGCAACGGCTCGTTCATCGAAGAAGTGCCGCCGCTTTCGCAGACGCTGCTGAATGTAATCATATTTATAGGTATCGTTATCGGGTCATATATGGGGATGTTTGACCGTCTTTGGTGGTTCGATATATTTATGCACGTGCTTTCGGGATTTGTATGTGCGTCGTTCGGCTATGATTTTGCCTGTATCATCCAGCGCAAAAAAGGGCAGTGCGCCGCAACGCTTGCCGCGATCTTCGGTCTGATGTTCGCGCTGTCTATCGCCGTGGGCTGGGAGTTTTATGAATTTTTGATGGATACTCTGCACGGTACCAATCTTCAGCTTGCAAAGCCGGGCGAGGAAACAGCTATGTTTGATCTTTCGCGCTATAACGGCGAATACGGTTATCTGGGGCTGTTTGACACGATGACGGATATGATGATGAATGCCGTCGGGGGCATCATCGGAATGATATTTATGATCGTTCTCAGAAACCGAAAGAAAAACAAAAAGAAAAAATAAAAGGATTTTCTGCATCGGCGCAAACGAAATGGCGCCGGTGTTTTTTTATGACATTTTTTTCATTTGGAGTAATATATACTCTTACCGTATTAATAAATAAACGGACGTGAAAAAAATGAAAACGGCAGTAAAAAAGAAGAAAATAGACGAAATCAGGCAGACCGTGAAAAGCAAAAAAGTTAAGCGGATATTCGAGCATGCCGCTTATTTTTTGGCAGGCTTCCTTCTGGCGCAGAGCTCGGTGCTTGAGAATGCGTCACCGTTTGCCGTTTCGCTGATATCGGTTTCAAAAAAGAAAAACTATTTTTATTCCGCAGTGGGCGGCGCGCTCGGCTATCTCGTGTTTGCTTCGGACAGCTTCGCACGGTATGCCGCGGCGGTCGTGATCGTTTTTCTGGGCACGCTTGCGCTTGATCTTGCGGATTACCGCACCGAGCCGTTTCTTCCCATGGCGATCTCTTTTTGCGCGCTGGCGGCAACCGGCTTTGTTGTTGATATTAAAACAGGCGGAGGAAGCGCCGATCTCGCGCTGACAGCGGCGGAAAGCATCCTCGGCGGCGGCGGAGCGTTTTTCTTTTTCAGAACTTTGAATTGCAGCCTGGACCGCCTGCGTTTTAAAGCGCTGCCGGTATCCGATCTCACCTGCATCATCATTTCCGCCTCGCTGATCCTGATGAGTCTTTCAAGGCTGACGATAGGGGGCTTTTCACCGGCGCGCTGTATTGCGCTGCTGCTGGTGCTTATCACGGTACGCTACGGCTCGGACAGACTCGGTATCATGCTTGCGCTTTCCGTTGGATTTGCTTTTTCCCTCAGCGGAGAGAATGTGCTTTTTCTTACGGGGGCGTACGGTTTTTCGGCTCTCCTTGCCTGCCTTTTCTGCCCGTTCGGCACACTTGCCTGCGCAGTGTCTTTTGCGCTTTCCGCCGCGCTTTTCACCGTTGCGGCGGGCGCCGGGGCATACTGTTTTATTGAGGCGGCGGCAGCCTCTGTGATCCTTGTGCTGTTTCCGCGTGTGCTGAGCGAAAAAATAGACAATTTCTTTCACGATGGGGAGAATATCACGCCGGACGGATCCCTTCGCCAGAGCCTTGTTATGCGGCTTCGCTTCGCTTCGGGCGCGATCAATTACATCAGCGAGAGCGTAAACGAGGTGCGCGAACGCATAAATGATATCAATGACAGAAAGGCGTTTGAGCGCAGGGCGGATCAAACGGAGCAGGAATATCTTTCGCAGGAGATCATAAACGAGAAGACCAATGAGATACGTATGGTGGCTTCGGATCAGTTCTTTTCCATTTCGGATATGCTGGCGGATCTTGCCCGTGAGTTTGACGAGGCGGAGTATTTTGACAATATTGCCGCCGGAAAGATACGCCGTGTGCTCGGCGAATATGATATTTACCCCAAAAGCATTTCGGTTATCGAGGATAAATACGGCAGGATTCGCATAGAAATACTGACACAGGGGCGTGAAACGGGTTTCCATGATCCGAAGCTGCAAAAAGAGGTGTCAAAAGCGTGCTCGCGGTATTTTTCAAGGTGCAGAGTCACACATTTCAAAGAGGATTCCATGATCACGTTCACTGAAAAGCCGAATTATTCGCTTGAGATCGGTTTTGCGCAGCACAGTGCGGAAGGCACGCTGTGCGGAGATTGCGTGAAAACCGTCAATGACGGACATGGGCGCAGCGTGCTCATCATCAGTGACGGCATGGGAAAGGGCGGCAGAGCGGCGCTCGACAGTGCTATGGGAGCAGGTCTGCTTTCAAAGCTGCTGACGGCGGGCTTTGGATTCGACAGCGCTCTGAAGGTAGTGAATTCCGCTCTGCTCGTGAAATCGGGCGATGAAAGCTTGGCGACGCTGGACTGTTCCTGTATAGACCTTTTCACGGGCAGAACGGAGCTTTACAAGGCAGGCGCGCCGGCAACCTATATCGTTAAAAACAACAGGGTAACAAAATGCGAGCTTGCGTCCATGCCGGCAGGGATTCTGAGAGGAATAGAATTCGCGAAACGCACGGCAGTATTGAGTGACGGCGATCTGATCGTTATGGTGAGCGACGGTATTACCGATCCCGGCTCAGAGTGGCTTTCGGGCATACTGACGGGGTTTGAGAATGTGCCGCCGCAGCAGATCGCGGATGAGATCCTTAAGGAAGCCCTCAATATAACAAAGGATATGAAAGAAGATGATATGAGCGTCATTGCCGCGAGACTCAACCGATTTGACGATTCACGGGACTGACGGCAGTGACATCGTGTTTTGAATTTGATTATTTTGGGTAAAGGAGTTATTTTATGTGCGGAATTATCGGATATATAGGCAGAAGTGAGGCCACGGGCATACTCATAAAGGGGCTTAAGGGGCTTGAATACAGAGGATATGACAGCGGCGGCATAGCTGTTTTGAATGAAACGGGTCTTGATGTTGTGAAGGCTGCCGGAGAGATCCGGCATCTTGAGGAAAAACTAAAAAATTCTGCCCCGTCGGGTACGCTCGGAATCGGGCATACACGCTGGGCGACCCATGGGAAAGCGAACGAGGCAAACGCCCACCCTCAGCTGAGCAGGCATTTTGCCGTTGTGCATAACGGTATCATCGAAAATTACAAGGAGATCAAGGAAAGCCTGCTTATGAGCGGCGTTTCCTTTGAAAGCGACACGGATACCGAGGTGATACCGAAGCTGCTGGAGCTGAATTACAACGGAAGCGTCAGGGAGGCTGTAAAAAAGACCCTGCCTATGCTTGACGGTTCTTATGCTCTGGGCATTGTTTGCACGGATGATCAGGATACGCTTTACTGCGCAAAAAAAGGCTCGCCTCTTATCATCGGTATCGGCGAGGATGAAAACTATATATCGTCAGATATAAATCCGCTTTTGAGCCGAACAAAAAAAGCCGTTTACCTTGAGGACGGCGAAACGGCGGAGCTGACGCGCAGCGGTGTAACGGTCTATGATGAAAATTTTGCTTTGGTACAAAAAGAGGTGCAGACGGTAGAGAATGACAAAAGCGAAGGGGAAAAGGGCAGCTTTCCTCATTTTATGCTCAAAGAGATATATGAACAGCCGAGAGCCGTTAAGGATACGATAGAATCGGTGGCGACCGGCGGAGAGGTCGTTTTGGATCATATTCCTTTCTCAAAGGACGATATAAAAAATTTGAGCCGAATCTATATAGTGGGCTGCGGTTCGGCTTACCATGTAGGTCTTATGGCGAAATACAGCTTTGAAAAGATTGCGAAGATCCCATGCTTTGCGGAATACGCCGGTGAGTTCAGATATGCCGATCCCGTGCTGGACGAAAACTGCCTTGTGATCATCATGAGCCAGAGCGGCGAAACGGCGGACAGTTTAGCGGCGCTGAAACAGGCAAAGGAGCTGGGCGCGAAAACGATAAGCATTGTAAACGTAGCCGGAAGCTCCATTGCGAAAATGAGCGATTACAGTCTGCTTACAAGGGCGGGAGCGGAAATCGCGGTTGCCACCACAAAGGCTTTTTCCTGCCAGCTTGCCATGCTCAATATGCTTTGCCTTTACATTGCAGGGGCAAGGGGCGCCTGTGCGGAGGTGTTTAGTGAAATCGCCGTTAATATGAGCGCAATGCTGCCGAAAAAAATAGAACGTGTTCTCAACAACAGCGAGGAAATAAAAAAAGTTGCCGCCGGCATCAGGGATATAGACAAATGCTTTTTCCTCGGCAGAAACACGGATTACGGCGCAGCGCTGGAGGGCGCGCTCAAATTAAAAGAGGTCAGTTATATAGACTGTCTCGGCTGTCCGGCAAGCGAGCTTAAGCACGGCACGATAAGCCTGATAGAAAAAGGCACCGTGTGTTTCGGTCTGATAAGCAGCGCCGAGCTGTTGCCTAAGACCGTTTCCAATCTGGAGGAGGTCATTTCGCGTGGGGCGCGCGTAATCGTTTTTGCCCCGGAAAGCCTGAAGGATTCGCTCACGCAGTTTGAAACCGTTATAGCTTACCCGGATTCGATTCCGTTTCTGACTCCCGCCATAGAAATTATTCCGCTTCAGCTTCTTGCTTATTACACGGCGAATGAGAAAGGTCTGCCGATAGATAAGCCGCGTAATCTTGCCAAGTCCGTAACAGTTGAATAGTGTATATATAAAAACACCTGCTGTTTTCAGCAGGTGTTTTTATGTATAGTAGTCGTGTTATTCATACTGCGGCGGCTGATTGCCGTTGTCATATCCCTGATAAGGCGCGCCGGGTCCGTAAGGCGGATTTTGGGGATTCTGCTGTGAAGCGATCATCATAGCGTCGTTTGTGATCTTTTTGGGAAGCTGGGACTGCCTTATTGCGCCTACCAGCGCGGTTATTCCCGGTATCAGGCAGATGAACCAGCCTATGATCAGCCCGATTATCTTACCTGTCCAGTCTGCGTCTGAAAAATCAATAATAAGCGCGCCGTTCATGATCATGCAGGTCGCTTTTATCCCCTGCCCGAGACCGAGGATGGTATTGATCCCGTCGGTGTCCTTGTCAAATGTAATGATCTCGGAGCCGTTGAATTCCGCAATGGTAACGGCAAAGCCCTCCATTCTGTATTTTTCCGCAAGCTGATGTGCAAACATCTGCATATTGAAATCCGGGCTTATGTTGAAAACGATTTGATTTGCCATAAAAAAACTCCTCTAAAAATAATATTTATAAGATTTTATGAAGCCATAAACCGAGCAAAAGCAAGGCTGTAACGGCAGTTCCTGTTATGATGAGCCTGTTACTTATCTTTCTTTTCAGAACAAACTGATAATACAGCAGATAAAAAAGCTCCGTAAAGATAAGCGGCGAAAGCGGATGATACGATACTGCGGCAGAGAAATCGCCGAGCAAAATACAACCAAACGCTCTTGTAATACCGCAGCCGGGGCAGTCCATACCCGTCAGCATTTTAAAAGGGCATCTGTAAAACAAAAGCACGAGCGCGGTAAAAAAGCAGATCCAAAATATATTTTTTAAAACGGCTTTTCGCTTTGCCGCCGCAGCAGGGCTTTTCATATTACGCATCAAGATCTCTGATTTCATTTTAAATACCTTCGGTTAGATAGTATCATACTTATAACCGATGTGTCAATATAAACAGAACCGACTGAACTAAAAACACAATAAAAAGCTGCCCGGCGGCAGCTTTCAGGCTGTCGATAAAGTCGGCTGAACCGCGCAAAGGATAAATTTGTTTGCAAAATGATGAATTGAAAGGAGCAATGCGGGCATCGCTCCGCTTTAAATCTTACAAAGTAATAAACCCGCTCAAGTTGAGAACTTGAGCGGGTTTGCGCTTTCCGCCTTTGTCAATTCTAACGTACCGTTGTACGCCTACGAATTGCCAAATGCGAAATTCAGCTCGATTTCTCGAACCCTGTTCAGCGTGTAGGGATACATATTTTTCTAAATTTTTGACTTTTTCTACACGCTGAAAGCTGCCCGGCGGCAGCTTTTTATTCGGTTGCAGAATGACTGCGGTCATATCTTATTCAGATATTCCTCAAGGCACTCTTTGCTCTCGTATATCTCTTTTGCCGCGTCCTTGCCCACATATCTGTAATGCCATGGCTCGTAATCTATGCCGGTGATCTCCGCCTTATCCGATGGATAGCGAAGAATAAAGCCGTATTTGTAAGCATTCTCGGCAAGCCAGTCATATACTTCATCGCCGGTGCTTCTGCCCTCTTCGGCATTTATGTCCACGGCAAGCCCCAGTTCGTGTTCGCTCGTTCCGGGTTCGGCAACTGTTTCAAGCGCAAGACTGCGTGCCCTGCTCTTTGAATAGCCTTCACTCTGATAAGCGGCGATCTTGTTATCCAGCACGCTTTCCTGTTCCTCCTGAGAACGGTATCCCGCCCGAACAAAAGGGTATATGCCCTGTGCGCGCATATCGTCAAACATCTGCTGCAGATCGGGATAGATTCTTGCATCCACTTTTTCACCGTTTGAAAGCTGCGTGAATTCGCTGCTCCAGCCGTCAGGCACGGGATTATCGGCATTTACAAGAGTGAGCTGCCAGTTCTGCGAATCATCCTTTACTGTGATGATCTGGCCTGATGAGGATAATCTCAGACCGCCGGAAGTAAATGCCCACACGCCGGCAAAAGCAACGGCGCATACGGCGAGCGCTAGAATCAGAAGTTTAATTTTGCTTTTCATTATGTTCCTCCGCGCGGCTCAGCGGCAGCATGACGGTTGCCTTGAACAGATCGCCGTCTATTTGAATATCCAGTTTCCCGCCGTTCAGGCGGCAAAGCTCTTTTGCAATGGAAAGTCCCAGTCCGTTGCCCTCTTCGGTCCTTGCCTTGTCTCCGCGCACAAAGCGCTCGGTAAGCTCCTCTGCGGTAATATTCAGCGGCTCTTTGGAAATGTTTTTGATCTCGAAACAGCCGTATTCCCTGCCGGAGAACAGGCGCGCGTAGATCCTTGAACCGGGAGCGGAATATTTTCTCGCGTTTGAGAGCAGGTTTTCAAAAACACGGTATATTTTTGTGCCGTCGGCATATACGATGTGCTTCACGGCGGATTCATCAAAGATGATCTGAAGATCGTTTTTTTCTATATCCGCGGTTTCCTCAACGATTGCCTGTGCGGCAAGCTCGTTAAGATTAATCTTTGTTCTGTTCAGCACCACGTTCCCGGTGGATATCTTTGAAGCTTCTATCAGGTCTTCGATAAGCCTTTTCAGCCGGTTTGCCTTTTCGGCTATAACGCCCATATACTTCTGCGCCGTTTCATCCTGTATATCGCATTTTTTCAAAAGGTCGATATAGTTTATAACAGAGGTGAGCGGCGTTTTCAGGTCGTGGGAAACATTGGTTATAAGCTCTGTTTTCGTGCGTTCGTCTTTAACGGCTTTTATCACTGCGTTCTGAAGCTGAGCGTTTTTCTCATCCAGCGATCTTGCAAGCGTTTGCAGGCTTACCGGCAGGGCGGATATATCCATATCTATCGGTTCGTTTTTCGCGCTTTTATCTATCAGGGCGTCAAGCGAACGCATATATTTAAACGCTTTATAAACGCATACGGCGTCCACGGCGATTACTGCGCAGATACAGAGCCAGCCGAAAACAAATGCTCCGAAATCCAAGCCAAAGGCGGCAAACAGCAAGAAAGCGAATGCTATGCCGAAAATGTTGAATGCAGAAAACAGCGCAACTGCCCGGACTGCTTTTTTCTCCAGCCTTTCCGGGCGGAAAGCAACTGTGTTGAAAAAGTCTTTGATTTTTCTGTTTGTTTTTTTGATTGACCGAACGAGCCGTTTGAAAAGGCGTACGATAAGAGCAGCAACTTTGTATATGAAAGTATGTTTGAAAAGATTTACGCCGGCCTTGGCGCTGCGTGCCGTTGAAACGGCAAATTCAAGTATCACAAGATATATCGCCGCGCCAAGGGCAAACAGAATGTTTTTATACCACTGCGAGCTGAAAAAGTCCCCGCTCATATCAAAATAGATGCGGTAGTTAAGTTCAAATACAGCATGAAAATGACTTGCAAGCAGTGTTAAGACAAGCACCACAAGACCTGACGCAGCCAAACCTGTAAGGACCATGTGAATATCGCAGGGCAGTTTGTCTATTGCGGCTGCCGATCTGCCGCCGTTGTTCGTGTTTCCGGCAAGACGAACGGATATAACAGCGAAAGCGATACAGCCGAGCAGAGTGAACGCGGCAACATAAAGCGCCGTATTTGCGTCTGCGGCAATGATGCTGCCGAGCCTTGCGTTTATCTGACCGTATATGTCCTCTGCCGCAAAAGTCGGGTCTACCAAAATGTAGAGCCGCACATTGTTTGCTGTGTTCCCGTAATAATCGCCGCCGAAGAAATCCACGCCGCGCATTCTGCTGCTGGAGGTGTATTCTCCGTTTTCAAGCATAAAATATTCGCCCTCGGCGCTGCGCACGGAATTTATAAAGCTTTCGGGATCCGTCACATTAGTTGCCACGGAACCGTCCGTATATTCCGCATAATAGCGCACATTGAGCAGCCCCAGCGCGGCAGAGCCGCCAGCCTCTCCTGTGTTATGGCAATAAGAGTAATAAGCCTGGTCGCCGAACTGTGTGCCGAATTGGTTTTGCAGGGATTCGGTATTCTGTTCGTTTATATTATCAAAGCTGAAAGATATGCTGTCTGAGAGAAATTCATCATTGCGAATCTCAAGACGAAAGGAAAAATCAGAAATATATCCGTCATAATCGGTGTTATATCCGATATCAAAAACGCCGTAACGCTGCGGATCCGGAATATCCAGCGTCGGATATTCAATATATTCATAGCTTTCCGTATTTTCCCAGTTTCGGTAATCCCTAATCTGTTCGTTATAGTTCTGGAGATACGGTATCGCATATTCGGCGAATTCTGTTGCCGTCTCAACCGTGGCGGCTTTTGCCGCGTCATAAGCCGCCTGGTTTTCATTATGGCTTACATCGTCAACGATGGTCCCGATATTGTCCTCCAGATCCTCTTTAAATCTATAGGAATCTATCAAGCTCACATCCGCATGGTTCACAAGGCCGTTTGTGCCGAAACAAACGGCATGAGTTGCGGCGGTTACGATGTTTACGCAGGCGATCCCCCCCAGCACGGCGGCAATAAAAGCGCACAGAAATTTGTTTAAGCTTGAGTATTTATATTTTATCCACTTTGTATCCAAGTCCGTACACCACCTTAATGTATTTCGGGTCTTTGGGATTGATCTCTATCTTTTCCCTTATGTTTTTGATATGCACGGTAACGGTCTTTTCGGTTTTGAAGGCAGGCTCGTTCCACACCGCCTCATAGATCTGCCCGGAGGAGAGCACGCGCCCCATGTTGCGGCACAGATATTCAAGGATCATATATTCCCTTGCCGTAAGTTTAACGGGTTCGCCGTCAACGGAAACGGTCTTCGCGTCTGTGTCAACAACAAGACCGCCGGTAACAAGCTGCGATTTTTTCTGAACGAATCCCGAAAAGGAAATGTACCTTCTGATCTGCGATTTCACTCTTGCCACAAGCTCAAGCGGATTGAAAGGTTTTGTAACATAATCGTCCGCCCCGAAGCCGAGCCCGGCTATCTTATCCGTATCTTCGGATTTCGCCGAAAGCATGATGATCGGGAAGCTTTTCTGCTGTTCACGGATCTTGAGCGTAGTTTGAAGTCCGTCCATTCCCGGCATCATAATGTCAAGCACCATGCAATGGATCTCATTGTCCTTGATAAGTTCAAGCGCCTGAAGCCCGTTTTCGGCTTTAAGCACATGGTAGCCCTCCGCTTTAAGATATATTTCTATGGAATCAAGTATCGCCTTGTCGTCATCGCAAACAAGAACGGTCTGCATAAATATCACCTCCAAAACAGTATACCACATTTTCGTGCATAAACAAGCCGGATGCATTTGTTTTGTGCCAAAGATTTTTTAGGCGTATTTTATCCGGCAGCTTTATTAAACCAAAGCATAATTAACCGAGGGTAAGAGAAAAATTAAGAACTGATAAAATTTTACATATTATTCATAAGTGTTAGAACGATTCGCTCTTTTTCCTTTTTTAATGTATACGGAATATATACAAAGGGCAACGGCGGTGCACAGCGCCTCAGCCGCCGGAAAAGAGAGCCAGACTCCGTTCAGTCCCATTTGTGAGGACAGCAGAAACGCCGCCGGCACAATCAGCACAAGCCCGCGCAGCAGGGAAATGATATGCGCCGGAAGCGCTTTCTCGCAGGAGGTGAAAAACATGGCAAGCACTATGTTTATTCCTGCAAAAACGGCGCCGGTAAAATACAGCTTCAGTCCTTGCACGGCTATCTGCTGCAGCGCCGGATTTCCCTCGCTGTTGAAAACCGAGGCGATGTTTTCCGCAAAAAAGAAGATAACAGGATAAATAACGGCGGTTATGCCGAGCACGGTAAAAAGGGCATAGCGCAGAAAAGTCTTTGCCGAGCAGCTGTTGCCAATGCCGTGCGCTCGGCTGACAAGCGGCTGCATTCCCTGCGCGACTCCCGTGAATACCGCGATGACAACAAGGGAGATGTTTGTAACCACTCCGTATGCCGCCACGCCTGTATTGCCGCTGATTCCCAAAATGATCATGTTGAACACGATGATCACGATGCCTGAGGAAAGCTCTGTTACAAGAGACGGTATTCCCAGCACGCATATTCCGCCGGAAAGTTTGGCGTTCGGTTTTGTTTTTACGATATGAAAATCATTTTTCCGCCTGCATTTATGAACGGAAAGCACCGCCATACTTATAACGGGAGAAAGCCCGGTCGCAAAAACAGCGCCGAAAATCCCCATCTTAAGCGGAAAGATAAAAATGTAGTCAAGCAGCACATTTGAAAGACTGCCGGTGATCTGCGCTGCCATGGAAAGGGCAGGATTCCCGTCGTTCCTTATAAACGCCACGAAGATATTGTTGAGTATGAAAGCCGGCGAGAAAAGCAGGATCACTTTAAGATACGTGTTCGTCATTTCAAAGATCACGCTGTCCGCTCCCAAAAGTGCGGTTATATTGCGTGAAAGAAAGATGCCTGCAAGCACAAATACTGCGGAAAACGAAGCGGCGCAGTAAAGCGTGTTGGTGAACACCCTGTTTTGCGCTTCTGAATCCCCTCTGCTTTTGCAAACGGAGAATTTTGCTCCGCCGCCCATTCCGAGCATAAGTCCCGTTCCGTTTACAAGATTGTAAACGGGTATCGCAATGTTGAGCGCGGCAAGACCGTTCGCTCCGAGACCGCGCGAAATAAAAAAGGTATCAGCAAGTATGTAGCAGGAAAGCCCGATCATTCCCGCAACATTCAATGCGGTGTATTTGCTGTATTGAGCAAAGCTGCTGTTTTTCATAATAGACCTCCGTTTTTTGCAATACAAATAAAAAACGCCTGCAGTCCGGCGTCTTCTGAGACCTAACGACGCGGATTACGGCGAAAAACCTTCTGCCCGGTGGCAGACGTGTTATAATTATTAGATTGGCTTATTATATCATCAACTGTTGCAAAATTCAAGAAAATTATTCTTGTGTTTAAATAAACTTTTCAGCGGAGCGTCTGCTTAAAACCTTTATGAAATGAGATATAATTTAAAGAATTTAAAATCTTTTATTAATAAATCGTATGTTCTGTTGAAAAAAAACGGACTATTATATATAATAAATTAAATATTTACAGATAACGCAAAGTGCAAAAAATGGAAGGAGAACAGATATGAAAAAAACAATCTCGGTCATCTGCTGCATTTTACTGCTCGTTTTCAGCTTTTCAGCCTGCTCATCGGGTCCCAATGCGGAAATGACGGAAGAAAATATCACCTCTACCGTAGACACGGCTTTCACAGCGCTCAAAGAATTCAATACGGAGGATCTGAACACCTATGTCAGTTCATCCACGTTAAGCCTTATTATGGGCTATGCGAAAAATCACACACAGTTTGCCGATCTCGGCAGGGCGATGTTTGAAAATCTGACATACGAGATTACTTCGATAGATACGCAAAAGAAAAGCGTGACTCTTTCCGTAATGAATAAGGACCTTGCGCAGACGGCAAGCAGCTTTGCCTCCGAACTTCTGGGCAAGTATTCCATGTTCCAGCTTCTCAACAATCTTTCCAGTGATACTTGGCTGGACAGCAATCTCTCCGCTTTAACGAAGGATATTGACGCCGCTCCTATGATGAGCAGCGCGCAGGAGATCACTCTGACTATCGAACAGGGCGAGGATCATCTTACGCTCGTGTTTGATGAAACGGCTGAAAACGGTGTTTCAGGCGGCGCGCTCGGCGCTATAAAAAACGGAATAGGTCTTTAATATTCAATAAAGGCATGGACATAAGTTCTGATTTGTGATAAAATATCTATTTAGATTTGTTAATTTAAGCTTTTATGTAAATTTTGAGGTGTAATGGATGGCAAGTAAATTTCTTACCAGAATCTTTGGCGATTATTCCACCAAAGAGGTAAAAAGAGTTTCCAAAACAGCGGATAAGGTTCTTGCTCTTGAAAGCAAGTATCAGTCTATGAGTGACAAGGAGCTTGTTTCACAGACACAGATACTCAAGGACCGTCTTGCCGGCGGTGAAACGCTTGACGATATTCTTCCCGACGCGTTTGCGGTCTGCCGAGAGGGCGCATGGCGCGTGCTTGGGATGAAGCATTTCCGCGTTCAGGTCATAGGCGGCATCATTTTGCATCAGGGCAGAATTGCCGAAATGAAGACCGGTGAAGGCAAAACGCTTGTTGCAACATTGCCCGCATATCTGAACGCACTTGAGGGCAAGGGTGTTCATATCGTTACGGTAAACGATTACCTCGCCAAGCGCGACTGCGAATGGATGGGCAAGCTTTACCGTTTTCTCGGTCTGAGTGCGGGTCTGATTATTCATGAAAAGAATAATGCCGAGCGTCAGGAAGCCTATAACTGCGATATAACCTACGGCACAAACAATGAGATGGGCTTCGATTATCTTAGAGATAATATGGTGCTTTACAAGGAGCAGAAGGTTCAACGCGGTCACAATTTTGCGATCGTTGACGAGGTGGACTCCATTCTTATAGACGAGGCGCGTACACCGCTTATCATAAGCGGACGCGGTGAGCAGTCCACGGATATGTACCGTCGTGCCAACGATTTTGCAAGAACCCTAAAAATGGATAAGGTTGCCCAGATGAATGAAAAAGAGGACACGGAAGCAACCTATGACGGCGATTTCGTTGTGGATGAAAAGGCGCGCACGGCAACGCTTACCCAGAGCGGTGTTAAAAAGGCGGAGCAGTATTTCGGCGTTGAAAACCTTATGGATATGGAGAACACAACGCTGCTTCACCACATCAATCAGGCGATAAAAGCAATCGGCGTAATGCGCCGTGATATCGATTATGTTGTCAAGGACGGTCAGGTACTCATAGTAGACGAGTTCACCGGCCGTATCATGCTCGGCAGACGTTATAACGACGGTCTGCATCAGGCAATCGAAGCAAAAGAGGGCGTTAAGGTAGAGCACGAGAGCAAAACGCTTGCTACCATCACTTTCCAGAATTACTTCAGGCTTTATAAGAAGCTTTCGGGCATGACGGGTACGGCTTCCACGGAATCTCAGGAATTCAGCGAGATCTATAAGCTGGATGTTGTTGAGATACCCACCAACAAGCCCCTGATCAGAGAGGACCTGCCCGATGTTATTTTCCAGACGGAAAGAGCAAAATACAAGCATGTTATCGAGCAGATCAAGAAATGTCACGATGCCGGTCAGCCCATACTTGTGGGCACGATCAGCATTGAAAAGAGCGAACTGCTTTCCAAAATGCTCAAGAGAGCAGGTATTCCGCACAATGTGCTCAATGCCAAGAATCATGAGCGCGAGGCGGAGATCATCGCGCAGGCCGGTAAGTTCGGCGCTGTTACGATCGCCACGAATATGGCGGGGCGCGGTACCGATATTATGCTCGGCGGTAACGCGGAGTTCCTTGCCACAGCCGAGATGAAAAAAATGCAGATCCCGGAAGAGGTGATCGCCGAAGCAAAGGGCTTTGCGGAAACGGATGATCAGGAGATTCTTGACGCAAGAAAAACTTTCCGGGAGCTTGAAGATAAATATAAGGATCAGATCAAGGACGAGGCGGATAAGGTCCGCGCCGCAGGCGGTCTGTTCATTCTCGGCACAGAGCGCCATGATTCGCGCCGTATAGACAATCAGCTCAGAGGCCGTTCCGGCCGTCAGGGCGATCCGGGTAAGTCCCAGTTCTGCCTTTCCACGGAGGACGATCTTATGCGTCTGTTCGGCGGCGAAAGAATGAAGGCTATGATGAGCCGCCTTGCCGTTGACGAGGATATGCCTATTGAAAGCAAAATGATCTCAAATACGGTTGAGTCCTCACAGAAAAAGGTTGAGGGCAGAAACTTCGCCATAAGAAAGCAGACCCTTCAGTATGATGACGTTATGAATCGCCAGCGTGAGCTGATTTATAAACAGCGCGATATGGTGCTTGACGGTATAGATCTGACAGATAAGATCTTTGATATGCTTGATTCAAGCATAGATTCAAACGTGCCTATATACTGCGCAAAGGACGCGCATAAGAAGGACTGGAATCTGAGCGGACTCAAGGAGAAATACAGGGGCTGGCTGCTTTCGGATGAGGAATGCGACAAGCTTGACGATATGAGCGTTGATGAAATGACGGATTTCCTCAAGGAGACCGGCAGAAGCAAGCTTGAGGAGAGACGCGAACTCTTCGGCGACGAGATCTATCAGGACCTTTCCAGAAAGATATTGCTTCATAATGTTGACTCTCTTTGGATGGATCATATTGACGCAATGGATAACCTCAAAGAGGGCATTCACCTGCGTTCCTATGCACAGCAGGATCCTGTTGTTGCGTTCAGAATGGAATCCTATGATATGTTTGACGAAATGACGGCAACCATCCGTGAAAACACGGTCAAGATGATGTTCACCACCGTTGTAAGGCGCAGAGAGGATGTTGAGCGGCAGGCGGTCGCCAAGATCACGGCAACTTCCTCCGGCGGCGGAGATGATTCCGTTAAGAAAGAGCCTGTCAGAAAGGCAAAAAAGGTAGGTCCCAATGATCCATGCCCCTGCGGCAGCGGCAAAAAGTATAAAAAGTGCTGCGGCTCGCCGGAAAAGCTTGCGCAGCAGGCGGCAAACAACACAAAATAAAAAAATGAAAGCCTTTGCTTTAACGGCGAAGGCTTTTGTCATAATCGGGTGTTTACTATGTTTTTTCACGAAGACTGGTTTATGAGGCAGATTGAAATGCTGCTTTCTGCAATCATTCAGAAGATCACGAAAAGCGGCGAATCGCAGGAAACGGAGCTTGACGCCACAATACGCAGGGAAACGGAAAGGCTGCTGCGCGAAAAAAATGTGTGCGGCGCGGAAAATTACCTGTTTGCGCAGGCAGAGGAAAATGCCGGAAATCCTGTGTTTCTTAAAATCGCTCTTGATTTCTATTCCGAAGCAAATAAAATGAGCGATGAAGAGCTTGAAGCTCATAATTTCTCTCGTGATGAGATCTATGACGGAATAAAGGAGATCTGCCGCATCTGCGGAGTTGACGACGCCTCTTTTTATGTGATATAACAACAAAAAGTAACCGCTGCATCGCCTTGGGCTTTGCAGCGGTTTTTTCATTCAACTGTTGGTTTATATGTTCTGCGTGATTACTCGCTCTTGATAGCTGCCTGGGCTGCTGCAAGGCGCGCGATCGGAACACGGAACGGTGAGCAGGATACATAGTCAAGACCGATCTCGTGGCAGAATTCAACTGAGCTCGGGTCGCCGCCGTGCTCGCCGCAGATTCCGCAGTGAAGTTCGGGCCTTGTTGCCTTGCCGGCTGCAACAGCCATCTTCATAAGGCTGCCTACGCCGACTGTGTCAAGCTTAGCGAACGGATCGGATTCAAAGATCTTTGCGTCATAGTAAGACTCAAGGAACTTGCCGGCATCGTCGCGGCTGAAGCCGTAGGTCATCTGTGTAAGGTCGTTTGTGCCGAAGCAGAAGAACTCAGCCTCTTTTGCGATATCACCTGCTGTGAGAGCAGCACGCGGAATCTCGATCATGGTGCCTACTTCATACTTCATATCAACACCGGCAGCTGCAATCTCTGCGTCTGCGGTCTCAACAACGATGTCCTTAACATATTTAAGCTCTTTTGCGTCGCAGGCAAGCGGAATCATAATTTCAGGTGTGATTGCCTTGCCGGTTTCTTTTGAAACATTGATAGCGGCGCGGATAACAGCCTTTGTCTGCATCTTTGCGATCTCGGGATAGGTAACTGCAAGACGAAGTCCGCGGTGACCCATCATCGGGTTGGTTTCATGAAGTGAATCGCAAACCTCTTTCAGCTCTGTTGCGGAAATGTCAAGCTCATCTGCAAGCTCTGCAATCTCATCGTCCTTTGTGGGAACGAACTCATGAAGCGGAGGATCAAGGAATCTAATGGTCATCGGCAGACCGTTAAGCTCCTTATACATCTCCTCAAAGTCGCCCTGCTGAAGCGGAAGAATCTCTTCAAGAGCAGCCTCACGAGCCTCAACGGTTTTAGCAACGATCATCTTGCGGATAGACTTGATTCTGTCTCCCTCAAAGAACATGTGCTCTGTGCGGCAGAGACCGATGCCCTCTGCGCCGAATTTAAGAGCCTGAGCAGTGTCTCTCGGGTTATCGGCGTTTGTTCTTACCTTAAGCTTGCGGTAGCTGTCTGCCCAAGCCATGAAGCGGCCGAAATCACCGCTGATGGAAGCGCTTACGGTCGGGATAGCTTCGCCGTAAATATTACCGGTTGAACCGTCGATAGAAATGTAATCGCCTTCGTTGTACTTCTTGCCTGCAAGCTCAAAATATTTCTGATCTGCGTGCATAGCGATCTCGCCGCAGCCGGAAACGCAGCAGGTGCCCATTCCGCGGGCAACAACGGCAGCGTGTGAAGTTGTGCCGCCGCGAACGGTGAGAATACCCTCTGAAGCAACCATACCTTCGATATCGTCGGGTGAAGTTTCAAGACGAACAAGAACAACTTTTTCGCCTCTGTCTGCCCACTCTTTCGCGTCGGCAGCCGTGAATACAACTCTGCCGCAGGCAGCGCCGGGAGAAGCGGCAATGCCCTTGCCGATCGGAGTAGCAGCCTTAAGAGCGGCAGCGTCAAACTGGTCGTGAAGAAGTGAATCAAGCTGTTTCGGCTCAACACGCAGAACAGCCTCTTTCTCTGTGATCATGCCCTCGTCAACAAGATCAACTGCAACCTTAAGAGCGGCAGCGGCTGTTCTCTTGCCGTTACGAGTCTGAAGCATATAGAGCTTGCCGTTTTCAATGGTGAACTCCATATCCTGCATATCTCTGTAATGATTTTCAAGGTTCATAGCAATGTCATGGAACTGAGCGTAAACCTCGGGCATCTCCTCCTGAAGCTTTGAGATCGGAGAAGGCGTACGAACACCGGCAACAACATCTTCGCCCTGCGCGTTGATGAGGTACTCACCGTAAAGGCCTTTTTCACCTGTTGCGGGGTTACGTGTGAAAGCAACGCCTGTGCCTGATTTCATGTTGAGGTTACCGAATACCATGGGCTGAACGTTTACGGCAGTGCCCCATGAATAAGGAATGTCGTTCATACGGCGGTATACGTTCGCGCGAGGGTTGTCCCATGAGCGGAATACAGCCTTAACAGCCTCCATCATCTGCTCCTTGGGATCGGTCGGGAAGTCAACGCCTTTTTCGCTCTTGTAGAATTCCTTGAAGAGTTTTACAAGCTCTTTCATGTCATCCGTGTCAAGCTCAACGTCATAGGTTACGCCTTTCTTGGCCTTGAGCTCGTCAATGATTACCTCAAACTTTTTCTTGGAAAGCTCCATAACAACGTCTGAGAACATCTGAATGAAGCGGCGATAGGAATCATAAACAAAACGTGCGAAAGAAGGATCCGGGTTGCCTTTGATCAGACCCTCTGCAACCTCATCGTTAAGACCGAGGTTAAGAATGGTATCCATCATTCCGGGCATTGAGGCGCGGGCGCCTGAACGTACGGAAACAAGAAGCGGGCAATCGGGATCGCCGAATTTCTTTTCGTTGATTTCTTCGATCTTGGCAAGATATTCATAAATTTCCGCCTCGATTTCCGGAGCGATCACTTTGCCGTCGTCATAATAACGGGTGCAGGCTTCGGTGGAGATGGTGAAACCCTGGGGAACAGGCATGCCAAGCTTTGTCATCTGAGCAAGGTTAGCGCCCTTACCGCCAAGGAGTTCTCTCATCGTCTCATCGCCCTCTGAGAACAAATAAACATACTTGTGACTCATAAACTGAGTACCTCCTATTAATCTTTTACTAATTACCGGCGGATAAAGTTTAGCGAATTTACCGGTATATTGCGGTAGTATTATATCATATTAGTATATAAATTACAAATCTTTTTTTCTGCGTTGCTTATATTTTCCTAAAATAGTGCAAAAACATATTGAAAATCCTCTCCTTTTCGTGCATAATGTAGTAGACATTATAAAAAGAGAGGTTTTAATTTTATGAAATGCGCGGTAATACTTGCCGGAGGAAAGGGCACCCGAATGAAATCCGATATGCCCAAGGTCATGTGCGAAGTGCTTTTTGAGCCGATGCTCTATTATGTTATCAGAGCAGTAAAAGAGGCAGGCTGTGAGGATATATGCGTGGTTACGGGCTACAAGCACGAGATTGTTGAAGAGTATCTTCCCGAGGGCGTGAAACACGCTTACCAGAATCCACAGCTCGGCACGGGGCATGCTGTTATGTGCGCGCGTGCATTTGTTGAGGAGCATAAAAACGACAAGATACTGATCTTAAACGGTGACGGTCCGCTTATGGACGCTCAAACGATCAATGCGGCATACGATTACCACGAGCAGAATAACAATGCCATCACACTCATCTCCGCGATTGTGGACGACACAAACGGAATCGGGCATGTTAAAAGAGACGGAAACGGCAAGCTGCTGTGCATCGTTGAGCACAAGGACGCGGATGAAGAGGAAAAAAAGATAAACGAGTCAAACGCCGGCACATACTGGTTCAACGGCGCCGATCTTCTTTATGCGCTTGATCATATCACAAACAACAACGCCCAAAATGAGTATTATCTTACGGACAGCCTTGCCATTCTGCTGAACAAGGGGGAGAACGCGGGTGCGTATGTCTGTGAGAACAATGAGACCGTGCTCGGCGCGAATGACAGAAAACAGCTGAATATTTTGAATAATATTATGCGCAGAAATATAAACGACAGGCATTTGCTTGCCGGTGTTGACATCCCTTGTACGGACGGCGTTATGATCGGCATGGATGTTGAGATCGGCGGCGGCACAACCATTTTGCCGAATACCATTATTACGGGAAAGACCGTTATCGGAAAAAACTGTGTGATAGGACCCAATAGTTATATTAAAGATTCCGAGATAGGAAACGGCGTGCAGCTCAACAATACACAGGTAACGGACAGCAAAGTGCTTGACGGAGCGGACTGCGGACCTTTTGTGAGAATAAGGGCAAACAGCACCGTGGGTGAAAAGGTGCACATCGGAAATTTCGTTGAAGTTAAAAATTCCACACTCGGCGAGGGAACAAAATGCGCGCACCTCACATATGTGGGCGACAGCGATGTGGGCAAAAACGTAAACTTCGGCTGCGGTACCGTAACCGTGAATTATGACGGGAAAAACAAGCACCGCTGCAAAATAGGGGACGGCGCTTTCATCGGCTGCAACACAAACCTTGTTGCGCCGGTCGAGATTGGCGATTACGCTTTCACCGCCGCAGGCTCAACCATAACCGAAGACGTTCCTGAAAAAGCGCTTTCGGTTGCACGTGCAAAGCAGGTGAATAAAGAGGGCTGGGTCGACAAGAAAAAGCCTTATAAAAACATGGACTGAGACTAATTAAATTTTATATTAATAAATTAAAAAGGAGCAGACTTTCATCTGCTCCTTTTCGTTTGCCGTATTACAGTTCAACAGGCTGCGTGAACGC
>OIXR01000115.1_pt1 | contig 80284 bp, 70 predicted proteins | sample 1587831 | NCBI WGS metagenome assembly OIXR01 (sample SAMN03283263) | human gut metagenome | biome: human-associated habitat; material: feces | host: Homo sapiens | place: USA | collected 2013
TGAGAGAGCCGATTTTTGTACCTATCCCGGTCACACAGAAAGAATACTTGACGGACGATTATCATGCTTGGGTGTCTGGATATAATCCTTCACTCGATAGTATTGATATATTTCGAAAGACAATGTCTATAACAAAACGGCAGTCATCCCGTCGCTGGGGAATAGGCATCACGGCCGGTTATGGGATTGGCCGAAATGGCTTATCTCCATATGTAGGGATTGGGGGATATTATAGGATTTGGTGAACTACTACCGCTAAATTTTCAGTTTAGCGGTAGTTTGTCAAATATGTGATTAGGGTTCATTTAAAAAGGAATCGGAAATAGTTTTGTTATTAGAAAAATAGAAGTACATTTACTGGATATTTTGCAAAAATAACATTTATATGAAGTTTTTTTATCAAACGATGCTTGTATTGTCGAGTGTTTTTTTGTTTTCTTGTCATCAAATATCGGATAGGAAGTTAAGGTGTTATGAGAATCCTTTAAAAACAACGGACAGTACTGAATTGTATATAGCTGATCCTTTTATCTATAAAGCCGGTGGTTTATATTACCTGACAGGTACGACTGCATTGCCGGAAGGAGAAGGATTTGCTTATTATATTTCTTCCGACCTGATTAGGTGGAAGTATCAAGGTCTTTTGTATCGTAAACCAAAGGATCACATCGGCTGTTATGGCTTTTGGGCTCCAGAGGTGAAATATTACGAAGGGCGGTTTTATATGACTTACAGTTGTTATATGAAAGATTTGGATCGGATGCTTACTTGTCTTGCTGTCAGTGAAAAGCCGGGAGGACCGTTTATAGATCTTTATACTCCTTGGTTCGACTTGGGCTATTCTGCCATTGATGCAGACATTTTTGTTGATGATGACGGGACGCCTTATGTATATTTCAGCAAAAATGGAATGCAGGATACGTTGGCTACTGGTGAACTTTATGGGGTGAAATTAAAAAAAGACCTTTCCGGATTGATGGGGGAACCTGTTTTTATATCTGGCGCTTCGCAAACATGGGAAAAGGTTAACTGGGATAGGAACCGATGCAATGAAGGTGCTTATGTGTTTAAAAAGAATGGAAAGTATTATATGACTTATTCCGCCAATGATACCGGCTATGAGTTTTATGGAGTAGGGGTTTCTTATGCGGATAGTCCACTGGGGCCTTGGGTAAAGAGTGAGGATAATCCTCTTTTGACTACGGATCTTCCTAAAGGGGTTTCTGCACCGGGACACAATTCGATAGTAGAGGCTCCGAATGGTGATCTGTATATTGTTTATCATCGCCATGCTGATGTGCATTGCCAAAAACCGAATTGGGATAGAGTGGTCTGTATGGATCGATTATTCTTCGATGAAAAAGGTAAGTTATGTACTGATGGGCCATCTTCTTCGTTACAACAGATTTGTTGGTAACCTTAATTTAGTTTTAGTGTTATAATGAACAAAACCATTAATCCGAGGCCTTTCTCCTTTCCGGAAAAAGACATTCAATTCGATGGAGCAATCCTCTGACAAATCAACTCTTAAGAAACTACGAGCATCCTAAGTAACGATCTTTTTACTCGAAACAGAGTGGTGGTTAGCGGATTTTTATTCAAGAAAAACTGTGTTAGCAAAGTTAATATTTTATTCTTTGCTGACACAGTTTAATTTACATCCTCTTTCGTTTTGAAAATTTGTACTTTTCGTTTTGCCAATTATACTAAGTCAAAAGATATATGTAATTTCTTTTGTTTCATTTCTATTTAAATTTTACAGTATAGATTGAACATATTCCAAATATTCTTGAGCTTGTTCAAGGGATTCGAATTGAGATGTCTCTTCGTTATATAAAGGAGCATAGTTGGCTTGTTTCAATAAATTGTCGTAAAACATATTGATGAATATTTTTAATAGATCGGCTGTATTATTCACTGTTCCCATTGTTACTCCATGACATCCATCTCCCATATTTACATATTCGTTACTAAAAGACATCCCACCTTTTATACCATATCGAATTTGAGCGATGTATATGCGTTCGAAATGTACTTCAAACCAAAGATTATGTTCTGATTTTTCATATTCTTTGATTGATAAGCAGAATATGCCAAAAACAAATTTCAACTCTTCTTTTGTAATTCCTGCCGGATTTTTTGTCAATATTTCTTTAACTTGTTCTTTCGTTATCATGATTCGCTATTTTTTAATTCTACACTTTTTCATTATTCCCCCACCTATGGAATGGCATCTACTAATTGCTATTATCTTTCTCATAACCTATTTTAATTTTTCTTTTACACCTAATAAATAACCCGCACTGAAAACAAAGCCAATGCACACATATCACGAGCGAGTCTGCATCTTTAATCCTTTCTCGCTCCATGTACCACATTATTGCCGGAAGCAGAAAAAATACATCACTAATCTTACTGTAGCCGACAAAGCGTTTATCGTTGAAGTATAAATCACTCATAATTATTTAGTAATTTGTTACCACAAATCCTCTGAAGTTAACATACCACCTATAAGAGGCTGCTTTAATTGTCCTGTTTCTTTAACCAGCGCATAAGCTTCTTTTCTGGTTAAAAATCTATTCTTAGTAGTAAGAAATCCTTGTATCGCTTTACTGCTATCTGGCATTTTTAAAAGTGCTGCCTGTTGGAATATTCCGGGATGTCTCCACCCACATAGCACAATGCCAGTATCAATATTGTATGGCTGATACGAATAAGATTCTCCATCATCCACATGAATTGCTGCGCACATCACGTATTCTGTTTTCCCATCATTCATATGAGCTTCCAATCTCTTCTTGTCCATGACTCACATTTTTTTTAATTATTCTCTTCTTTCTTATCATTCCGTATCCAAACTATCTGAATATTCCTTTTAGGCCTCCATTAACAGCGCATATTTTGGCTTCATTTGATGGGTGTACGTATACATTGAGGGTTGTACTTATATCCGAATGTCCTAGAATTGTGGATACAGTTTTAACATCGACTTTATTTTCAATCAAGGTACTTGCAAAAGTATGTCGTAATCCATGAAATTTAATGCAATGATTTAACTTTACTTTTTCAAGAATAAAAATTCGATAATATGTACGTAAAGTTCGAGGTTCGATAAAATCCTCAGAGCAGGTGCAAACATAATAATCTGGCTTACATACGGCATAGAACTTTTTCACAATGGGTAAAATATTTTTAAGAATAGGTATGTGCCTATCTGATGAACTAGTTTTAGGAGCTCCTATCTCAACCACCGTCTTTTTCCTGTCGGTACCGATATTTCCAGGAAGATATATGCGCTCCATTGTTTTATTGACATGAATTGTATTGCCAACAATATCTATATCCCGCCACTGTAACGCACAAATTTCGCCAATCCTCATGCCTGTGCATATTGTTAATAAAATGCCTAAATTGCGAGGTGATGGATTATCCATAACATACTCAACAATTTTACGATATTCTTCTTGCGTGTAACGTTCTAATTTTGAAACGCCAACCTTATTATTGGTTGGCCAAATAACCTTCCAAGCTGTATCGGGAACATTGATGTCCAATTCGTCACCAGCGTAGCGAATAAGCATCTTTATGACTATAAGGATATCTGAGCAGTATTTCTTTGACTTAGTGCCTGAATCAAGAAGTTCATAAAGAAATGTTGTAACAACCTTCTTATTCATGGTCTCCACATCTGTAGATCCAAATCTAGGAGCCAGTATCTTTATATATATGAGCTGATAACAGCTTAGTGTTGATTCCTTAACTTGTCTTCTCTTGACAGACAACCATTTATTATATACATCATTTAATTTCATAATTCTTGTACTATTTTGGCATTAGTATCTGCTTTTATTATTTCCGAAAAGGAAAGTGTATCATCTTTGCGATTAAGAAGGATATACTTCTGCTTAACTTCTTTTGTTAATACATCCCCGTGATAAACATACCCCATAATTCCTCTAATCGATAAGTTTAAAAGAAGTATAGGAATTGATCTATCAGATAATTCCCAACATGATACAATATTCTGAGATGGGAAATGTTCCCAGGGTAATAATTTCGTACAACGTTGCCACCAATCCGCAATGATCATAGATCCATTTCCGGCAGTAGGTTCATGTATACTTCCGGTTTGAGATGTTAGCAATGAACATAATACTCCCAGAGAATTTGGTGTGAAGTCCTGTTTTTTTTGCTTTCTTTCAGATAAATCACTTTCGTAAACTTCTTGAAACCAGTCATAAGACAAATCGTTATCGTTCAGTCTAATCAATTCTCGGTATATTTTATTCCTATCTTCTAAATCCATATCTAAAATTTTAGTAACGGCATTAGGCAAATCCATCAGGTCATTTATTAAAAACACCTTAAATAAGTCGTCCTTATTCATATCGTTTATCGAGCCGGTTAAGAAATGTTTTATTATATTTTATTCTTGCGGAAAGCATTTTCTTAGAGGTTCCTAGTATATATCCTATTATAGATTGCGGAAAGACGCCATTTTCCACATTATCAATTGTTGCCATAATCGCGCTTATTGCTAATTCGTACGCTTCTTCATTCGATACCTCCAAATGAAACTTGCAATAATTTTCTATATCTTTAATGTAATTCATAATAAATAAAGGACGTTCCTTTTTTTTCAGGCAATCAATTAGTTTTTCATACTCATTAACATCAAACGGATATCTACACTTTACACTCCCTCTTTTGTGTTTTTTATAAAAATCATACCTCTCCATCCCATCTCCGTTTTTATTGACAATAATATATTTAGGTATATGCAACGGGTTAATATTGTTTTTGGCCGCATAGATTAGGCGTTCACGTCTAAAACCGTGCCTAAGGCCATCATCCATTAATACAGATATATTAGTACAACGGTTTTCCTTATTTGTTTTTGAGTTGATTATTTTTAAATCAGGAGTGACAATATAAGTTGTTCCTGGTATAGTCATAAATTCGTTCATATTCATATTCTTTTTAATTTTTATCTTCTTTCTTGATCTTAATCTTATCAATCATCCTTTGATATTTAGCGGCCACATAGTCACAGTGTATTGCCAAATTCCTGTCGCGCTCCTTTTCGAGGCGCTTTATTTCTTCTTCTATCCAATCTTTCATATTTCATCTTTTTTTGTCATTTTTCGCATGATTCAAACGCTTTTTCAAATACTTCCGCCCTAAGCATATTGTTTGCTATGGCCTGAAAAGCGTTTGCAATTTCTGGCAACTCATTCAAATTTACATGTATCTCTTTGGGGGTAAGTACCTCTGTAAGCTCCCTTGCAAAGTGCAGCATCTTATCCATGGTGAGATACCGAAGGGGATTGTAAGCCAGTGGGGCATATTTGCTTATGGCGGTAAAGAAATCCCGGATGGTAATTTGGGATGTCTGGCATAGCATGTCCACCGTAGAGCAAATGGAAAGAGCTTTATTCAAATCTTCATGGCATCCGGCATTATGCAATGCCTGGCTGACGGTAAATCCATAGCGATCTATATGAGGCTTGATATCGTCCTCCATGCTCTGCGTAATGAGGGCCATGGCTTCCGCGTTTACACCTGCGGTTCTGCATATTTGCCTATTGTATGCGGCCATTTGGCGGTCCATGCTGTTGACCAGCATTTTGACCTTTTGGCGATAAAGTCCGCATCCCTTGATGTGATCGGAAAGCTGCATTTCGAAATTATACACTTGGTCATTGACGAATAGGACGATATATGTCAGACTCGTAACAAGACCGCCGGTGTCCTTGTCTATTTCATCCCAACTGTTGTATTGTTTCATGGCAGTAGCTTCGCTTCTGTGCATCTTATCCATATGTAGCCGGAAAACGAGATGCTGTTCGTCCTCCGGTCTATGTCCGCAATAACTCTTACTTTTCCCTTGTACAAGACTTTTGATCCGATCTTGCATTGGGGCCTGAATACATTGATTTTCATAATATCAAATCTGTTTTCTTAACTCTATAACATTCTCCGTTTATCTCTCGTATTTCGAAATCCGAAAAAGAGACTTCTCCTTTTGACACCATTCTACAAACTTCGTTGTACGAATACAATTTTGCTTTTTTGTCGAATTTTATTATATCGGCAATGTTCAATTCCTTATAGTTGAAATTGTCTATCAAGCTATTGACAGCGTCGTATAACCGCTTTGACGTAAATTTGTTTGCTGCAATTCTTTCCGCCAATAGGTCAAAGAATCCATTGTTCATTTTAGGGAATGCCATCATTAACCTGCTCAATGATACAGCAATTTCATTTGGAGAAGCAGCTTTGCCGTTATACAGACTGATAAAACATTCATCGTTTTGTTTCTTCGTAAGATTGACGGGCGATTCCAGAGGCGATACCTCTGTAGAACTCCTCCATGTCTCGATCTCCTGCGTCATTGCTTGTCCTATTTTTGTTGTCATAATTACCTGATATTACTTTCTCAAAATTCGTTGGTTTGATAAGCCAGTCGAAAGAAGCTCGCCAGCCTTTTTTGTTCTGCCCTTTCAGGAAATCGCTTTGGTATGCCCTATGAATCATGTCGGCAAACGTCTTTTTGCCATAAGATTTTATACGTGCGTTAATCATCCCTTTACGGCTATCAGAAAGCGGAGTCCTGACCATACCAAATACACCTTTTGTTTCTTCATTGAAGAATTTGACAAGTTCGGAGTAATCGATATGTTCGGCGTGGGGCTGCGAAGTCCCACATACAAGAGATTCGTCAGAATCTACTGTATTATTTACTTTACTTTTCTTTTCTTTCCTTTGTGTACTTTTTGCGGAGTTTATCGGCTTTTCTTCGGAAGAAATAACAGGAAACTCGGATATTTCGCAATTTCTTCTACATAAATCGCATATCTTTTTATACCGCTCTTGTATTCCTTTTGAAGTTAATATTCCGTCAGACTCATATAATTCATTGGAAAATAACCCCAGTTTCAAGCAGCTGTTAATCACCTCCAGTATATACGCCTCTTCAAACCCGGTTTGTTCCGATATAATGAATGGCAACTCTTTGTCCCACCTCATGTAGTACCCATCTTTGTAGATAATACATAGCAGGAGAGCATACACTGTTATAGCTTTACCGCTTTGATACTTGATTAGTTTTCGAATGCGAATGTCTTGGAATAAATCAACATCGAAAGGAAAATAGCCAAGACCGTTCTTTCTACTTCGTCCCATGCTTATTCCTCCATAAATAAAATTCTTCCATCGTCTTATCTCTTTTTTGCAAATTACATTTCCGGCATAAAACTTGAAGATTATTCAATACTGTTTTCCCTCCTTTTGACAATGGAATTATGTGGTCTATGTGCAAATTAGTTGTTGATCCACACACATTGCAAACTCTCCCATATTTTTCAAAAACCTTTTTCCTTACGGAATCCGTCAATTTGAAACTCTCTTTTAATGGACCAGAATGGTATTTAGGTTTCGACCTCCATTCTGCGTATGTCAAAAGATTCAGCTTCAAATTCTTGTTTAATAAGTCATAATCCTTCATAATCAAATCGCATAATCACAATTTCGTTTGCTGTCAGCAACAAAACGTTTGTTGAAAAAATTGCAATAAACCACTTTGGGATTGCCTTTCATTACCGGAACCGGTGTCCCGTGACAACATTTCGAACAGGTGTCCGGTCTGATAACCGGACGGTCACTTTTCCTTGCCATATCCTAAAATCTTACATTTGTCAATTGTCGTCCTTTCGAGAATACCGCCCACTTGCCATTTCCAGTATCTTTCAAATGCAAATCGGAAACTTCACCGAAACGGTTGATGTTACCGCATAAATCCACAAACCACGCCGTCTTTCCTTTGTATGGACGGATGCAACGGCCTACAATCTGGTAATACATCGCAAGTGACATGGTAGGTCTGGCCATAACAACTGTGTCAAGTTCTGGGTAATCAAAGCCGGTAGTAAGTACACCAACATTGGCTACTACAGGTATTTCCCCGACCTTGAACATTTCGAGTATTCTTTCACGTTCCTTCTTTGGAGTATCACCGGAAACAATGACACATCCGGGTATGGACATCGTCAATCGTTCCGCTTCTTTCAAAAACCGGGTAAATACCAAAATACCCTTCCTCTTGCCTCCTGCTTTCGGATTCATCAGCCTTTGGACGATATGAACGATGTAACTATAAAAGTCTATCCGTTCATATTCCTTTTGGACTGACTTATCGGTATAGTCGGCTCCGGTAGTGTTTATCTTCAAATTGAGTTCGTTCCATCCGGTAGGATTCATCGGATAGTAGTTCACCTTTGAGAGATAGCCCATATCAAGCAAGGTCGATACCTGTACATGATAAATGACCTCTGAAAACACATGGGGCTTTGTCCGGGTTATGAATTTTAACATAGAGCCGAAGTCACGGCTGGAACTCAAACGATATGGCGTTGCCGTTAATCCAAGAACCTTGCACTTTACAGCACCGAAGAAATCCTTGTACATTCCCTCTTTGGGATTTACGAGGTGGCATTCATCGACTATTACGTTTCTGAAATGCAAAAACAGTTCGGAATGAGCTTTCACACTGCCGATGGTGGCGAAAGTTATCCGGCTTATCTCTTTTGAATTGAAGGAAGCCGAATAGATAGAGCAATCAAGCACGCCATACGAACAGAGCTTCTTGAAATTTTGCTCTAAAATTTCCTTGCTCGGCTGAAACACTAAGGTGTGCCCGTCTAAGCGATTGGCGATGTCGGCAATAATGAGTGATTTGCCCGAACCTGTTGGCAACACCATGATAGCGTTTGTTTTCTTCTTGGTGTCCTTGAAGTAGGCAACGGCTGCATCGGAGGCCTTCTGCTGGTAATCACGCAAAACAAAACTCATATACCTTTCTCCTTTCGTAATCTCTTATTAAGTGCCTTATAATACTTGATTAACTGCTCGTACTCAAAATCGGCAAACTTTCGGCTAATTCCCTGCTTTGCTTCAAGTAGGATAACCTTCTGCTCACCATACTTGGCAATCAATCCTTTTCGGTAATTCTGAATATTACCCTCCATGAAGCGGTTACAGTGCCTACATTGAGCGTTGCAGTTCATTTCATCGAAACGGGTGTTCATGTGCCGTCGGTTTATGTAGTGACCGTTATCGGCTTGCTCAAACGGCTTTATTTGACCGCAAGAGATACATTTAAAATATCCGTTTGGCATACAATCACGAAGCCGGATGAACAAGGAAAACTCTTTATCGAGTTTAGCTTTCAAATCCGGCTTCTTCTTGATTTTTACTCCTGCCTTGTCGAATATTGGCAATGGCTTTTCTTTCTTCTTTGATTTTCGTTTTATGTAGTATGGCATTCTATTATTGGTTTACACAATTCTACAACTCGTTTACAATCCTTTACATCAAACATTCCGATATGGCAAAGTTCACGTGATATTCCTAACTGGTTGGATAACCACAGGTAGGCTTTGTTTCTGTTAGATGTGTTGGGGATATGCTTCTTCCAAATCTTGTTTATAAGGTTTGTCTTGGCTATTTGGTCGAAATAGAAATGCGCTTCTTTCTTGGCTTCCCTTAGTTCCGCATTTGCCAAACGCCCTAATGCCTGGTTTGTGCCTTTGTGAACTCCGGCATAAGCCCTGCAATTTCGGCAGAGATAAATCATGCCGTATGAGCGTCCGTATATAACGGAACTATCTACATATTCGGTAGGATTGCCACAATAGGGGCAAATCTTACCAGTGAGTATGTCATTCATTGATGTATGATTTTAGTTTGTGGACGCAGCGGGAATCGAACCCTTCCAATCATAATTGGGCAGTGCCAGCAATTATGATTAATCTCTGATTGAGTACTCATAAACCAGAGAACTCTTATAGCGTATTTTGCGCATTCATACACAATAAGAAAGCACGTCCTGTGCTTGCGCCCGTATGCCCGTCTTTCTGGGCTGCCTGTTATTCTTTTTCTTTATATGGATACACGTCCATAATCGCTGTTTCTTTGATACATACTGCATTGTAGGCAGCCATCGTATTTTTCATCCCATCCGTTAGTTTAGCCATCGCATCACGAAGGTCGGCGGCTTGTACAAGTACGTTGGTTTTGGTTTTCTTTTCAATGCCTGTTCTTTCATCAAGGGTGATAAACTCCAGCTTGCAGGCAAACCACTTGTCCGCACTTTCTTCATCCGAGAAGAACAGCTCTGAATAGTTAGCCCGCTTGATGTCCGATACCGTAAACTCTCCACTAATGAAAGGAGTCATTTCTTCAATAATACGCGCTTCAGCTTCGGTGAAGCTGAGTGCATCCACTAAATAAGGTTCTGTGACCTTTTTATTCATTCCATTTTCCATTACTTTCTCGTAACGGATTTTACATTCAAACCAGTTGTGTGTCATATAAACTCTTTATTACGTTCAATTTCTTGTTGTGCGTAGATAAGCATCTGTTGTTCGTTAGCAGCCGGCAGATAGATACCTGCCACTGATGCACTCCAATTACGGAAACGGTCAATACTCAGGGTCATTTCGCCTGTTGTCAGCTCGGCAGAACTACGAAGATAGGTGACTTCATTGCCTTTCTTGTTGACCGTCTTACGTTCAAACAAATCACGGTTGCAAGTCCTCTTATAGAAGTCAATCTTGGCTTCATCGAGGCTGCAACCGTATTCACTACCGAAATACCCTAAAAGAAGATGCAAGTAGCTGTTTTGAGCAAGCGTACGGTTAGGAAGCTTCTTTTTTACTTCCACAACGGCCCGCTCCTTGAACAGTTTGTTTACATACTCCTTAAACTTGGGTATTTGGTATTCATTTTTCAAATCATAAATCATACGCTAAAACGGCGGTTCTTCCTGCGGAGGATAGACGGGTGGCTGACTCATATAACCCGGCTGCTGCGCGTATGTAGTCGGGTTGGACTGCTGTTGGGTTGCCTGTGCCGGTTGTTGCGCCGGTTGCCGGGCTTCGATTTTATAGGGACGTGCCTTGGTGAAATACTTCACGTTTCCGTCCTTGTCCTGATAGCGCATTCCTTGGAGGTCGAAAGTGATGGTGACGACCTGTCCTTTTGCGAACCGGTCCAGCTCGGCGCATTTGTCACCGGTGAACTCCAGCTGTGGGAAATTCTCGAATCCGCTCCGCTCGCCCGTCCATGGGTCGTAACGTGTCGCGTCCAGCACGATTTCGCGTTTCAGGAACGCGCGGCTGAGGCTTTTTGACGGTATCTGTTCAGTCCGGCCGATTTCAACGATGCGGCCTGTGATTGTGTTTGCCATTTTTATTTGAATTTAATTGTGTAACTTTGTTTTGCCATTTTAACTGCAGGGTGCAGTGTTATGACCTCCCCAGTGTTATCGTCTACAATAGTTGTATTATCGGGAACCGATTTCAAGAATCCTTCTCGCTCTTTCATCTTTGCTTGTAGTTCTTTCAAACTTGCCAAATATGCGTTGTATACAGGATCATTGCAAACGCTGTAGTCATATGAAACTCCCATCTCTTTTAATGTTATCTCGCATCCGTTCCATGAAGTAGACTTGCCGTATTTCTCTGTCTCAGTAATAACGGAATCTTTTATTCTATCGTCATCCAATACTTTCTTCAATGTGTCATATAACCCTTTTATCTTAGCCACATGTTCTATCGGGTTTACATCGCCATCAAGAACAGGTATGATGATCGAATTTGCAAGTTCTTGTTGACTTTGCTTGGTGACAGGGAATATCCCTATCTTCTTAATACTATTCTCCATATTTCGATTTTTTATATTGTAGATACATATCTATTACTGTTTGTAATTCAACTGCCCCTATCTTGTAAAGGCTTTCCATTAACCGAGATACGGAGAAGTTTTGCTTTTTCTGTTTTGCATCCTTCTCCTTTTCTTCTATAAAGGCATACAATTTGTTCATGGACTCATCATTGTTCAGAAAGTCCGGTCGGAAAATCTTACGTGCGTCCAGATTAGTCTTTGGTGTATCCGCCGTATTTGCTTGCAAGTTAGATGCTTTGTTTGCATCATCATCATCGTCTATATTTAGGTTTAAAATAGAGCCGATAGCATATCTACGCTGGTAAGTAATACAAGATCCTATGCTTTGAGGATCATTCTTTACAGGACGCATAGCGTATGACGATAAAATCCATTCACCGGAGTTGTGCATAAGTATTGTTTCTAACTCATTCTCTCCTTTAGGCATCTGCATAATAGAAAGCCCGCATTCTGACAATGGTTTTTGTATCACATCCAGTATATCTGCCAGTGAGGCATATTTACTTTTAAAGTAGGGATTTTTGCTGTCTTTTTTCACCTTCCCAACCTCTTGCTGGAATTTGCAGAGAGCATTGGCAATCTCTTTTATCGATTCTGATCTTTCCATATTATAAATGTTTAATGTGTGGGCGCTAGGGAATCGAACCCCTTTCTTCCCCGGTAGGGGACGCTTTACCATTAAGCTATGCGCCCTGTTGCCTGCCTCCTGGCGGTAATTGTTCCCGGATAACCTATCAAAGTACACCGGGATGTTGTTTGAAATAATAAATAGAAACAAAATAACCGGTCTCTCACCGGACACTGTCCTTTAACAGCGGAGTTGATTAATTAAACATTGATTATTAATACTCACCCTACCGTGCTCCTGCCTACCGGACCATTGCAAATGTCAAGGTCTACCACTTTCAAGATTTGCGGTTGCCGATCTGAGGCGAGGTTTACACCTCGGATGCTTATTCCTTTCGTGATTTGAGCTATTCCGACTCAGTTCTATTTAAAATTTCATCTTTTCCAATGCTTCTATCTGTTTTTTCAAAGAAGCGATCTTTTTTAATCTCATCTTCTCGGCTCTTTCCATAGCTTGTTCTCTTGTCCTAAAAGCTTCTTTACCTAAAGAATAACTTGAAAATTCCCCTTTCACGTATGCTATTTCATATTCATATCCATAATCGCGTATTTCCGCTTCTTTTTCCAATATGCCTTTTGTTAAGGCATATTTAGTTATAAAAACTTTTTCCATACTTTTTATTGTTAATCAATACTTCTTTCCGTGCATTACAGGTCTGAGTGTGTTGTATTTTATCTTCTGGTCAATATGCCAAAGAAGATCAATACCCAATATATCAGCATGTAAGAATATTGTCACTATAGATGATCTGACAACATCTTCAATACTTTCTCTGCTTGTTAAAAGAGAACATAGGCAGAATATTCTTTCAGTGAAGCTCATCTCTTCAATCTGAGATTTCCAACTGATAAATTCAGGGGTAATATTGAATTTATCGAATAGCGGTCCTTGTAATTCGGATAAATCAATCTTGCGAAGTCCCGCAAGATCAAGCAAACATATGGTCACATCGGAAAGTTCCTCTTCAACACTTCCTTTAATATCGGCTCTGTAAGCTTTCAGAAACCAATCGTCCCGAACAATGCCTTGATAGGCATTTTTTATGCAGGTTTCGAAGCCTATCATATTGGCTCTGCTATCATTTCTATCTGCTTCAACCGCTTCCATCAGTTCGCTGATAACAAGACAAAGGAGATGCTCATTGCTCCAGTCGGCATCGTGAAAACCATGATCTCGTGCAATTTTGTATGCCCGGTCGCGGAGTTCGTTTAAATTAATTGTACTCATATTGGTGATTACCTGTTTAATGTTGATACTCCCCCATTCCCTCTGATTCTGTTTTTCTTCTACCGACCGAACACCTCTTTGAATTTGTTGTCTAAAGCATTAAGTATTCTAACCCTTATTGCCGGATCACAACTTATATTATCAATCGAATAGATTCTAACGAGAAGTTGTTCTCTTGAACCGCAGAAACATCCACAAGTATAAAAAGGGGCGATTTGGGGGTAATTGTGTTTATACCACATATGATTAGTTCCTTTTATCGCCACATAGTTTTTAGTGACTACGAAATCGTAGGTTGTTTCTTTATAACCCGGTGTGTTAGGGTTCCCGGCAGTGCTACGGCGGACACCCCAGTCGCTATCCTTAGCCAGTTTAGTTAACACTTCTACCGGTGTGTTAGGGTTCCCGGCAGCGCTACAGCGGACATCATGGCCGCTGTTTAAAATTTCATTCTTAGTCATTCTCTATATAATTTAGATTGAATATTAATCTTACCAATACATAGTTGTATTTTCCCATTCCCTCTGATATACATCTTCGGGATCTTCCGTATCTTCAAACCCGTCGAAGTCTTGCTCCCCGTCCGGATCTATAATGTAGATATCCCTTACCATCGCTTTTCTTTGAAAAACAGGTATGATAAATACGCCATACCCGGCACGAATAGCCAATATGACGGATTGAAGAACGCGCCGATAAACAGCGTGAATGTCACCAGCGCAGATAGGCTGAACATGAACAGTTGAATTGCTTTCATATATCGTTGATTTTTTAATTTCAGATAAAGAGCCGGAGCGGTCTTCCCAGAAAGCTCCGGTAACATATATAATTCTTTCATTTATACCAAAAGACACCTCGCTATATCCTCACGGACGAGAGAGGCATAAACCAAAACCAAAATTTAATTGCAAAATACAAAGTGGATGACGTTGTATTGAACAACATATGGCGTATGCGAAAAGGCCATACACATACGCCATATCACCTGTGGTCATCCGTTTGCACCCGGCAGCCGATCCGATCGACAGCTTCACGCCTTCAAAGCCGGGTTATATTTTGAAAACTGGATAGGTTAACCAACGTTTGACTCGTAACACCTAAAGGATGTTCCAGCTTTATAATACTTTCGCATTGTCGCATAAGACTTGATGAAAAGAACGATTAAACTTCATCGTGAGCTGGAAATATCTTTCCTCCCTCCATTTTGCCTTATACTGCCTTGCCGCTATCCCGATACCTCTTACGTGTAACCTATGATAGGATCAAGGACTTTCATTGTAACCATGTCAAAGAACGCTTTTGTGGGCATCCGGGATTCGAACCCGGTCAGGAACGCTTTCCTTCACCAGCCGAACGCTTTCGGCTTATGCCCTATTCCTTAACATGGCGAAAAACATCTTCCGCCATGCAGAACCATTTGCACCCAGCTTTCCCAGATTCCGGTTTTTGGAGCCTGATTTTCCCGGTATTAACCAGTCTTTCTAACTTATATCTTCCGCCAACAATCTTCATTGCATCTGATTTAGACATTGCGATGTTGTTCAGCCTGAGTGCCGCGTAGATGTTTTCCAACTGCTCCAGGCTTTTCCTGACGTATGGGCTTAATGTTGTATTCATCTTGGTATTATTTTAATCTTGTTATGACTATAGTCTTTATACTATTTGCTTCTTCTGTAGCACACATCCATATTCCTTTAATGCAACTTCTCTGATTAAGTCTGGCTGTTCGCCTTCAGTTGAAAACCTAAGTGCGTTCCTGACTGTTTGATCTGTTACTCCGAATCTGGAAGATAACTTGGATACTACCCCTTTTTCGTACAAAATCTTATACCTTACAACCTTCATATCTTGTTTATTTTTTTATATTTGCAAATCGCCGTTTTTGTTTTCGTTTGCAAAACGGGTTTGTTGTTTATTACAGCACAAATGTACTTTATATTTTTAAAGCATAATACTTTCTGGGCTTTAAAAATATAAAGTATAACATTGTTTAACATTAGTGCCTTGTGTGCTTTAAATGCAAGTCGGTATGGAGTTGGAAAAATTTGTTAGTGAAACATTGAAAGAGATAATAGCAGGAGTTAAAGACGCTCAGGAGTTTGCAGCAAAAAATGGTGCTTGTGTAAACCCTAATCAATTTGGGACTCTTTTATCGCCTAAGCATATATTAGATATGGGAGATGGCACTGTATCTATTGTTCAACCTGTTCAGTTCGATGTGTGTGTGACACATTCTAAAAAGGATTCTGGAAAATTGGGAATAGAAATAGTATCAGGAAGTAAAGAGTGTATAAAAGGAGCGGAGAGTAGAATAAAATTTTCTGTAGCGGTCTCTCTTCCAAGAATGATGCCTAATTATTCCACCAAGAATCCCGATTATGGGGTTTCAGAAGTTGGCGAAACAGAATGATTCCAAATATGATAGCTATAACGAATACAATAATATGTAATATTCCAATCGTATATACAAATTCTTTGATGGGCAACGTTTCAATGTATTTAACCAGCTCTTTCATAGCATGCAAAGACGATCAACTCCAAATTGCGGTTTGGGGTGAAGTCAGTTCTATAGTCCCTAACGGGGTATTGTTAATCCGTATGGTATCATCCGCAACCTGATACGATGCAAATATACTTTATATTTTTAAATCAATTAAATATGATGTAAAAAAATGGGAATGATTGAACGATTTTTTGAAACCATTGAGAAAGCAGGTATTACTCCTTATGAGATCGAGACAAAACTTGGTGTAAAATCTGCTCAGTCTAAAATATCTCAAATGAAGGAAGGTAAAACCAAAGGAGGAAAAGAGAAAACATTATCCTCGGATATATTATCTGCAATATGTTTCAGTCGAGAAGATATTAATCCGGATTACATATTAACAGGAAGAGGGAAACCTCTGAAAATGGTAAATGAAATATCCAATAATAAAGTTAACGCAAGCGGTAATTCTAATGTTAGTTCTGTCTACAATAACGGACAGAGCATAAACATTTCATTGCCAGAAAGCGGAACCCAAAAAATTATTAAGCCGGATGGCAGTGTGGAAATACAAAGCCTAAGTTCAAGTGCAGGTACTGGCTTGAACGATACCGATAGACTTAACCAACGTATTCAAGACCTTGAGAGGATTATTTTAGAAAAGGACGCAACAATTAAATCTAAGGATGAAACAATATGGGCGTTAAGGACTATGTTGGATAGGCAATAGATTTTCGGTTTGTTCTCAAACATAATGAATTTGTAAATTAGAAAAATGGTTAATATTCAATGATATGAAAAAAATATTTTACGTTATATTTATTATATTTTTTTCTGTAAGTTGCGGAAAAGATGATAAAGATTTGCCTTTAAATAGTCTCCCTGAAGACAGCGTTACAGGGGATGATTGGTTCAATGCCACAGGATGTAGACCAAGCGACGCTTCTAAAATCAAGCAAGGTCAACTTTATGGAGATAGTAGGGGATGTAAATACTTGTATGGATCAAAATATATAGAAGAAGTAGAAAGTTTTTGGTTCGCAAAATATGATCAGTCAGGCAATGAGATATGGGAGATTATACATAAGGACAATTCATTTAAATCTCATTCTTACAATCCTGTAGAATTAAAAAATGGGAATATTGTCATCGGCAATGTTTTAAAAGAAACGGATTTTGAGTGTGTAGCTGCTTCACCGGTTATTGTTGACAAAAGCGGTAATGCTAATTATTTGAAAGTTTTCGACAATAAATACATCTATTCAGATGTTAGTGTGTATGATGATTTTTTCTTTACAACTGTAAGCCAGAAAGAGTTGTACCTAAATAAAAATGCGACAAATCGTGCTGCTCAAATTGACAATGAAGGTAAAGTTATGCGATTGTTTCCGGGAGGAACAGACCAATTACATATACCACAAAAAGAAGATAAATATATTTGGTTCAGTGATTCCACATACGCAAGCATGAATTTGAAAAGCGTTATAAATTCTTCCATTTTTAAAACTTTGTGGGAAAGAAATGTTAATATACCATCCTGTGAATCATGTGAAATGTATTTGGGAGAAACTGATACAACAATTATCGCTTCTTACTTTTTAAAATACAATGATGGATCTAAAGATACTATCGTCTATGACTTATATAAAGATTCAGGCAAAGAAGTGTGGAGACCTGTGTCTTTACAAGGTATTGCATTCTCCGAAACAGAGAAGAAGATAAAGATGGGCGAATATTTCATGATAAAGCCTATTTTTATACCCGAAAACGCAACTAACAAAAAATTGATATGGAAATCATCCAATGAATCTATTGCAAAAGTAGACAATGAAGGTTTGGTTAAATCAATATCTTTCGGTGAATGTAATATATCCGCAATATCTGAGGACGGTAATTTTGTTGCATCTTGTAAAATTGTAGTTCTTGAGCCAGAAATAGAAGAAGCTATAAAGGTATCTGTGTATGGATCATCTACCTCAACAAATGGATATACGACAGGAAATGTTACAGCCGCTTTCTATAACAATAGTAGTCGAGAGGTTGAAGTATTAGAATTTGTAATGTACAATACTAAAACAAACAAGAAGGTATTTTATGAAACAAATTGCGGATTTGTTAAGTATAGGAATCCTTTGAAATATGATCTATCCTTTGAACTTGTTTACAAACCGCTTTATGTTTGGAGATATAAAATTGATGGTAAAATATACGAAATTAAATACCAACTTGGAAATTGAAGTAAAATTAATATAAACGTGACGCATGTAATCAAAAAAGATAGGCGTTTGTCGGAATGTTTGTCGGGTCTATTAAAATTTGCAGCATTCAAGAGGTTGTAAATGAATAAAAAGTGAGATAGATTTTTTACGCCCTTCTAAGGCGTGGGTCGAGCGTTCGAATCGCTCCGGAATCACATGATTTGAAAAAAATACCTGGTAGATTAAACATTTACCGGGTATTTTTTTGTATACTCAGTTGTGTTTTGTATGGATTACTTTTTACCGGACATATGTCTCGCACAGGCAATGGCAGTGAAAACTGTTTCGTAGAGATTTAAGTTATTGAACAATCGGTCAGGTCGATACCTAGTCAAATAAGGTGATAGAAAATAGCCGTTTGCGGGTTGAAACGGAACGATTATCCCTGTTAAGATGTTTTTCTTGATCAAATCTGCTATAATTATATATCTATTGCTTATATTTACGACCTTTTTGATAGATAAGCTTGTCGATAAATATATTGACTTGTAACGTATGAACAATATCTATTTATTTATTCCAAATACAAAAATGTATTTTTTGCACTGAAGAAGAAATGAGAAAATGGCGTATTGAAGACTCAGAAGAACTCTACAACATCACAGGTTGGGGGACTTCGTACTTTGGTATCAATGACAAAGGTCATGTAGTGGTAACTCCTCGTAAAGACGGCGCCGGTGTAGATCTGAGAGAGCTGGTCGACGAACTGCAATTACGGGATGTGGAGGCTCCTGTACTGATCCGTTTCCCAGATATTCTGGATAACCGTATTGAAAAGATCGCGAACTGTTTCAAGCAGGCTTCTGATGAATATGGTTATAAGGCGCAGAATTTCATTATCTATCCGATTAAAGTAAATCAGATGCGTCCGGTAGTGGAAGAGATTATCGGTCATGGCAAGAAGTTCAACTTAGGGTTGGAAGCCGGTTCAAAGCCGGAACTCCATGCGGTGATTGCGGTCAATACGGATTCGGATTCTTTGATTATCTGCAACGGTTACAAGGATGAGAGCTATATCGAACTGGCTTTGCTGGCACAGAAAATGGGTAAACGCATTTTTCTGGTTGTCGAAAAGATCAACGAACTGACTTTGATCGCCAAGATGGCCAAGCAGTTGAATGTCCGTCCGAATATCGGCATCCGTATTAAACTGGCATCTTCCGGCAGTGGTAAATGGGAAGAGAGCGGTGGCGATGCCAGCAAGTTCGGCTTGACGTCCAGCGAATTGCTGGAAGCACTTGATTTTCTGGAAAAGAAAGATTTGACAGATTGTCTGAAGCTGATTCATTTCCACATTGGCAGTCAGGTGACCAAGATACGCCGTATTAAAACGGCTTTGCGCGAAGCATCACAATTTTATGTACAACTGCATGCGATGGGCTTCAATATCGAGTTTGTGGATATTGGTGGCGGACTGGGAGTCGATTATGATGGTACTCGTTCTTCCAATAGCGAGAGCAGCGTCAATTATTCCATCCAGGAATATGTAAACGACTCTATTTCTACAATGGTCGATGCCAGTGACAAGAACGGTATCCCGCATCCGAATATCATAACGGAAAGCGGGCGTTCGTTGACTGCCCATCATTCCGTTTTGATATTTGAAGTGCTGGAAACAGCTACGCTTCCCGAAATGGATGAAGACTTCGAGGTGAGCGAATCTGATCACGAGCTTGTGCATGAACTGTATGAGATTTGGGATAAGCTGAACCAAAGCCGTATGCTGGAAGCCTGGCACGATGCGCAGCAGATACGCGAGGAAGCGTTGGATTTGTTCAGTCATGGTATTGTCGATTTGAAGACCCGTGCCCAAATCGAACGCTTGTATTGGTCTGTGACGCGCGAAATCAGCCAAATTGCTTCTGGGTTGAAACATGCACCGGATGAGTTTAGAAAACTGGACAAACTATTGGCTGATAAGTATTTCTGTAATTTCTCGCTTTTCCAGTCCTTGCCTGACTCTTGGGCGATCGATCAGATTTTCCCGATCATGCCTATCCAGCGGTTGGATGAACGTCCGGACCGGACGGCGACTTTGCAGGACATAACCTGCGACTCGGATGGCAAGATTGCCAACTTTATTTCGACACGCAATGTTTCCCATGATCTGCCGGTACATTCGCTGAAAGGAAAAGATGCTTATTATATCGGTGTCTTTCTGGTTGGGGCCTATCAGGAAATTCTGGGAGACATGCACAATCTTTTCGGTGATACGAATGCAGTGCATGTAACGGTAGATGAAAAAGGTTACAACATCGAGCAAGTCATCGACGGGGAAACGGTTGCCGAAGTGCTTGATTATGTCCAGTATAATCCTAAAAAGTTGGTGAGGACACTGGAAACTTGGGTGACTAAGTCTGTAAAGGAAGGTAAGATTTCGGTTGAAGAAGGTAAAGAGTTCCTTTCCAACTATCGTTCCGGCTTGTATGGATATACTTATTTAGAGTAATCCCAGTCGCTGAATTCAAAACTTAGTTGTTCCCAGCGGGCTTTCTCTTCGTTCTTCTCGTAAGGATTGGAGACCGAAAGCCCGATCAGGCGAATCGGGTGAGTCGTATATTCGATGTCTTTCAACAGTCCTTTGGCTAAAGGTAGTATTTCGGCTAAAGTCGTCAGTTCGTGGCTTTGGGTGATGCTTCTTGTCTTTTGGTTGAAATCATGGAATTTAATTTTTAAAGTAAGGGTATTTCCTTTGAAACCGGTTCGTTGCAGCCGTTCGATCAGTTCGGTCGCAACATGATATAATTCGATGATAACGGACGATTGCTGCGAAATGTCTTTTTCAAGCGTATGTTCACAGCCTACGGATTTGCGGATTCGGACGGCTTCGACAGGGCGTAAGTCTATCCCTCTTGAAAATTCATAATATAAAATTCCTGCTTTTCCGAATTGTCGGGTGAGCATTTCTTGTGAACAAGCTCTCAACTGTTCTCCGTTATGGATGCCTAATGAGTGCATCCGTTGGGCGGTGACCGGACCGATCCCCCAGAAGGATTCGATCGGCAGACGTTTGATGAATTCTTCCGCCTGGGACGGATGGATGGTGCACAGTCCGTCCGGCTTGCGGTAGTCAGAGGCGATTTTAGCCAAAAACTTATTATACGATACCCCAGCCGAGGCAATCAGATGCAGCTCCTCCCGGATTTTTTGCTTGATTGCTTTGGCTATGTCGACGGCAAGCGGGATGTTTTGTTTATTCTCGGTAACATCCAGAAACGCCTCGTCCAGTGAAAGTGGCTCGACAATGTCCGTATATTCGTGGAAGATTTCGTGTATCTGGCGGGACACCGCTTTATAGACATCCATCCGTCCGGAAACAAATGTGAGCTGAGGGCATAGGCGTTTAGCCCTTTGTGACGACATGGCGGAGCGTACGCCGAACTTCCGGGCTTCGTAGCTTGCTGCCGCTACGACACCCCGTTCCTTCGCGTGGCCGACTGCAAGCGGAATTCCGCGAAGTTCCGGATTATCCCGCTGTTCCACAGAAGCGTAGAATGCGTCCATGTCGATATGTATGATCTTCCGTTCCATTAAAATCCGTTCATCGGAACCAATACTGTCGGTATGAGTAACAGGAATCCGACTATTACCAGAAGCAATATGAATTTCCATGCCCAGCGAAACCATTTATCGTAGGGGATACGGCTGACACCCAGAACGGCGATCAACACTCCCGATGTCGGGGTGATCATATTGGTGAATCCGTCTCCGAACTGGAAGGCCATCACAGTCGCTTGCTTTGACAATCCGATCAAGTCGGAGAAAGGAGCCATGATCGGCATGGTCAGGGCTGCTTTGGCACTTCCGGAAGGAATGATCAGGTTGATCAAGGTCTGGATCACGTACATCATGCCGACGGTCGCCACTTGTCCGAGCCCTTCCATCCCTTTCGCCAAGTTGTAGAGAATGGTGTCGATGACAAGCCCTTCTTTCAGTATCACGATAATACCGCCTGCAAGGCCGACTACCAAAGCTGCGCTCATAATGTCCTTGCATCCGTCCAGAAACAGTTTGACCAGTTCGTTGGGAGTCCGGTTGTTGGCGATGCCGGCTGCCAGTCCGAGGGCGAAGAACAGGGTGGCTATCTCCATGATATACCAGCCATATCCCATCACTCCCGTTATCAGATAAAAAATCGTGAAGAAGAGGAGGTTCAGGATATAAAGATGGACTGTCTTGCGTAGGGCGAACAGGGAAGTCAAGATAAAAGCAGCTGTTAGAATGGGGAGGAGAGGCAGTCCTTTGATAACGCTGTTCCCGATTTGTAAAGTTGTTGCAGGATAATAAGCTGCGAAAATGATTTGTATGACTGCCAATGTGCCAAAACTGATCCAGGCGGTACGTGGCGTATGATAGCTTACATCCAGCGAGTTGTTATTGTGTAGGTCCCGCCAATACTGATCTTCTTCGTAGACTAACGAAGCTTTCGGGTTTTTCTTTACTTTAGCAGCATAACGCAGTATCCAGGAGAAACCGATCATATTGATGACAATCCAGCAAAATATCCGGTATTCGATTCCGGAAAAGAGCGGAATACCGGCCAGCCCTTGCGCAATGCCGATTGTAAATGGGTTCAGTATCGCACCGGCAAATCCTAATCCGGCGGCGACAAAGACCATGCAAACGCCTGTAATGGAGTCATACCCCATCGAGATAGCCATCGGGACAAGCACCAGGCAAAATGCGATGGTCTCTTCACTCATCCCGAAGACGGCCCCGAATATGCTGAATAGTAGCATGATGGATGTCAGTAAGAAATTCTCCACTCCGATCTTGCGCAGGAAACGGTTGTTCTCCATTTTACGGGCGCGGCCGAGGAAACTGACGGTTCCGATATCGAAAGCCTTACTGTCGTTGACGATCCAGAACGCCCCTCCGATAATCAGGATGAAGACGATGATATCTGCCTTGTCGACAAATCCTTTGTAAAAAGCCGAGAACACCTGCCAAGTTTGCGGAACATGTTCTACCGCTTCGTAGACAACCGTTTTTTCTCCGGCGGCATTGATACTCTCTTTGTATTGTCCGCCCGGAATGATCCAGGTGAGGGCGGCACAGAAAAGAATGATATAAAATATGATGGCGTATGTATGTGGAATCTGTCTCTTTTTCATAATCCGTTTTCGTTTTCTTCATCCGTTAATGGACCTATTTCGGGAAGGATGGCACGTGCCTCCCTGTCGCTGAGGGTGTCTACATCTTTCAGTTTGCGCTGGATCACGCGTGTGCGTGTCCCTAATACCTCTTCGATCTGTCCGCTGGCCGTCTGCAAGTTCTTCTGTGCTTTTTCCAGCATGCCGCCTACCTTCTCGAATTCTTTCTTTACCGCCCCCAAGATGGTCCATACCTCGCCGGAGTGTTTCTGGATAGCGAGCGTGCGGAATCCCATTTGCAGGCTGTTCAGGATGGCGGCAAGCGTTGTCGGACCGGTGACGACTACTTTATAGTTGCGCTGTAGTTCTTCCAGCAGGGAAGAACGGCGTACGACCTCCGCATAGATTCCTTCGAAAGGCAGGAACATGATGCCGAAGTCGGTGGTGGCGGGGGGAGCCAGATACTTGTCGGAAATATCCTTTGCCATCTTTTTAATAGTTGTTTCCAATAGCTTTCCGGCTGCTTCTATAGCCTGTGTGTCGGCATGATCGTATGCATCGAGCAGCTGTTCGTAGACGTCTTTGGGAAATTTTGCATCTATCGGCAGATAGACGAATTCGCGGACATCGTCACGCCCCGGAAGTTTGACGGCAAACTCCACGACGGCATCCGATCCTTTGCGGGTGTGCACATTCGCCTCGTATTGCTCCGGCGCCAGGATTTGTTCGAGAAGCATGCTTAATTGGATTTCCCCGATGTTGCCGCGTGTCTTCACATTGCTGAGGACACGTTTCAAACCACCTACGTCTTGTGCCAGCGTTTGCATTTCTCCAAGTCCTTTCTGTACGCTTTCCAGTTGTTCCGTCACAAGCCGGAATGATTGGCCGATCCGGTCATTCAGTGTCTTTTGCAATTTCTCGTCTACGGTCAGGCGGATTTCTTCCAACCGTTTTTCCGTGTTGGCGACAAGCAGGCGTTGCTGTTCGTCCAGATTGGCAAACTTTTCCCGTTGCAGGGCATTGAAGGAAGTGATCCCCCGGTCGAAAGCATCCCGGAATTCGTTCATGGAGCGCGTCAGTTCTTCCCGGTTATCCCTGGCGACGATGCGGCCTTCTTCCCGGTTCAGACGAAAATCTTCCCGAAAGTTTTTTTCGATACGTTCAAATGAACGTTGCATTTCGTCGAGCAGCCGTTTCAATTCGCCTGCGATGTCCGAATGGTCTTTCCGGGGGCGGAAAAAGACCTGTAAAGCAATGATTACAACAAGTAAGCAAATAATCAACCCATCCATTTCTTTCTATTTTGGGTCAAAGATAGAAAAAGAGTTATCGAGAGCAGTAATTAAAAAGAGTTAAAAGGAAAAACATTATTCAGATTCCTTTGTTTAAGTTATACAAAGCAGCTTATATTTGTAAGCCGCTTTTGATAAAGAACATAAAATACAACAAAAGATGGCAAAGATAACATTTAAAGGTAATGAAGTCAATACGAACGGTTCATTGCCCGCAGTTGGAGCAGAGGCTCCTGATTTTAAGGGTGTAAAGAGCGATTTATCCGAATTGCATCTGAAAGATTTAAAAGGAAAGAAAGTCGTGATTAACGTGTTCCCAAGTTTGGACACTGCCGTGTGTGCCGCATCGGTAAGACGTTTTAATAAAGAAGCCGCTTCTCTTCCTAATACTGTGGTGCTTGCCGTATCAAAAGACTTGCCTTTTGCGCAAGGACGTTTCTGTACCACGGAAGGTATCGATAAAGTGATCCCACTTTCTGCATTCCGTTGTTCTTGTTTTGAAAACGGGTACGGGATGTTGATGGTCGATGGTCCGCTGAAGGGTTTGTTAGCCCGTGGCGTGATAGTTGTCGACGAAGCCGGTAAAGTTGTTTATGAGGAACTGGTTTCCGAAATAACGAACGAACCGAATTACGAAGCCGCAATCGCTTCATTAAAAAACTAATAAAGTAGATTATTGTTTTTCATTGGTTAAAGTTAAGGGTTAGTGTAGAAGGCCGCCGGATGTGAATCCCGCGGCCTTCGTTTTTTATAATCCTGACCAGCTCATCGTTAATTTGGCAATTGTCTTATGGCTTAGTTTTGAAACAAAATCGGCGGAGGTATTGGTTTGGGTTACTATCATGGCTATGCATTCCCAATCTTTATCCGCTTACGACGCCTTTCAATCGAAGATTTGAGGAAAATAGAATATATGTACCAGTATCAAAGATATTAAAGTGGTTCACAGATTAACTTGTAACCGATTCCTCTTACGTTCAAGATCTTGATGCGAGAGTCTTTGTCCAATTTGTGGCGCAGCTTGGTGATGAAAACATGCAGGCTGCGTGCATTATAAAAGCTGTCGTCTCCCCATAGGCTCAGCAGAATGTCCTTGCTGTAGATCGGCTGGTTCTCGTTTTCGCATAGGCGTTTCAATATTTCGGATTCTTTGTAGGAGAGTTTGTCGCTTTCTCCGGCTATCAGCAAGGTCTGGACTTTCGGGTAGAAAGTGTAAAGCCCGATCTCGTAGAATTCGGTTCTTCCCTCCTCCTGTTTATATTTGATCAGGAGGGCTTTAGCGCGAACGACCAATTCACGCAGACTGAACGGTTTGCGAACATAGTCGTTGGCTCCTAATTCGAAGCCGAAGACGATGTCATCTGTTGAAGAACGGGCACTCAGGAAGAGTACAGGCACTTCTTTATTCTCCTTCCGTATCCGCCGGATCATTTCGAACCCGTCTATTTCCGGCATCATGACATCCGCGATAATCAGGTCGGGAGCATACTTGTAGAAACGATCGATCCCCTGCAGGCCGTTTCCTGCCGTTATGACTTGGAAGTCTTCTTCTTCCAGTGCATCTTTGATGATCATGGACAGGCTCGCTTCGTCTTCAACCAATAATATCGATTTCTTGTCTTTCATGTGTTTGCGGTAATGTGATTATGAAGCAACTTCCCTTTCCGGGCTGGCTTTCTACCCGGATCGTACCGTTGTGCATGTGTATCATTGTCTTGACATAAAACAGCCCGATGCCGTACCCTCTTACGGGAGGTCGCTTGCTGTTGGAAACCCGGTAGAATTTATCGAAGATATGTGCCAGGTGTTCTTCTTCTATTCCGATGCCGTTGTCGGTAATGCGGATGATGACCGAACCGTTGCGCTCTTCTGCCGTTATCTGGATGTGCGGACTATCACCGGAATATTTGATGGCATTGTCCAGAATGTTGCTCAAGATGTTGTAAAGATGTGTTCTGTCGGCTTCCAGTATAATCCTGTCCGGCATGGATTCCAGCCCGACATGAAAGGGTTTGGAGGATTTGATGCTCTGTTGTTCGACGATTTTATCGAGCAACCCGTTCAGGTCTACTCTTTCGTATTTAAGTTTGAAATCCTTTTTACGTTCCAGGCCGAGTGAAAGAATTTGCTCGACCATATTGCCGAGACGTAGCACTTCCTCGTGACAGATATGCAAGTATTTGTTTGTCTTTTCTTTGTTTCCGGTTATGTTGTAATGGATCATGGCTTCGATTGCTGCATAGGTGATTGCTATCGGGGTTTTCAATTCATGCGTGACATTGTGCGTAAAGTCATCTTTCAGTTGTTCCACTGTCTTTTGGTGGATCAGGAACCAGAACATATAAGCGAAAGAGAGGGTCAGGATCAACAGGATCAGGAATGAAGAGAATAGGATGCCCGACATCATCCGGATCGTATCCCACCGGGTTGGTTCGGTATAAACCAGATAAGCCCTTTTATGATAGGTCGTGTATTCCCATTTGTGTAGGTCGTATTCTGTCTTGTCCAGGTCTGCCGGAACGGATGAGGCGATGATCGAACTGTCTTCCAGATTCCACATTTCGGTATGATGGCGAATATCCAGCCCCCTCTTTTGCAGGTGGGAGGACAGGATGCTGTCGAACTTTGCAAGGTCGACCGGTTTGACCGAATCGATCACTTCATGTAGAGCTTGCTGCATCTGTAAGCCTAACTCTCCTAACGACCTGAAATCGTTACCGACCTCCACTGCCGTGCTTTTTAGCATTTTACCCGCTTCGTTACGGAGTGTCTGGCTCCGGTATCGGGGATGATAGATATTCGTATCTAAAGGCTGCACGCTCAGTTCGGGAATAACCGAATCCGTGTCAGGAAACCGGGTACTGAGAGCCGCACCGCCTTTCGTATCGGCAATGGCGGATGTCTCTCTTTGCCTGTGCGTGACCCTGCTGAGGAAATCGGCCCGATTGAACAGTTCGATATGATCTGCATTTTTGATCGCCATCCGGATCTCTTCCTGGTTCTGCTTTTGCCGTGAGTGGTAGAGGCCGGTTATCCAGAATAGCTGATAGATGAAGAGGCCGGACAACGACAGGATGACCAGAACGATTACATATTTGAACGAAGATTTCATGTAAACAAATGTAGGGAAAGTTTATCTGATCCGGTTTATTTGGTAAGACTAAATAACATTCGTGCGGGGGGATGTTATATAGTCTTACCAAAAAGAGGCAAAGTTTGGAACTCTCGTTTCCGAATATAACCTTTACAAGAAAAAATAATACGATGAAGCATTTCTATCATTATTTGTTGATCGTTTTTCTGGCAGGGCAAGTACCTGGATGGGGGCAGAACGCAACGGAAAAGAAACACATCTTCGTGAACGACAGTATAACCGTAGATCTTCCGGAGGTGTTTGTAAAAGCGGAACGGCCGCTGGTGAAAGTGTCGGAAGGCAAGTTGCAGTACGACATTCCGAACCTGGTAAAAGATAAACCGGTCGATAACGCTTTTGATGTGATAGGCGAATTGCCCGGTATACAAAAAGATGGGGATAAGGTGTCGATTATCGGAACCCCTTCGACCTCGATCCTGATCAACGGACGCAAAAGTTCGATGACAGCGGAACAATTGGCTGGCTTATTGAAATCCACATCTTCATCCAAAGTAAAACAAATAGATGTGATGTATAGCACGCCTCCCCGGTTTGGCGTGAAAGGTGCATCCATCAATGTCGTAATAGAAAATGACAAATCTTTGAAAGACGTGCTGAAGGGGGAAATCTCTTTGACGGGTAAGCAAGGTTATTTCTTTTCTCCATCCGGTCAGGCGAACCTTTCGTATATCGGGAAGAATTACTCGGCTGATATCTCTTATTCGGCCGCTTATGATCATGGACGCCAGGAAGAGGAAATGATTGCCCGACCGACTGTAAACGATCGCCCGTACGATATTAGGCAGGATGACTGGTATAATAATGTAAGCCTTTCTCACAATATACGGGGAGCTTTCGATTTCGATTTGAAAAGTAAAGACCGCTTGTCACTTTCCTATACCGGCCGTTTTTACGACCCGGATAAAGTATCGAGAAGAGGCGCGTTGACCGAGTTTGTCGATATCCGGCGGGTAGAGACGGAGCTGGAATTGTCCGGCGCTTCGAATCTGCATAATGCCCGGATGGATTATATCGGTCATAAAGGGTTCAGAGCCGGGATGGATTATACTTTTTATAAGAATGACGACAAGCAACATTTGGTTAATGACTTTGAAAAAGAGGAAGAGCAGACAATCTCAACTCTGTCTTCCCAGCAGGTACAACGTGTTGATCTTTATATGAACGACAGTCGTAAATTGAAAAAAGAATGGATGTTGGATTACGGAGTAGATGCTTCTTTTTCCGATACCCGTAACGAGTCCGGTCAGTCGATCAATGGTGGGAATGCTCCTGAAGGAACTTTCCGCCTTAAACAAAAAGATTATTCAATGGGTGCTTTTGCCGGTTTTACGAAACAATTCGGGAAAAAGGTTTCATTGAATGCATCCCTTTCCTTGCAGTATTATAAAGCATCCGTCGATTCGGCAGGAAAGAAAAAGACATTATGGAACAGGGCCGGCCTTTTCCCTCAATTGAATTTTACTTACAAGGTGGCTCCGTCCGGTATGCTGATGTTTTCCTTTTCGAGTGATAAAACCTATCCGTCCTATTGGATGACTACTCCTACTACCTATTATATGAATGTCTACAGTTCTATAATCGGGAACCCGGACCTGAAGCCGCAGCTCTCTTATTCGATGCAACTGAATTATGTCCTGAAGAGCAAGTATGTATTCGGCTTATTTACAAATATACAGCCCGATAAAATACAACAGATGACGTACCAGCGCCACGATGAGTTGAGGTCCGTATTCCAGACAGTGAATATGGATATCTACAATATGTACGGAGCGGTCGCCGTCATCCCTTTCAGGCCTTTTGATTTTATGAGTTCCAGGCTGACGCTGATGGGCTGTGCCATTCATAACAAAGGGACGCTTTATGATGTCTTTTTCGACCGTAAAAAACTGTTTGGCCGGGCCGAATTGAACAATACCTTCTACCTGACCGAAGACCGGAACTTGTTGTTGGAGTTGCGGGGCTATTGTATATCTCCGGTCATACAGGGATTGTATGATGTCGATCTGATATACAACGTGTCGGCCGGTCTGACCTGGACATTCGCGAAAAAGAAGATGCGCCTGACGGTTCGGGGTAATGATTTGTTCGAGGGAGGCAATCCCGTTACCCGTGTGGATGAACAGGGGCAGAAAAGCCGCATGAAACTGTGGCAGGATAGCCGGAATGTGACACTGACATTACGGTATAGTTTCGGTGGCTACAAAGAGAAAAAGGCAAAAGAGGTAGACACTTCACGTTTGGGGACGGGGATTTGATATGCTTGCTGTCCAAATACCGGGATGAATCAACTGATGGCGGAAATGTTGGGAGGTATAGTAAATAAGTCTTGAAGAACAATTGTTTGTGTTATTATATTTTATACCTTTAGCGCTGACTTGCTAATGCTATCCTGTACCTCTTAGTTAGTTATCCTGTACACCCTGGTAAACCATCCTGTACACCTTGACCGATTATCCTGTACAGGCTGTTGTTACTGAGTGGTTACTAATAAGATAGAGGATGGTAACCTTTGAGATAAATCGTGTTAATGTTAAATCTAATAGAAAGATAATAGTATGGCGGTAAGATACAAGCTGACAAAAATCAATGACAATATTACTGATAATAAGACGGTAAAGTATTCGGTAACGACGGTAAGCTATGACAATGTGAATTTGGATGCTTTAGCCGAGCAAATAGCCGGATTCAGTACATTTTCCTACGGCGAAGTGAAAGGACTTGTGGAAAATCTGACTATTCTGATTGCGGAAGCTCTGGAAGGCGGCAATACCGTGACGATCGACGGTTTGGGAACATTTTCCGTAACTGCCCGACCCAACCGTGAAGTGGAAGATCCGTTGAAAATCCGTGCCGAGTCTATTAAGCTGAAAGGAATTGGCTTCAAACCCAGCCCGAAACTGAAGGAGAGGCTGAGAAGTATTGAGTTTACGAGGATGAAATAGGTTTTATACATAAAGTTTACGGGAAGTATTTGCCATTTGCAATCTTACCAGGTAATAATTTGTATAATAGTTTGTTATTCCATTGCAAATATCTTTTTGAGTTTGCAATGGAGTTTGTCATTAGTCATAAAACAAAAGTTGCACAAATGAGTCCGGATATGAAAATAACACAAGTGAAGAGTAATGGTAAGTCTTTGAAAAATATAGAGTTGCCAGATGTGATGACTGCGATAAGATCCGGCGAACAAGCCAGGGTGGTGAATGAACATCGGGGGATATTATCCTCTTCAATGCCTGGCGATCGGAACATTCATGCGACGGATATTCCTGTTTTGCTTTTTGCCGCCCGGTTCAGGAAGAAAGAAAGCAGGATAGAGTATCAGGCGTATAACGGGCTGGTGCTGATGGATGTCGGCAATCTGGCGGATAGGGAAGAGGCCGTGGAGGTGAAGCGACTCGCTTCCTTAGCCCCGCAGACAGTGGCAGCCTTTGTCGGTTCGAGCGGGAAGAGCGTGAAAATACTGGTTCCTTTTGTGTTGCCCGATGGTTCCCTTCCGGAAAAGAGGGAGTTGGCCGAGTTGTTTCATGCGGTGGCCTACAGGCGTGCAGTGGCCTTTTATCAGGCTCATCTGCAACGTCATATAGAGATGGGGGAGGAGGCATCGTTGGAAAGAGGATGCCGCCATTCTTTTGATCCTGGTTTATATTATAATCCGTCGGCCACACCGTTGATTCAGGAGCAACCGATGCAGATGCCTGCCGAACCGACCTATCGGGAGGTGGTGGCCAAAGAGGAAGATCCGCTTTTGCGCATGATGCCCGGATATGACCGCAGTCGTATCGTTTCCCGTTTTTATAATGCCTGTATGTTGGACGCCCTCGAAAAGACGGGTGGCTTGGATGAAGGAAAAGAGGTCAGGCCTTTCCTGACAAGGTTGGCTGAAAATTGTTTTCGCTCCGGTATTCCGGAAGAGGATGTGGTTCGCTGGACAAAGATTAGCCGGAATCTCGAACTGTTTGAAGAGGAGATCCGGGAGACGATTCACATGGTGTACCAACTGTCGAAGTGTTTCGGGAAGAAGCCGGTGATGCCTGCCGAGCAACTGCTTTCGATAAAGACGGACGAGTTTATGAAACGGCGGTATGAGTTCCGGCGGAATATGCTGGCAGGCGAAGTGGAGTTCCGGGCAAGAGGTTCGTACTATATCCATTTTGCCCCGGTTACCGAAACGGTTCTAAATAGCATCGGTCTGAATGCGCAGGCCGAAGGGCTGGCTCTTTGGGATCGCGATGTGAAGCGGTATGTCTATTCCGACAGGGTTCCGGTCTTTTATCCGTTGGAAGATTATCTGGAATATTTGCCGGAGTGGGACGGTAAGGATCATATACGTGCACTGGCCGATACGCTGCCGACCGCTAATGCCCAGTGGCGCAATCTGTTTTATATCTGGTTCCTGAGTATGACTGCCCATTGGTACAGGCGCGAGCATTTGTATGCGAACAGCTCGTTGCCTTTGCTGGTCGGCCCGCAGGGATGTGGCAAGTCCACCTGGTGTCGGAATTTGTTGCCGCCTTCGCTTCGTATGTATTATACGGATAGCATTGATTTCAGTAACAAACGGGATGCCGAACTGATGCTGACTCGTTTTGCCTTGATCAATATCGATGAATTCGATTCGGTCAGTTCCGCTTACCAGAGCTTTTTAAAGAATGTCCTGCAAAAGCCGGTTGTCAACGCCCGCCAGCCTTATAAGCGAAGTATTCAGGCATTGCACCGGTATGCCTCTTTTATCGCGACCTGCAACAATTACGATCTGTTGACCGATCCGACCGGAAGCCGGCGTTTTATCTGTATCGAGATCTCCGGTACGATAGATAATTCAACATCGATAGACTATGAACAGTTGTATGCCCAGGCAGTGGCTGCTTTAAAGAATGGCGAACGTTATTGGTTTACTTCCGAAGAGGAGTTCTCGACAACTCGTAACAATGAAGTATTCCAGCAACTGCCTGTCGAAGAACAGTTGTTTCTTCAGTACTTTCGTGCCGCCCGGCCAGGAGAGGAGAGTCTGGAATTATCCGCCATTGAAATTCTCCAGTATCTGCAAAGTGAAAGTGGCATTAAGTTGGGCAATAAACGGTTGACCTACTTCGGCCGCCTGCTCCAGAAGAACAAGATCCCTTCACGCCGCACGATGAAAGGAACTTGCTATTCGGTGGTGAAGGTGGGATAATGTAGGGTGAATAACAAATGTTATTGCAAATGAAAAAGAGTTTGCAATGAAGTAATGGGTTATTATATAGTTACTTATAGGTCGCTATTGCAAATGGCGAATGGATAGCGGAAAATTGTTGTATGATTGAAGCATAAGCGTAATCATGTTGTTTATAAAGTAATCTGTAACTTTGTCGCCAAAGTTAGGAATAAGCTTTTTAATATAGATGATGAATAATGAATAAAAAGATACTTCAGTTAGCGCTTCCTTCTATTGTTTCCAATATAACGGTTCCTTTGTTGGGATTGGTCGATGTGGCGATTGTCGGACATTTGGGGGCCGCTTCCTATATCGGGGCGATTGCGGTAGGGGGGATGCTGTTCAATATTATTTACTGGTTGTTCGGTTTCTTGCGGATGGGAACGAGTGGGATGACTTCACAGGCTCTGGGGAGACGGGATCTCCTGGAAGTAACGAGGGTTTTGTTCCGGTCGGTTGGTGTCGGGATTCTGATTTCTCTGGCTCTGCTTCTGCTCCAGTATCCGATACGGGAAATAGCTTTCTTACTATTGGATACGACGGATGAGGTAGAACGGTTGGCTTCCTTATATTTCAATATTTGTATTTGGGGAGCGCCGGCTGTGTTGGGATTGTATGGTTTCTCCGGTTGGTTTATCGGAATGCAGAATTCCCGTTTCCCGATGTTTATTGCGATCACCCAGAATGTCGTGAATATCGTGGCGAGCCTGATCTTCGTCTTTGTGTTCGGCATGAAGGTGCAAGGGGTTGCGACGGGAACACTGATCGCTCAATATGGAGGCTTCGGGATGGCTGTATTCCTGTGGTTCGTATTCTATCGGAAGCGGTTGAATATTCGTGTTTGCTGGCATGAGATCATGGATAAGGTCGCTATGCGTCGCTTCTTCCAGGTGAATGGCGATATTTTCTTTCGTACGCTTTGTTTGGTGGCGGTTACTACATTTTTTACATCTACGGGTGCGAGGCAGGGCGATATCGTTTTGGCCGTTAATACATTGCTGATGCAGTTGTTTACGCTCTTTTCCTATATCATGGACGGTTTTGCCTATGCAGGCGAGGCTTTGGCGGGACGTTATATCGGTGCTCGGAACAAAACAGCCCTTAGTCGGATGATCCGTTTGCTGTTTGGCTGGGGAATCGGGTTGTCCCTTTCGTTTACCTTGCTTTATGGAGTAGGCGGGAAAGGTTTTCTCTCCCTCCTGACGAATGACTCTGTTGTCATACAAGAGGCCGGAACCTATTTCTATTGGGTGCTGGCTGTCCCGCTTGCCGGCTTTGCCGCCTTCTTGTGGGATGGAATCTTGATCGGTGCGACAGCTACCCGCCTGATGCTTTATTCGATGTTGGTCGCTTCCGGCACTTTCTTTTTGATCTATTACCTCTTTTTCGGAATGATGGGAAATCATGCATTGTGGATGGCATTTCTGATATATCTGTTGCTTCGTGGTAGTATGCAATGGGTATTATGGAATCGCCACAATGAATTAGCGTAATCGGTCGTATGCCCATTGTGCCGGATTGTTTAATATATAATTGGATATATTATGATACGCCTTTTCATCCTGTATGATATGTTCATAATAATTACGTTGCCATAATTTTTGACCGTGTAGATTAATCATTTTTGTCGATTGATATTTAAAATATCCCACAATATGCCCCAGTGTCACCACGTAGGGGCGGGGTTCGCCCGCCCTAAATGCATCCCGATCGATTTTTATAATCGCATGGAAATGATTTGGCATAATAACATATTCGCAACATTCGATATTGGGGTATTTATGTTCCAAATCCCAATAACATTGTTGGATTATTTCACCATATGGGTTTAATATCATTTATAACCCTTCCTGTGAATAATCATATCCTTTCAAACGGATACTGTGACGATGGTGGATGTCTGGATTGTACTGTTTCATAGTCGATGGTTGTCTTATTGGCTTAATACGAGTCTAAATATAAGGAAAAAGCCGGAAATCAAGAGAAGATATCCGGCTTTTATGAAATTAGATACGCTCTATTATTGTCTGTAGCTTGCTAATTCGTCGGCATTGAATTTCAAGATAAAGCTGCTGTGTTTTTCCACTTCCGCTTCGACATAATTCAAGTATACGACAGCTGATTTGGCAAACATTTCAGGAGCCTTTGTCGCGTCTTGGATCAGCAGGTGAGCCATGATGCAGTCGGCTGCCATTTCATAAAGGCGACGGGCAACAAAGTCCTGCAATTCCTGGTTCTGTGCTTCCTTCACCTTGTTCATGCAGGCTTCGAACTTATCGGCCATTTCAACCAAACGGCCTTTCAGCGGTTCCATTTCCGGAGAACACGGGATTGTCTCGAATTCGCGTATGGTAGCCAGATAAGAACCGTTTGTCACATAACGGATGGCTGCAACTGTCTGCAATTGCGTCGTCCCCTCGTAGATGGAGGTGATGCGGGCATCCCGGTAGATACGTTGACAAGCATATTCCAGCATGAAGCCTGAACCACCATGAATTTGGATACAGTCGTATGCGTTCTGGTTGGCATATTCGGAGTTCATACCTTTTGCCAGCGGGGTGAAAGAGTCGGCCAGTTTGGCATATTTTTTCTGTTCCTGACGTTCTTCCGGAGTCAGCTTGCGTTCACGGGCGATGTCGTCCAGTGCTTTGTAGATATCTACATAGCGGGAAGTCTGATACAGTAAGGCACGGCCGGCATCCAGCTTCGCTTTCATGATAGACAGCATGTCGTAAACAGCCGGGAATTCGATAATTGCTTTGCCGAACTGTTTGCGTTCCTTTGCGTAAGCTAACCCTTCGTTGTAGGCGGCCTGGCTCAGACCGACAGACTGTGCGGCGATACCCAGACGGGCACCGTTCATCAGCGCCATCACATATTTGATCAAACCTAATTTGCGATCTCCGCAAAGTTCGGCTTTCGCATTCTTGTAAACCAGTTCGCAGGTAGGCGAACCGTGAATACCCAACTTGTTTTCAATACGGCGGACATCTACGCCACCCTGGCGTTTGTCATAGATGAACATAGACAGGCCACGCCCGTCTTTCGTCCCTTCTTCCGAACGGGCCAAGACCAGATGAAGGTCGGCGTCTCCGTTTGTGATGAAACGTTTCACTCCGTTCAGACGCCAGCAATTTTCTTTTTCGTCGAAAGTTGCTTTCAGCATCACGGACTGCAAGTCGGAACCGGCATCCGGCTCTGTCAAGTCCATAGACATCGTTTCACCGGCGCAGATACGCGGAATGAAACGGCTGTGCTGGTCTTCGTTTCCGAATTCATATAATGTCTCGATACAATCTTGCAACGACCAGATGTTTCCGAATCCAGCATCGGCAGCGGCCACGATTTCGGCGCACATGGTGTACGGCGTGATCGGGAAGTTCAAACCACCGAAACGGCGCGGCATCGTCATACCGTTCAGGCCGGCTTTCACCATTGCATCCAGATTCTGCTTGGTCCCGGAAGCGTATTCCACACGTCCGTTTGCGCAGTGGGGGCCTTCTTCGTCAACTCCTTCGGCATTGGGAGCGATGATCTCACCCGTGATTTCGCCTGTGATTTCAAGCACTTTGTCGAACGAGTCCATTGCATCGGCATAATCCTGCGGTGCATAGTCGAACTCTTCTTTATCTCTGTAATTGCGTTCTTTCAGTTCGCAAATACGTTCCATCATCGGATTGTTCAAGTGATACTTGAGTTCCGGAATGTCTGTATAATAATTTGCCATCTCTTTACTTGCTGTTCTGTTTGTAATACTTAATCATCTTCGGAATCACCTCCTCAACAGTGCCGTTGATCACGTAGTCGGCAATCGTGTTGATCGGAGCGTTCTCGTCGTTGTTGATAGAGATGATGATACCTGCATCCTGCATACCTGCGATATGCTGGATCTGTCCGGAGATACCGCAAGCGATATACAATTTCGGACGGACCGTCACACCTGTCTGGCCGATCTGGCGGTCATGGTCACAGAAACCGGCATCAACGGCTGCACGGCTGGCGCCTACTTCGGCATGAAGTTCCTTTGCCAGTTCGAACAACATATCGAAACTTTCCTTGGAACCCATTCCGTAACCGCCGGCTACTACGATCGGAGCACCTTTCAGGTTGTGTTTGGCCTTTTCTATGTGGCGGTCGATGACCTTTACGACATAATCCGTTTCCGGAACATATTTGGCGACGTCGTGTTTTACCACTTCGCCTTTATAACCGGCGTCCAGAATTTCTTTTTTCATCACACCTTCGCGAACAGTCGCCATCTGAGGACGGTGTTCCGGATTGATGATCGTCGCTACGATGTTACCGCCGAAAGCGGGACGGATCTGGTATAACAGGTTTTCGTATGTTTTACCAGCTCTTTTGTCTTCGTGCGAGCCGATTTCGAGGGATGTACAGTCTGCTGTCAGACCGCTTGTCAGTGCAGAAGAAACACGGGGGCCTAAGTCACGGCCGATAACCGTTGCTCCCATCAGGCAGATCTGCGGTTTTTCTTCTTTGAACAGATTGATCAAAACAGAAGAATGAGGAAGGGAAGTGTACGGGAACAGACCGGGAGCGTCAAAAATATGCACCTTGTCCACGCCATAAGGCATCACCTGCTTTTCAATCCCTTCCAGTCCGGAACCGGCCACAATGGCTTCGAGTTGGCAGTTCAACTGGTTGGCTAACTTGCGACCTTTGGTCAGCAGTTCGAGGCTTACATCGGCAATCGTTGTACCTTCAAGCTCACAATATACAAATACATTATTCATATTGTTCAATCTTTTTTACCGTATGAATTGTCAATTATCAATTGTCAATTATCCGATAGTGTGGTTAGCTAACAGTTCAACAATCAAATCTTCCACATCCTTGTCTGAGCTGGTCAGCGTCTTGCTTTCCTTTGCCTGGAACACGATGTTCTGAATCGCTTTGACTTTTGTCGGCGAACCGGACAAACCGCATTGTGCGAGATCTCCGTTTACATCGGCAACACTCCATTCCGGAATATTCAGGTACGGGCGCTTTTCATACAGTTCGGGGTATGGCAGTGCCGATACGCCTTCCGGATGGCAGGCGGGAGCGGGAACTTTTTCCTGCGCGCCCAATGCCCGTTTGTATTTCATCACCAACTTGGCATTACGCGGACGGCAGGGGGCAGCCGAACCGTTGACCGTAATCACGATAGGCAGCGGACCTTCCACTGTTTCGACACCACCGTCGATATGCCGTTTCACTGTGATACTGCGATTCTTTTCGTCTACGTTCAGGATTTCTTCGGCATATGTGACCTGTGTTAATCCTAACTTTTCAGCGACTTGAGGACCTACCTGTGCTGTATCGCCGTCAATAGCCTGGCGTCCTCCGATGATAATATCGTAGTCACCTATTTTCTTGATTGCTGTGGCAAGCGCATAAGACGTTGCCAAAGTGTCGGCACCGGCAAATGCACGGTCGGTTAGCAGATAACCACCGTCTGCTCCCCGGTATAAACCTTCACGAATAATTTCAGCTGCACGCCCCGGACCCATTGTCAACAAGGTTACCGTAGTTCCCGGATAGGCGTCTTTCAAGCGGAGGGCTTGTTCTAATGCGTTCAGATCTTCCGGGTTGAAGATTGCGGGAAGTGCGGCCCGGTTGATAGTTCCGTCCTCTTTCATCGCATCCTTTCCCACATTGCGTGTGTCCGGAACCTGTTTCGCCAATACAATAATTTTTAAACTCATATTATAGGAATATTAGATTTCTATATTGGATATTTGTTCGAATTAACCTTCTGAATACTGACCTGCAAAAGTAATCAAACATTCTTTATATCAAAGAACTTTCGTCTGGAATCTGCACACTTTAGGTTTTTTTGAGCATATCCTTTCTTTTTACTTACCACCTTACTAATCACCATAATTTAGGCACGGATTACACGGAAAACACGGAAAGAAAATAAATTTATCCGTGTCAATCCGTGAAATCCGTGCCTGAAAGATCGTGATAAAGGTGCTTTGGCACCGTTTTGTCAAGTCGAAATCGAGTAATAGGTTTGCGCCGGTTTATATTAAATTTCGCATGCACAAAGTGTTGGAATCAGGTTGCGGTCGCCATACGCATTGTCTACGCGGGCTACATTCACCCAGAATTTGCTGTCGTGCAACCATTCCAGCGGGAAGGCGGCCTTGCTGCGCGGATACTCGTGTTTCCATTCGTCGGCCGTTACTTCATATTCGGGATGAGGAGCGTTCTTTAATACGTTGTCTTCCTTTGAAGCCTTGCCTTCTTCCACTTCCTTGATTTCGTTCCAGATACATTCCAGCACCTCGACGAAACGATCCAGTTCGGCTTTGCTTTCGCTTTCGGTCGGTTCGACCATCAGAGTGCCGTGAACAGGGAAGGAAAGAGTTGGAGCGTGGTAGCCGAAGTCCATCAGGCGCTTGGCGATATCGCCTTCATCGATGCCCGAACGTTCTTTTACCGTGCGGCATTCCAGGATCAGTTCGTGACCGACGCGACCTGTAGCACCTGTGTAAACGATTCCGTAAGTGTCTTTGAATTTGGCTGCCAGATAATTCGCATTCAAGATCGCGGTCTTGGTGACCGTTTCCAACCCTTCTGTTCCCAACATGCGGATATAAGCATATGTGATCGGCAGAATGCCCGCGCTACCGTAAGGTGCGGCGGAGACTGTGTTCAGGTCGCTGCCCCATAATATCGGATGCTGTGGCAGGAACGGGACGAGATGTGCGGCAACGCAGATCGGACCGACACCGGGACCGCCTCCTCCGTGAGGAGAAGAAAAGGTCTTATGCAGGTTTAGGTGGCAGACGTCTGCACCGATAGTACCCGGATTGGTCAGACCGACTTGTGCATTCATGTTGGCGCCGTCCATATACAGCTGACCACCGCAAGCGTGAACAATGTCGCACATTTCCTTGATGTCCACCTCGAAGATACCGTGAGTAGACGGATAGGTGATCATGCTGGCTGCTAAGTTGTCCTTGTTGGCTTCGGCTTTAGCCCGGAAATCTTCCAAGTCGATATTTCCTTTGTCGTCACATTTCACCGTAACGGTCGTAAAACCGCATTGAACCGCACTTGCCGGGTTCGTACCGTGGGCAGAGGCAGGAAGCAGGACGATGTTGCGATGTCCCTGCCCGATGCTTTCCAGATAAGCCCGGATTACGCGCAGACCTGTATATTCGCCGGCTGCTCCGGAATTAGGTTGCAGCGTACAGCCTTTGAATCCGGTGATCTCACACAAGTAAGCCGATAAGTTTTCAATCAGTTCCGTGTAGCCTTCGACCTGGTCTTCCGGTGCATACGGATGTATATTCATGAATTCCGGACGGCTGAGTGGAAGCATGGTCGATGCCGGATTCAGTTTCATCGTACAAGAACCTAAAGAGATCATGGATTGGGCCAATGAAACATCCTTTCGTCCCAGGCGGGTGATATAACGCATCAGTTCCGTTTCGGTATGATATTTTTTGAATACGTCTTCTTGCAGGAATTCGGAAGTACGGGCGAATTTCGGATCGAAATAAGTTTTCTCAGGAACGGCTTCTTTCAGCATGTAGTCCTTTCCGGCTGCCCCTGCGAAGATATACAGCAATACGCCGATATCGGTCGGTCCGGTCGTTTCGTCCAAGCTGATGCCGATCTGTCCGGCATCGAAGTAACGCAAGTTCACCTTACATTCCAATGCGATCTCGCGGAGTGCATTGATGGATACATGTTCCGGCAACTGGATTTTCAGTGTGTCGAAATAGTTTTTGTTCAATTGTTTGTAGCCTAGTTTTTCCAACTCGCCTGTTAGGAAACCTGCAGAAGCGTGGATACGACCTGCGATGTTCTTCAAGCCTTCGGCACCGTGGTAAACGGCGTAGAAACCAGCCATCGTGGCTAGCAAGGCTTGGGCGGTACAGATATTGGAGGTCGCCTTTTCACGTTTGATATGCTGTTCGCGTGTTTGCAAAGCCAAGCGGTAAGCCGTGTGTCCATAGGCATCTTTGGAAATGCCGATGATACGTCCGGGGATGGAACGCTTGTATTCGTCTTTCGTGGCGAAGAATGCAGCGGACGGACCACCGTAGAACATCGGGATACCGAAACGTTGGCTGCTTCCGAACACGACATCTGCACCCCATTCTCCCGGAGGAGTCAGCAGGACAAGACTCATCAGGTCGGCAGCAACGGCGACACGTGCTCCACCGGCATTGGCACGTACGATGAATTCTTTATAATCTTCGATCGAACCGTCGGCATTCGGATACTGGACGATAGCCCCGAATACATCCGGTGTGAATTCAAATGTTTTGTAATCACCCACAACGACCTTGATGCCTTGCGGGATCATGCGAGTGTTGATAACGGCCAGTGTAGAGGCGAATACGTTTTCGTCGACAAACAACGTATTGGCTTCTGCTTTCACCTGTGCACGGCTACGGCTACCGTAGAACATGGTTGCCGCTTCGGCTGCTGCTGTCGCTTCGTCCAGTAGGGAACAGTTGGCTAGCGGCAGGCCGGTCAGTTCAGCGATAACAGTCTGGAAATTCAACAAAGCTTCCAGACGTCCTTGTGAAACTTCTGCCTGGTACGGAGTGTAGGAAGTGTACCAAACCGGATTTTCAAATACGTTACGTTGGATAGGAGCCGGACATACTGTGTCATACCAACCCATTCCGATATAAGAAGTGAAGACTTCGTTTTTGGATGCCAACTCCGAGATGTGTTCTGCGAACTCACGTTCCGTCATGGGTTCGGGAAGGTTAAGCGGTTCTTTCAAACGGATGTCGGACGGGATGGTCTGATCGATCAGTTCGTCAACCGACTTGACGCCGATGGCTTGCAGCATGGAAGGAATGTCTTCTGCCGAGATACCAACGTGGCGGTTTACAAATTTATTTGTGTCCATAATATTGTGATTTATGATTTATGAATTAATTCTTAATTGTCAATTACAAATAGGGATTGTTGAACTTCTCATCGATGACTCTTGTTTCCGGTCCATGCCCCGGATAGATTACTGTCTCGTCGGGAAGTGAAAGGAGTTTGTCGTGGATGGCGGCAACCAATACCTCCTGGTTTCCACCCCAAAGGTCGGTACGGCCGATACTTCCGGCAAACAGTGCATCGCCGACGATCGCAAAGCCGTTCTTTTTGTTATAGAAAGCGATGCTGCCGGGTGAATGTCCGGGAACTGTCAGCACTTGAAGTTCGGATGTGCCGAACTTAATGATCTCGCCTCCTACGATATATTTTTCAACCGGGACATTCTCGACATGCTGACGGAGTCCGAACAACTTGGCCTGTTCGTCCGGAGAGGGTAGTTTCTCGACATCCTGCTTGTTCGCTTCGGGTTTCAAACCGTATGTCTTATATATAAAACCGTTTCCAAATACGTGATCCACGTGCAGATGAGTACAGAGCAAATGCTTTAATGTCAACTTGTTTTCGAGGATAAAGTCGGTTAACTCCTTTTCTTCTTCCTTGCGACAGCAACCACAATCGATCAGTACGGCCTCGCGTGTATCATCATACAGCAGGAATGTGTTTTCCTGGAAATAATTGAACTCAAACGATTTTATTGTAATCATAACGGTACGTAAACAACTTTTTTAGTTTGGAAAAATTCTTCTTTAAAATGGTCACTCAGGTTGAGGCTGACAGCTTGCTTGTGGAATGGCAATATTTCATGCTGCAACTCTCCTCCTTTCAGACAAATCAAACCGTTAGGAAGTGCATTTTGTTGTTCCTTCTTTATATTCTTACGGGCGATTTTTACCAGATCGGCCAGTGGCATGACGGCACGACTCACGACAAAGTCGAATAATTGTTTTTCCTCTTCGGCACGACAATGGCGGAAAGTGACGTTTTTCAGACCGATCGCTTCGGCTACAGCTTGTCCGACCTTGATTTTTTTTCCGATACTGTCTACCAAATGAAACTGTACTTCAGGGAGCAGGATCGCAAGTGGTATGCCGGGAAAACCGCCTCCCGTACCGATATCCATAATTGTCGATCCTTCTCTGAATTTCAGCATTTTCAAGATACCTAACGAATGAAGTACGTGGTGCAGGTACAGGTTCTCTATATCTTTGCGTGAAATTACATTGATTTTGGAATTCCAGTCTGAATACAAATCAAACAGGGCGTCTATCTGTTGCTTTTGCGCATCGGTTAGCGTTGGAAAGTAAGACTTTAGAACCCCCAATTGACAATTGACAATTGACAATTGGGAGGATATTGTTGCACTGTTATCCATAAATTATATGTATGGGATTATTGTTATATTTTATTTGTCAATTGTCAATTAGTTTCGCAATTGGACTGTCTTTTTTCAATAGATATAGGATTTCCGCATAGGGTAAGAATACGTTTGTTTCCCTTACCACGTAAGCGGCGATCTCATATTCATTAAAGGTATACGTGATGCCGTCCTCGTCGACCAGGAAATTACCGTTCGGAAAAATTTCTTCGACACTGAAGAAACCGATGTTTTCCAAATCTTTCGGATTCTCCACCTTGTTTTGTTTGGCGATATGATCGATCAATATCTGTGCGAGGCTGTCCTGGAAGTTCTCGATGAAAATATCTTCTTCTGTGATTGCATTGCCTGTTTTCAAGTTGATCACGTGATTGTTGTAGGCATGCGAACCGTGTGCACCGCCTGTATAGTTTTCGAAACTTACAGTATAGCTCAGAATGTCATTCTGGTTGTAGACGATTTCATCCGATGACATTTCGAAATAAGAGAACCAGGCTCCGACCGGCAGATCGTCCTTCTTTTCCAACTCTGCCTTGAAATCGGCTTCCAGTTCTTTATAGTTGTTCAGATAGTCTTCCGTGTACTTGGCGACCGCCTCTTCTGGAGACAGGTTCTCATAATTCTCGCCGAAGTAGGAGAGGACAAAGTCATTCTGTATCTTTTTCAGAATCTCTTTATCGGAAAATTTGGCAGGATAGGTGAAGTTCAATTGCAGGTTGCAATTGGGATTATCGGGATTATTCAGCAGATGATAGGTCCTATCCACCCGGATAGAATCGAATTTAATATCATTATCGGCCGTTTGCTTCGTGTTGGTATTGCAACCGGTTACGAACATTCCTAAAAAGAAAAGCGCTATCAGGCTTTTACTAATTTGTGTACTCATCGGAATCATAGATTTTAGATAATACTTTTAGATGCAAATGTAAGCTATTATCTTGTAATAAACGAATGGCTGGTTTCTTTTTTCAGCCTCGGAGGCATCAAAAGGGTGAGGAGATAGCAGTGCTGGTGTTGTTTCCTGCCTATGTAACGGTCGTTCCCTACCTATGAAACTACTGTTTCCTGCCCATGAAACGGGAGTACCATGCCAGTGGAACTCTTGTGCCAATAAAATGTAACAGGCTTGGCACTGCGTTCTGGCTTATCATCCGGAAAAGGAATTCTGCTTGGCGAAGGTTGAGTTGTAATAAATGTTTTAAACGAAAATAAACGCTAATTAGGCAACCTTTTGAGAAAAAGGTTGCCTAATTCTATTTGTGAAACGAACAAATCCCCTATATTTGCAGAGTGTGTACGCACACCTCTTTGAACCATGTAAAAAATAACAGGTAACAAATGGCTTATTCTAACTATTATGCGGCTTCTGGGCTTTTCCATGGATCTATGTCGTCGGTAATGGGAACGCAGTTTGACATCTTGATGGTCGGCAGTGATCCCCGCCTTCTTGGTACGGTCTGGGAAAAGGTCGAATCGGAAGTGCAGCGATTAGATAAAATGCTGAACCGGTTCGATCCGGAGAGTGAGGTTTCATTTGTTAACCGGGAAGCCGGGCACTACCCGGTGACGGTGGGGGAAGAGCTTTGGAATATATTGTTGAACTGCAAGCGTTACAATGAGCTGACGGAAGGATATTTCGATATAACTTTGCAGGGATTCGACCAGGTATTGCTGACGGAAGAAGATAAAAGCATTTTTTTCTTTTCTGAATCTTTACACATTGATCTCGGCGGGTACGGGAAAGGATATGCGCTTGCTAAAATACGGGAACTGTTGGAAGAAAACGGGATTGGTAAGGCGCTTGTCAATTTCGGAAATAGTTCGGTTCTGGCGGTCGGTACGCATCCGTGCGGCGAATATTGGCCGGTGGGTCTTGACAATCCGTTTACGAAAGAGCGGATTGCCGATTTGAAGTTGAGTGATAGTTCGTTATCGATATCGGGAAATATGCCTTCCCATCCGCGCCATATCGTGAACCCGCATACGGGAACATTCGTGGAGGATAAGAAAATGGTGTCGGTGGTGGCGAAAGATCCGGTGGTGGCGGAGATTCTGACAACTGCCTTTATGATCTGCGGCGACGAGCGTGTTCCGGTAATCGCGTCTCAATTTGATATTTATGAAAAACATGTATATAAGTTATGAAAAATGATGAGAATTCAGTCAATTTAAGCCGGCGGGACTTCTTTAAGGAGTTGGGAATGATTGGTGGAGGCGGTGTGCTGCTTTCCGCGTTTCCCTGGTTGCAGTCCTGTAGTGCCGACGATAAGGTGCAGATCGCAAAGGAGAAAGTGCGGATCGGATTTATTGGTACAGGTTCGCGCGGACAGTACCACTTGAATAACCTGAAGACGATTCCGTATGCCGATGTGGTTGCCTTGTGTGATAATTATCCTCCCCACCTGAAAGAGGCTTCGGCTCTCTATCCGAAAGCCAAGACATATGACGATTACCGGAAGCTTTTGGATGATAGAGATATACAAGCTGTCATGATCGCCACTCCGCTGTACGAACATGCGCATATCACAATAGACGCCTTGCATGCCGGAAAGCATGTCTTCTGCGAGAAATCGATGGCGATGACGTGTGCTGACTGTCTGGATATGTATAATGTGTTTAAGGAATCCGGCAAGGTGATGTTTATCGGCCAGCAGCGCTTGTATGATCCGAAGTATATAAAGGCGATGGAAATGATCCATGCCGGTTTGTTGGGAGAGATAAATTCGATACGGGCGTATTGGTTCCGTAATAACGACTGGCGCCGTCCGGTCCCTTCTCCCGATTTGGAACGTAAGATCAACTGGCGTTTATATAAGGAATATTCATGCGGCTTGGTAACAGAATTGGCAACCCATCAGTTGCAGGTTGGAAACTGGGCGCTCCGGATGCTTCCCGAAAAGGTGGCCGGCATGGGAGATATCGTCTATTGGAAGGATGGTCGCGAAGTGTATGACAGTATCAATTTGATTTATCATTATCCGAATGGTGTGAAGATGACCTATGAGTCGATGATTGCCAACAAGTTTTATGGCCTTGAAGAAGAGATTATGGGAAGCAAGGGCACGATGGAACCGGAAAAAGGTAAATATTATTTTGAAGATGTCGAACCTGCTCCTGGTATCATGCAGTTGATCAACCAGATCGAACATAAGATCTTCGACAATGTTTCATTTGCCGGCCCGAGTTGGGTTCCTGAAACTGCATCGGTAAACAAGGGACATCTGATCATGGACAATGTCACAACGATCAGCGGACAGTCGTCGGTAGGAGCTGCTGGCGACGGTTCTATCGAGTTGGTTACTGCTTTCTGCGAAGCGGCTATTACTGGAAAACCGGCTCCTAACCTGGTGGAAGAAGCTTACTATTCCTCTGTTTTGGGTTTGTTGGGCTTGCAGGCGATTGATGAAGGACGGGTGATTACTTTCCCGGATGAATATAAAATACCGTATCTAAATTTTGCATGATTATGAAAGAGATCGTATTATCTGTAAAGAGACAAAAAACGGAAATCAAGATATTCTGTGTCTGTATCGCGCTCGCTTATCTGATGAACATTATCTCAATCATAGCATACGGTACAAGCTGGTCCGAGCTTTGGACACAATCGTTGTGGATGCTACTCATTACGTGTGGCTTTTACGGATTGTCGGTTGTACTCCGTTTGCTGTATTATGGACTGAGCCAGTTGAGAAAGTGATTGTTGCTTTTCTTTAGAAAGAGAAGTAACCAAAGAATTTAATATCGTTCTATTGTTTTTTCATCAGGAGAAAGTGATAGAACGATTTTTATATGTTTTTGATTGATTTCTTATCATGTTTTTCTGTCATAATCCTTTCCTTTGCCCAATAAATCTGATAAGCATGAAAAAGACGATTTTATTTTTCTCAATTCTGTTGGCGTCGTGTGCAGGTAAGCAGACGCAAGAGATCCGGACAATGGAACGTTTGTCCACTGCATCTCATAATGATTACTATGTAAGTAACCGGGCTCCGTTGCAACCGTTGCAATTTATTAAGCTGCCCGCCGGAAGTATCGAGCCAGAAGGCTGGATCAGGCGACAGATCGAATTACAGAAGGATGGACTTTGTGGTCATTTGGGGGAGATTAGTGCCTGGCTGCAAAAGGAAAACAATGCCTGGTTGAAAAACGGAGGTGAATGGGGGTGGGAAGAAGTGCCCTACTGGTTGCGAGGGTATGGTAATATGGCGTATGCCTTGAGAGACGAAACTTTGTTGAAGGAAACGAAATTCTGGATAGAGGCCATCTTGTCAAGTCAGCGGGCGGATGGTAATTTCGGGCCGGTGCATTTGAATAACGGCAAGCAGGATTTTTGGCCGAACATGATCGTCCTTTGGATCATGCAATCTTATCATGAATATACGAACGATAACCGGGTGATTGACTTCATGACCCGCTATTGTCATTATCTGCAAACGGTTCCCGATGACGCTTTCCTGTCGAGTTATTGGGAAAATAGCCGCGGGGGGATAATCTTTGGAGTGTGGTTTGGCTGTATAACCGCACGGGTGACGAGTCACTTCTTCCGTTGGCCGAAAAGATTCACAGGAATACGGCGGATTGGACAAAATCGACTCAGCTTCCTAACTGGCACAATGTGAATGTCGCCCAGTGTTTTCGCGAACCTGCCACTTATTTTCTGTTTACAAAAGATTCGGCGATGTTGGCTGCCAGCTATAATGTCCAGAGTTTGGTACGCCGTGCTTTCGGCCAAGTTCCTGGTGGAATGTTTGGGGCGGATGAGAATGCCCGTATCGGTTTCTTCGATCCTCGACAGGGTACGGAGACTTGTGGTTTTGTGGAGCAGATGGCTTCCGACGAGATCATGCTTTTGATCAGTGGCGATCCTTATTGGGCAGATCACCTCGAAGATGTCGCGTTCAACAGTTATCCGGCTTCTTTGATGCCTGATTACCGGGCGCTTCGTTATCTGACTTGTCCGAATATGGCGATCAGCGATTCTCGCAATCATCATCCGGGATTGGATAATTCCGGTCCGTTCTTGGCCATGAACCCGTTCAGCAGTCGTTGCTGTCAGCACAATCATGGTTTCGGCTGGCCTTATTATGTCGAACATTTGGTGTTGGCGACGCCGGATAACGGGGTAGCCGCCGTTTTATACAATTCTTGTAAGGCAAATGTAAAGGTGGGCGATGGAACGGAAATCACCTTACGTGAACAGACGAATTATCCGTTTGAGGAAATGACACGTTTTACGGTTGGAACGTCCGAAAACGTATCTTTCCCCTTCTATCTCCGCATCCCGTCCTGGTGTAAAAATGCATCTGTCTTGATCAACGGAAAAAAACAGCAAACAAAGCTTGCTCCTGGAACATACGCTTGTATCGAACGGGAATGGAAAGATGGCGATGAGGTAGTCCTGAACCTTCCGATGGAATATGCCGTTCGTCAGTGGCAGGTAAATAAGAATAGTGTCAGTGTCGATTACGGTCCGCTAACCCTGTCCTTGAAAATAGAGGAAGAATACAAGCAAATGCCCAGCACCGAGACCGCTGTTTGGGATTCCAAATGGCAGGAAGGAGCGGATGCCTCCGCATGGCCGACATTCGAGATTCTGCCTGCAAGCCCGTGGAATTATGCCTTGAGAGTCCAGTCACCTATCACGTTGCAACGCAGAAACTGGCCGTCGGACAACAATCCTTTCACTCTCTCTTCCGTCCCGATGGAATTTAAGGCTCAGGGACGTTTGGTGCCGGAGTGGAAAATTGACGAATACGGATTATGCGGAGTCCTTCCATACGAAAACGCCCGCAAGTCCGACTGCCTGGATGAAATCACCTTGGTCCCTATGGGAGCGGCAAGGTTGAGGATTTCTGCTTTCCCAGTGGCAGAGCGGTGAGAATTAAAAAATAATGATCGGTCTCTATTTTTAATTCTCAATTTTTAAGTGCTTCATATATTCTGATGGAGTCTTTCCGTACTGCTTCTGGAAGCAGGTGGAGAAGTAGGCAGGTGACGAAAAGCCGACTTGGAAAGCGATCTCACTGATGCGGTTCTCTCCGTTCTGCATCAGCAGGATCGCCTTCTTTAAGCGGGCAATGCGGATGAAGTCGTTAGGAGAAAGACCGGACAGACCCTTAACTTTGCGGTAGAGGCTGGAAGTGCTCATTCCCATCGTATCGGCAAGCATCTCAACGGAGAGTGCTTCATTGCTGAGGTGCTCTTCCAAATAATCGTTCAGTTTGCGAAGGAAAATATCATCCACCTGCGAAACTGCGAGAGAGGCTACCGGGGCGAACGGCTTCTCCAAATAGGTTTTGTTCAGTAGCTTACGGCTTTTCAAAAGGTTGCCCACTTGGGCCGTCAGCAGTTCGATGGAGAACGGTTTCTCCATATAGGCATCGGCTCCAGAGTTCAGTCCCTTCAGGCGTGATTGCAGGTTGTGTTGTGCTGTCAGCAGGATAAACGGGATATGGCTGACATTGACATCGTTTTTCATTTCGTTGCAAAGTTCGAAGCCGTCCATGATCGGCATCATGACATCGCTGATGATTAGGTTGACCGTGTTTTTACGGACCAGATCAAGAGCTACTTTCCCGTTTTCCGCTTCTAGCACTTGATATGTTTCCGCCAGTTCGCGGGCGATGAAATGGCGCATATCATTTTGGTCTTCGACAATTAGGATAACCGATTTGCCCGTTTCGGCCAATGTGACTATTTCCGCTTTCTCTTTTCCAGCAGTGGTCTGTAAACTGTCTTCCTGCTGTTCTGGGAGCATCAGGACAAACTGGTTCAAGCCGTCTGGTGTTTGTCGATAGAACAGTCTGCCGCAGTGGAATTCGGTCAAAGAGTGGGCCAGCGACAAACCGATACCGCTTCCTTGCTGGTTTTCTGTCTCTTTGAGGCGGTAGAACGGATTGAATATATTTTCGATTTCACTGTCGGGTATCAGATGCCCGTCGTTGGTGACGAGCAGGGTGAACATGCGCTCTTCACCTGAAGGTGGGAGTAATTCGAGCGATATCCGGCTGTCCGAGTACTTCAGTGCATTGCTGACCAGGTTGCTAACGATCTTCGAGAATGCTTCCCGGTCCAGACAGGCCTCGAAAGGTAGATCCGGCAGCTTGACTGTGAAATTCTTGTTTCCCTGTTCGAAAGCCGGACGGAACGGATGCAGGATCGTTTCCAGCCAGAGGACGACATCGGTCTTAACATAGTTCAGTTTGAACCCGCGGCTTTCCGTCTTGCGGAAGTCCAATAGTTGGTTACTGAGGTCTAACAGCCGCCCAGTGTTTTTCTCGATGATCCGTAGATTCTCCTGTGTGGCGGGCGTTCCATCCCCTGAACGAAGGATTTTTTCCAGCGGGGCTTTTATCAGGGTAAGAGGTGTCCGTATTTCATGCGTGATAAAGGTAAAGAACTGTATTTTTGCATTATAAAGTTCTTTTTCCTTCTTACTTTCGAATATTTCACGGTTGATGCGGTGTTTTTCTTCCAGTTTGGCTTTTTTATAGTTATACCAGAGTACGATCAGCAGGCATAAGATCGTGAAATAAATGAGTAATGCCCATCCGGTAGCCCAGAATGGCGGTGTCACCGTGATCCGAAGAGTTGTCTCGTTATCTTGCCAAACCCCGCTGCTATTGGTCGATTTTACCCGGAAAACATAGTCGCCGGGTGACAGGTTGGCAAAGGTCACGTCTTTATTCTGCTTCATATAGATCCAGTCTTTGTCACTCCCTTCCAAACGGTAGGCATACTGGATCGCGTCTGGAGATGTATAGCTCAATGCCACATACGAAAGGGTAAAAGTGGAGCGGTTATGCGGAAGTTTCAATTCTCCGTTTTTCATAATCTGGTTGACATTATATTTAGGGGCACCGATGCGGTCGTCCTGCACATCTATGCGAGTGATACATACCGACGGTGAATAAACATCCTCTTTGAAATCGCGCGGATTAAAGGCGATCATTCCGTTTATCGTTCCCATATACATGGTCCCATCCGGCATCTTGTAGGCAGAACAATAGTTGAATTGTGTTTCGGGCAGGCCATCCGTGTACGAGAAAGTCTTCATCACATATGTTTCCGGGTTAAAACGAACCAGCCCGTTGGCCGTTGCAATCCAGAAAAGATGTTCGTCGTCTTCTAAAATACGGTGTACGATATTGCTGGGCAGTCCGTTTTCAACCGTGATGCGGTTGAATGAATCCGATATCTCGTTGTAGAGGGAGAAACCATAGGTCGTTGCCACCCAAATCCGTTTTTTCGAATCTTCGAATATGGATGTCACGTTGTTGTCGCCGATGGTCTGTGACCGCTCGCGGTTGGATGTATAGTGCGCTAACTTCTTGTCAGTTTTAGAATAGCGATAAGCGCCGGAGGTGGTCGCAACCCAGATATCCCCTTTGCTGTCTTTGTAGATTTGACGTACCATCGACTTAATCTCTGTTTTCCAAGGGGTGAAACATTCTTCTTTTTTATGGAAGAGGACAAGCCCTTCGGAGGTCCCGATCAGGATTTCGTCTTCGGAGAGTTTGCAAAAGCAGAGTATGAAGTCTGCCGGAAGCAGGTTGTCGGTATTGTTCCGGGTATATCGTTTGATGATTTTCCCGGAAGGGATGTCCAGAAGGTCGATTCCGGTGTTGAATGTCCCTACCCACAACCGGCTGCCGTCGGCAAGCAGGCCGTGGATATTGGTTGCCGAAAGCGGGTGGACTGGGTTGGTACGGGAGAAGTTCGTGATCTTGCCGGTAGTCGGGTTATAGCGGTTGATCCCGTTATCTTCCGTTCCTAACCAGAGGTTGCCGTATCGGTCCGGACAGATTTCACGTACGGCATTTCCCGGCATTCCCGGATGGGTTTTCCCTCCGATAAAATATTTAAACGGGACATATTCTTTGGGCAGGTAGTTGATTCCTCCGAAAAAGGTGGTAACCCATATCCCTCCTTCACGGTCTTTTGTGATCGAATAGGCTGCATTGTCGGAGATCGTATATTCGTTTGTCAACGATTTTTGCAGGTGCGTGATGCTCCGGTCTGCCATATTCAGGATGTAGACACCGGACTCGGATGCGATCCAGTACGTATTCTCACTACACTGCTTGATGTCGCGAACCTGTATATCTGGGATGACTGTTTCCGTTTTCCGGTTGTGCCGGTCGTAAAACTTGAGTCCTGCCCGGTCTGTCCCGACCAGTATTCCCCAATCCGGCACGAGGCAAAGCTTGGTGAGGTTGATCGGATTTTCTTTTTCCTTTTCAGTCAGTATCGGGATACGGGCGAATTTGTCTGCCTCCGGTTTGTAGAAAAACAGGTCGCTGCGTCCGGCGAGGATCGGCTCGCTCTCTTCGTTCATCGTGATGTCTATCATGCTTATCTGCTCCCCTTCGGGGTAGAAATGCGGACTGCTTTCGCCTGAAAGGGCATAGCGGGCGATCCGGTTGTAGCTCATCAGCCACAAATTCCCTTTTTTATCTTCTCTGATTTGTTGGAAATATTCTGGGGCGTTGTTGCTGTCGGAAAAGGTCAGGGGATGGAAAGCATCTGTTTGATAGTCGTAATAGCAGGTGTGGGAATAGGTGCAGACCCATATCCTACCGGTCGAATCTTCGAAAAGGCTGATGATCCTGTCGTTCGGCAGACTTTCCGGCTCGTACGAGTTGTAGCGGTATATCCGGAACTGATGTCCGTCGAAACGGTTCAATCCGTCGTCCGTCCCGAACCACATGAATCCTTTTTTATCCTGTAGGGCACAATAAACCGTGTTGTGCGACAATCCCTGTTTGTTGGTATAGTGGCGGAAATAAAGGTCGTGCGACCAGCCGGACCGGGGGAGGAGGAGCGAAAGCGTGCCCAGTAGAATGATAAGGAATGTTCTCATGCCCTGCGAGTGTTTTTTTTGTAAAGTACAAATGTAAAGGAATTTTGCAAAACACTCAATATCGAGGTACAAATTCGGTTTATGGGTGGTAGTAACTTGGCGTCGTAAATAGTTCAATGCGGCAAACGTAGGGGACTTTCGGTACGATCCGTCCCGCCCTGTCCGGACGGACGTGGGGCGGGATGGAGAGCCGGATCATCTTACCGGAAATTCCGTAATCCGGAGGGTCGTGCATCCGTAAGGGATCAGTTCGATCGTCTCCTCGTCGCCAAAGTCTTTGCCTTGCTGCGTGTAGTAGGGTACCGGACCTGCCGAGCCTCTGACTTGCGTCCAGCCGTTCAGTCGCATTGCCTTCGTTTTGATGCGTATGGGGGCGTTCTCGACATTCCATGGATAGGGGGTGGTAATGTCTGATTTTTCTACCGTGAAAGCATCCTTGATCCGGTCGGGCGAGAAGGAACGGGCCGGCAGGGCGTAGTTCCAGGGACTGTCAGACGTCACCTCGTAATACCATTTGCCGTACACGTCGGACTTATCGCTTTCAAACGCTTTCTTTTCCCATTTCTCGTTCATCTTCAGGGCATAGACCAGCGGTCCCCGTTCGACAACAGCGCTGTTTTCATACCAGCGGCTGACGGTCACCTCCATCGGCAGTTCGAGGGATAGGATATCGCCCTCTTTCCATTCCCGGTTGATACGTGTGACGGTTCCGGGATAGGCATCGACCGTCAGCGGTTTGCCGTTGAGCTTGACCACCGGTTGCTTGCACCAGCCCGGTATGCGCAGGTGGAAGGGGAAGAAGACCTTTTTCACTTTCTTGTCCGTAAACGAAACATGGTAGCGTACTGTCTCCTCGAAAGGATAGGCCGTTTCCTCTTTCAGGTTCACCTCGATTCCTCCTGCCACTCGTGCCGTTACTTGCGAGGGGGCGAAGAGCAGGGAGGCGAGTCCGTTGTCGGCAGTCGCGTACCAGAGGTTCTGGACGAATTTGGGCCAGCCTTGGTGAAGATTGGACGTGCAACAGGGATAGCCGGTCAGCTCGCCGAAAAGCAGGTCGGTGTCGTCGTGCGGGGTGGAGAACTCCCTCCACTCGCGGGTGACGGCGATCTGGTTGGTCTGCTGGTAATACTGGCGGGCGGAGTAGTCGTCGGTCACTTGAGTGGGCAAGGCGTTGTATGCCACGCGCTCCAGGTAGTCGGCCCATTGCATGTCCCCTGTGACCTCCAGTATCGTTTCCAGTGAGTACATCATCTCTACGGCGGTACAGAGCTCTGAGCCTGTCGTCGGTTTGCCGAAGCGCAGCAGTTCGTCTCCTCCCCAAAGGCCGGTAGGCAATCCGATGGTGTGACGGATGTCGTTGACCGCTTGGCGGGTGGCTTGGATTTGCTTGGAGTCTTTGCCTTGCTGGTAATAAACGATCGGTTCCTTGAAACCTTGTGCGAGGTTCACACAGTGCAGGCTGTGTTGGCGTCTGAGATGATTTTGATTTAAAAAGATATCTGTCCAGTTGAACGTCTGTTTATGGATTAACTCGCCTAAATCCAACAGGAATTTGTCGCCGGTGATGTTGTACAGCCAATAGACGACCATCAGGTTATCCCCTCCGCGCTGTTCGCCCCAGAAGGTCCATTTGCCTAACGGGTTTTTGGGCAGTTCGTCCAGTTGGTATCGGAAATATCGGGTCATGAAGTCGATCACGCGCCGGTCCTGCGTAGCCGTGTAGTATTGTTGCATGACTTTCAGCATGACCATTTTGGGCCACCAGTCTTGCGCGTTGTTGCGTTGCAGACCGGGTTCGTAGTCGCGGTCGGTATCGGGGCCGAAGTAGCCGTTGGGCTTTTGTGATGCCAAGGTCCATTCGATCCAAGGTTGTACCTTTTCGATCAGGGCTTGGTCGTTCAGGAGATAAGCCAACGGCAGAAGTCCGTCGATCCAGTACGGACCCCGTTCCCACACGTCACCGTCACCGCCGAGCCATCCGTTTCGGGGACCCATTACTTTCGTGTAGACCTTATCCAAGTGGCCGGTCATTCCGTCGCGCATACGGGTCAGTTGGTCGTGCATCCACCCTTCGGCGCGGATGGTTCCGAGAGGCAGTTGGATGTAGTCTTTTTGCAAGAGCGGGTGTCGGTTGTTCCGGTAACTTTCGGCTGCGGGTTCTTCGCCGGCGGCCGAGACAGTCGCCACCGTGAGGGTGGCGACTGCTGTCAGGAAAATTTTTTTCAATTTGTTCATGGTGATAGGATGATGTTATGTTATTCTTGATAATCGATCCATACTTTCATCTTGCCTGCTTTGCGGTTGTCCCAGGCATAGTAAGGAATGAAATGTAGTGTTTGTCCATTCGATATGGCTTTGATTGAGCGGATGCCACCCAGGTTGTCCGGTTCGTCTTTGACCTCGAATGAGGAGGTGGGCGTCAGTGCGAGGTCGGCAAAGTCTTTCGCGTTGTCCGTCTCTTCGAGGCAGTAGACCAGCGGTCCGCGTTGCAGGGCGCGCTTGCCCGTGTTTTGCCGCACGCGCGGGTCGGCTGATACTTTTTCGACCGGCATGTCCATGTTGAGCACGATCAAGTCGCCGGTTTTCCATTCCTTGATGACGGTATATCCCTTGTCGGTCGTACTGTCGACTTTGTTCCCGTTGACCGACAGGGTGTATGACTTGCACCATCCGGGGATACGGATGCGCAACTCCTTGCCGAGCGGTTGTTCGGAGGTGACGGTCAGCTTGACCAGCCCGTCCCAAGGGTAGTCCGTTTCTTGTTTCATGACGACCTTTTTCCCGTCGATCGTGACTTCGGTGGTGTTTCCGATGAAGAGGTTTACCCACAAGGCCTTGTCCGATGTCCCATAGATATAGTTCCCGATGGAAGGCAGGAAGCGCGAGATCTGGCTCGGACAGCAGGCGCACCCGTACCAGGCCTGGCGGTGATGGTCTCCGTTCGATTCCAGCGGATTGACGTAGAAGAAGCGGTCTCCAGCCAGTGAGACGCCAGCTAGCGCACCGTTGTACATGGAACGTTCCAGTACGTCTATGTATTTCGAATCGCCTGTGAACTGGTTCATGCGTTGGTTCCAGTAGACCATCCCGACGGAAGCGCATGTCTCGCAGTAGGCATCGAGGTTCGGCAGGTCATAGTCTTCGGTAAAGCCTTCGTTGTGCCGTGAAGAGCCGATCCCGCCGGTCACGTACATGTTACGTAGTACTACGTCGTCCCAGAGGCGGTTCAAAGCCTCGACATAAGCGGTGTCTTTTTTCAAGGCTGCCACATCGGCCATCCCGCAGTACAGGTACATGCAACGGACGGCATGCCCCGAAATGTCGGTCAGTTCTCTTACCGGGATAACATCCTGGTAGTAGGCTGGGTCCCATTTCCCTTCGCCACCCATGCTCCCGTGTCCGTGTCCGCGTTCTTCGAGCAGCCAGTTGGCGAAGTCGAGATATTTTTCCTGACCGGTTGTCCGGTATATTTTCACCAAAGCCAATTCGATCTCCTCATGTCCCGGCACCCAATGGCGCTTGCCGGGACCGAACAGTTCCATCATGTGGTCTGCCATACGGATGCTCACATCGAGCAGTTTCCGTTTTCCGGTTGCCTGGTAATAGGCGACGGCGGCTTCCATCATGTGGCCGGCACAATACATCTCGTGCTTGTCCATGTTGTTCCAACGTTTGTCTTGTCCGGTCAGTGTGTAGAATGTATTGATATATCCGTCCGGTTGTTGGGCTGCCGCGATCTTGTCGATCCATTCGTCCGCTTTCTTTTCCAGTTCGGGGTCCGGGTTGTTGATTAGGCTGTAGGCGATACCTTCCAACGCTTTATATACGTCCGAATCGTCGAAGAAGATACCGGAATGCTTCCCTGTCCCTCTGGCTGCATTTTCAAAATTTTGCATTCTTCCGGTTTGGTTCTCTATTTGGTCGATACAGACAGGGAGTGTAGCCGATGTGTGCTTGGCGAGACGTGGCGACCAGAAGTTGTCCCGGATGTGCACGTGCGAGAAGTCTATCTGGTCGATTATTTTCAAAGGCGGGGTTTCTATTTGGTCTTGTCCGCCGCATCCCCATAGTGCCATACAGGCAAAGAGTAGTACAAAATACTGTTTCATGGTTTTAAAATTTAATGTTATAATTTGCAACTTATTTTTGTCAAAGTAGGAGAGGTGGCTGTCTTTGTCCCGTTGATGAAAATCGACAGTCCGGCTCCTCGTTTATATTTATCACCTGTCTTATCATAAAGCACGCATATTGTTTTGCCACGATAAGTCAGATTGTCCAGGCAAAAGTAATCCCAATATCCTTCCGGTATCAACGGGTTGACATCGAGTTCCTCTTCTTCACTTGGCCGGATTCCGATTAACCCGTTGATGACGAGGTCGCAGAATAAAGAATGATTATAATCTTTTCCGCGTTCTTCGGGTTTTTGGTGACGTGTTGACAACATTGTCCTGGATATCCAATCGCCAGTAAAAGGATTCAGGTTTTCGTCAATCCATGGTGTTAGTATGCCATTCGCGTCTTTCTTATACAGGCTTCGTGCATAAATCGAGAATAAAGTTATGAAATCTCGTGAATCTACAAAAGATTGCGTTTGATTATTTAACAAATTAGCCAATCCGACCAATGTCATCGAGGTCGCGTATGGCCAAGAAGGACCGTTCCACTGGCATTCATGTCCTTCGTAAGCAACTTTGAATTGAGGATGGCATTGTTCGGCAGTTGTTGGCCCGTAAGGAGCGAAAAAATGTCGTGTGTTCATCAGGAATTTCCAGGCGACGGCATAGTCCGCGGAAGCCAGGTCGAATGCCCAAGGCGTATATCCGTGTAGTTCGCGTACGTCTTTTAAAGAAGCGTTTTTTTCAACAGACAGTACTTTTAGAAATTCCGCTTTGGGGTCCCATAAATATTTGAACATGTTTTCTTTGATCCGGCAGGCTTCGGTTTCGAGTGCTTGTGCTTGGTTGTCGTTTTTCCAATGTGCAATTTTGGATAAGGTGGCGGCTTCGGCTGCCATATATGAGTTGATGGTTACCCGAAAACCGTGTCCGCCGATCGAAATTTCCATGCCGTCTTCTCCGTCTTTTTGCCAGAACAATCCTTTTTCAGCTATGAATTTTTTTTTCTTCCACTCTGAATAGTTTTGTAAAAGTTCCGGATATAACTCTTTCAGCAATTGATAATTCCCCGTGATCTGACAATATTGGTAGATTGCATGGGCAACGGGAAAACTGTAGGAATGCGTGTCACCTCCTCCCTTCAGCCAATAGTACGCATAGTCTTTGAGGAAACCGGAATACTTCAGCCACCTGCCTTCCCGAAAGTGGAACCAGGCAGGGCAACAGATGCCGTTGTGCTTTCCGGCCCACGGGACATCCGGAAGGAATTCGGTTACGATGAACCCGTCCGGTGTCTTTTTCAAATGTTTCCGGAAAGTCCACCAGCGGAAATAATAGATTTCCTCTATGTTTTTGTCCGGACATTCGAATAGCGGTATATTGCCGGATAAGAATTCTTTTGCCTGTCCGTTTGAAATATGTTGCACATACAATTCCTTGTCTTGCATGTTGAACCGGTCGATATACGAGCCTATCATGGCGGGATCAAGGACCTGCCCTGTGGTTGTATATGGAAAAGCCGTGACTGTGAGAAGAAAGTATAGGAGAAGGATTACAAGTTTGTTCATAAGGACATTTTTTATTTGCAGGGAAGCTTGCTTCCCTGCGAGGTTTGTAAGTTGATTACGTTTGTTATTTATAATGGGGGTTTTGTTCCAAGTTGGGATTGGAGGTCAAAACTTTTTCGGGTATCGGGAAGACGGATCGGTAATCACCTTGTGGTTTATGCGAGAGCCAGCTTTTTTTCGTGTAAACACCGAATCGGATGGCGTCTCGTCTGCGGTGCATTTCCCATGCGAATTCCCAACCCAGTTCGTCATACATTCTACCGAATCGGATGAGGTCCGTGTTCCCTTTGTCTGTAACGGTGTAGTGTTCCACATAGCCATATTGATATGAACTGTTTTCTTGTAACTGTGCATCGGTTACTATCGCTAATTCGGGATTGTCTTTGAATGCCCGTTTGCGGACTTCCGTGACCAAGAGGCCGGCTCCTGGTTTTCCCGAACGCAATAAGCATTCCGCTTTCATCAGGAGTACTTCTGCGTATCGGAACAGAGGCACATCCGTTTCGGATGAGGATTGCTCGCCTTTTACGATTTCGAATTTGTTCATGCGAAAACCTTCCATCTCACTGGTGTAATTCCCGTCCGGAAGATCTTTCGTATAGACAAGCGGTTCTCCCATTTTGTCGTATGTCCCGTATAGAGGACTTCCGTCTGCAGCTCGTTGTTCGCCCATCAGCCAGCTATCGGCCAGACGGGAATCTTCGGGATCATACGTGTCGATGAATTGAGTGACCCCCATAGCTGAACCGCATCCCCAAGGAGTCGCTTCGGTTTCGTATTTCTTTTTCAGTTCCCCGTGCCAGGAAAACATGTGGATCGAATTACCCCCGGCGATATTTGCATCGAACGTGATGGTGAAAATGACCTCTTTGGATGTTTCCACGCCTGTAGAACGGAAGGGGTCTTTGTAGTTGTCGGACAATGCGAACCTGTTGCTGTTTATGATGTCATCACACTGTTGGATACAGTCGTCCCAGTGTTCTTCGCCTGTATATACCTTGGCATTCAGGTATATGTTTGCCAACAGCGTCTTTGCCGCCCATTTGTTCATCCGTCCGTAAAAATTTCCGCCTTGTTCTTCACTTAAAGAAGGGATGATTTCTTTCAGTTCTTTTACTATGAAGTCGAAGATCTCTTTACGGTTACTTTTGGAGGGTAGTTCCATCGTGGTTGTCGTGACTAACGGAGCGTCTCCGAAATTGTCGCAGATTTGCCAATAATAATAGGCTCTCATGGCCCGTAATTCCGCTAATCCCATTGTTTTGTCCGCTTCGGAAGATGCCGGTAAAATACCGTTTTCTATTTGTTCTATCACTTTGTTGCATAATAAGGCGCCTTGATAGAAGTTGGACCATATTTCTGAGACGTGTCCTTGTTCGGAGTTCCATGTTTGGTAGTGCATACGTCGATAGACTCCGCCATCATCCCAGCCGGAAGCGTTAGGGGGCATGACGATGGCGTCGGCACTGACCTCTTGTGTCGTGAAATATCCTCCATGACTGGGGAAACTTCTGAGTTGGCTATATACGCTGGCAATAGATGGTGAGAAATCGTCGACCGTGTAATTGTAGGTTTGTTCGGTTATTTTGGAATATACTTTTTCATCCAAGTCATTGCTACAGGAAACGATTGTTCCGGAACAACATAACGCTAAAAAAAATTTTGTATAAGTATTCATGATAATTACGTTACGATTAAAATTTGACAGATATTCCTAATGTGTAAGTCCGTGTAGAAGGATAACGGTTCTTATTGTCGACTCCTGGTGCCAAGCCGCTTATGCTTACTTCCGGATCAATGCCGGAGTAGCCTGTGATAGTGGCGAGGTTGGAAATCGTGCCATAGATTCTCAAGCGTTTTATCCAAGAATTGAATTTGAATGTATATCCTAAGGTCACGTTGTCGATTTTCCAATAATTGCCTTTTTCGATATAATAGCTGACATATTGTAATTCTTGGTCGGCCGCTAAAGGAACTTTCCCGTATTTCGTATCGAATGCCGCATTCAGCACGTTCCCTCTTGACAACATGACCGGCGATTCATATTGCAGGCGTGGCATGTTCAGGATGTCGAAACCGAAAGCACCGCGCATGGTCATGTTGAAATCGAAGTTTTTCCAATTTAGGGTGTTGTTCCAGTTCAAGTAATGTTTAGGCAGGCCGTTCCCGATGATCTGTTTGTCTGTCGGTTGTAGTTGTGATATCGGTTTCGGACTGCCGTCGGCTCCTTCTATGATCCAGTGTCCGTTCTCATCGATATCGATACTTTTGTATCCCCAGAAATTACCAATCGGTTGTCCTTCCTGAATGCGGTGGGTTGTCGTTTGTAAGGGTTCTCCCGTAGAACCTTGATCCGAGTAACCGCTGGAGACAAACTGATCGTTGGAAAGTGACAAAAGTTCGTTTTTGTTTGTCGAGTAATTCATGGATGTCGTCCATTGGAAATCTTTTGTTTGGACAGGGATGACCGTGATACCGGCTTCTATTCCTTGGTTGCGCATCGATCCGGCGTTTGCTACCATACGGGAGAACAGGTAAGGAGGAGATGGCACGTCATAGTCCCATAACAAATCTTCTGTTTTGCGATTGTAGTAATCGATATTACCTGTGATGCGATCTTCCCAAAAACCGAAGTCGACACCGATGTTGATCTCTTTTTTCTTTTCCCATCTCAATTCGGGGTTCGCATTTGAATCCGGTCTGATGGTTTTGATCCATTGATTGTTATAATAAACATAAGTTCCGAAGTTCAGCGTGTTCAGTGACATATACGGATCACTTGGAACCGTTCCCGTGACACCATATCCGGCACGTAGTTTCAAGATGGACAAGACATCGGTGTCTTCCAGGAACTGTTCTCCTTTGATGTTCCATGCAGCAGAAACAGATGGGAAGTTGCCCCATTTGTGATCGGCTCCGAATTTGGTGGAACCTTCGTGACGGAGACTGGCTGCAAACATATATTTCCCTTTATAGCTGTAGTTCAGACGGCCGAAGTAACCGATCAGTTTGCTTTCATTGGCCGTCGAGTATTCCGTTCCGCGTCCGTCTTTCAGTGCCTGCCCTGTGCCCATATTATTATAGGTATAGTCATTGGAGGGAAAATTGAAATTCTGCATGTAAAAATTCTGGTAATGCGTCTTTTGCCAACTATATCCTCCTAAGAGTGTAAACGAATGGTCTTCAAAAATGGTTTTCCTCCATTGTACGGTCAGTTCCGACAAATCTTCATTTGAGCGCGTGGAACCACGGGAAGCATATCCGTTTTTGCCGTCTTTCCAAGTGGATTTGTGTTGCTGGGTCTCGTAATATCCTCTGACTTGGTTATAGGTATTGGAAGAAAACAGATATTTGATATCTAATCCTTCGATTGGTGTATAAGTGATATTGGCGAACATGCGCAGGTTGGTTGCTTGGTTTTCTCCTTCCACTTCGTTCAGGAGGGATACAGGGTTGAAGTATTCGTTTTTAGTGCTTTCCGAATAATTGCCGTTTTTGTCGTACACAGGAGTGGTCGGATTGTATATCAAAGCGTTTCTATATACTTCGCTGTTGTAGCCCCCACCATCGGAACCGGAAAAATAGGTTTGTTTGTAACCGCTCAGGCTTGCGTTCAGTTTCAATTTGTTATTGAACATGCGATGAGTGATTTCTACACGCGGGTAGAACATCTGGTTGTTTGTACGTTTGATCAGGCCGTTCAGACCACGGTATTCGAAGCTGGCCACATAATTGGTCGTACGGCTGCCACCGCGCAGGCTGATGTTGTAAATCTGTGTGAACGGTGTACGGGTCACTTCGTCCAGCCAGTCGGTTGATGCACCGTCGTCTTGGGCTCCCGGCCATCCTTCCTGTACGCGTCGGCGATATTCGTCTGCTTTCATGAACGGCAAGGTCTTTGTGATTTGCTGGGTGGAAAGATAAGCATTGACATCTACTTCCGTAGGCATTTCTCCATTGGCATTCTTGGTGGTAATCAATATGACGCCGTTTGTTCCTCTGGTTCCGTAGATCGCGGCGGCGGAACCGTCTTTCAGGACGTCGATCTGTTCGATGTCATCGGGTGAGACGGAGTTCAGGTCGCCGGGTATCCCGTCGATGAGCACCAAAGGGCTGGAGCTGGCTTTCAAGGTGGTGATTCCACGTAAGGCGATCTGCGAGGTGGAAGTCGGGTTGGCATCCGGCGTAATGATACTTAGGCCAGGAACTTTCCCTTTGATCAGTTGTGCGGCATCCGTAGTCGGTGTTTTTACGAAATTATCGGATTTGATTGTGGAAATGGAACTGGCCACTTCCCCTTTCTTTTGCGTACCGTATCCGACAACTACCACTTCATCGATCTTTTGGGTGTCTTCGATCAGTATGACGTCGGCCGTTTTGTTGTTATCGATAACGATTTCTTTTGTCAGGTAGCCGATGTAAGAAATTTGCAAGATGGCTTTTGGTGGAACTTCCAAGGTGTATTTCCCATTGACATCCGTGACTGTTCCGATAGAAGTCCCTTTTATGATCACGTTCGCACCAATGACGGGTTCTCCGTTGTTGTCGGTTACTGTACCTGTGATGGTCCGGCTTTGTTGGCCGATAAGAGATGTCCTGCCCTTATCGTTCTTTTTCAACAGGAGGATGTACCGGTTGTCGAATTCGTAGGTGATATCAGTATCTTTGAAAGCTTCTTCAAGATAGGATATCATTTTCCCGGATGTGTTTTGGACAGTAATGTAACGTTCTATGTCTACTTCACGACTTTTGAAAACGACCAGATAATCGGTTTGATTTTCAATTTGAGTGATCAACTGGCCGACTGATATCACGCTCTGTTCCAGTTTTATGATTGTGTTTTGTGTTTCCGAATTAAGCGCTATCGTCTGAAAAGTACAGGCGAAAAGCATGAAGGACGGTAACAAAGTTTTCATTTTCATTTCTTTTCTAAGTAATAAAGTGAATACTAAATGAATTTTGTAGATAAAGGCTTGTCTGTTGATAACGGATGTTTCCGATATCAATCATTGTTTTTACAGATGTGTTTCCATAGGCATTTTTTTTAGATATTAAACATTCGATTAACTAAGTGTAATGATATTGTTTTCTTCATCCTTTTGTATCTTGAATTTGTGTATTTTTTGTAACATTCTGAGAATATCGTCGATGCTGTCTCGTTGTCGGAATTTTCCGGTATATTTCTCTTGATTGATGGACGGGTTTCTTATGATTATCCGGACATCATAATAGAGTTGCAATTTGTTCAGTATATCAACAAGCAACTCGTCTTTAAAACTGTAAATTCCTTCTTTCCATAAAAAATAGTCATGATGAGAAATCGTGTCCACCTTTATGGTTCCGTTTTTTATGCTTATTTGCTCGTTGGGGCTCAATATGATACTTTCATTTTCTTTCCCTGTAAAATAGATTTGGAGCGAACCTTCTATCAGGCTGGTTCTCACATCGTTGTTTTTTCGGTAGCTGCAAATGTTGAATTGTGTGCCCAATACTTTCGTTTCTATGCCTTGCGATGAGACGATGAACGGTTTGTGTTTGTCTTGAGCTACAATAAAGAATGCTTCTCCGTCTATGGCGACTCTTCGTTCTTTTTTGTCAAAAATGGCAGGATAGGTGAGAGTTGTGTGGGAGTTCAGCCATACAGTAGTTCCATCCTGAAGTGTCAGTTTGATGCGCTGTCCGGCAGGTACGTGCAGTTTGTTTTCGATATTCTCCTGTAAAATTTCGGAATACTGGTTCACGCCGGCCTGATAAGCGAATATAATGAGTAAAGTGATGATAGCTGCATATTTGAATAGGTAGAATGAAATCTATCGTATGTGTTTCGCTCTCATTTTACACAAGAACTGGGTGTAGCTGTCTCGAGTAGTCTTTTTCCCGCAGGCGGCATCGGAAAATGATAATAGTGCGTATGTATTTTTGAATTTGATGAATTGTTTTTTCAATTCGTTATCAGATTCAACCTGTTTTAAGAAATCCAGTCTTTCGTCTGCATTCAGTTCTTCTTGAAAATATTTTTCGATTTGTCTTTCCATGCGAATGAAATGTTACATGCTGTAAACACTTACTCCGGAAAAATGTACCAAAAGAAAATCATTTTTTTTATGTTGGATTTCGGATTCATCGTCTCGTCCCCAGACTGTCACTCGTAAACATCTCCGCGATTCTATGTGCAATGAAAAAGGAAAAGCCATAAAGGAAGATAGTCCTTTAGTTCGTTCCTAAGCTTTTTATAGGCGATGCTGATTTGATTTCTGACCGTGTTGGTTGAGAGGTTTAGTTCGGTGGCGATCTGTTCTTGCTTTTTCCCTTCCAGTTTGTTCATGATAAAGATTTCCTTGCATTTGGTCGGCAGGCTGTCTAAGGCCCGGTTAATTAAATCTTCAATATCTTGGTCGGAGAAAATATGTTGCTCGAAGGCTTCTAAAGAATCTAAATTCATACGAAGGGTCATGTTATATTCTTCTTGCATATTGTTGATGGTTTCCAGGGCAATCGTTTTATGTCGCAGGTGGTTGAGGCATTTGTTCTTGATGATGGTGAACAGATAAGCGATCCGGATTGTTTGACAAGTAAACATTTCTCGTTTTTCCCAAAGTTCCGCGAACATGTCTTGCACGATATTTTCCGCATCTTGTTCCGATATCACATATTCTTGTGCAAAGCGTTTCATTTTTGGAAAGTAGGAAAGGTAGATGTTTTCGAATAAACGATCTTCTTTTTGTTGGGCGGACATTATTGTCATATATTTATTGTGGCCTTTCAAACAGCCAGAAAAGGCATAATTGTTAAAAAAGAAGTGGGCTGCTGTTCTTTTTCCTGTTAGGTGTCGCCAAACCCCTGTACACGCACGAACAAGCAACCCACTTGATATAGCAGGTCACCTGTGCCTTGCGTGTTGTTAAAAAAATGGCGACTTTAACAGAAAAAAGGCACTTCTGAAATATTCCTTATACAGTCTCTCCAGACATTGCAAATGTAGGTAAATTTTTTGTTTTTCGTGAAAAAGATTAAATAAGCTTCGTATATTTGTACCCGAATTGAAAATAAAAAAGAACGTCGGAATCCGGATGAATACGAATAGTGATGACATATTATTGTTGAAATTGATTAAACAAGGAGATCAGATCGCTTTTCGGCATTTGTTTTATCAGTATGCGGATTCTTTGGAACGTTTTATTACTTATTACATCCATGACCGGGAAAAATCGCAAGACTTGGTTCTGGATATTTTTACCTATATATGGGAAAACCGGCAGAACTTTGAGATAAAACTGACCTTGAAAGCCTATTTGTTCCAGGCGGCACGCAATAAGTCTTTTACCTATATCCGGGACAAGAAGATTCCGGTTTATCTGGAAGAAATGGAGGGTATGGAGATTGTGCAAAACTATGATTCGGAATTGGAGTTGCAGGAACTTCATCATCTGATAGAAGAAGCGGTGTCGCTTTTGCCGGATAAATGCCGTGAAATATTCCGGAAAAGCCGGGAGGAAAATTTGACCAATAAGGAAATAGCCGGACAGCTCCATATCTCGGAGAAGACGGTGGAGGGGCAAATCACGATTGCTTTAAAGAAAATCAGAATTCATTTGGGCGATTCTTATTCTTATTTGTGGTAAAAACGGGCTGGGCAACCGTACCAGAATCATAAAGCGTCCATCCGTTTTCGCCACCGACCCATACAGACTAATTACATACATGTTTTTGCAAAAACAACTATCATACTATCATATCCGCCTGTATATCGGTTTAAACCAATATGTTATGGTATGATAGTTGCCGTTTTGTACTATCTTCATCTATCATAACTATCATGGTGTAAAACGATAATGTCTTGTGTATCAATCATACGATAAAAACAGTGACCGTCCGGAAACAGGTGCAAAACATGTTAAAACGGCTTCTTTTTTCATCAAGACAGGCTTTTCTTTTGTCAAAAACCGTTTGCAAAACCGCTTGAGACCCGGGTGTACCCGCCACGGAGACCCGGGCGCGGGAGAGGTGCAGACCCGGGTCTGCACGAAGCCCAGACGGGGATGCAGAGAAGTTTATCAGCCATGTTGGAGGTACTTTTATGCCTTGTTTTTGCATCTTATTCGGCGAAAAAGGTCGTTTTATATTTAAATGACCCCGTTTTGTCGATGGTTATTTTTGCATATATAAACATAAATATCATATTATCAGCTATATAAATAAATAGTCATGTAAAAAGTGTGATAGATGTATGATAGTAGAATGATAGTAAAAAACAGCAACTGTCATTTTTTAACGTATTGTGAAACAGTAGTTAACAACCGGATATGATAGTATGATAGTTGGTTTGCGAAATTTTCATAAAAGAAAAGATGTGGTTCCGGATAGCAACTTTTGGTGCGGTTGCCCTGTAAAAACGGGGATTCTTTTAGGGGAGAAAGTGCTTTTTGGAGTCTATATATCCAAGAGGGTGGTACAGAAGATGGGTTCTTGGCTACCGCATGATATATAATAGATAAGATGAAGAAGGCTAAATCATTCTTTTTTTGGGGAACTGTTTGCTGCTGTCTGTTCTGCTTTTTGCAGATATGGTATCCGTTTTATTTTTATTATGTCGAACAATTGCAGGTTTTTCCTCTCACTTGGGCTTGTTTTGAGGAAACATGCCGACAACCTGGCGGGTTGGCTTGCTGGTTGGGTGGTTTCCTTTTGCAATTCTATCATCTTCCTTTGGGTGGTGCGTTGGTTTCGACCGGTTTGTTTTTGGGGATCGGTGTGCTGATGCAACGGATCTGCCGGCAAACGACATCGCCTGTCTTTTGTTATTTACCGGCTCTTTGCCCGATTCTGGCTTTGCTCCCTTTGCATGTCGATGTGAATTACCGGTTGCAGGGGACGGTTGCTTATTGTTGCATGCTTGGGGCTTTTGTACTCTATGTGCGTATTGTCGTACCGTGGAAACGGGTATTGGCGGGTTGGCTGTTGATGGCTGTTTTGTTTGTATTGGCAGGGCCGGTGGCAACCTTGTTCGTTGCCGGAGTCGTGGTCCGGGAGATGTTGTTGCGGGAGAAGGGATGGCAAGGATGTCTGGCACTTCCGTTCGGGATTGTCCTGATGCTTTGGTGGTCTTATCGTTTCTTTTGGCAGCCGGAATACCGAATGATCGTTTTGCCGGATTTTTATTATGAGCCTTTGTTGAAGGCGAATAAGCTCTATTGGGCTTGGTTGGCTTTTCTTTCGGGGCTTTTAATGGCTTGCTTCCCGATCGGAAAAGGCAGAGGCGTGTTGGATCGGACTGCTTGGTGGTGGACCACAGTCCAGCTGTTGCCTTTGGTTGCCTTTTTGGGGTGGATGAAAAAAAAAGAGAATTGTATTTGGTTGAAAAACATGGAGTTGTATTATTATGTGCGGGGAGAACAATGGGATAAGGTCGTTGCCGGATATAAGGCGGCAGTATCGGACATGCGGACTTTGAGCTTGCTGAACTTGGCTTTGGCGTGCCAGGGCGAATTGGGAGATAAACTGTTCCATTATCCGCAGCAAGGCAAAGGCGGATTATTGCCAGAATGGAACAGTACGGTTCCGGGGGCAATCGTGTTGTCGGATATTTGCTACCAAATGGGGGATCTCTCTTCCGCTCAAAAGTTTGCATTTGAAGGATATGTCTCCTCTGTAGATGGAAACCCGCGTCTTTTGCAACGTTTGGTACAGACGAATATCCTGACCGGAGCTTATGCGGTAGCGGAAAAATACATCCGGATATTAGAGCAGACTTTGTTTTACAAAGAATGGGCTGCTGAATGGCGGAAGTATCTGTATCGGGATGATCTTGTGGAAGAAGAACCGTCGTTGGGCGGGAAAAGGCGGGCGTGGGGAAAAGGCGGACAGTATGCCGTGTCTGCAGATTTGTTGGAAGTGTGGGAACGGTTGGCAGTGAACAATCCGGACCGGTCGGTCGCTTTCCAATACTTGTTGAGTTTTCATTTGTTGGGCAAGACTTTGAATCGTTTTGACGAGTTGCATCGGAAGTATTACCGGACGAAGGTGTGGCCTTCCCTTTCCATCCACCAACAGGAAGCCGTGATAGCGCTTTATCAAAAGACTCCCCGATTGTGGCCCGAAAAAGGGGTCGGAATGAAAGTCGAGTTGCGCTACGGTGCGTTCGATCAGGATATGAACACGAAGCATGGCTATGTCAATTTTCGGGATGTCATGGCCGGTTCGTATGGAGATACCTATTGGTTTTATTTGATGTTTAAGAAATAAAGGTACGCGATGAAACGATTTTATTGCTTTTTGGTGGCGGCAATTTTGTTTTGTGCTTGTTCGGAGGATTGGAAAAATGGGAAACGGTTAGGTGAGAAGCCTGTTCTATTTCCTGATTATGCGCAAACCACTATCCCGTACAATATAGCTCCGTTGAACTTCACGGTCCGCGCGGACGGATGTCGTGTGTCGGTCTTGTTGGAAGCAGGAGTGGTAAAATTCAAGGTGGAGGCCCCCGACGGGAAAGTCAGGATTCCGGAAAAGAAATGGAAGAGGCTTTTGCAGGAGGCAAAAGATGATTCCGTTCGGGTTACGGTGGCGCGTAAGAAGGGCGATCGGTGGGAGATTTGGCAACCCGTATCGTTGAATGTGGCGGCAGATCCGGTTGATCCTTATTTGGTATATCGCTTGATAGAACCTGGCTATGCATTATGGAACAAAATGGGAATTTACCAACGTGGAATGGAGTCTTTTGATGAAACGACTGTTTATGAGAACAAGATGACGGACTATAATTGCGTGAATTGCCATTCTTTCTGCGGCCATGATCCGGACAAGATGCTGTTCCACTTGCGTGCCAAGTTGGCCGGGACTGTATTGGTTGATGGAGACGAGGTCGAGTTATTGGATACGAAAACAGATAAGACGATATCAGCTTTTACCTATCCTTATTGGCATCCTTCGGGTCGTTACATCGCTTTTTCCATCAATAGGACGACCCAGCAGTTGCATTCCACTCAGCGGACGGAGGTTTATGACACGGCATCGGATGTGATCGTTTACGATGTGGAGCGCCATACGTTTTTGTCTGTGCCCGGACTCGCTTCGCAGTCAAGTTTTGATACGTTTCCCTCTTTTTCTCCGGATGGTAAGAGTTTGTTTTATTGCACTGCTCCGGCTTGCTTGATGCCTGATTCCATTGGAAAATTGGCTTATAGCTTGTGCTGCATCTCGTTCGACCCTGAATCCGGAACGTTCGGTTCGCAGGTGGATACGCTGTTTGATGCTCGTGCGAATGGAAAAAGCGTTTCTTTTCCAAGAGTTTCTCCGGATGGTCGGTTCATGCTTTGTACTTTGTCTGGTTATGGCACTTTCCCGATCTGGCATAAGGATGCCGACCTGTATATGATCGACTTGAAGTCCGGAGTCGGTTCCTATCCGGAAACGCTCAACAGCAATGATACGGAAAGTTACCATTCGTGGTCGTCCAACGGAAGATGGGTTGTGTTCAGCAGCAGGCGTTTGGATGGATTGTACACGCGTCCTTTCATTGCGTATGTCGGGAAGGATGGCAAAACCGGTAAACCGTTTTTGCTCCCTCAAAAGGAGGCGGACTACTATGCCGGCTTGATGAAATCGTATAATATTCCCGAGTTTGTCACCGGTAAAGTGACTAATCGTTCTTATCAGATTCGCCGTTTGGCAGAACAGGGCGGAATATCCGTTTCTTGTTCAACTTTTTGATTTTTTTACAATAAGTCATTCTTCCTGTTTGCAGGATATTGTCATGGCTTGGAATCGGGGAATTGGAAAAAAATCGATTTGTTTTTAGGGGATGCCTTCATTTTTCGAGTCTCACGTTTCATAAATGGTACGAAGAGACAAAAATATACCGTGGGAAGTGATTATCCGGAAATTCAAGTGTGAGATTTCGGAGAAGGAACAGGCAGAATTGGATGTATGGCTTGCCGATGTGGAAAACCATGCCCGATTCCAAAGTTGGCAATCCCTTTGGTTGTCCATCATGGAAGAAAACATGCGGTATGTTTCCAATGTCGATGCCTTATGGAAAAGGATGGAGGAGCGTATGAGAAAGGCAGAGCCGCGAATGTTCAAGTTGTCTTTGCGTTCTTTTCGTTTGTATATTGCTGCGGTTGCGGTTTTATTTTTCCTGTTGTTCTCTTTTGCCGGTTATATGACGGCCGAATGGTACAAGGCAAGCGATGCCGTATTGGCTTATTCTTCCTTGAATGGAAAATCCCGGATATGTTTGCCGGACAGTACTTTCGTTTGGCTGAATGCCGGATCGACGTTAGAATATTTTGTTTCCCGTTGGACTAAAGAGCGTAACGTCCGTTTGGATGGAGAGGCTTATTTCGAGGTGGCGGCAGATCCGGACCGTCTTTTTGTAGTGGAAGGCGGCGGTGTGGTCGTAAAGGTGCACGGGACGGTTTTTAACATGAAGGCGCGGGAAAAGCAGGACCATGTGGATGTCAGCCTATTGTCAGGGTTGGTCGTTGTTGAAAATCACGGTGTGTCGAGAAGCCTGAATCCGGGCGAAACAGCCGTGTGTAAAAAAAGTGTTCCCAGCATAGAAAAGAAAACCACGGATGTTTCTATCTCTTGCCTTTGGGCAAAAGAATCCTTGCGTTTCGAGAAAAAGACGATTTATGAACTGACCGGATATCTGTCGGAATGGTATGGCATGGATATCCGTTTGGACCCGTCGTTGCCGACCGATCAAGCCTATACCTTTACGATCACACATGAATCGTTGGAGGAGGTGCTTTGCCTGATTGCGAAGATAACCCCGATAGAATATGTTTTTGATGAAGATAATACGGTGAGAATAACAAGAAAATAGTAACAATTAAATCAGGAATGCCTATGAAACACACGTAAAAAAGTAATTCGAAGTTGTAACAATTAAATCAGTAATTTATTAAATCTTAAAAAGGTTATGAAGAAACGAAAGTTCTTTAGTAACAGTGGCATTTTGAAATGGAAGATGCCATTATTGATAAGCATTTTATTTTGGATGAGTTTGCCCGGGACGGCCGAAGCGGAAGTTCAGCTTCGTTCCATCTCGCTCCGGTTGGAAAATGTTTCGTTGAGCGAGGCGCTTTCACGGATCGAAGAGGCAAGCGGTTATTCATTTTTCTATGATGAGAATAAGATTGATTTGTCTCGTCAAGTAAGCGTGAATGCTCAAAACAAGGCTGTTAAGGATATTTTGAAAAATATCCTGTTTTCGACGGGAATGACATTTGAAATATCGAACAACCAAATTGTCTTGGTTCCGGAAAAGAAAGCAGCCGCAAAGGAAGTTTCCGTGGCTGTCGTACAGCAACAAACACATATAGTAAAAGGGATCGTAGTCGACAATTTGGGTGAACCGGTACCGGGAGCCAATGTCGTTGAAAAAGGGACGACCAACGGTATCATTACAGATATGGATGGTGCTTTTTCCTTGACTGTGGCTCCTGATGCCGTGTTGGAAATTTCTTATATCGGTTATGTCACGCAGTCTGTTTCGGTCAAAGGAAAATCTACTTTGAATATAACTTTGCGTGAAGATTCGCAGGCGCTGGAAGAAGTGGTGGTGACCGGTTTCGGTCTGTCGCAGAAAAAGGCGACGCTGACGGGTGCCGTCACGGCCGTCGGTTCGGAAGACATCAGCCGTTCGGTTGCCTCCACGGCTTCGGGTGCACTGGTCGGTAAGATCGCCGGTTTGAACACGCGCCAGACGGATGGCCGTCCGGGGGGCTACGACCAGTATCCAGATCCGTAACATGGGTGATCCGTTGTATGTGATCGACGGTGTGCAATCGGAAGCAGGCCAATTCAATAATATCGACTTCAATGATATCGAGAGCATTTCTGTGTTGAAAGATGCTTCTGCCGCTATTTACGGTGTGCGTGCGGCAAATGGTGTTGTTGTTGTCAATACGAAAAAAGGTAAACGGAACACTAAGAATACGGTTTCTCTGAACGCATACTACGGTTGGCAGAATCCGTCTACTTTCCCGAAACCGGCGGATGCGGCGACCTATATCACCAATTATATCCAGTCTGAAACGGTTCAAGGAAAGACCGACTATACATATAGTAAGGAAGACTATCAGAAATGGTTGGCGGGAAAAGAAAAAGGATATGTGCCGTTTGACTGGTATGACTTCATCTGGGAAACCAATCCTCAGTATTATCTGAATGCCAATATCTCCGGTGGTTCGGATAAGACGAACTATTATGTTTCTGTCGGTCACATGAGCCAAGACGCGATGATTGTAAATTATGGTGGATTTAAACGTACCAATGTTCAGATGAACATAGACACGCAAATTACTTCTCGTTTGAAAGTGGGAGCTTCCATGAATGGCCGTATAGAAGAAAGGAAAAATCCGGGTGTTCCGGAGGCAGATGATTATTGGATGCCTCGTTTTGGGACATATCGAAATTTGCCGACAAAGCGTCCTTTTGCAAATGACAATCCTAAATATCCGACATTGACTTCTTCTAATGCCGCGACGAATTTCGGATGGTTGAATTATGAATTGTCCGGAGAATATAAAGAAACTTGGCGTGTGGCGCAATTACAAGCCACGGCGGAATATGATATTTTCGATGGTTTGAAGGCAAAGGCTTTGGTCGGATATTATCTGGCATATCAGCAGATGAATAATCAGGAATATACGTATAAATTGTATGGCTATGATGAAGCGACGGATACTTATCCGGTGATTTTCGAGAATAATAATCCTTGGAGAGAAAGACGTGTGGGACACAACGAAGAATTGATGTCGAATATTCAACTGTCTTACAATAAAAGGTTTGGAGATCATAATGTGGCCGCTGTTGCCGGGGTTGAATCGATTAAGCGAGATACGCCGACTTCCTGGCTGCATGCTATTCCGACGGCTAATGCGTTACATCTGATTGATTATGAGACGATGGATACATATAATGATGAGGGTAATGAAACGGAGGCACGTTTGGGGTGGATGTTCCGTGGCAACTATGATTATGCCAATAAATATCTGGTTGAATTTTCGGCTCGTTATGATGGATCTTGGAAATTTCCGCCTGATCATCGTTGGGGATTCTTCCCTTCCGCTTCTGTCGGTTGGCGTATTTCGGAAGAAAATTTCTGGAAGGAATCCAAGCTATCGAATATTTTCAGCGATTTGAAAATCCGTGGATCATACGGTATGGTGGGTGACGATAACGTTTCCGGATATGCGGCGTTCGATTATATGAGCGGTTATAACTATAAGAATGGCGGTTCTGTTATTGATGGGAAATATACGATAGGTTCGGTTCCGCGCGGACTTCCGGTGACGACATTGTCTTGGATCAAGGCTAAAATTCTGGATGTCGGCTTTGATGTTGCTTTTTTGGATAATCGCTTGACGGGGCAGTTCGACTTTTTCCGCCGTCAGCGTGACGGGCTTCCTGCATCTCGTTATGATGTCCTGTTGCCATCGGAAGTCGGTTTCAGCCTACCGAAAGAAAACTTGAATTCGGATGTGCACATGGGGTATGATGCGGCTGTTCGGTGGACAGACCGGGTAGAGGACTTCACATATTCTATCGGCGGTAATATTACGTATTCCCGTTTCTATGATTGGGAACAGTATAAACCGCGTTTCTCCAATTCTTGGGATGTGTATCGCAATTCGTTGAACCATCGTTTCGGTTATCTGAACTGGGGATTGGAAGCAATCGGACAGTTCAATAGTTGGGAAGAGATCGCCACTTATCCGATCGACAATGACCGTCAGGGTAATAAGACGCTTCGTCCGGGTGACATCAAATATAAGGATGTGAATGGTGACGGTGTGATTAATAGTTTGGATGAACGTCCGATTGGATATCGGGAAGATTCCACTCCGATTCTTAATTTCGGTTTGAATTTTTCATTCGGTTGGAAAGGATTTGATTTGGCGTTCGATTTTACCGGTGGCGCGATGGGATCCTGGTATCAGCAATGGGAACAACGTAACCCGTTCCATGATGGTGGTAACAACCCGCAATATTATATGGAAGACACATGGCGTTTGTCTGATATTTGGGATGCAGACAGTGAATTGATACCGGGAAAATATCCGATGTTGTTGATTGGAAATAGTTCGCACAGTAATTATTGGAACAGTACCTTCTGGAAAAAGAATGTCCGGTATGTCAAATTACGTAATTTGGAGTTAGGATACACGCTCCCGAAACATATTGTGGAAAAAGCGTTGATCTCGGATCTGCGCTTTTATGTGGCGGGGACCAACTTGTTGACATTTACCAATGCTCCGGGTATTGATCCTGAATCGACGGAAGGAAATGGTTTGGGATATCCGACAACGCGTATTATAAATATTGGTGTAAACCTTAAATTTTAGGTAGAAATGAAGAAGATATATATAATGTCGGCCTTGGCAGTTTGTTTGTTCTCGGCAACGGCTTGTAGTGATTTTTTGGATCGTGAGCCAGATAAGATCATGACGGATGACCAGATTTTTGGTGATGCGGTGATGATTAAATCTGTTTTAGCGAATTATTATGGTCGCGTAACATGGGGACAACACATAAATGATAGCTATTCCATGACTTATATTGATGATGCGGCAAAAATGGATGGAGGACCGGATCAACGCTCTACGTTCGAAGATGATCTTTGGCGAGTGTATGATTATACGTTCATCCGTAATGTGAATCAGTTTTTAAAAGGGTTGCGTGAAACGGAAGTCCTGAAAGATTCTGAGAAAGCTCCATTAGAAGGGGAGGCGCGTTTTTTACGTGCTTGGTGTTATTTCAATATGTGCCGTGGTTTGGGCGGTATGCCGATAATCGGAGATGAGGTGTTTGACTATCAATCTGGTATGGATATAACTACGATGCAGTTTCCACGTTCGACGGAAGCAGAGATGTATGATTATATCATAAGTGAATGCCAGGCTGTTTATAATTTATTGCCGGCGGAGAAACAGATAAATTCTGCTCGTGCAAATAGGTGGACGGCTAAGATGTTGGAAGCGCGTGCCGCTGTCTATGCTGCTTCGATCGCTAATTATAATAATAAAATGTCAACTCCGATTAGAACAGAGGGAGGGGAAGTTGGGATTCCGGCTGATAAGGCATCTGATTATTATAAAACGGCTTTGGCTGCCGCAGAGAATGTGATTAAAGACAGTCCTTATATTCTGCAGGATCGGCGTCCGGACAATAAGGGATTAAACTTTTATGAGGCGACATCCGTAAAAGACAATAATACAGAAGTTATTTGGGCACGGGATTATAAATATCCGGGGCAGACTGTTGAGTTTACGAAATATAATATTCCTAAGTCTCATGCGGAGGATATTGACAATAGTTATGGCGGTCCTGTTTTAAATCTGGTTGAAGCCTATGAATTGCTTGATACGGATACCCCTGGGACGGATAGTAAGGTCGTGACTTCTGAAAATGGGACATTTAAGTTTTATGATTCGTCTGATGCTCCATTCAAAGACCGTGATCCTCGTTTATGGGGAACTATCCTTTATCCGGGTGCGGAATTGAAAAGTGTTCCGGTCGTATTGCAGGCAGGTCAGTTGGTAAAGAATAATGGAGAATGGGAGCTGATAGCTGGTGATTTGGACTCTAAAGACGCCAATGGAAATGCTTTGACTGCATTGAACGGTCCGAAAGAGTCTAATGAACAGTATGTTAATAAGACAGGTTTTTATTATCGTAAATTTATTGATGAAACTCCTGGAGCATCGACGCGTGGTCGTAATTCCGAAATGTGGATGCCTCGTTTCCGTATGTCTGAAGCCTATATGATTGCGGCCGAAGCGTCTTTCGAACTGGAAAACGGACGTGCAGCCGAATTTATCAATGCCGTGCGTAATCGTGCAGGTGTGAAGCCGTTGGAAACTGTTACATTTGAGAATATCGTGCATGAATATCGCGTTGAATTTGCTTTCGAAGACCATCGTTATTGGGATATGAAGCGTTGGCGTTTGGCTGATAAGGTCTGGAATGGAAACAACAATGATCCGCAGGCTCGTCACCGTCGCCTTTGGCCGTATCGTGTGGTTGCACCGGGTGACCCGAATGACGGCAAGTGGGTGTTTGTGGAAGACTTCTTGTTCATGTCTCCGAATGCACGTTATTTCCGGATGCAGAATTATTACAACTTCCTCGATTTGGGCTGGGTTAACAATAATCCTAAGTTGGTAAAGAACCCGTATCAATAATTAAAAATGCATGAGTATGAAGATTATATCTAATATTTTTTCGGTAATTTTACTGCTGGTATTGTTTTCCGGCTGTGGAAAAGATAATTTTGATGCGCCGGAATCCAAACTGGTTGGTAGAGTTACTTATCAGGGACAGGCTTTGAACTTGCGTGGAACCGGCGAAGCAGTCCAGTTGCAGTTGTATCAGGATGGTTATGAGAAGAATGATCCGATTTCTGTTTTTGTAGGACAAGATGGTACTTTCTCCGCTCTTTTGTTTGATGGTGAATATCGTTTGACGACAAGAGACGGGAACGGACCGTGGGTGAATAATCATGAGTCCGTAACCGTGAATTTGAAAGGACATACGGAAGTGAATCTGGAAGTTACTCCGTATTTTATGATTTCGAACGAACAATTGTCTGTTACGGGATCGGCAATGAACGCGTCGTTTATGATTAACAGGATTGTGCCGGATGCGAAGATCAGTCGGGTGATGTTGTTATTAAGCAAGACGCAATTTGCGGATGATGTCAACAACTTGTACCGTCAGGACTTCTCGGATGTCGTTCCCGGTAGCGTGAATCTTTCTGCCGATATTAGCGGTAATACCGAAATAGTAAAGGCAAAAGCCCTTTACGCTCGTGTCGGTGTTTTGGCTAACGGAGCGGATCAGGCTATCTATTCGCCAGTGGTTCGGTTGAAGTGATAAGGTTATTGCCGGATAGGATGCTTGAAAAACGGTTATCCTATCCGGTTTTGCGTATCAAGCTGATTTCATGTAGTTTTGATTGATATTTGAAAGTAAATGATTGATAATTGAAAATGTGATAGAAGGCGAAAGAATACCTTTGCACATGATTTATTATCAAGTCAGTTTGTGTTTAATTATATATATATTTATTAGAAATGAAGAAGGCCTTTCTGATACTATTGATTTGTTGCCAAGGGATACTGCTGAACGTGTCCTGCGGTTCAGGGAGTTTGTTTGAGCCGGATAAAAGGAACGCATTGCGCGCTCCTTCTTATCCGCTTATTTCCGTAGATCCATATACCAGCGTTTGGTCGTTTGCAGATGAATTGAATGCTGATGTGACCCGCCATTGGACCGGCAAGGAACAGGCCTTGTTGGGGGTAGTGGATGTGGATGGTGTTTCTTATCGTTTCATGGGAAAGGAAACACCGGAAGAGGGAGCATCGGTTCGTTTTGCGACTGCTGCCCGACAGTTGTCTGTGAATGTCCTTCCCACGCAAACTTATTATACATTTGAATGTGGTCCGGTTTTGCTCGATGTCGTTTTTACGGCTCCGTTATTGCTGGATGATTTGGATCGGATGTCCATGCCGGTCAATTATATTTCTTGGCAGGTTCGTTCGGCAGATCAAAAGAAGCATGAGGTACGGGTGAGTGTCGAAGCTTTTTCATCTTTGGCCGTCAACACGGAGGATCAGGCGGTCATGGTTGAGAGGGAGGTGGAAAACGGTATTTCTTATTTGAAGACAGGAACGGCTGAGCAGGCTGTTTTGTTACGCAAAGGGGATGATGTCCGTATTGACTGGGGTTATTTCTATTTGGCGGCACAAGTGGAAAAGGAGACGGTGATGGAGGTTGGCGATCGGAAACAACTTGTCTACAGCCATATTTTGGAGGCAGTGTCTTCTTCTCCGAAGGCCGGGTTCCTGATGGTGGGCTATGACGACTTGTATGCCATCCAGTATTTCAAGGATAACCGGATGGCGTATTGGAAACATAACGGTAAGAAAAATATCCGGCAGGCATTTGAAGAATCAGCGAAGGAATATCGTTCGGTTATGGAGCGCTGCCGTCATTTCGACACTCGTCTGATGGAAGACGCGGAAAAAGCCGGTGGAAAAGAATATGCAGAACTTTGTGCCATTGCTTACCGCCAGGCGGTGGCGGCCCACAAACTTATAGAAGATAAAGACGGGAATCTGTTGTTTCTTTCCAAGGAGAATTTTAGCAATGGTTCGATCGGTACGGTTGATGTGACGTATCCGTCTGCCCCCTTGTTCTTACTTTATAATCCGGAATTATTGAAAGGAATGCTGAATCCGATTTTCCATTACAGCGAAAGCGGACGATGGAACAAGCCTTTTGCCGCCCATGATGTCGGAACCTATCCTCATGCCAACGGGCAGACATATCCTTTCGATATGCCGGTCGAAGAATGTGGGAATATGTTGATTCTGACAACTGCCATCGCTCTGCGCGAAGGTAATGCGGATTATGCTCGTGAACATTGGAAGACGTTGGGTGTTTGGGCTAATTATTTGCTGAAAGAGGGACTTGATCCGGAAAATCAGTTGTGTACGGATGATTTTGCCGGACACCTGGCCCATAATGCAAACCTTTCGATAAAGGCGATCATAGGGATTGCCGGATATGGAAAGTTGGCCGAGATGTTGGGAGATAAGGAACAGGCTGTCAGGTATGTTTCAGCCGCTCGCGAGATGGCAGAGAAATGGGAGCGGATGGCTGATGATGGAGATCATTACCGGCTGACATTCGACCGGGAAAATACTTGGAGCCAGAAGTATAATCTGGTTTGGGATAGAGTTTTGGGCTTGCATATCTTTCCGGACAGGATCGCCCGGAAGGAGGTCGCTTTCTATTTGAGTCGGCAACAGCCGTTCGGCCTTCCGCTTGACAGCCGCAAGACCTATACCAAGATTGATTGGATTTTATGGACAGCGTGCTTGGCAGATACGCAGGAGGATTTCTCCCGTTTGTTATCACCCGCCTATAAATATGTGAATGAAACCGAACCTCGCGTACCCCTGACCGACTGGTATGAGGCTACCGACGGCCGGTCCATCAACATGCGTGCCCGTTCGGTAGTGGGGGGCTTTTTTATGAAGATGCTGGAAAAGCAGATGTATAAACCCTCTTTTCGTCCTGAGCCGGCGGAAGAACCAGTGGTGGAAGCCAAGAGCACTTATCGGAATCCGGTGATCGATTACAGTTTGCCTGATCCGACCATCATCAAAGCGGATGATGGCTATTTCTACTTGTATGCAACCGAAGATATCCGCAATACGCCGATCCATCGTTCACGCAACTTGGTGGACTGGGAGGAGATCGGAACGGCTTTCACGGAAGAAACACGTCCGACCTTCGAGCCGAAAGGAGGCTTATGGGCACCGGATATCAATTATATTAACGGACAATATGTATTGTATTATTCCATGTCCGTCTGGGGAGGTGAGTGGACCTGTGGGATCGGAGTTG
>OIXR01000118.1_pt1 | contig 78223 bp, 57 predicted proteins | sample 1587831 | NCBI WGS metagenome assembly OIXR01 (sample SAMN03283263) | human gut metagenome | biome: human-associated habitat; material: feces | host: Homo sapiens | place: USA | collected 2013
CGGGCCCCCGTCAATTCCTTTGAGTTTCACCGTTGCCGGCGTACTCCCCAGGTGGGATGCTTAATGCTTTCGCTTAGCCGCGGCACGCCAGGCGCGCCACAGCGGGCATCCATCGTTTACCGCGCGGACTACCAGGGTATCTAATCCTGTTCGATACCCGCGCTTTCGAGCTTCAGCGTCAGTTACGCTCCCGCCAGCTGCCTTCGCAATCGGGGTTCTTCGTCATATCTAAGCATTTCACCGCTACACGACGAGTTCCGCCGGCGTTGCGCGCACTCAAGTGGGGCAGTTCGCGCTGCAGTGCAGACGTTGGGCGCCTACATTTCACAACACGCTTACCTCACGGCCTACGCTCCCTTTAAACCCAATAAATCCGGATAACGCCCGGACCTTCCGTATTACCGCGGCTGCTGGCACGGAATTAGCCGGTCCTTATTCGCGCGGTACCTGCAGACCTCCAGCACGTGGAGGGTGTTATCCCCGCGCAAAAGCAGTTTACAACCCATAGGGCCGTCATCCTGCACGCTACTTGGCTGGTTCAGACTCTCGTCCATTGACCAATATTCCTCACTGCTGCCTCCCGTAGGAGTTTGGACCGTGTCTCAGTTCCAATGTGGGGGACCTTCCTCTCAGAACCCCTACTGATCGTAGGCTAGGTGGGCCGTTACCCCGCCTACTACCTAATCAGACGCATCCCCATCCATGTCCGCGAAGCTTTACTCCAATTCAGATGTCCTCATCGGAGACCATGGGGAGTTAGTCCGCCTTTCGACGGGTTATTCCCCAGACATGGGCAGGTTGGATACGCGTTACTCACCCGTGCGCCGGTCGACGCCTAAGGAAAGCAAGCTTTCCCTATCGTTTCCCCTCGACTTGCATGTGTTAAGCCTGTAGCTAGCGTTCATCCTGAGCCAGGATCAAACTCTCCATTGTAAAATATCCGTTTGACTTCCCTTACGAAAAGGGAAAGACTTTGTCTCTGTTCTCAAGGACGCTCATCCAGATGTACCGAAGATTGGGCTCAAAGCACCTGTTCCAAAAAATTGGACGGCTCTTCTTCTTTACCCGGATGCGACCTGGCCAAAATGATCAGGAAGCATCCGCTTCTTGTACTACTTTCTGTCTTATGTAAATCTCTTCAAAGATCGCTTATCTTTATCGCTCTCCCTTTCTCGGCGTGTGCTTTGTTCGGAAAAGCGGGTGCAAAGGTACGGTGTTTTTTAATACCCTCCAAATGTTTCGAAAGAAAAGTTTGCGAAAGTTGGCAGTTTTTCGCGTTATTTTACAAAATAAGGGTAAAAAGAGGGCGTTTTTGGGGAAAAGGCAGGAAAAAGGGGATATTCAGGGAACACGACCACCTTGTCATGGAGGCGGCCCGGGAGGCAAAACGGGGCCATATCGTGGGAAAACGATGCCTTGGAGGGGCGAAACAAGGGCAGGAGAACAGAGGAAATGGGGCGAGACGGACGGAAACAAGAGTCTCTTACGACTGGGAAGCTATTTTCTCCTTATTATATATATAGCGCAGGAAAGGCGAAAGTGGACGTTGCGGGCAAGAGCACCCCCTCCTGCCCTCTTGGGGGAGGCCAAAAACCCATCGCCCATCCTTCGGGATGGTCTCGGGATGGGTTCGGGACGGAAAGCCGCACGCGAACAAGCAAATTTCTCATGCAAGCCAGGCAACAGGACGGCCACACTCGAATAGGCTTAAAAGTGGGGTAAAAAATGAAGTTAACTTCGTAGCCCTATGAATATAACTTCGTAGGCCAATGAAGTTAACTTCGTAGGCCGATGAAGTTATATTCATTTTTAGGGGCAGTTAGGAGGGGTCTTCAGCGCGACCTTGCCGAGGGTTGCTGATAGCCCGAGTTGGTGATAGCTTAAGGCCGCGCTGGGTGGTAACTTATGACCACATTTAGTGACTACTTGGGATAGTCTCAAGGTGGAATAGAGTAGAAGTGTGAAGGAGTGTCTTCAGCCCACCTTGCTGTCCTATTTAACCCAACTTGCAGCCTATATGCGTATAACTCTTTGATTCTCAAGTATCGTTTTTTTGAGTTCAGAAAAATGTACCACACAAATTTTTCGTCTTCGCTTTAAGGGAGGAGAGGTCAAGTCGAGTTTCTTGTACAAATCAGAAAGCTGTTTCTCGGGCTCTGTGCACTGCCGTACCTCAACCTGGTTACCATCGATCCGCTTTGCGATAGTACTTACGACTATCTGTGTACCGGCTATTCTCATTACTTCCTGCCATGACATCCTGCTTCCATTCCGCCGAAGCTGATACTGTGTGGTTGATACAATCCAGTAAGCAAGTACTGCCAGATTAAAATGGGCCTTGATGGCTTCATCCGTCTGATGATAGACAGGACGGATGTCAAGGTCGGTCTTCAAGGTTTCAAAGACGGTCTCGACCCTTCTGATAATGTTATAGAACTCCCAGATCTGCTTCTCGCTATAGCCTTTGAGACTTATCGTTGGCAGCTACGTAGTTCACCACCTCTTTCAATGCCTTGACACGCATCGACAAGACGTCTCTATTGGCTATCAATCGAGTCAAGGAGTCTCCGTCCTGAACTATCTGAACGTTGGTGATGTTGATGCGATAAATCAAGTCTTCCAACTGGACGACTGCTTCATCCAGTTCCTTGTACAATTCCTCCAAGTTATCGCAAGGCTCATCACCCTCCTGCACTTTGGCGCTTTCCTTGATACGTTCTTTCAGTTGAGCCACTTTCTTCTGCAAGTCGGCTCTGATGCTCAATGCTTCTGCTAACTTCGTTATCTTCTATTTTTTATATATGTCGTTAAACTTCTTGTTTTATTTTATATGCTATTTCTTTCTTGTCGGATTCAGCGTATGTTTTCCTCCGAACTCTTTCACATCTTCCTCTACAAGTTTTTGGAACCACGATGGTTCATAATCGAGCGGTCCAATCTCTGCATCTCTCGTATCGCAAACTTCATTCTCATATTGCAAATGAACCTTTACCACGAAATCATCCATGCGAAGGATGTCGGGCAGGCTATAGTCTTGATGCGTATGTAGAGCATGCATGGCATAACAAACGCAAATATCAGCAAACTCTGGTTTGTGAAGATAACATTCATCCCAGGAATCGCCATCATCCAATTCGTTTCTGAATGTTTTATATCCTTCCTCGGTAGTCCCAACAAAATTGCGAAAAACACCATTCACGATTGTATCCATCTTATAGCGTCCTGCACTCATCAGTTCATCTAACAGATGAATCATATAATGAAAATCAGATCCGTAATAATCATCGTTCTCCATCTTTACTACAGCATCGTCATCTCCATACTCGAAACGCAACACTCCTTCCACCTCATAACGATAGCGATCATCCACCTTATAAGGCGTATGAAACAAAGTGCGCCACATGTTTCTGCACTGGGCATAACATTCCTGAGTCAATTTGAAGAGTTTATCATTCTGATAGCGAAATCTCTCCACTTCGGCAGGAGTCGGATGAAGCATCATCTCATTCAATACAACATATCTTACTCCCATTAAGACTTCGATGACATCATGCTCGCTTTCACTCATGTGACGTAGGAACCATGCCTTTGCAAAATCATAGTTCACGATTTTCTTCACACGTTGCTCCACATTTTGTAGCACCTCACGTTGCTCATCAACAGTAGCCACCTCTCGGATATATTCGAGAATCTCTGAATAAGCATCATCGTCGTCAAATCCCTTATCCTCAATTCTGTCCAAGCATTTTTTCCAATCACAATTTTCCTTCATATTCCCCTACTATTTTTCCATTACACACTTCTATTATCTTATCATCGCCGAAACTTCCGCCCCGTACCTTGTAAGGAGCGTTTCGCTTCAACGTCTTCTCCAAATACTCCAAGTCCTTGGGACGAAGATGAGTAAGAGCGAAATCCACCTCATTCAGCTGCGACTGATTGCTCAAGGCAAGATGCTGGAGATTGTGACACATAAAGATGTCCAAGCGACGCAACTTGCCGTTCTTGCTCAAATTCAAAGACACCAAATCTTTGGCTCCATCAATATGCAACTCCTCCAAGAGTGGATTGGCAGAGAAATCCAACTTCTCGTTTCTTATCTCGTGGAAGTCGATGAACTCCAGCAAAGGATTCTTGCTCACGTCGAGTTTCTCCTCGACATACCCAGAATAGCCCAAGATACGCAAGTTAGGACATTCCGTGAGAATCACATCTAAGGTTTTCACCTCGAACATGCCACATCCATCAAATCCGATAATGGCATCCTCCTCTTCCGAACAGATGGTAATGGTGTAGTACATGCCCTTCTCAGGATAGGCATGACCTGCCTCCACCCAAGCCAACTTTTCGGAAGCAGGTTTCTGTTTACCTGTCACGACCTGTACCTTTCCATCGCCCCAAGCGATTCTTGCCTTGCTGCCTTTCTTCAGCATCAAGTGCAAGCCTACGGTTTCCCCCATTGTCCAGTCCATAGTCTGGATATTGATTGTAATCTGTGCCATATATTGAACTTTATTTAAGACAGTTTTATCACTATATCATGCTTATGAAGAAATCTTGGTAAGTCTCTTCTGTTTTTTCTTGAAACAAGAATCAACCCATCTAAAGCCTTCCATGAGGTAACGATAACTCTTATTTCTGTCTCCTAATATCATATTGCAGTTTTCTGTAGCAGTCTTAGCATCTTCTCCTAATAGCTGAGACAAGAATTTCCAAAAGGTTGCCCTATGATGAGGATACCTCAAATGCGCCAACTCATGAAGAATGACCATATCTATATACGGCAATGGATAAATCATCAAATATGGAGATAAATTTATGCGGCTTCCATCAAACCAACACCTGCCAAAGGCTCGAAAATCCCAATTCAAGGTTAATGTCTCAGCAAATAGTTGCTTTTCGTTTTCCAAATAAAGGAATCTACAAGGCAATACTTTTTGAGCAACAGCCTCCACAAAGTCCTTAAATTGTGCAAATATCCAGAATTGCAACTCTCTATCTTCAAAACAAGTATTCTCAGAATAATATATTTGGAACTCATCGGAAGTCGCTTTTACGAATAACGCACAGTACTTATCAAGCACATAGCAACTTCTAACCTTTTCAGCATGAGAGCCTAAGGTATTTAATGCCTGCTCCTCCAAGACCATCCAAACCACTTTGAAGAATTTAGTCTTAAAGCGGAATTGAGGATTGATGTATGGACAAACAGGTTCAAAATCTTCTGCTCCATGCATATAAGTTTCATTTTCTTCAAGCTTTTTACTCCATACCTTAGTAATTTTGGCCTGTTCAATGTACCATTCTTTTGGCTTTACTTCTACAAATCCCATAGCAATATCGTTTAATTAATTATGTTTACGACTGCAAAGGTAACGGAAGGATGGTTTACCGCCATCACTTTCACCTGCTTACCATTACTCAGAAGATAAGCACCCGTAGCAACAGGATAACCATCCACTACGATGTCGTCGCCATCTTGCCAGCCTACATTAGGAAGATTATTCCAAAGCCTCTTGCCCCATACGATGATGTACTCAGGCTGATACTTTTCGATGACCTCGAAGAAAGCCTTGCCAGTCTAGTGATATTGTTCGGCTGCGCCAGCCTCGCGAGGACCACCCATTGCCACTTGCAGATAGTTGAAGAAGATGACCGAGTTCCAGATTTTCAGCCTCATCGCTTGATTGGTCTCCTCACCCACTAACGAACGCTCAAACTTCAGGAAAGTCCGCATCCAGTTCTGCCGTTCCTTGTTCTCATTGAGATAATCATCAAGCACCTGCTGCGTAAAGTTCATACACTCCCGATGTAGCTGGCAGTCGCCACAATCTGTACAACTCTCATCACAATAATGACTCTCGCCCAATATCATGATTCGCTTGCCGAATATCCCCCCGTTGGCATAATCCTTGCCAACGAAGGGTTGAAAGAAAATATTGCTATTCATATTTTAGAACAATGAAGCTATCCAATCATAAGCCATGGTTCCCAAGCGAATGGCCCACGAAATCACCACATAAATCAACCAGCAAAGCACTACTATGAACACAGCCGTCCAGAATGCCTTCTTGTTCACCTTGTTGATAATCTCCTTATCATCCTCGATATAGCCAGTAATCAATCTCAGGTTCTCTACATACGAACGCTTGAATACATCCAGCACATCACCTATATATAAAGGTATAGCACCTATCAGCACATCCATCAAGATATTATAGATGACAGCCAAAGTCAGCGGAATCGACTTAACCACGCAAAGACTGTAATAGATAAATGGGAATGCAAACACGCTCGTCAAAGCATCACCGATACCGACAGGAAGGATGAAGCCAAGGATAGGATCCAAGAACCACTTGTCCATATACTTCGCCGTACCTACCATCAGACGATATGATGGCATGTTCATCATCTTCTCACGCTTAGCTGCTTTTTTATCAGCCCTCGCCTGTTCTTTGGCAAGAGCCGCCTCTCGCTTTTGATCTTCTTTTGCGAAATCCATGCCCAAATCAGCCTGGGCCTGCTGTCTTCTTGAACTTTCCATACGCCTTATAATTCTATTTGTTTCTTACCATTTATAAATTCTGTGAACTCCTGTTTCGAAAGAGAGTAACCGCTCAAGTCGCTCATCAACTCCATAGCTTGCTTACGTTCCTCCTCACTACCAGCCAGATTGATACGCTTGAACACCTCACGAAGATAAGCACTCTTGTTGTCTATCTTAGCCATTTCACGCTTAAACTCATCAGCATGTTTCTTCAACTCCTTATCGTATGCAGCCGAAGCCAAGCTACCACTGAGCTGCTGCGCTTTGAGCTTAGCGAAACTATCAAACAGAGCAATACCTTTCTGTAAGGATTGTTCCATAGCACCAGTTACCTGCGCCAAGTCTTCCTCGCTATACTCAGCAGGTTTGTTCTGTTGTGCGGTCTTGCCCTCTATCTTCTTATGGTCTTTCGTGTATGCTTCCACTCCATCGAGCAAATTCTTAGCCATATCCTTGTCGGCATGAAGATTGTCTGCCAACATCCCTGTAAACTGAGAAAGGTTCTGCTCCACATCAGCAGGAAGTTTTGCAGCCTCCCTATAATCAGGAATATCTACCGTATGCACCAACTTCTCGTCAATCTTGCTCTCCATGATTTCACGTCCGAGTTTCAACATGGCAACCATATCACGAAGATGTTTCAGCATCTTCAGCTTCAAGTCGTCAGAGCAAACTATCTTGCTCCTGATTTCCTTAGAAACCTTATCCAGCTCATTGGAGAGTTGGGCATACTCATTTTTGATGCGGGTTTGTTCCTCACGATGCGATTCCAATTCTTCCTTATCCAACTTCAAATCTACCTGATAGCTCTCATATTCTCTCACAAGAGGGAAGCATACAGCATTCCATTCAGCGAAGTCACGATAGTAGTTCTTGTTGGCCATACCAAAGGTGATCCAGTTGACGAGGAAGAAAGGCTTGGAAGGCTTCTTCGACTTCGCTTCCATATAGCTTCCCTGCTTAGACTCCAAGGTAGCGGTGATGTCATTAATCAGCGAGGTATAGACATCGATGTTCTGAAGATGGTCGTTCATTTCCATGTCCAGCGCCTTCATCTGCCGAAGCAGACATTTTCGTTGCTCCTCCAATGGGCGAATAGTCTCATCCGCATACAAAGCATCAAGCGTCGCCTTCAAGTCAGAAGCCAACAGTTTTTCTCCATAACGCAAGAACACATTCGCCTTCGGGATTACCACATCATTGAGCGTCTTGCAGATCACCAACAATCGTCCCATATCAGCCTTGATACGAGTGGCATCATGCTTCACGCTGGTTTGGAAAACTGATAAATCAGACTTCAAACGATTAGCGCGTTCACTTGCTCCCATATAGTGTTCGAGCATGGTCAATCCTGCCATCGCCAAGCCCAAGGACTTGTTGCCGTTCGACAAAGACTTATAAGCCTGCAAAGAACCCTGCAAGGAAGTACGGAAACTAACAGAAATCTCACCAATCAAAGCTGCACATTTTTCCGTGAGCTTGTTATATTCCAGCTCCACATACTTAAGCATCTCGTCCACATCCAGCCACTCTATTCGCTTGAAGTCGAACAGATCAGGTGAAACCATCTTGATGGAGTCGCCATAGATATCAATCAGTTTCAGGGCATAGTCACGATAAACCGTCCCGATATCACTACGCAAGGAAGTAAAATCTTCGATGTTTCCACGAACACTATCCTCAGCATAGTGATAAGCCTCCACCATCTTAGTATATTTATCAAACATGGTAGCCGCCTTACTTCTTACATCTTTCACACCATTCGTACCCATGACAATATCAGCCATCTTCGACGTTCCCTTAGCAAGAACCAGGTTAAGGTTCAATTCCACCTGCTCCTTCAACTGCTCCAAAGCAGATGAAGACAACGCCAGTTCCGTCTCAGCTATCTTCAAAGCCTCCTCCTTGTTGCCCTGTTCCAGACTGTCATTCAACTTGTATTCAGCCACAAGGGTTGTACGTGAATTATTGGAAACAAAAGCAATGGCGATATTGCCATTATCATGGAAATATCTGTAGGCATCAAATACCAGCTTACTCACCTCCGAGGAATCGGAAGCTATACCATACTTCTTCAGTTCAAAAGCCAAATCTGCACGAAGATACGTCTTGTTCTCCTTGCAGAGTTCATCAGCAATCGTCTTGATTTCCTGATATACTTTTTGATTATCAGCCATACTATTCATCGTATTTATATTTTATTTTTCCAAGTTTTGCAAGTTCAGATATTTATTCTTTATCACTACTTGCAAATGTCCATGCCTTCATAAAAGTGAAGGTTGCGTCAACAATCTAACCGATACACGAACCGCATAGCAGCAAACCTACTCCTTTCACATTTTCGGATACGTTGCATGGTCATAGTCTCCAACTTTCGCCAAAGCATCTTTCTTTCAGAATACTCTTCCCTTTCAGCTTCTTACTGCTTCTGCCAATAGCCATGAGGATTCAAGAAGAACCAATAGCCAAATAACACTACCAGCACAGCACTCAATACCACAGCCAACCAACACACTCTTTTCTTGATGTTCTTTTCCATTTTTACTTTACCTTATATAGTTACACATTTGATTTCGGCTGTAAAATAACTATATAGATGTGTCAAATGGTGGCAGAACATCAAGAAAAAAGTATATGCGGCTTACTTTTTCTTGGTAAACAAGCTTATCAACCAGCCAGTAAAGCCTCCGATTTCAGGAGCAGGATCTTCACAAATCCCGCCTCCTCGTCTCAACTCCTCTAAGATTTTATTTTCATTCTTTGCCATAATGCTTCATTTTTTAAGTTGTTATATCACCAGTTGTTGCATCCTTGAAGTTATTCTCCTTGAATGCTTTTTTCATATTATCAATCTGTTTCTTGCAAGATTTAGAGATGCTTATCGTCTGACGAGCAATATCTTCCAAGACACTTTTACTCAGTTCTCTCACTCCCGACAAGAAACACTCCTCCACCGCTTCATTAACAACCGATTCAATATCGGCGCCATTAAATCCATCCGTTATTTGACAGATACTATTCAAGGATGCATCATCCAAAGACTTTTTCTTTTTCTCCAGATGAATCTTGAATATATCCTTGCGCTCCTCCTTATCAGGAAGGTTTACACAGAATATTTCATCAAATCGTCCCTTACGTTTTAACTCAGGTGGCAAATTGTCGGCATTGTTGGCTGTTGCAATAACATAAACACTAGTCTGTTTTTCCTGCATCCATGAAAGGAAATATCCGAACATACGAGTCATAATGTCGTTGTTACCACCGACACCCGAAAAGGCTTTCTCTATCTCATCAATCCATAGCACACAAGGAGCAGCAGCCTCAGCTATCTTAATAGCCTTACGTAAGTTGCCTTCGCTCTCACCCACATACTTTCCCATCATACTTCCCATGTCGAGTTTCAACAAAGGAGAATTAAACAGTGCAGCAGATGCCTTCGCACAAAGCGACTTACCACAGCCTGGCATACCAACAATAAATACGCCTTTAGGTATTGACACGCCAAATTCCATAGCCTTAGGCAGGTCAGAAATCACTTTCGACTTATTCTTCAGATATTCCTTAAGAGCTTTCATACCTCCGATGCCATCCATTTTTTCAGGTGTATCTATCAACTCCAGCAGTCCAGACTTTTTAACCATCGCCTTCTTCTGCCGAAGAATCATCTCCGTATCCTCTGCACTCAACGAGCCATTGCTGCTCATCACCATGTCAAGCATTCGGTCTATCTCAAAGCTCGTCATACCCTTCAAAGATGGCATCAGTTTCTTTCTGTCCTCATCTTTGAAATTGTCATAGCAGTTCACCTCTACATGCTCGTCTATAAGCTGATTGATTTCATCTTCTTCCGGGATCGGAATTTCCAAGTAGGACACATACTTCTCCAATTCTTGTGGCACCTTAAGAACAGAGGAAACTATAATGACTGTTGTATTATAATCTCTATCATACAACTTACGTTGAGCTATCAACTGAAGCAATGACTTGATTGCCGGCTCTTCAATAAAATCTTGAATATCCTTCAACACCAAGAACTTTTCCTTTAGATTGACATCAACAGTATATTTATCACGCAAGAATTGCTCCAGTGTATCATTCTCTCCCAAGCCTTGACTTTCTTTCGTTTTAAAGTTGGTTGTGCCTGTTGCAGGATTCCATTCAAATACCTTACTATTGCCCACTATCTCAACTATAATTTCGTCTATACGTACAAAATCATAGTCGTTGATATAGATGATAGGTGTATTGACATCTATCATCTTCTGAAAATCAGAAATAACTTTCTTGTTCATATCGCAAGGTTTTAATATTTAAACAAATGGTCAACGATAAACCTTAATTGGTTAGGAAACACGGTTGCAGCAAAAGCGAAACCGTCAATTCGATTGTCGGCAGGACGGTGTAGCATATATTGCGCCAACGGATAATGGTAATCTTCTGCTAACTCTACAAACAAGCCTGGTATTCCCTTATCATAAGAATACTGCGCCAAGTCCAACACAAACTTACGTTCCTTGTAAAAGACATTCGATTTGTCTAAAACTTCATATTTTACCTCAGCTTCAGTTCTTACAGCTTCCCTGTTAAACATTTTGTAAGTTTTCCTCAAAGTTGCAAATTCCTGAAGCAATTGCTTAACCTCTCGTACTATCCCCTCATCATAGTTCGTCTTTCTTGTTGAAAAGCCAAGCATTTCAACTTTCCATCTAACAATCAAATTTTCTATTTTTTCTTTTGCTGCAGGAGTCAACATAGCCAACTTTCGAGTCACGTCAAATTTATTAGATTTCACAAAGTCTATAGCCTCTTGATTGTAAAGCTCTGCAGCCTTCTCTATCCGTTTTTTGCCAAGCACAAGGTTTTTGTCGAAGTAACTTCCATCACTTTTAGTAAATCCCTCAAATGCAAGTTTTCCTTGTTCAAATAAGAATTCAGGATCTTCTTCTTTTTCGAATGTACAGAAAACATCCCACCATTCACCATCAGAGACCTCCTCTGGATACTGCTTAAATATAAACTTAGCACCTTCATATTTGCTTAGCAAGTACTTACGCAAAGAATCATAATTCTTGGACTTTCTCTTTTCACAATCATGCCAAAACGAGTACAAGGTATATAGTTCCGTTACGTGATGCCCCACAAGATCATCCTTCAGAAAGATAACCAAAACTTTGAAATATGTCGAGAAATCAAGTTGACTCTCAGACAAAGCATCAATATCATGAGCCAATTCCACTTCACCCAACTGCCTCAACCATCTTGACAACCGCTTGTCTTTTACCAATGGCCACAAGTCTTGCACACAGAGATTCTGACGCAAAGAGTCAAGTGAGGAGTGTTCCTCCCCACCAGACTTTATTCTTATTCGTATAGGTTTTGCTTTTGCTATTATACGCATAACCAACAATACTTTTTAATTCACCAGCCAAGAAGCGAACTTCTTAACCCCATTTTTCAATGTTTTAACCGTTGAGCGAATAAAAGACTTCGCACCTTCCGCCACAACAGACAATCCCTTTCTTACCGCCATCTTAGCAATAGGCACTATATATTTCTCTGTCGCTTTGATAACAGGAACGAATACTGCAGCAGGAGGATAAACTTTGGCTATTACTTTACAAGGTTTATCCAAAACAACAGGGACTCCCCTCTCTATCACTTTGTCAGCAACAGTCACCACACGAGCTACAGTAGCATCTATCAACTTATCCGCCACCTCAACGACATCAAGCTCCTCTTTCGAAACTTTGTATGCAAACTTAACACGATTTAATCCCTCATCAATGGCACTTGCAATAGCTATTGGACTTTTGTCTGCAAGAGAGAAAGGCAAAGTCCCCTGCTCTTGTGCCATTATAACGGCAGCAGCGAAAGCCTTCTTCAACTTTGCTTCTGAAGCATCACCGATTGGGGAATCCAAAAATTGCTGAACAAACTTAAACTCTCGAAGACTCTCTATCTCATCCTTTTCCAACAGCTTACCAGCCAACAAGGATTGAAGGGCTGAATACTTTCTGCTTTCACTCTCCAAATGAGCACCAAACTCATTGCGCCCTGCATCTTCATTATACTCAGTGTACTTCATAAGTTTAGTCCTCCTCATTAGTTAAAGTTTCATTGTTCACATTCTCACCAGCATCAGAAATGGCAGAGACGATTTCAGCCTTCTCCTGCTCGTCACGTCCCTCCAATATTCGGTCCATCTCCTCAAGCATCCATTGCTTACGAGACTTTCCATCCTCCTTAGCCGTTTGCAATGCAGCCATTTTCTCTGCAAAGCCATCAATATACTCGTTAGTCTCGGAGAGCAAAGCCTTGCCTTCCTCCGAAACTCCCATTTTCTCACACTCATCCTTAACCAATACATCAATATCCTGGTCAGGATTGTTTTCTAATTGTTCCAACATTGAAGTCAGAATCTCGTCAAATGTTTGTGGCATATTATTATGGTACTCTAGTTAAGTTATATTTCCGCTAATTCAATTAGCTTATTTCATTGCCTCTTCTATATCTTCAGGAGTAAAACCTAATAGCTTTGCTATCTTCTTAAAATAGAGTTTTTCCGCTAAAGCTACTTTTTCCTCAGCCCGTAAGATAACAACACCTTTTTCCAACAACTTTGCACTATTAGCCTCATCATTTTGAAGAGAAGAGAAATCTATTTGCATCAACTTGTCACAAGCCATGACTTGTGCTAGTTCCAACTGCTCGTCATCAGACAAGGTTGAATTTTCAATCACATCTGTAAGAATAGCCTCTTTCTTTTCAGACCAATTACCACCAACCTTTGCTAGGTTTATCATAAATTGAATAATCAACTTTTCATGATTATCCATTACAACAGGATCCTCTATGTCTCCAGCCTCTTCCGTAAAAGTTGCCTCTACATATTCATCAGTATCACCTTCCAAAATATGAATATCAAACATTTGCTCCTTTAGTTTTTTTTGAAGACGCTTAGCTGAAGGACGGAATGTTGCTGCAGTTAATCCACCAGAAATAACGCCACCCAAAATTGGAATTGTTTTACCTACGCCTTTAGCAAAAGTGTCTTTTGTCAGCTTTATTCCTATCCATTTGGCTACTTGCTTAATAATAGGATAATACACTGTTTTAGTTAAAGCCTTTTGAGGCAAGCGCTTAACAACTTGGACAGCAAATGCCTTAGAAACATTTTTAATTGCATTATTAGCTGCAGCAGCTCCCATCATCACACCGACAAACAAAGTCAACATATCTTGTGATGTTTCGGTAAGATTACCATTTTCATCTCGCAAGTCAGGAATACCATAAAGATAGGCTAATTTCTGTGCCAAGACAAATGTATGCCAATAATATTGAGCCATGTCTGCTGGGATTGTTGCTGCCATAGCTAAACCTACTGGAATACCAGTGACAACCGACAAAGATGTAACTTTCAACAAATGATTATTGATACAGGAGTTTGCTAAACTATCTATTCTATCTTCCGAAAGGACATCAACAGGATTTGAGATAGCCTTCTCCAATTCATCTTTAGAGCAATACTGTCGAAGTTCTGATCTCAAAAACGTCTCTCTATCTACTTGTACTCCAGGAATAGCCAAAGCCGAAGACATAACTTTGTTCCATACTGTTACTTCATTTGCCATAATGCTCTATTTTTTTAATACTTTTGTTAGAAACTTAAGCCCTGATGCCACATCATTCATTACATGTGTATAACAAATATTTGTAGTACCACAACTTGGACACACAGAAACTTCCGACATCGTACTATAACTACGATGGCATTTTTTACACGTTGTCATTTTAGGCGTTCTCATCTATTTATATTTTTAGTCCAACTTTATAAATTCAAAATCATTCTGATTGCAGCAGGCTTTCTTATAATCGAAAGCATAGATGCGCATGTAGGCTTCTTGCACCTCCTTGGCTCCATTATAAAAAGGGGTGGCGGTGTGCTGCAGGGTCGTTACTGTCACTACCATATCGGGAGTGAGGACTGTACCGTTAGAGCGTTTAAGGCGCTTAGGCTTCACTTGAAATACTTTACTCATAAGCATTGAGTTTTTAGGTTATTACATATTGCTGCTCCTGCTTTTCAACCGAAACGGCAGATCATTTACTTTTTATACTGATATGCAGCTTATCTTACTGCAAAGTTCATGCAAACGGGCGCAATGAAAGCTTGCTTTCAAATGGCCGAGTGCAGTAAACCATTTACTTTCAAGGGGCAAAGATTATGCAAACGAGCGCAATGAAAGCTTGCTTTCAAATTGCCGAGTGCAGCTAATCTTCTGCAAAGATGGGTAAAATCTGCGAACCAAACAAGTCCATAATGGTTCACAAGCGAAAAAAGAATGGCGTGAACCCCTTCTTTCTTCACTCTCTTGTAAGTTAGGCTCTGGTAAAACCCGTAGAAAAGAAAATTCGAAAGAGGAATCCACACCATATGATGGTGCAGACTCGCTCAAACAAATTCACGTTCTTTCTACGTTTCAATTTACCAGATTTCAACCTACAGAACTGAATAGCTTGCTCGTGTCCACAAGATTATCTTGCTTCTCTGCATCATAGCGACTTCAAGCGAGGACTTTCACCTGCCCTGTCACTAATCCAATAGCAAATTTAGTAAAAATCTGATGAACCACCAAACTTTTTCACAAGAAATCTCCTGGATTCCTCTTATATTTTACTTTTTAAGGACTCTTATCCCCATTTCTTCCTGCATTCATACCTTAATAAATATAGTTATTGTCATTTCATGCGGCAAAAGTACTATCCGGATATGACAAAAACTGACATAGCGAGAATAAAATTCACTTATAAAAGATAACAATATGGCAACTATCATTCGTCAGTCCTATATCGACAAGATAGAAAAGTATCTTGGCAAGGAAACCATCATCGTATTGGTAGGTCAACGTCGTGTAGGTAAAAGCTGCATGATGAAGATGATCCGCGACCGTAAAATAAAATTATCCTATCTTTGCAACCGCAAGAGTTGTTTGAACTATTATGAAAAGTAAGCAGGCAGAAGTAGTCTGACTTTCGCTAAATCGTTACCATAAACAAACCAGACGAAATAACTATGCTGATTATTAAACTGATACAACTTTTTTCTTCTACAAAGATAGTGCAAACGAGCGCAATGAGAGCTTGATCTCAAATTGCCGAGTGCATCCTATCTTATACAAAGATAGTGCTATGAGGAGGCGAATGCAAATCTATTCACAACCACTCACAATCCTCTCGTATTCCATTCACAATCTTTCACGGTCCACAGAGAGGGGGCGGCAGTTTTCCGCCCCTCTCAAATAGTATTGACCCAAACAAGACGATTGGCATCTTGCGAGCTTAGGAACGAAAAAATCCATCCTAAGTAATGATCGCGCACGAAGGTAAGTAAGGTTCGCGCACAAAGGTAAGTAAGGATCGCGCAGGAAGGGAAGTAAGGATCGCGCAGGAAGGGAAGAACGATCTTATTTGCCCGAGAGGATAAAGTTGGCGATATCGTCCATCACCTCCTCGGCAACATGTCCCGGGGTCTGGTATTTCTCGGGCATGCTTGCTCCCTCGCCCGACATAAACAAGTGGTTGAGCGACGGATAGGACTTCATCACCACTCCCTGGCGATTGCCCACAGCCTCGCGCCACGCCCAATAGTCGTCCATCGTCACTTGATAGTCGCGCTCACCCTGAAGGATCAGCATCGGCAGATTCAGACTCTGTGCTGTGGCTGTATCCGAATAGCGAGCATCCATATCGAGATAGACTTCGGGAGTCTTCGCCAAGGTGAGTTCGGTCAACTGGCGTGCCTCTTCTACCGAACGACCAAGATAAGCAAACTGGCGCTCCATCGCCGGTCGCAGTTTTCCTGTGGGAGCGGCAAGCAGGACGAGACCTGCCACAGCACCACTCCGCTCTGCGATACGCGGAGCCAACATGCCGCCCAAACTATGACCGACGATATAGATGCGGGAAGGATCGAGCGCCATAGTTTGAGCCAAGGAGTCTTTCACGAGACGGATGGCCGAGATAGCATCATCGACCGTCTCGTCGTCGTAGGTAAATCCAGCCGTTGCATTCGCAAAAAACTGCGGGCAGACGAAGGTACGCTTGTCATAGCGCAGGACGGCGACTCCACGACGCGATAAGCCCTCGGCCAAGTCGCGGAAGGGAGCATTCGGGCCCATAGACTCATCCATATTGGAAGGACCGCTACCGTGGACTAGGATAACGACCGGCACCCGATCCTTGACCGACACGGCCGACGGCATAGTGAGGCGGGCTGGCAACTGGATCGTGTCGGAGACATAGACATGATGGGCCGACTCCGTCTCGGTAAGCAGCGCCTTCTCATCGGTAAAAGTAAAGCCCAAAAGACTTCCCGACGGGTCGAAAACAACATTAAGAGTAGCAGAATGGCGCGGGAAAGTAATCTTGCGGGAATAGATCTCGCATCCCGCCATCTGCTGCATTTCCCACATCGAAGCCTCAACGGGATCTCCCAACCGTTCCTCCATCGCACGAAGCTGGGCAGCGAACTGATCGGAAGAAAGATAAGGCGAGAAGACATCCTCCCCCTGCTTGTAGATACTATCCGGCTGATGCTGGACATAAAACTGGTATATACGCTCTGGCTTGGCGTATGCCTGCCGCATGGCATCGGCAAAACGCGACTGGGCCGAGACCGAGAGCGCAAGGCCCGTAAGGGAGAACAGACAGGCTGCTCGCTTCAAAAGATTCGTTGCATTCATATTTTAAAAAACACGATAGAGGTTATATTGACACCAAAGTAATTATTAATATCTATACCATTATATATAGGAATACGGGCAAACCCAAGACTACCTCGGCGACCGGGGACGTATCTCCGCATTGAGGTAATGACTACCCGACAGAGCCCTTCCCTTCCACTTGCAGTCGGTCGTAGGAGTGAAGTTCATGACGAAATCGCTACCGTTGGCTTTGCCACGAATGATCATTTCCTCCTCCGTGAAACGGACAGACATCTTGAGTTTCGTACCATAGTTGATGTTATGATAATAGCAGACGCCAGGAAAATAGTTGTCATCCATTTCAAACTTCAGCATGATAGGGTAAAAGCCCTTAGTATCGCTGAAAGACCCATCAAAATAGACATCACGATTTTCCGTCATGTCTTTTTGATTACGCCACAATCCTCACAAAGAACACATTGGCTGGTTCGGGCAGACGCCTCGCTACCTCCCCAACAGCAGGCGGTAGGCGTTCTGCTTGACCTTGTTCATCAAAGGCGTGGGATAGTCGGGGTGGCGAGTTATCCAGTCGCTGACGAGGGCGCGCGCCTCTTCACTCCGATGGTGGGAGAGAAGCGCTGCCAACCAGTCGCCAGGGAAGAAGATGGCGCTGGTGCGTTGCACCTCCTCCAGGGCATCGAGTGCGGGAAGGAGGAAGCGGTTGTTGTGGGGCTCGCTGATGGGATCGTTGAGGAGTGAGAGCAGTTGGGCTGCCCAGGGCTCGACACGCCGATTCTCGACCTGGAGCAACGAGGCGAAGAGCGAATCCTGTACCGCGGGAGTGGTATCGCAGCCACGCGAGACAAAGTCGAACTCCGCCCGCGCATCATCGGTAGCGAGGCGAGCACGCTGACGGGACAAGATCTCCTGGCGCTTGGAGGGCAGGTACTGGGCCAGATGATAGGCCGCCCTCATCCAGTCGTTGACCGTCAGGAGTGGATTGTCGCCCTGCTGCCACTCCACAAACATCGAGTCAAGGACAGCCTCGGACTGTGCCGACGTGGAGAGATAGCGCAACGAACTGGTACGGACGCCACGCAGGGAGTGGTGGCGGGAAAGATCAAGGAGCTTGCACTCCCCCACCCCACGGTCGGAGGCATAGGGAAGGACTGACGTGGCATAGCCGACGAGCGATGTAGCCACCAAGGGATTATCCTCCCGCTCCACGGCCCGCAACATCGTCTGGACAAGACTATCGGCAGCTATCCGCCCATGGAGATAATTCTCATAGAGCGTCATGGCCGCACGGAAACGATCCACCTCGCTCATGCCTCCCTGAGAAAGACGCTGCTGGAGACTGGCGATCTGGGGCGCAGCGAGCAGTTGGATGCCATAAGCATCGAGCGCGATACCCGCCTGCTTTACCCATTGGCGGTCGAAGTCGGCAATGCCCGCCTGGGGAGCCTCCTTGCCCAAGATGTCGATGAGGTCGTCCCATGTGGCGTTGGCATAGCTGAAGCGGGACAGATACTCACGCAAGCCTCGCTGCAAAGCCTCTGCTCCCATACGCTCTTCGAGTTGCTGCATCATGATGGGGGCTTTGTGGTAGATGATATGGCCGTAGAGTAGGCCGGCATTCTTCAGATTGTCGAGCTGCTGCTGGATGGGGTGCGTGCCCTCCGTGCGGTCGATGGAAAGGGCAAGAGGATAGTGGTCCTTGAGGAAATTGAGCTCGTGGTTGACATGAGGAAACTGGTCGGCAGCCATCTTCGAGGCCATGAAGTTGGCGAAGACCTCCTTTGTCCAGACATCGTCAAACCAGCGCATCGTCACCAGATCGCCAAACCACATGTGGGCCGTCTCGTGAGAGATGAGCTGGAAGCGACGCAACTCGTCGTCCTCGGTCGGCTGGGCACCCAGGAAGATGGTACGGGCGTTGAACTGTATCGCCCCAGGATGCTCCATGCCACCAAACTGATAGCCAGGGAGAACGACAAAGTCGTATTTGGAGAAGGGATAGGCAATGCCGGTATAGTTCTCCAGCCAGCGGATAGACCATGCGGCCTCGGCAAAGCACTTGTCGAGTTGCTTCACCTTCTCGGGATCGGTCTCTCGATAGAGTGCGTTCATTGTCCGGCCGTCGATGGTGGCCGTCTTGCGCTGAAACTTACCCGCGGCAAAGGAGAAAAGGTAGGTGGGAATAGGATGCTTGGGGTCAGCACTCGTGACATAGTCCCACCCCTCGGGGAGGGTGAGCTGGAGCGAGAAAAGGGCCTTGAGGTCGGGCTGGTCGAAACAGGGGAAAACGCTACGCGCATTGGCTGGGACAAAGAGCGTATAGAGATAGTCGTCATGGCGGTTGAGGGAGGCGTCGCTACTCGCAAACTCCAGTTCAACACGGTTGGCACCCTTGCGAAGCAGACGTTTCGGGATGACAATATGCTCCTGCTCCACCCGCGCCTTCGGGAAGCTACGCCCATTGACGGAAGGCTGCCCCGTGAGCGATCCTGTGAAGTCGAGGACGAGGTCGCCCTTGCCGGCCCAATGGAAAAGGACCGTAGCCTTGCCGGCCACCCTCTGTGCTCGCTCGGCAGGGATGTGGAGGCGAAGCAGATAACTGACATTCGTGATTTCGCGGCTGCGCTGCTGGGCAAGCGCATGGGGAACACCGTCGTCGATGGCCCACGAAGCCAAGGTCGTGAGCAACAGGGTGAAAAGGGATACGATTTTTTTCATGCCACAAATTTACGAAAGATTCCTTGTTAAGATTCAATAATAGGCAAAATGCTTGGTTAAATTACTTTAAATGGATGCAACAACTGGCGGTTTTCATCGTCTTAGTCATAACTTTGCATAAGTTAGGCTGCACTCGGCAATTTGAGAGCAAGACTCTCATCGCGCTCGTTGGCACTAACTTTGCATAAGTTAGGCTGCACTCGGCCATTTGAGAGCAAGACTCTCATTACGCCCCGCCGCCATCTTCGTCAGAGAGCATCTATTATTAAGAACAAATACAAAAGACAATAAGAGTTATGAAGAAGAGAACTTTATTTTCTGCCCTGGCCATCGGTTGCCTCGTGCTGTCGGGTTGTGCCAGCAAGAAGGATTTGGAGAACTGTCAGAACGAGAATCGTCAACTGACGAGTGAGTATCAGAGTGCGAAGGAGACCATCGCGGCCAACAACGCACGCATCAAGAGCTTGGAGGACCAGCTTGCACAGGCCAAAGCAAGTGCGGCTGCTCTGCAGGGAAGTCTTGACCGAAGCCTCAACAACGCGGACAAGAACAACGTGAACATCTCGAAGCTCGTCGATCAGATCAACGAGTCTAACCAATACATCCGCCACCTCGTGGAGGTGAAGACGAAGAGCGATTCGCTCAACATGGTGCTGACCAACAACCTGACGCGCTCGCTGTCTCGCGAGGAGCTGAAGGAGGTCGATGTGCAGGTGCTCAAGGGTGTGGTCTATATCTCGCTGGCTGACAACATGCTCTACAAGAGCGGTAGCTACGAGGTGAACGAGCGCGCCGAGCAGACGCTGAGCAAGATCGCCAAGATCATCATGGACTACAGAGACTATGACGTGCTGATCGAGGGTAATACGGACAACGTGCCCATCAACACGGCCAACGAGAAGATGCGCAACATCCGCAACAACTGGGACCTCTCGGCCTTGCGTGCTACGAGTGTAGCCCTCTACCTGCAGGAGCATTTCGGTGTTGATCCGAAGCGTCTCACGGCTGGTGGACGTGGTGAGTGGAACCCGCTTGCTGGCAACGACACGGAGCTGGGCAAGCAGCGCAACCGCCGCACGCAGATCATCATCACGCCGAAGCTCGACCAGTTTATGGACCTCATCGACAAGGCTCCGGAGGAGTAAGCAACTTGTCGGCAAGTCGATTGTCGATTTGCAATATAGCATACTAAGGAAATCCCCACCTGCAGGCTCTGCCAAGCAGGTGGGGATTTTTTCGTATGGGTATGGGAACAACTGGCAATACTGCCTTAGGCGATTAGGCGTCCTTGATCCAGCCCACAACAAGGGCACCAATGACCAAGGCGATGCCCGCCACGATCATCATGTGGGCCTGGACGGAACCCACGAGGGCAAGGATGACACCACCAAGGGCGGCAGCAATAATCTGGGGCACGCAGATCGTGCCATTGAAGAGGCCGAGGTAGGCTCCCATGTGGCCGTAGCCCTGGAGGGCATTGGTGACAAAGGTGAAGGGCATGGCGAGCATGGCGGCCCAGGCACAACCGATCAGGAGGAAAGGCACGAACATCAGGTACTTGTCCATCACGAAGGCGGCCATCACGAAACCCACGCCTCCCAGCAGCAGACTCAGACTATAGGCCAGTTTGCGACGACGAATCTGCGGCAGCACCATGGCCCATATCACCGAACCGATCGCCTGAACGGCAAAGAGCATTCCCACCCAGTTGCCAGCCTCCTGGTAGCCCGAGGTGGCGGTAGCATCGGCAGAGAACATATCAACACCCCAGCAGTTGGCCGCTACCGTGCCGTTGGTGTAGGTCCACATATACATAAAGGCAAACCAGCAGAAGAACTGCACGAGGCCGACCTTCCAGAACGTGGCGGGCGCATGGCGCAGGAGCGTCAGCCAGTCGCCCTTACCCGCCTCTTCCTGCTCCACGGAGCTATTGGTGCCGTTGTACTCGGCATACTCTGCGGGTGTCCACTCCTTGACCCTCGCGGTAGTATAGATGACGCAGAGAATCAGGATGGCCGCACCAATATAGAACGACCAGATCACAGAATCGGGGACGACACCCGATGGCGCGGTATTGGCAATGCCCAAGGCGGTGAAGAAGAACGGGAAGACATAGCCGACGAGTGATCCCGCATTGCAAAGAAAACTCTGTATGCTATAGGCCAGGGCCTTCTGCTTTTCGTTGACCATGTCGCCGACGAGCATCTTAAACGGCTGCATGGCCATATTGATGCTCGTGTCGAGGAACATCAACGTGACGAGGCCGAAGACCATGGTTGCGGAGACCGCCATGCCGAAGCTGCCCGCATTGGGGAGGAGACACATGACGAGTACCGCCACGGCCGCGCCGACAAAGAGATAGGGGATGCGACGGCCAAAGCGCGTCCAGGTGCGGTCGCTGCAAGATCCGACGATAGGCTGGACGAGGATGCCCATCAGGGGCGGGAGGATCCAGAAATAGCTCAGCGAGTGGGGATCGGCACCAAGCGTGGCAAAAATGCGCGCGATATTCGCGCTCTGGAGGGCGTAGGCTATCTGTACGCCAAAGAATCCGAAGCTGAGATCCCACAGCTTCCGAAAACTCAAATCGGGTTTCTGTTTCATGTATGTTTCAGTTATTGTTGTCGGTTGTTGTTGTCTTTTGGCAGGGGCGGACCGGCTATCGTGTCGTGCCTCTCAGGACGAGACGGGTACGAATGACACGTCGCTCGACCTTGTCCTTGGGAATGGTGCCCTCCACCTGTCCTATGAGTATGCGGGCAGCCTCCTCGCCCACGGACCGGCCTCGCTGCTCGACGGTCGTGAGCATCGGATCGCAGGCGATGGCACGCTCGCCATTGGTGAACCCGCAGATCGACAGGTCCTCGGGCACACGGTAGCCCATCCGCTTGGCCGTATAGAGGATGCCGATGGCCGTATCGTCGTTGGTGGCGAAGAACGCGTCGGGTATCTGCTCGCGGGAGAGGACGTCGGGAGTGATACACTCCGCCTGTTCGCGGTTGTCGCACATGAACAACAGGTCGTCGCCAGCCGGCAAGCCGTTGCGCACCAAGGCGTCATGCCACCCGTTATAGCGATTTTTGGAAATCTCCAGATTCATCGGCGAACTATAGTAGGCGATACGACGACAGCCCGTCTTGATCAGATGGCTAACGGCAGTAAACGCCCCCATGTAGTCGTCTACCACCACGCGCGACGCGTCCACGCCCGTACAGATACGGTCGTAGAAGACCATGGGGATGCCATGGTTCATGAGTTCCGTGAAGTGGTCATAGCACTTCGTGTCCTTGGCCTGGGAGATGATGATGCCGCAGGCGCGGTTCTCATAGACGGACTGGCAGATCTCCACCTCGCGGTCGTAGCGCTCGTTGCTCGTGGCGACCAGGATGCGGTAGCCCCGTTCCCAGGCCGTCTCCTCGATACCCGTGAGAACGGAGGCGAAATAGTAGTGGACAAACTCGGGGATGATGACTCCGATGAGCTTGGGCGCCTCCGTGCGGCTCTTGCGCAGCGACTCTGCCAACGGATTGGGAGAGAAATGATGTTCGCGCGCAAACCTTTGGATGGCCTCTCGCTTTTCAGGACTGATGTGAGGATTATCCTTCAACGCACGGGAAATGGTCGATACTGAGACTCCCAAGGCCTCGGCCATATCCTTCATCGTCAGTATGTGCTGATCTTTCATGTTTTGAGTGTAATGGCGGACTATTGTCTGTTTTTATGTTGCAAAAATACGATTATACTATCATTTATTGATTTCTATCAAGGACATAACTTGACGATCGTCAATGCAAACCTTTGCACAATATAACAAACGATTTTTCGTAAAAAATAGTATTTGATAACACTCAAAATTCTAATTTTGCATGCAGAAATCCCCCACGGAGGGCATGTAGGAAATCCCCACGGAGGGTATGAAGGTCATTTTTAAAGGCAATCATTACATTTATAAATAACTAACAAAAAAGCAAAAAGATGAAGCAGGTTAAACCCAAATTCCCTGCGAGAATGCTGGCCCTAGCAGCGGGCTTAGCTCTCTCAGTAGGTGCTTTCGCCCAAAGTACGGTGAAAGGCTCCGTGAAAGATGCTTCCGGCGAGCCGATTATCGGCGCGAGCGTGCTGATCAACGGAACGAGCAATGGTACCGTGACCGACTTGGACGGTAACTTCTCGCTCAGCGTGCAACCCGGACAGACCTTGACCATCTCCTACATCGGCTACAAGAAGCAGCAAGTGACGGCGCAGGACAACATGGTCATCACCATGCAGGATGACGCGGCCCAGTCGCTCAACGAGGTGGTCGTCATCGGCTACGGCGTGGTCAAGAAGAAGGACCTGACTGGATCTGTCGCCGCCTTGAAACCAGACGGCAAGAACAAGGGTGTTGTGGTCAACGCCCAGGACTTGCTCGTGGGTAAGGTGGCCGGTGTGGCTATCACCAGCGAGAATGGTACGCCGGGCGCCAAGTCCAACATCCGCATCCGTGGCGGCTCGTCCCTCAACGCCAGCAACGATCCGTTGATCGTCATCGACAACGTGCCTATCGACAACAATGGTGTGAAAGGTGTGGCCAACATCCTCTCGGCCATCAACCCGCAGGACATCGAGTCCTTCAACGTGCTGAAAGACGCTTCTGCCACCGCCATCTACGGTAGCCGCGGTTCCAATGGTGTCATCATCATCACGACAAAGAAGGGCCACGCGGGCGACGTGAAGGTATCGTACAACGGTAGCGTGACGCTCGGCTGGAAGAAGAAGACCATCGACGTGCTCGACGCAGCCGGATTCCGCGACCTCATCCGCAGCAAGTGGGGCGAGGACAGCGACCCCTACCGTGCCCTGGGTACGGCAGACACCGACTGGCAGGACCTGATCTATCAGACGTCCATCAGCCATGACCACAACCTGACGGTCAGCGGCGCAGTAGGCCAGGCTCTCCCCTATCGTGTGAGCGCAGGCTTCACCGACGAGCAGGGTATTCTGAAGACCTCACGCTTCCAGCGTGCTACGGCTTCTGTCACCCTCACCCCGTCGCTCCTCAACAACCACCTCAACATCACGCTCAACGCCAAGGGCATGTACGCCAAGAACCGCTATGCCGACGGATCGGCCGTGGCCGCGGCAGTCAATATGGACCCGACCCAGAGCCCGTATGGCTACACCTCCGAGTATCACAGAAAATTCTTCGGAGACAACCTCAACCAGACGCTGAACAACTTCCACGGCTACTTCGCCTGGCCGAAGTCGGGCAACTATAGCGACCCCAACTGGATGTACACCTACAACGAGCTGGCTACGCGCAACCCGCTCTCCGTGCTCAACGAGAAGAACGACGTCGCACATAGCCGCGAGTTTATCGGCAGCGCAGACTTCGACTACAAGGTACATGGATTTGAGGATCTCCGCCTCCACGCCACGCTGGGTGCCGATATCGCAAGTGGTAAGCAGAATACAGACATCTCGCCGGCCTACCAGAGCAACAACGACAGCTACTACGGCAGCCACGGATGGGAGCGCATCGTGAAGCGCAACCTCTCGCTCTCGGCATACGCCCAGTACTACCACGACTTCAACGACGCTCACCAGCACCACATCGACGTCATGGGTGGTTATGAGTATCAGCGCTTCTATCGTGGCACGGACAACAACTACTGGGGCATCTATGGTGCGGGCAACACCAAGACCGGCACCTATGTTGATCACTATGGAAAGCCGCTCGTCGATGCCAACGGCAACGAGATCACGGGATCGCTGGCCGGACAGATTTACAATCCGTCGATGAAGGCCTATAAGACAGAGAACTACCTTGTCTCCTTCTTCGGTCGTGCCAACTGGAGCTTCATGGACCGCTACTATCTCACGGCAACCGTTCGTGACGACGGTTCCTCACGCTTCAAGGAGCACTGGGCATGGTTCCCGTCATTTGCCTTCGCTTGGAAGGCCAGCGAGGAGAACCACCTCAAGGAGATCTCTTGGCTCTCTGACTTGAAGCTCCGTCTCGGATGGGGTATGACGGGTCAGCAGGACGTGAACAACGACTATGCCTGGATCCCGACCTATACGCGCAACCAGGGCACGGGTGCCTACTACCCCGCAGACGGCGACGGTACGCTCAATCGTCCGGACAACTATACGCCCGACCTGAAGTGGGAGACCACGACCACGTACAACATCGGTTTGGACTGGGGTATCCTTGACCAGCGCCTCACGGGTACGGTCGATTGGTATTACCGCAAGACCACCGACCTGCTCAACTACGCTCCGACACAGGCTCTCTCAGCCTTCCGCAACCAGGCTTGGCAGAACATCGGTACGCTCAGCAACACGGGTGTGGAGGTGACGTTGTCTTGGAAGGCCATCCAGACGAAAGACTGGTACTGGACCATCGACTACAACTTCACTTACAACAGAAACCGCATCGACGACCTGACGGGTGCCAGCTCCGACGGACTCCCCGTGCCTAACACGAGTATCGTGATCGGTACCGACAAGTACCTGGAGTATAACGCTGTGGGCAATCCCGCCAACTCCTTCTGGGTCTATCAGCAGGCCTACGACAAGAACGGCAAGGCTATCGAGGGTGCGATGGTCGATCGCAATGGCGATGGCAAGATCTCCAATGAGGACCGCTACTTCTACAAGTCGCCGACGCCTCCCGTCACGATGGGTCTGTCCTCCCGCCTGGAGTACAAGAACTGGGACCTCGGCTTCACTCTGCGTGCCAACATTGGCAACTATGTGTTTGACAACATCAGCCAAGTCTTCAAGAATGTCAGCCCGAACGCCCTTTGGGCTTCCAGCAACTTCATGTGCAACAAGACCACACAGGCCGTTGCCGACGACTGGCAGACCGACGATGTCACCTCCAACCTCACCGACCGTTGGATCCACAACGCCTCGTTCCTGAAGTTGGACAACATCACCTTGGGCTATAGCTTCGCCAGCCTCTTCAAGACCAGCGGATGGCATGGTCTCTCAGGCCGCGCCTATGCCACGGCTTCCAATGTGTTCACCATCACCAACTACGACGGCATCGACCCGGAGGTGTTCAACGGTTTCGACGACAACCTCTATCCGCGTCCGTTCTCCGTCATTCTTGGTCTGAACCTCAACTTCTAACCCCTCATCAGCGATAATAACATCATGAACAAGAATATAAAGAACCTACTTTCTGCAGCAGCCGTCTCCCTCTCACTTCTGGGCATGGCTTCCTGCACGGGCGACCTGGACGTCGAGCCCATCGACCCGAACATGAACACGCAGGTCAACCCGACGGCACTCTTCAACAAGTGCTACGCCAACTTGGCCATGTCCGGCAATAGCACGGGCGACGACCAATGCGACATCGACGGTCTCGATGGCGGTACCGCAGGCTTCATCCGCCAGCTTTGGAATTCCAACGAGATGACCACCGACGAGGCCATCTGCCACTGGAGCGACGCCGGCATCCGCGAGTTCTGCTACAATACATACGACGACAGCCACCCGATGCTCAACGGCCTTTTCGCCCGTCTGACCACGGGTATCTCCTACTGCAACCAGTACATCAACGAGTGTGGCGACAAGGACGCCACCAAGACGGCCGAGGTACGCTTCCTCCGCGCCCTGGAGTACTACTTCCTGATGGACGCCTTCGGCAACGTGCCGTTTGCCACAACGCTCGAAAAGCCCGTGCGCTACACTCGTGCCGAGATGTACGCCTGGCTGGAGAAGGAGCTGCTAGAGATAGAGCCGCAGATGAGCGAGGCCAAGTCGAAGACCTCCAGCGACGCCGGCTACTACCGTGCCGACAAGGCTGCGGTATGGATGCTGCTCTCCCGCCTCTACCTCAACGCCGAGGTCTATACGGGAACTCCGCAATGGCAGAAGGTTGCCGACTACGCCCAGCGCGTGATGAAGTCTGACTACCACCTCAACCTCACAGGTGTGGGCAAGTGGAGCGCCTACCAGATGCTCTTCATGGGCGACAATGGCGAGACGAGCGCAGCCCGCGAGGGTGTGTTCCGCATCGGCCAGGATGGCGTTACGACCACGTCGTGGGCAGGCACGCTCTTCCTGATGGCTGGCGCCTATGATGGCGACATGCATGCCGACGTGACAGGCACCTACCCGCAGGCCACCAACGGCACGGGCCAGGCCTGGGGCGGCAACCGCGCACGCACGGACTTGATCAATAAGTTCTTCCCCAATGGCGACGCACCCAACGTCAGCTGCACGGAGATGCCTGCTGCCGCCAACGACGACCGCGCCATCTTCGACGGCAAGGACCGTACGCTCGACAATGGCGATGGCTATCTGAGCAGCTTCAAGGCTGGCTTTGCCGTGGCTAAGTGGAACAACTTCAAGACCGACAACTCGGTAGGCAAGAACGACAACTACCCCGACACCGACTTCTTCCTCTTCCGTGTAGCCGAGGCCTACCTGACCTATGCCGAGGCCACGGCCCGTCTCAATGGCGGCACCACGACGAAGGAAGGCACGGATGCTGTCAACGCCCTTCGCGATCGTGCACATGCCGTGAAGCGCTCAGCCTACTCTCTGAGCGACCTCTGCGACGAGTGGAGCCGCGAGTTCTACTATGAGGGTCTCCGCCGCCCGACGCTCATCCGCTTCGGACGCTTTGGTGGCAACAACAACTACAACTGGAGCTACAAGGGTGGTGCCAAGGCGGGCCGCAACTTTGATGCATACCGCAACATCTTCGCCATCCCGGCAGCCCAGGTGAAAGGCGCCATCACGCAGAACCCTGGTTACTAATAGATCATCAACCGCACAGGGCGGACCGACTTCCAAGAAGCCACGCCCGCTCTGTGCAACAAAACAAAGCAATCAACGATGAAAAATATAATCAAATCAACCGCGTTGCTGCTCTGCTCCCTCGCATTCCTCACGGCCTGCGACGACGACAGGGACAACAACCCCACGATACAGACGCCGACGACTTTCGTCCTCAATACCCCGTCCTACGCCCAGGCCAATGTGGATCTGGCCACCTCGGAGTCGCTCGCCTTCAGCTGGTCGCAGCCCGACTACGGCTTCCCCGCCCTGGCTAGCTATCAGATCCAGGTTTCGCCCACCAACCGATGGACGAAGGATATCCAGGCTGGCGAGAAGGATGCCACCGACCAGGCTGTCGGCGACTACAAGACCTTCGACACGGAGTTCTCTCTCGTCAAGGGTAGCGTAGCTGCCAACGAGATGGCAAAGGCCCTGCAGGAGATTGTCCGCTACGAGCCCAACAACGTGCCCGCATCCCAAGATGTATATGTACGCGTGCGTGCTGCCTATGCTGGCGACACGATCTATTCCAACGCAGTCCAGATCAAGGTGCTGCCCTACTATATGAAGCTGAAGGATGCCGCCATCGACGTGTGGTATCTCATTGGTGGCTGCATTGGTGATGGTGCCTGGACCAACGACAAGAGTGCTGTCGGCACCTCTGTCATGCCGCTCTACACAGAGGAGGGACAGGAGTATAACAAGACCACAGGTGTCGGCACGCTGACCTACACGGGCTACTTCCCCGCAGGTGCTGAGTTTAAGATCATCCACACCATCGGCGACAACTGGGCCAACACGATCGACGTGATCTGCGCAGGCCTCGTCTTCCGCGATGGCGGCGACGACCCTGGCAACATCTCCGTGAGCGAGTCGGGCTACTACAAGATCACCCTCGACCCCGTGAAGCGTACCTGCACCATGGAGAAGGTGGCCAACCAGACGCCGAAGACCTTTGCCTCAATGTTCATCAGCGGCGCATTCAACGACTGGGCCACCACCACGTCCATGCATCCCGTCAACACCTTTGATGGTGCGGTCAACCACGACTGGTACTTCGACCTCGACGCTACAAGCGGAAGCACGGAGGCTAAGTTCCTGGCCGATCCCGACTGGACGAACAACTGGGGTGGCAACGGCTTCCCCTATGGCTACGCCACGTCGGAGGGTGGCAACATCCCCGTGAAGCCGGGCAAGTATCGCGTGCTGTTCAACGACATCACGGGTCAGTACCACTTCATCGAGACGGAAGAGTAATCTCTTATAAAGAAGATGGTGGGGAGAGTCTCCCCCGAGATGCTCCCCACCCATAACCGAAAGAAGACAGAACAATGAAAAAGAGCATATTGATATTCGGATTCGCCCTGGCGCTCGCCTCTTGCGCTTCCGATAGCTATGAGGACTGGAGCGATCCGCAGCATAGCGACCCCGAGGCATCCAAAGACGTGAAACTGGCCATCGGCAACGCGCCTGCCATCAATTTCGGCACGCTCACGGCCGATAGCGTCCAGCTGTTTGTCCCCAAGGTGACGACCACCAACACGACCGCCAGCAGCTACTATACCGTGGCTGTCAACGACGGCGAGAAGGCCAACGCCATCACCTTGCAAGCCAACGAGCAGGGACTCGTCGCCTCGACCGAGTTTAAGACGGCCATCGAGACCCTCTATGGCAAGCGCCCCTGCGACCGTAGCGTGGCCCTCGACGTGCGTGGCTTTGCAGCCACCCCTGATGGCGTGACCATCCTCAACACGGGATCGGCTACCGTCAACGTGACCATCGTGGCCCCGTTTATCGACGAGGCATACTATCTGGTCGGCGACATGTTCACGGATGGCTGGTCCAAGGAGGGCGCCCAGGCCTTCACCCATCTGGGAGACGGCAATGTCTATGACAACCCCGAGTTCCAGATCGTCTTCAAGACCACGAGCGACAACCAGTACTGGAAGATCATCCCGAAGACCAACTACGAGGGCGACTTCTGGGCCGAGGGCGAGAAGGGCGTCGTGGGTGTCGTGACGGATGGCGACGTAGCAGCCGAGGGCAACCTGACGACCAATCAGCCCAAGGCGGGCAAGATCGAGAAGGCTGGCTACCATCGCATGACCATCAACATGATGAACTATAGCTACAAGATCGAGGATCTCAACTTTGCCGAGTATATCTATGAGATCGGCAACGAGAGCAGCTGGGCAACATCCAACCCGCTCTGGGGCGGCAACTTCGACGGCAAGTACCAGGGCTACTACTACCTCGATGGCGAGTTCAAGTTCAAGCCCAATGCCGACAACTGGGATAAAGACTGGGGACAGGATCCCAATGGCGAGGCCGGACAACTGGTGCAGGATGGCGAAAAAAACATCCAGGCTGGTGCTGGCTTCTACCAGATCAACGTCGATCTCTCGGCCATGAGCTATAGCCTGGAGAAAGTGAACTACATCTCCATCATTGGCGACTTCAACGACTGGGCTGGCGATGTCGATCTCACCTACAACAAGGAGAGTGGCGCATGGGAGGCCAACAACGTGAAGATAGGCAAGACCGGCACTCTGAAGTTCCGTATGAATCACGATTGGGACATCTCTTGGGGTGGCGCCAATGGCGACGGAAACAACTTCCAAAACCTCACCCAGACCAATGGCACCAACCTCAATGTCGAGGCTGGCACCTACGACTTCAAGCTCTACATCTCCTGCGAGGGCAAGAACCATGTCGTGATTACCAAGAAGTGACCTGCTTTTTTATACTGCAAAGGTTCATCATGAACCAACTTCAAGAAAGGAGTCTCCCGCGTGGGGCTCCTTTTTTCGTGCCCGCTTTCTTTTCCCATGGGTTGCTACCCTATGTCTTCATGTAGCAATCATGGGATATCGAGAAGACGTAGCGCAACCGATTGCCCAATCAAAAAGCGATCGAACGAGAGCAGGACGTGCAGGATTGGACGGTAATGCTTATTTTTGCAGAAGCATAAACAAGAGCAGAAACAGAAACAGAAGCAATAGCAGAAGCATAGGCTTAGGCAAAAACAATAGACAATCACCATCAAAACAACGATCGATATGAAGAAGAACAAGATGAAGAAAATACTCACGGCAGCATTTTGTGCGGCCATGGCGTCGCCGGCCCTTGCACAAGGATGGCCGACGGGCTATGAGGGTGTAATGGTACAGGGCTTCTACTGGGACTCCTATAGCGACAGCCAATGGAAGAACCTGGAGAAGCAAGCCCCGGAACTGGGGTCGTATTTTTCCCTGCTATGGGTGCCCCAAAGCGGAAAGTGTCTGGAGGAGCACAACGTGATGGGCTACACACCCTATTACTACTTCGACCAAAACTCCAGTTTTGGTAGCGAGGCGGAACTCCGGTCGATGATCAGAGCCATGCGCCAAAACGGGGTGGGCGTCCTGGCCGACGTGGTGATCAACCACCACAACACGAGTGGCTGGTTCTCCTTCCCCAAGGAGGAGTATCGCGGCACGACCTACCAACTCCAGTCATCCGACATCACGGCCGACGACGACCAAGGAAAAACGGCAGCCGAAGCACAACGGCAGGGCATCTCGCTCGGCAGCCACAAGGACGAGGGCGAAGACTGGGATGGCATGCGCGACCTCGACCACCAAAGTCCCAACGTGCAACGGGTGGTCAAGGCCTACGAGCAGTACCTCGTGGAGGATCTCGGCTATAGCGGTTTTCGCTACGACATGGTGAAGGGCTTTGGCGGGTCGCACGTGGCCGACTACAACCGCGCGGCCAACGTGGCCTATTCCGTAGGCGAGTTTTTCGACGGCAACGTCGCGAAAGTGAAGGCATGGATAGACAGTACGGAGAAGGAGAGCGCGGCCTTCGACTTCCCCTTCCGTTACACGGTACGCGACGCCATCAATGGTGGCGACTGGTCGAAGCTGGCCAATACGAAGACCTTGGTGGGCGACGAGGCATACCGACGCTATGCCGTGACGTTTGTGGAGAACCACGATACACAATACCGTAGCGCCAGCGAGCAGAACGACCCGATACGCAAGGACACGCTCGCGGCCAACGCCTATCTCCTCGCCATGCCGGGCACGCCCTGCGTCTTCCTCCCCCATTGGCAGGCCTACACCCACGAGATCAAGTCCATGATCGACGCGCGCCATCTGGCGGGCGTGACGAGCACGAGCACCTTCGCCAGCTACCGCAGCTCGGCAGCCTACTATGGCGTGACAACCCAGGGCACGCGCGGAAAACTGCTGGCCGTGGTGGGAAGCGGCATGGCCGATCCCGACGAGTCGTTCTATGTGAAGGTGCTGAGCGGCCACCACTACGCCTACTATCTCTCGCCCGAGGTGGAGAGCGCCTGGACGGACCTGCCCTCAGGAAGCTATCATGACGGGGCCCAGAAGGCGCGCCTCACGGCCGTATCGGCCTCTAAGGACGCCCAGCTCGTCTATACCCTCGACGGTAGCGAGCCGACGCCACAGAGCGCCAAGGCACAGAGCGGCACGAGCCTCACGATACCTACGGGCAAGACGACCCTGAAGGTGGGTCTCCTGGTCGATGGCAAGGTGCGGGGAGTCATCACGCGCCAGTATGAGATCCGCGAGTTCCAGCCCTACGACATCACGGTCTATGTCAATGGCGATGCCGTGGCATGGACCAGCTACATCAACTTCCACTCCTGGGGCGGATCCCACACGACAACCGACTGGCCGGGCGACCACGTCACGACCACCCAGACCGTGGGCGGCAAGAAATGGTTCTGCAAGAGCTACACGATGACCACGCCAGACGACAACATCAATTTCGTATTCAGTATCGGCACAGCAGACAATGCCGGCCAGCAGCAGACCGTGGACATCAACAACATCCGGCACGACGCCTTTTTCGAGGTGACGGGCGAGAAGAGCGGCAGCAAATATCTGGTCAAGGACGTGACGACGACCATGGGCGTCGAGGACGTGGCGATCGACCGCCCCACCCTCTCCGACGACCACTACTACACGCTCTCGGGCCAGCGCGTGACGCCACCCCTTAGACGGGGCATCTATCTCCACAAGGGCAAAAAGATCATGGTGAAGTAACAGTAGAAAGTCATCCGAATAAAAAGCGCCAAGGTTGTTTTCAATAGAAGCAAACAACTTTGGCGCTTTTCGTGTAAGGAAATCTCTAAAGAAACATGCGGGACTTCGAGAGAGCAGGATGACGAGAGAGCAGGACGACGAGAGAGTTGGAATTCAAGAGAGCGAGACTTCTACAGAGCAGGACTTCGATAGAAGGCGACGTCAATAGAGCAGGACGAGGCCCGCGAAGGCAGCAAAGCAGATCATGCGGATGGGGTTGATCTTCATCCACATCGTACCAACAAAGGTGGCGAAGAAGAGGAAGAGGCTCACGGCAAACTGCCAGGGATTGATATCGGGCGAGGAGAAGTTTTCCACATCACAAAGCAGGAGCGTGGCAGCAGCCAGGAGGCCGACGACGGCCGGGCGAAGGCCCATGAAGACGCTCTGGACGGCTGGGGTACGCATATACTTCATAAACATGCGGCTGATGAGGACCATCAGGATGAAACTCGGCAGGACGAGGGCAAAGGTGGCCGTGGCGCTACCGAGCACGGCCATCATCCCTTCGAAGCCCGCGTTGTGGGCCGCGGCATAGCCACAGTAGGTGGCCGAGTTGATGCCGATAGGGCCTGGCGTCATCTGGGAGATGGCGACGATATTGGTAAACTCCGAGGAGGAGAGCCAATGGTGCTTCACGACCGTCTCGGCCTGGATGAGCGAGAGCATGCCGTAGCCGCCTCCAAATCCGAAGAGACCTATGATGAAAAACGTGAGGAAGAGTTGTAAGAAGATCATAATTCAACGATTTTTCCGTGAGCTTTTTTATTCCGTGGGCTTGACATAGCGTCCATAGACATAGCCACCCAGGCCGGCCGCCAGGATGATCATGACGGGATTGACGCCCAGTTTCCATATCAGCAGGGCCGAGATGAGCGGTATCCAGCAGTTGGCCAACCCGATCCGCGCCCGTTTGGCGAGGTTGAAGGTCGGGACGGCTATCAGGGCCACCACGGCCGGACGGATGCCTCGGAACATAGCTGCGATCCATCCCACCTCCATGAAGCGATGGAAGAACATGGCGATGAGCAGAATGATGAGAAACGAGGGCAGGGCCGTGCCGAGGGCCGTGCAGAACGCGCCCCGTATCTTGCGTAGCTTGTAGCCGAAGAAGACGCTGATGTTGATGGCGAAGACGCCCGGACAGCTCTGCGCGATGGCGATGAGGTCGAGAAACTCCTCTTTCCCGATCCATTTGCGCTTCTCCACCACCTCCGCCTCGATGATTGGGATCATCGCATAGCCACCCCCGAGGGTGAAGGCGCCAATCTTGAAGAATGTCTTGAAACTCTCCCAATAAAATTTCATACTCTCTTGTTAGATGTATAGATAATCACTTGTCAGATCAATTGATATCCGCTCGTTAGAAGAATTGATATCGCTTGCTAGAAGAACCGATATTCCCTTGTCAGACCAATTGATATCCTCTTGTTAAAGAATTGATTAGTCCAACCCGCCCCCGAGAGGGCCGATTGGACTAACCACATATATTTTGCCATAAGATGGAGCTGACGGCACGCGGGGCCGACCTTCCATCCTACTTCTTCTTAGCCTCCTCTACCCACTTGCGTGCGTTGACGAAGGCCTCGATCCAAGGCGTGACCTCGTCGGCACGACGATGGCGCGGATACCAGCCCTGCTGCCACGGGAAGATGGCACGCTCCAGGTGAGGCATCATGGCCAGGTGGCGACCGTCGGCCGAGCAGATGCCCGCCACGTTGTAGTCGGATCCGTTGGGGTTGCCAGGATACTGAGCGTAGTTGTATTTTGCCACGATATGGTAGCGGTCCTCGGGCTCGGGGAGATAGAAGCGTCCCTCTCCGTGGGCCACCCAGATGCCCAGTTTGTTGCCGCTGAGCGAGTGGAACATGACGCTATCGTTCTCGGGGATCGTGACCGAGAGGAAGGCGCTCTCAAACTTCTTCGAGTTGTTGTGGCAGAGATGGGTCTGGTGCTCATGCTCCGGATTGATGAGGTTGAGCTCCGCCATCAACTGGCAACCATTGCAAATGCCCAGCGAGAGCGTATCCTCGCGCGCATAGAAGCGGTCGAGCGCCTCCTTGGCCTTGGGATTGTAGAGGAAGGCACCCGCCCATCCCTTGGCCGATCCCAGGACGTCGGAGTTGGAGAATCCGCCACAGAAGACGATCATGTTGACCTCCTCCAGGGTCTCGCGACCACTAATGAGGTCGGTCATCATCACGTCCTTCACCTCGAAGCCTGCGAGGTAGAGGGCGTAGGCCATCTCGCGCTCGCCATTGGTGCCCTTCTCACGGATGATAGCCGCCTTGGGCGCAGCCTGACGGTCGGCATCGGTCGTGGTCTGCCAGCGGTCGGCATTGAGGCCATACTGGGCGAGCGTTCCCGTGAAGTCGGGGTTGAACTGCATCTCCACGGGCTGCTTCTTGTAGTTGGTGTAGCGCTTCTTCGCCATGCCGTTGAAGCTCTGGTCGCGGTCGAGGAGATAGGAGGTCTCGTACCAGACGTCGCGCAGGCCGTCGATATCCAGTTCCTGCTTGAAGGTGCCATCGCTAAGGCTCAGCACGCGACGCTCGGGCGTGGGCTGGGCGATGCGGGCATAGCCCACGCAGCACTCCTCCAGGAAGTCGCGCACCTCGTCGGCATGCTCGTCGCTCACCTGGATGACGACACCCGGGTTCTCGGCGAAAAGCTTGCGCACCACGTCGTCGCCCTTGATGTCGTGGAGGTTGACGCGGAGACCGCCCTCCACATTGGCAAACGTCATCTCCAGCAAGGTGGTGATCAGACCACCAGCCGAGATATCGTGGCCTGCGAGGATCCAGCCGCGGTTGATGAGCTCCTGCACGGCCTCGAAGCATTGGCAGAAGTACTGCGGGTTCTTGACCGTCGGCACGTCGTCGCCCACCTTGTTGAGGCTTTGGGCAAAGGCGCTGCCGCCCAGCTCCTGCTCGCAGAAGGAGAAGTCGATATGATAGAGTCGGGAGTTTTTGTCGTTGACGAGGACGGGGGAGACCACCTTGCGGATGTCGCTCACCTCGCCACCACTTGTCACGATGACCGTGCCCGGAGAGATGATCTTCTCGCCATTGGGATACTGCTGGCTCAGGGACAGGGAGTCCTTGCCGGTCGGCACATTGACGCCGATGGCGCAGCAGAAGTCGGAGAGGGCCTTGACGGCACGATAGAGGCGCGCGTCCTCACCCTTTTGTGAGCGGCAGGGCCACATCCAGTTGGCCGAGAGGCTCAGGGAGTCCATGCCGTCGGCCAGGGGTGCCCAGACGATATTGGTCAGCGACTCGGCCACACTCAGCACGCTGCCCGCCTCGGGCGAGGCCAGTCCGGCCTGGGGCGCATGGCCGAGGGCCGTGGCGATACCCTTCTCGCCACGATAGTCGAGGGCCACGACGCCACAGTCGCTCAACGGCAACTGCAGGCGACCCTGGCATTGCTGGCGGGCCACCTTGCCCGTCACGCTACGGTCCACCTTGTTGGTGAGCCAGTCCTTGCAGGCCACGGCCTCCAGCTGCAGCACGCGACGGAGATACTCCTCGAGATGGGCCGCGTCATAGGCTACGGGTGCATAGTGGCGCTCGACGCTCTCGTCGCGCATGATGGTCTTGGGCGAGTGGCCGAACATCTGGGCCACGTCGAGATCGAAAGGCTTCACGCCATCGCCCTGGACGAAGGAGAAGTGGGCGTCGCCCGTGGTCTCGCCGACCACATACATCGGGGCACGCTCGCGCTCGGCGATCTTCGCCACATGGGCCAGGTGCTTCTCGTCGATGAGCAGACCCATGCGCTCCTGCGACTCGTTGGCGATGATCTCCTTGGCGCTCAGCGTCTTGTCGCCGATGGGCAGCTTGGTCATGTCGATCTGGCCGCCACACTCCTCCACCAGCTCAGAGAGACAGTTGAGGTGGCCTGCCGATCCGTGGTCGTGGATGGAGACCACGGGGTTGTCGTCCTCCTCCACGAGGGCGCGCACGAGGTTGTAGGCGCGCTTCTGCATCTCGGGGTTGGCACGCTGGACGGCGTTGAGCTCGATACCATTGCTATAGCGGCCCGTATCGACCGACGATACCGATCCGCCACCCAGTCCGATGCGGTAGTTATCGCCACCGACCACGACGACCTTGTTGCCCGGCTGCGGCTCCTTCTTCAGGCAGTCGCGCTTCGTGCCGTAGCCGACACCGCCGGCGAGCATGATCACCTTGTCGTAGGCATATTTTTCATCATTCTCCTGGTGCTCGAAGGTGAGGAGGGATCCCGTGATGAGGGGCTGGCCAAACTTGTTGCCGAAGTCGCTGGCGCCATTGGAGGCCTTGATGAGGATCTGCTCAGGCGTCTGGTAGAGCCATTGGCGCACGGGCAGGATGTCCTCCCAGTCGCGCAGGGCGGGCTCCTTGCCGTCGTCGCCCTTCAGTCGGGGATAGGCCGTCATATAGACTGCCGTGCCCGCGATGGGCCATGATCCTACGCCACCACCCATACGGTCGCGGATCTCACCGCCCGTGCCCGTGGCGGCACCATTGAAGGGCTCTACGGTCGTCGGGAAGTTGTGGGTCTCGGCCTTGAGAGAGATGACGCTCTCCACGGGCTTCACACGGAAGTAGTCGGCCGTAGATTGGTTTTTCGGGGCAAACTGCTCGATGACGGGTCCCTGGGCGAAGGCCACGTTGTCCTTGTAGGCGGAGAGGATTTTGCCCGGATTCTCGCGGGTGGTCTTCTTGATCATGTTGAAGAGCGACGATTCCATCTCCTTGCCGTCGATGACGAAGGTGCCTCCAAAGATCTTGTGGCGGCAATGCTCGGAGTTGATCTGAGCGAAACCGAAGATCTCGCTGTCCGTGAGCGGGCGTCCGTTCTCCTTCTCTATCTTGTGGAGGTAGGCAATCTCCTCGGGCGAGAGGGCGAGTCCCTCCTCCTCGTTGAACTTCTCGAGGTCGTCCACGCGCTTGATGGGCTCGGGGTCGTGGTCGATGGTGAAGATCTGCTGGTCCAGACCGTCATACATGCGCTGGAGCATGGGGTCGTGGTCGGCCTCGGGCGTATCTACGGGGAAATACTCCTCTATGCGGCTGATTCCCTTAAGGGCCATGTTCTGCGTGATCTCTACCGCGTTGGTGCTCCACGGCGTGACCATCTCGCGCCGGGGGCCTACGAAATATCCCTCCAGCTGATCATTATCTACCGGCTCGGCATCGCCGTAAAGCCAACTAAGTTCGCTTATCTCTTCTTTGGAAAGCTTGTGATCTGCCTCCGTGGCAATCACGCTCTTCGACCTTGTCCTGAAAAAAAGAATCATAATCTGTCGAGTAAATTAGGAAATAATGGTTCAAAGGTAGCTATAAATGCACACATGGCAAAATAATCGGCTCAGAGAATCGGCAGAAAACGCAAAAAAGCCGCATTGGGCTTCGGTCCGCACTTGCTCAATCGCTCAGAAATGATTCGCACCTGGTGGGTCGGTTCGAAATATTTTACCTTTGCGTATATCGAACGAACCATACTGGGGATTGCCCACTAAAAAGCGTGTCGTGACTCCATTTATGGGCTTGGCGTGGGCAAAACGTGAGGAAGAGGGTGCGGAAAACGCGAAAAGTGATGCAAGCAGATTTTGCGGAAGAAGGCTTGATTGACTTGTCGCATGCTGCCAAGGGAGGAGATCCCGAAAAAACAGAGGGTTGGAAATGCCAAAAGAGGGCATTCGAAAGGGCAAAAAGCCGTATAAAGGGAAGTGGGATCATCAAACTGGAACGAACAAAAACAAGCCAGCCGTCTATCTATCAGTCTTTTAGAAGATGACAGAACAGATTCGTTCCAGTTATTCCAGTTGTTCCAGTTTATTTTTCAGCGAGTGCGAAATCCCAGTCCACCCCCTATATATATTATAACTAATTAATTATTATATAGTTATATATTATATAAGGAAAATAGGGAAAGATAGCAGTAGCATTTTTTAATTGGAACAATTGGAACAACTGGAACAATTGGAATTGGAAGATTCGCCTCAGAGGAAGAAACCCCTATGCCCCTTCTCCTCTCCAAGGCCCTTGCTGCAGAAATGCCTTCCACTCTCCTACCCCGATTCCATCCCGAGACCATCCCGAAGCCCTGCAGGCTGGAGGCAGGGCGACAGGAATGGGACGCAAGGGAGGACAAAAGCCTAAGGTAAGCAAGGACAAGAGCCTGACATAAGCAAGGACAAGAGCCTGGCGTAAGCAAGGACAAAAGTCTAAGGTAAGCAAGGACAAGAACCTGGCGAAGGGAGGACAGGCCACGCTACTTACATTGGAAGTCGAGCACCTTGCGGTCTTCGAGCCAGCCCTCCAGGTGGTCGTCGATGGCCACAGGGCCGCAGCCTGTGGGGCAACCCGTATAGAAGAGGTCGCCCGTCTTGAGCGTGAAATAGCGGGAGGCATAGCTGATGAGCTCGTCGATGGTATAGAGCATATCGGCCGTGCAACCGGTCTGGACGGTCTTGCCATTGATGTCGAGGTGGAAGTGGAGGCGCTGGGGCCCGAGAAACTTCTCCTTCTCCACCCATTCTCCGAGCACGGCCGACCCGTCGAAGCCCTTGGCCAGCTCCCACGGCTGCCCCTTGGCCTTGAGCTCCTTCTGCAGGTCGCGTGCCGTGAGGTCTATGCCCACGGTATAGGCGTCGTAGTAGCGATGGGCAAACTCCAGGGGGATGCACTTGCCCAAACGGCAGATACGCACCACCACCTCCGTCTCATACTCGATGCGCCCCATGTCGTCGGGAATGAAGAAGGGTTTGCCATTCTTCAGCACAGCCGAGTCGGACTTCATAAACAATACTGGGCGCTCGGGCTTCACGGCCGCGCCATGGAGCGCCAGGTTGTGCTCCAGATAATTCATGCCTACAGCAAGTATCTTCATCTCTTTTCTTTGCTTTGGTTGTTCTACTTCTCTACGTTCTGTCCTATGAGAGCTCTGACGGCCTCCAGGGAAAGGTCGGTGAGGGAGGCTATCTGATCCAGCGACATGCCCTTCGAAAGCATCAGGCGGACCATCTCCGCCCGCGCTTCCTCGCGGCCCTCCTGACGCCCCTCCTGACGTCCTTCCTCGAGTCCCACGGCACGACCTTTGGCAAAGCCCTTCTCGCGACTGATCTTGTTGGAGTCGATAAAGAGGAGGCGCTCAGCCCCCACCTTGTCCCAAAAGTCGTCGTAGGCGAGCAGTTCGCTCTTGGTCATGGCTGCCTCCTCCACGGTCTCCAGCGCCTTGCTGGTCTCGGGGTTGTCGAGCAGATCCTGAGGCACGACGGTAGTATCCTCGTCGATCTGGGTGAGAAACTTAAGCCACAAGACGGCCATTTTTTTCTCCATGATAGTCTGCGGCTTAAACTTCGGCAGCTCGATAAACGTGAAATGGAGGCCCTTGATCAACTTGTCGTCGTGGAGATCGTGGACGATATTGTAGTTGTGGATGAACTCGTCGGGGTAGTCCTTCATAAATACCTCGTTGACCAAATTGAGGGAATAGACGGGCTGCAGCAACTCGTACCTGCGTCGCTTGTCGAGCTGGCGGACAAAGGCCTTGGAAGCATTGAAGAGCACACGCTGCTGGAAGGCTGGCGTCCAAAGCATCTGCATCTCCACCAGGAATTGACGTCCCATGATGTCTTTGCACCTTACGTCCACGATACTATTCTTGCCCACATAGTTGTCGGGAACCAGTTCGGGCGAGAGATACTCCACCTCCTCCACCAGCTCGTCTTCCTTGAGCGGCAGCAGGGCGTTGAGCAAGCTGATGAGCAAATCCTCATGCTCGCCAAATATCTTCTTGAAGGTCAAATCGGCCTTGGGATCGAGATACTTTTTCATGCGTTGTACGTCTTGTTTTGATGAGTTCACCTGCAAACTTACGACATTTTCCCCACAAAACCAAAGAATACGAGGAAATCTTCCTGGCGTCATAGAGAGCCATACTGCATCCAACGCATTGACCGAAGCTATCTTTTTTGCGGGGCAAAGCACGCATAATGTGAACCTAAGGAGAGGAAATAGACGCAGAGAGGGAAGGCCGCAACTGGAAAGAACGCATAGGAGCAATACTACCTGTAGTACACAAGCAGCTATCTGTCAACAACTTACGCAACAAAAAAGAACAACACATCCTTGGAACATTACAGGTGGGGCTTCCCCTGATGGCCCTCTACGGTCGGACGACGACCTTGCAGCCCGACGCCACGACCAGCCCGTGGGGGTGTTTGCCAGCCAGCTGCTTGCCGTCTGGAGACCATAAGGCGGGGCGAGCGGCACGAGGACGGGAGACCACACGATCCAGGGCTGAGGAGGAGAGGAAGGTAGCCATGCGACTGAGGGCAGGCGTGGCGCGCCCCGTGCGGTTGTCGAAGAGCGGGGCATTGTACCAACGGTCCGTGACAGGCGAGGAGGAGCTGACACCCCGCTCGTTGGCTTCCATAAACCACCAGAAGAGGCCCGTGACGGCCTCGTGGCGATGGAGCATAGTCACCAAGTCGTCGACAAACTGGCGTTGGCCCTCTGCCGAGTAAGGCCATGTGGACGTGGCGTCATAGGTGGTGTCCGGTACGGCCCAGGCGTAGGGATAGCCCGTCTCGACGACCATTATCTCCTTGTCCGAGGCCTCAGTCTCCAGCAGACGGATCGCCCCTTCGAGTTCGGAGAGCGCACCATGAAAGTAGGGATAGTAGCTCAGTCCGAGGATGTCGTAGTCGATCTGATACTCCTTGGCGCGCGCCACAAAATAGGAGAGCGCGGCATAGTGGGCGTTGTCCTGCTGCTGCGAGACCGAGACGCGCTCGGTATGGAGGATGATGCGCGCCTCGGGGCACTCCTCTCTGCAGACCTCCGTGGCGCGCCTCAGCAGACTGGCAAAGCGCTGCCAGTTGGCCTTTGGCGCATCGGGATAGCAAGCCTTGGCGTAGCCCTCCGACTCCGCTCCCCACAACATGCCGTAGCTGATCTCGTTGCCCGGCTGGATGAGGTCGGGCGTGGCCCCCTCGGCCTTCAGGCGGCGCAGCACCCGGCGCGTATATTGCGCCAGCGAGTCGGCCAGCGTCTCGTCGCCGAGGCCCTGCCATGCCCGTGGCGTCCATTGCTTGGCAGGGTCGGCCCAGGAGTCGCTATAGTGGAAGTCGAGCAGGAGACGCAGGCCCGCCTGCTTGACGCGCTTGGCCAAGGGCACGATATAGTCCAGGTCTTGGCACACGCCCTGCCCCTTATCCTCTGCCGAGGCATGGGCGGGCTGGACGAAGAGGCGAAGGCGCATGGCGTTCATGCCCTTGCTGGCGAAGAAGGCCAAGGGGTCGTCGATGGGCGCACCCGCCTCGTCGTAGTATTCTGCCCCCTTGGCCTCGTAGGAGGGAAGCAAGGAAATATCGCCCCCGACATAGCGCTGGGCCATGGTGGCGACCGTAGCACCCAGCAGGAGGGCCAGAAGAAAGATCCTTTTCGTCATAAGAACCACTTTTTTATATTATCATTCCACATAGAACCGACTTGCCCCGACCCTGGGGGCCGAGGCAAGTCTCTATGGATGCTATCAGAACGTCAGGATCAGGGCCTGGCGAGCCGTCAGGGGCACGTTGCGCGTGAGGTCGATGGTGGCGCCCGTCGTCACGTCCTGGGCCGTGGCATGGCTGCCAATGACCTCGGCATAGCGACGCACGTCGAGCTCATTGTCCGAGCGGCGCCCGTTGAGGACCGTCATCACGGTCTTGCCCTTCCATTGGCGGCAGAGGACATAGACGCCCTTGTAGGGGATGAACTGCTTCTGCGTGCCCTGCGTGACAGCCTCGCAGCCCTGACGCCAATGGAGCACGCGGCTCAGCCAGGAGAACATCCCCTGCTCGGCATCATCGCGGCCCGAGGCCGTGAAGCAGTCGTGGGTGTCGCCAGGGAAGCCGCCAGGGAAGTCGCGACGCACATAGCCGTCCGTCACCTGCTTCGTGCCGTTGAGGAGCACCTCCGTGCCATAGTAGAGCTGCGGGATGCGGTTCATCGTCAGCAGCAGGGCAAGCGCCTGCTTGAGGGCCGTGGTGTCGCGTCCCTCGCCCAGGAAGCGGTCGGTATCGTGGTTTTCGATGAAGGCGAGCACGCTCGACGGATTGGCGTAGAGATAGTCGTAGCAGAGGACGTTGTAGATGCGGTTGAAGCCCTTCCACCAGTCGTCGGTCTCCTCGTCGCGGGCCAGCGTGAGGCGGTCGAAGAAGGCGAAGTCCATGACCGTCTTGAGATAACTGTTCTCCGTGCTGAGGCGCGAGTCTTTCTGCCAGGCCGCGGTATAGGCCGGCTCCGTCACCCAGGTCTCACCCACGCTATTGAAGTAGGGATACTCCGTGTCGATGGCCTTCATCCAGGCCGCCATGGCCTTACGGTCGGCGTAGGGATAGGTGTCCATGCGGATGCCGTCGATGGAGGCCGTCTCGATCCACCAGATACTGTTCTGGACGAGGTAGCGCATGACGTGGGGGTTGCGCTGGTTGAGGTCGGGCATGGAGGCGACAAACCATCCGTCGGTGGTCTCCTCGCGGTCGATGTCGGCGGCGTAGGGGTCGAGGACGGGCGTGAGCTTATAGCTGGTCTGGAGACCATAGCCGGGATGGTTGAACCAGTCACGGGACGGGCTGTCCTGCTGCCAAGGATGGTAACTGCTGCAATGGTTGAAGATCATGTCCATGACGACCTTCAGTCCGCGCTTGTGGCAGTCGCGGATCAAGGCGCAATAGTCGGCATTGGTGCCGAAGCGCGGATCGACGCGGTAGTAGTCGGTCGTGGCATAGCCGTGGTAGGAACTCGCCTTCTGCTCGAAGGAGGGCGCGTCGTTTTCGAGGATGGGCGTGAACCACAGGGCCGTGACGCCCAGGTCGGTGAAGTAGTCGAGGTGGCGGGAGATGCCCGCAAGGTCGCCTCCGTGGCGCAGAGAGGGCTGCGAGCGGTCGCAGAGACCGTCGCGCATGCCCTTGACGACATCATTGCCCGTGTCGCCATTGGCAAAGCGGTCGGGCATGAGGAGATAGAGCACGTCGGACTGAGAAAAGCCCTTGTGGTCCTCGGCAGCCTGGGCGCGGGCGTGGAGCACGTAGCGCTCCGTCAGCTTGCTGCCGTTGAGCTTAAACTGAAGGCGCATCTCGCCAGGCTGAGCGCCCTCGAGATTCATATAGACGAGCAGATAGTTGGGCGAGTCGAGGCGCACGAGGGAGTCGATACGCGCATGGGGGTAGTCGGTCGAGACCTCGGCGTCGCGTATGCCCTCGCCATAGACCATGAGCTGGAGCGTGGGATCTTTCATCCCCACATACCAGTCGGTGGGGTCGATGCGGGTGATCTTCACCTTCGCGCTGACGGAGAGGAGCGCGAAGAAGAGAAGGAGGAGGGTGATGGTTCTTTTCATAAATTTCTAAGAGATAAAAATAAATAAGTGAGATGAATGTGTGATCTATTGTAAAAGGAAAGGGGTTGGAAAAGCATGGCCCATGGCGACACACTCCCAACCCCCTATGCGTCTTGCTGCGCTATTCGTGCAGAATCAATCGTTCAGTATCAATCGTGCAGAATCAGGGCCGACTGGCCGTCAATCATGACCTCTCCTCCCTGCATATCGCCCAGTCCGGCCTCGTCGGCCTGCCCGTTGGCCACGACGATCGTGTAGTCGCCCTCGGGTATCTGGACGGTCTGGAAGTCGGGACTGCTATTGAGGATGACGTAGATATTGTTCCACTTGTCGCCCCCAGCATGGTTCTTCAGTCGGAAGGCCACGAGGCAGTCCTGGGTGGGGAGAAACTCCAGGTGCTTGCGTACCAGGTCGGCGCTGCCCAGTCGGAAGGCCGGATGGGACAGGCGGAGATGGACCAGGCCCTTGTAGTAGTCGAAGACCTGGGGATAGCGCTGGAGGTTGTTCCAGTCGAGGTGGTTGATCTCGTCGGGCGACTTGAAGGAGTTGTGCACGCCCTGCTTGGTGCGCAGCATCTCCTCGCCGCTGAGCAGGAAGGGCACGCCCTGAGAGGTGAGGACGGCCGTCTGGGCCAGCAGGTCGAGGCGGATGAGGGCCTCCTCGTCAAACTTCGTCTCGGGCACGGAGGCACGGAGGCGATCGGTCAGACAGAGGTCGTCGTGGCAACTGACGTAGGCGATCATCTGGGTCGGTTCGTCGGCCCAGGGCTCCTTGGTGTAGTTGACCTTGCTGTAGTCAACCTGCGGATGGGCCACGAGGCCGACGATGCCCGCCTTGATACTCTCCTCATAGCCAGGCAGGCCCGCCAGGAAGGCTCCTTGGTCGTCGTGGTCGAAGGGACCGCGGAGGGCGTCACGAAGTTCGTCGCTAAAGGCGGCTATGCCCGGCATCTGGCGGATGTGGGCCTTGGTGGCAAGGCGGCTGGGGTCGATGGCGCAGGATCCCGCACTCCATCCCTCACCATAGATGAAGATGGAGGGGTCTATCTGCTGCAACTGCTGGCGCAGGAGGTTCATCGTCTCGATGTCGTGGCAACCCATGAGATCGACACGGAAACCATCAATGTGGTACTCCTGGGCCCAATACTTCATGCTCTCGATCATAAACTCCCGCATCAGGGGCTTCTCCGAGGCCGTCTCGTTGCCGCAGCCCGAGCCGTCGGAGGGGGTGCCGTCGGGACGGTAGCGGTAGTAGGCCTTGGGGAAGGTGCGGTCGAAGTTGCTGCCCTCCAGGCTGAAGGTGTGGTTATAGACCACGTCGAGGACCACGCGGATGCCCGCCTGGTGGAGGGCCTGCACCATCTGCTTGAACTCCAGGATGCGACGGGTGGGCAATTCGGCATCGAAGGAGTAGCTGCCCTCGGGCACGTTGTAGTTGAGCGGATCGTAGCCCCAGTTGTATTGGGGCGTGTCGTACTTGGCCTCGTCGATAGAGGCGAAGTCGTAGGAAGGCAGGATGTGGACGGCATTGACGCCCAGGGCCTTGAGATGGGCGATGGCCTTCTTCTCCGTCAGGGCGAGAAACTTGCCCTTGTTGACCAGTCCTGAGGAGGGGTCGATGGAGAAGTCGCGATGGTGGAGCTCGTAGAGCACGAGGTCGGCCATGCTCTTCGTCGTCAGCCGTCGGTCGTTCTCCCATCCCGCGGGGTTGGTGTCGCGCATATCGACCACGGCAGCCCGCCCGCCATTGCAGGAGACGGCCTTGGCGAAGACGCCCGGGGTCTCGCCCCGACCGATGTCGAAGGTGTAGAAGACGCCCTTCAGGTCGCCCTTGACCTCGATGGACCAACGGTTGTCGCCCACCTGCTTCATCTTCATCTTCTTATACTGCTTGCCGCCACGACCGGCACGGTAGAGGCGGAGCGTGGGACGGGACGGGGCATTGAGGGTGAACACCGTACTTTGGGGAGAATATTGCATCTCGCGAAACGTCTCCTGCGCCTTCAGGGGCTGCGAGGAGAGCAACAGGGCCATACAACCGGCCATCATCAACTTTCTCATCATACGCTTGCTGGTAACTTTGTTAGGATGGACTCCTGCCCGGCCGAGACCCGGGGCATCCTTTGGCGTGTGCCACGAGACGGCCAGGCAAGACCCATCATTACTATTTATAACGTAGCAAAGTCGAAAATCTTATGCTGAAATCAAAAACAAGTGGGCAAGGAGCCGGGTATTGGCGCCTGCACCAGCCCACTTCGGTCCGAGGCCGACTACTTGGCCACGGGGAAGAGCGAGACGGCAAAGCCACCACCCGGGGCCATCTTCAGACGAAGACGGTCGCCCTGCTTCACCGTGCGACGGGTGATGGTGTAGGCCTTGGGGTTCTTCTCGTAGTCGGCATCCTTGGCATCGGCATAGACCGTGCAGACGTATTTCTTGCCCTTGTCGAGGAAGTCGAGACGAAGGTCGGACTGGTGGCCGTCCTCGTTGCACTTGCCGCCAATGAACCAACGGTCCGTGCCCTTGGCCTTGCGCGCCACGGTAATGTAGCGGGCGGGCTCGGCCTCAAGGTATCGGCTGTCGTCCCAGTCGGTCGCCACGTCGCGGATAAACTGGAAGGCGTCGTCATACTTCTCGTAGTTCTCGGGGAGGTCGGCAGCCATCTGGAGCGGACTGTACATCGTCAGATAGAGGGCGAGCTGACCGCAGAGCGTGGTACGCACCCAACTCGGGTTGTCGCTCCAGGTGCTGAGTTGTGTCTCGAGGATGCCCGGTGTGTAGTCCATCGGACCACCCTGCAGACGCGTGAAGGGCAGGATGACGGTATGAGAGGGAGCACTTCCGCCAAAAGCCTCATACTCGGTGCCACGGGCGCTCTCGTTGCCCACGAGGTTGGGCCAGGTGCGACACAGACCCGTGGGGCGCACGGCCTCGTGGCCGTTGACCATCACATGGTGCTTGGCAGCCTGCTCGACGACATACTGGTAGTGGTTGACCATCGACTGGCTGAAATGGAAGTCGCCACGGGGGATGATATCGCCCACATAGCCCGTCTTGACGGCATCATAGCCGTAGCGGTTCATCAGATTGAGGGCATCCTCGAGATGGCGCTCATAGTTGATCGTGCTCGAACTGGTCTCGTGGTGCATCATGAGCTTCACGCCCTTGGAGTGGGCGTACTCGTTGAGATACTGGATGTCGAAGTCGGGATAGGGCGTGACGAAGTCGAAGACGTCCCACTTCCAACGGTTGGCCCAGTCCTCCCAGCCGATGTTCCAGCCCTCGACGAGCACCTCCTGCAGGCCGTTCTTGGCCGCGAAGTCGATATAACGCTTCACGTTCTCCGTATTGGCCGCATGGCGTCCGTTGGGACGGACGTGCTTCCAGTCCACCTTGTAGATATCGACGCTGGGCAGGTCGTCGGTATAGTTCCACGAGCTCTTGCCGACGATCATCTCCCACCACACGCCACAATACTTCGTGGTGTGGATCCAGGACGTGTCCTCGATCTTGCAGGGCTCGTTGAGGTTGAGAATCAGGTTGGAGGAGAGCATGTCGCGGGCGTCGTCGCTGACCATGACCGTGCGCCAGGGCGTGTTGAACGGCACCTGCACATAGGCCTTGTTGCCCGTGGCGTCGGGGGTGAGCCACGACTCGAAGACCATGTGCTTGTCGTCGAGGTTGAGGTGCATGGCGGGATAGTTGACCAGGGCGGCCTCGTGGATGTTGATATACAGGCCGTCCTGCGACTTCATCTGCAGGGAGGTCTGGACTCCCGTCTCGGAGAAGTTGGCCACGGAAGAGTTGGACCAGTTGACGGCATCATGGAAACGGGCGCGGATCTCGGAGAGGCGGCTCTCCTGGGTCTCCTGCTCCTGGGTGTCGTAGTCGCCAGGCAGCCACCATGCGGTATGGTCGCCAGTCATGGCAAACTGCGTGTGCTCCTCCTTGACGATAAAATAGACGAGACTGTCCTGCTGGGGGAACTCATAGCGGAGGCCCATGCCGTCGTCATAGACGCGGAAGCGGATGTTCATCTGGCGTCCTGTGTGGTCCTGGGAGAGACTGACGAGGAGCTCGTTGTAGTGGTTGCGGATAGTGGCCGTCTCGCCCCAGACGGGCTTCCAGGTCTCTTCGAAGGAGGAGACCTCCGAGTGGGACTCGGTGAAACCGTCCATGAGGCTCGTCTCGGCGAAGCCCTTGGTGGCGTGCTTGTCCTTGGCGAGCTCCAGTCCGAGGTGGGAGGGCTTGACGACGGGACGTCCCTTGTAGGTCATCTCGTAGGTCGGCCTGCCTCCATCGGCCAGCGAGAAGGAAACGCTGATGGCCCCATTGGGCGAGGAGACCGTCTGTGCGGCTACCGAAAGGGGCAGCAGCAGGGCGGAAAATAGGAGTGTTGTCTTCATTCTTATTATTCTGATACAGTATTTTTTACCTTAAAAAAGTATTTTCTTTAGTTCAGTTTTTACCTAAAAGTCTCAAGGGGCCATGAAAATTCTCAATAGCCTTGAAAATTCTCAATAGCCTTGAAGACTCTCAATGGCTTTGCGTTCAGTTTTTACCTTTTAAAAAACTCAGCCTGGGCTTCATGAGGTCGGGAGGTCATGAGGTCGAGATGTCGGCCTGGTCGATCCATATAGGCACGCCCAGGCCGGCATCCTTGGGACAGCAAACCTTACAAGGCGTCGCGGCCCGACTCAGCGACCATCTCCCGCATGTTGGCATTAAAGTCCTGGTTGTGCATCAGGTCCTCGATAGCGACGTGCATGCGGTAGCGCCAGTAGTGGTGGGGATTGGACGGGATGTTGATGCGCTCGGCATCGGCATCAGCCAGACGCAACTTCTCATCTACGGCCATCCAGTCCTGGATACTCAGGACGCAAAGCATGGAGGGGGAGGCCAACTGGCTGCCGACCACGTCGCGTGCCAACCATCCGGGGAGGGGATGGGGAGCGCCGCCCGGGCGATGGAGCATGGTCTGGTAATAGTGCTGGGTACGGTCCCAGTCCTCGTCCCACCATTGACGAAGCGTGGGCATGTCGTGGGAGGAGAAGGTGCATACGGAGCGATGGGGGAAACGATCGGTATGGCCAAACTCGTCGGCCGGGTCCTTCGGCATGCTCTGGACTTCGAGCGAGAGGATGCGCAGGGCGTCGAGCACCCAAGGCACACAGGAGGGCACCATGCCCAGGTCTTCGGCACAGACCAGCATCCGCGTGGCCTCCACGAGGCGGGGCAACTTGCGCATGGCCTCGCCATACCAGTACTGGTTGTTGCGACGGTAGAAGTAGTCGTCGTAGAGGCGGTTGAAGAGGGCCTTGTCGCTATCGTACAAGCTCTCATAGACGAAGTCGAGCTGCACACAAATGCGCGGATGGAAGCGGTTGGGGTCGCGATGGTCGCGGACGAAGAGCACGTCGCTGATCAGGGCATAGAGGCCGTCGCGCAGGTTTTCTGCGTCCTGCACGGTCGTCTCCTTGCCAAAGAAGTCGCGACGCTGGCCGTCGTCGGCAGCAAGGGCGGCAAAGAAGGCCTCCACCTTGCGCTGGGTGTCGAAGGCTTCCTTCATACGATAATAGTAGTCGGTCTTGCGCTCCAGGAAGTGGTCGCGGACGAAGGCGGCCTTCTCATGGAACACCCGGTCGAGGACCCAGTCGGTGATGAAGGGCGTGGTGAAGAGTTCTTCCTGCCAATGGAGGCCATAGCCCTCTATCTCCTCGCGCGTCAGGGCCAGGGCGGGCTGAAACTGTCCGAGCAGACCGTGGACGGAGTGGATGGGAATCTCCCAGATACGGAAGAAACCGAGCACGTGGTCGATACGGTAGGCGTCGAAGAAACTGGCCATGCTCTGGAAGCGACGCACCCACCATTGGCATCCGTCGCGAAGCATCTCCTCCCAGTTGTAGGTGGGGAGTCCCCAGTTTTGCCCGTTGACGGAGAAGTCGTCGGGGGGCGCACCAGCCTGGCCGTTGAGGTTGAAGTAGCGGGGCTCCATCCATACGTCACAACCATAGCGGCTGACGCCAATGGGGATATCGCCCTTGAGGATCACGTTCTTCTGGCGCGCATAGGCGTGGGCCTCCGACATCTGGGAGAAGAGGAGGTACTGGACGTAGTAGAAGAACGCCACCTCGCCATAGGCTTTCGTGCCGGGCGTGGAGAGCGACTTGCGGTCGTGCTCGTCCCATTGGTGATGGGCGGGCCAGGTAGAGAAGTCGGCAGATCCGTAGCGGTCGCGGAGGCTGCAATACTGGGCGTAGGGCACGAGCCAACGCTCGTTCTCCTGGAAGAACTGCCGATAGGCCTTGGTTGCCATCACGCGCTCTCCGTCCTGGGCGAACAACAGGCGGAGGTAGCCCGTCTTGGCCTCCTGTACGCGCTCATAGTCGATCTGCGGCAGGTCGTTGAGTTCGCTACGCAACTGCTCGTAGGCGATGCGCGCCTTCTTGTCGGCCAACGGGGGCAGGGCGGACAGGTCCACGTACTGTGGATGGATTGCGAAGATGGAGATGCAGCTATAAGGATAGGAGTCTGTCCAGGTGTGGGTCTGGGTAGTATCGTTGATGGGGAGCACCTGCAAGACGCGCTGGCGGGTGAGGGCCACCCAGTCGATCATCTTCTTCAGGTCGCCAAAATCGCCCACGCCAAAACTGCTCTTGCTGCGCAGGGAGAAGACGGGGACGAGCGTGCCGGCCACGCGAAGCGGAGCGAGGGGAAGGAAGACTTCCGTGAGGTCATAGACCACCACCTCGCCATCGCTCATCAAGGGCAACGTGACGGTACGGTTGTCGCCCGACTCCCAGACACTCTTGCTGAAGTCGTTGCCTTCCACGGCAACAAACTTCAGTTCCATCTGGCTGCCATAGAGGCGTGACACGTCGATATCGGCCATCCACTCGCCCACGGCATGCTCGGTCATGGGGACGGCACGTTCCATCTTCCATTGGCCCAGGGCGGGCTGCTGGCCGACGACACAAAGCCGTTGGCCTTTGCGGAGCTGGGGAGCACGCACCCTGATGCGGACGGTCCGCACAAAGCGGGTCACAGGTGGGACCGACAGGCGGGCCTCCATGAGGCAGTCGCTCACGGCAGAGGAATAGAGGAACGAATCCTCGGGAAGGTCGCTCCAATGGTCATAGACTCGGTAGCTGGTGCCACCTGCCGTCAGTTCCAGACGATGGGGTACCACCAACCACTCCTGGCGCTCGGTCGTGCCGCCACGCTCCACACTATAATAATAGGAGAGAACGGTACCCAAAGGCCAGTCTTTTTGGATGTCACAATGCCACGTTTGGCCATCATCTGTGTGCATCCGATATTCTACGGCAGTCTTCAGACCACCGCTTCCAGCCTCCGAAAGATGGAGCATCAGCTCCTGCCCGTACTCAGTCCGGTATTCTACGCTGAATCGTATATTCATTACTTGGGTCAGTTATTTTCGATTCAAAATTACGTTTTTTCTTTTTTAGGGACGTTTCAGAGGCGGGATGAAATCGCCTCGTTTTTGCGCAACGGGTTGCATAAATTAAGGATTAAAGAATATGCGCGAGAAAAACCTTCCGTTGGCTCCGGAACGCATTCCTCGCGCACTTTTACCTCAAGCGATAGTTGTCAATCTTAGATTGCCAGCACTTACATTGCCTGCTCTTGCATAGCCAGCACTCTATCGCGAAGCCTCATCAGATCTTTTCTATTTCCTCGCTGCTCAAGCCCGTGGCCTCGGCTATAGCCTGCACGTTCATCCCGCTTTCGCGCAACAGACGTGCCGTGGCGCGAAGTTTGTCCTTTTGCTCTTGCAGCTTATCATTCTGCTCCTGCAGCCTATCGCTTTGCTCCAGCAGTTGTCGGTTTGCCTTCTCCAGCTGGCTACCCTGAGCCGCCAACTGATGGCCCATCGTCTTGAGCTCCTCCTGCTGCTTCATGATGGTCGTGTCATACTCCTCGACGACCGAGAGAAACTCGTCCTCCACCTCCATGTCGCGCCTCAATTTCTCGTCGGTAGAGGCGGAGGTAAGGCGATGGAGGATGTGGCGCATGTCGCTATCGTCGGCATAGAGCGTCTCGTCCAGACGGATCATGCGGGGATTGCCTTTTTCCTTCTGCGTCTGGTCGAAGACACTCAGCACACGGTCCAGCCGGTTGTTGATGCGGCCATGGAGGCGTGGAATCTGCACAATGATGCTGTCGTGGGTCAGGCTCTCCACAAACGGATCGGGCATGCCCTCCGTCACCTCATGGCCTTCGTAGTTGTAGGCCTTGTGCTTCACATAGAGGACAGGCTCCGTGACATTGCCCACCAAATGGCCCAAGAAATAGACCGCCACCATAGGAATGGCATAGCGAGAGGGAGCAAGGTCCTCCTTGAGCATATTTTCTTGGTTGCTGTATTGCGCGCCAAGATACTGACGGAAGCGGAGCGTCTCCGTGGGAAGCCACGTCTTCTGCAACTCGATCAGGACGAGGTGGACACGACCATCGGCCTCGCGCACCTTCGCGCCAAAGTCGATGCGAAACATGGAGATGTCCCTGCGACCGACATTGGCATACTCGTTGCGACGCATCTCCACGCTGACCACCTCCTTCTTGAGCAAGGCAGAGAGAATGGTACGCGCCACGCGCTCGTCCTCCATCAGATACTTGAAGACGGAGTCGTAAATCGGATTGGCTATGTGAATCATCTTTTCTCCTTTCCTTATCTATTGAATTGATAAGACATTGGCGCCATTGTTTTTAATAAGCCAAAAGCTTATGGCCAAAAGCGCAAGCAACACGACTTATAGCCCAAGGCACAAACACCACGGCTTGGCCCAAGAAGCAGGGGTGGAAAGTAGGGGGAAACTCCCTCCCCTACTTGTTGTTGACCTCGACGATCTTCGTCTTCGGCAGACGGGCGTTGCGACGATTGACTACCGTCACCACGCTCTGCGCCAGACTGAGGAAGGACTGGGCCACAATCGACTCGGTATTAACCGCGGCAGGCACTCCCTCGTCGCCACTCTCACAGATACCCTGCACGATAGGGATCTGGGCCAGCAAAGGCAGTTCCATCTCCTTGGCCAAATTCTTGCAGCCGTCCTTGCCAAAGAGGAAGTACTTGTTCTCGGGCAACTCCTTCGGCGTAAACCATGCCATGTTCTCCACCAGACCAAGGATGGGGACGTTCACCTTGTCGTTGAGGTACATGTCAATACCCTTGCGTGCGTCGGCAAGAGCCACCTTCTGCGGGGTCGAGACGATGATGGCGCCCGTGATGGCAAGCGACTGAAGGAGGGTGAGATGGATGTCGGAGGTGCCCGGTGGCGTATCAAGCACGAAATAGTCGAGCTCACCCCAGTCGGCATCAGCAATGAGCTGCTTCAAGGCATTGGAGGCCATGCCACCACGCCAGAGCGTAGCCGTCTCGGGATTGACGAAGAAACCGATGGAGAGCAATTTGACTCCATATTTCTCCAGGGGCTCGATGAGCTGGCGACCGTCCTTCTCCACACTATAGATAGGAGCGCCCTCCACGCCAAACATCTTGGGCAGGCTGGGGCCAAAGATATCGGTATCGAGGATACCCACCTTGTAGCCCAACTTGGCCAGAGAAATGGCGAGGTTGACAGAGACCGTGCTCTTGCCGACGCCACCCTTGCCCGAACTGACGGCAATGACATTCTTCACCTGGGGCAGCATCTTGCCCGGCTCGGGACGCTTGGCGGAGCGAAACTCCGTATGGATCGTCACCTCCACCTCCTCGCCAATGGAGTAGTGGATCTGAGCCTCGGCAGCCTTGATGGTCGATTGCATGAACGGGTCGGTATCGCGGGGGAATATCAACGTGAAGCTCACTTTGTTGCCATCGATGCGGATGCTGTCGGCCAACATCTCGCTCTCGACGAGATTTTTCTTCGTGCCCGGGTAGATCACTTTCTCCAGGGCATCGGTAATCAATTTGGGATACAGTTGCATATTGTCGTTATTTTTGGGCAAAGGTACGAAGAATTTTCCGCATTCTCACAAAGCAACCGCTTAAAAAGGCTGATCACCCCTCGGCAAGGCGGCAGTTCGCCCATCCTCCGTTTGGCCGTTTGGGTGGAATTGGCTACCTTTGCACTTCCAAACCAACTAAGGAATCAAAGGATGACAGACGAGCAATACCTGCGCAAGCTCATCGAAGAAGGCGAGCACGACCAGCAGGACTTCAAATACAAGATACAGGAGGCGGCCAAGTTGGCGCGATCGGTCTCGGCCTTCGCCAACACCCGTGGCGGACGCCTGCTCATTGGCGTGCGCGACGACGGCCATATTAGTGGCGTGAAGAGCGAGGAGGAGATCTTCATGATGCACGCAGCCGCATTCAAGTATTGCACGCCCGAGAGTGCCATCCGCTTCGACACGTTGCATGTCGAGGGCCGCTCGGTGGTCATCGCCACCATCCCCCCGGCCCAGCGCAAGCCCATCAAAGCCATCGACGAGGAGGGCACCCCTCACGCCTACGTCCGCATCAAGGATGAGAACATCGCCGCCTCTCCCGTCCACCTGGAGATGTGGCAGCAGGAGCAACGGGCCTCCAACCAGATGGAGTATGGCGAGACGGCCCAGCAGATGATGCGCGCCCTGGCCGAACACCCTGGCGAGACGCTCAACCGCCTGATGCGCCTCTCGCAGGTCAACCGACGCGCCAGCATCACTCTGCTGGCCCGCTTCGTGCGCTACGGACTGGCGGAGATGCGCCTCGAAGACCATCAGTTCCACTTCTACCCTGTCGAATAGGATTCCATAGGAAGGGAGGAAAGGACTTGGCGGGAATCTATTGTCCGTTTTTTCCTCATCTCTCTCCTATTTTTATATTTTAAAGGAAATGTAATCTATTTTTATACCCTCTTTTGGGTGAAAAAACTTACTTTTGCAACTGTTATAACGACAGGTCATTATAGTTCTATGAAGAAATTTCTTATCACGGCATGCTGCTTTTTCGGTATGGTTGGCTCGTATGCACAAGGCGTTCTCTCGCTGGAAAGGTGCCGCGAACTGGCTTCGCAGAACAATCGGCAACTGAAAGTGTCTAGCCTTGCCATCGAAGTGGCCGAAGAAGCCCACAACGTGGCCAAGACCAAATACCTGCCCCGCGTGGATGGACTGGCGGGCTATACGCATTTCAGCAAGGAGGTGTCCCTCCTCAATAGCGAGCAGAAGTCGAGCCTCAGCAATTTGGGCAACAACTCGATCGGGCAACTCAGCAACAACCTGTCGGCCAACATCTCCGAGTGGGCCCAGCAGGGCATCATCAGCCCGGAGGTGGCCCAGCGACTTGGCAACATGCTCTCGGGAGCCGGCACGCCCGCCACGGAGGCCTTGAACAATATCGGGCAGGCCATTCGCGACGCATTCCGAACCAATAACAAGAACATGTACACGGGAGCCATCATGGTGACGCAGCCCGTCTATATGGGCGGAGCCATCAAGACGGCCAACGATTTGGCTGCCAAGGGGGAAGAACTGGCACACAACAATTTGGAGAACAAGCGCCAAACCGTGCTCTACGCCGTCGACAACGCCTACTGGATGGCCGTTTCGCTCAAGAACAAGGAGCGGCTGGCAGAACAGTACAAGTCGCTGGTGGAGCAGCTCCAGCAGGACGTGCAGAAGATGATCCAAGAGGGCGTGGCCACACGATCCGACGGACTGAAGGTCGATGTGGCGGTCAACACGGCAGACCTCGAGCTGACACGCGCACGGGATGGTGTGGCCCTGGTGAAGATGGCACTCTGCGAACTCTGTGGCCTCCCGCTCAATGGCGAGCTCCGTCTGGCCGACGAGGGCGTCTCCCAGGCCATGCCCGACCGCATGAGCATGGGGGCCTATGCCACGGACACCACCTTCAGCGCACGCCCCGAGGTGAGGATGCTGACCAACCTGGTCGATATGACCGAACTCAACACGCGCCTCATCCAGTCGCTCTACAAGCCCCACATCGCCCTCACGGGTGGCTACCTCGTCTCCAATCCGAATGTTTTCAACGGCTTTGAGCAGAAGTTTGCGGGCGTATGGAATATCGGTATCGTCATGCAGGTGCCCATCTGGAACTGGGGAGAGAGCAAGTATCGCACCCGTTCGGCCAAGACCATGACGACCATCGCCAACTTGGAGTTGAGCGACCTGCGCAGCAAGATCAACCTCCAGGTGGAGCAAAGTCGCTTCCAACTGAAGGAGGCAACGCTCAAACTGGAGAAGTCGCGCAAGAACCTCGCAGCCGCGGAGGAGAACCTGCGTTGTGCCAATCTGGGATTCAAGGAGGGGGTGATGACCGTCACGGACGTGCAACGCGCACAGACGGCATGGCTTATGGCACAGACACAGCATCTGGACGCGGAGATCGACGTGCGACTGGCACAGACCTCGCTCCACAAGGCGATGGGAACAATCGGCAAATAATCATTTTAACAGCTCATATATACTATCATGTCAGCAAAATCACAGCATAACAACATCCTGCTCGCCATCCTGGGCTTCACGACCGTCGTCATCATCGTGGGCCTCGTGGGCTACTTCCTTTTCAAAGAAGACCCCGAGGTCATCCAGGGATCGATAGAGGTCAGCGAATACCGCGTGGCCTGCAAGTTGCCGGGCCGCATCGTCGATCTGAAAGTGAAGGAGGGCGACCATGTCAAGAAGGGCGACACACTCGCCATCCTCGAGATACCCGAGATCGACGCCCAGGAGAAGGTGGCGCAGGCCACGGCCAATGCCACGACGGCCCTGAGCGACCTCACCTCCGCGCCCACCCGTAGCCAGACCGTGGAGAGCGCCTACCAGATCTACCAGCAGGCCGTAGCGGCCAAGGAGGTGGCCGAGAAGACCTATGGCCGTCTGAACAGGCTCTACAACGAGGGCGTGGTATCGGCCCAGAAGCGCGACGAGGCGCAGGCTGCCTTGCAGGTGGCAGAGGCTCAATGTGTCGCCACCAAGGCACAATGGGAACTGGCCAAGGAGGGCGCGCGCGACGAGTCGAAACGGGCGGCACGCCAACAGGCCCAGGCTGCCAAGGAGGCCGTGAAGGTCGTGAAGTCCGTGCTCCGCGAGACGGTACAGATCGCCACCCACGATGGCGAGGTGGCAACCATCTACCCGAAGGTGGGCGAACTGGTCGGCCTGGGCAGTCCGATCATGAGCGTCGAGATGATGGACGACATGTGGGGCACCTTCAACGTGCGCGAGGACCAGCTGAAAGGTCTCAAGGTCGGCGACACGTTCTCGGCCTATGTCCCTGCCTTCGACAAGCAGATCAAGATGCGGGTCTATGCCATCAAGGACCAGGGATCCTATGCCGTATGGAAGGCCACCAAGACCACGGGACAGTATGACCTGAAGACCTTCGAGGTGAAGGCGCGCCCCGAGACGAAGATCGACGGTCTGCGTCCGGGCATGTCCATCATCCTCAAGCGATAGCCTTCCCGAAGGCATCCGGCATAGGACTCTTCCTCGACACAGGATCCTTCCCCGACACATAACAGAATATAGAAGCATAACGACCATTACTCCATATCGCAAGCAAGCATGAAACCGGGCGAGATACTGATGCGGACGCTGCGCGTAGCGGCACGGGAATGCGGACAGATAGCCCGCAATCCGATCTACCTGTTCTGCATGGTGGTGTTCCCTATCGTGGTGACGTTTTTTTTCACCTCCATCCTCGACGAGGGGCAACCTGCAAAGTTGCCCGTGGGCGTGGTGGACCAAGACCGGTCGGAGGTGACAAGGGCCATGGTGCGCCGCCTCAACAGTTTCCAGACGACCCAGGTCAAGGACTATTACCCCAGCGTAGCGGACGCGCGCAAGGCCATCCAACGGGGCGAGATCTATGGTTTCATCCTCTTTCCCGACGGCATGACAGCCGACTTGCTGGCCTCCAAGCAGCCGCACGTCTCGTTCTATTATAGTGCGGCCATAATGCTCCCGGGCAACCTGGTCTTTCGCGACTTCAAGACGATCACGGCCCTCGGGGCTGCCTCGGTAGGCCAGGCGAAACTCAAGATGCTGGGCAAGTCGGGCACGGAGATCATGAGTTTTCTGCAGCCCATCACCATCGACCTCCACATGACCGGCAACCCGTGGTCCAACTACAACATCTACCTCTCCAGCATCATGGTGCCGGGCATCTTCGGCATCTTCATATTCCTCATTACCGTCTATTCCATCGGTACGGAATTGAAGTTCGGGCGGGGGCGTGACTGGATGCGCCTCTCGGGCTATAATATCGTCGTGGCCCTGGCGGGAAAGTTTCTCCCACAGTTTCTGATCTTCACCACGGTCTTCTTCGGCTATATGATCTATATTTTCGGACATCTCGACTTCCCCCACCCTGGCGGCCTGTCCTCCATCCTGCTGCTCACGCTCCTGATGGTGTTGGCGAGCGAAGGCTTCGGCATCTTCATCTTCGGACTGATGCCCTCCCTGCGCATGTCGATGAGTATCAGTTCGCTTTGGGGCGTGCTCGGGGTGAGCGTCTGCGGCGCCACCTTCCCCGTCGCCGCCATGGACCCCATCATACAGGGTCTCTCCTACCTCTTCCCGCTTCGCCACTACTGGATGATCTACCAGCTCAACATCTTCAAGGGCTTCCCGCTCGCCGACGGCTACGTCCACATAGCGGCCCTGGTGCTGTTCGCCCTGCTCCCGTTGCTGACGATGTACCGCACGAAGAAGGCCATGCTCGAATACGTTTACATACCCTAAAGGCATGAAAAGAATCAAAGGAATCCTCCATGCGATGTCCGAATCCATCCATGACACCTGCTATATCTGGTGGCTGGAGATGAAGAACACCTTCAAGGACGAAGGCGTCCTCATCTTCTTCATCCTCGTCCCCTTGGGCTATCCGATCCTCTATTCGTGGATCTACAACAACGAAAGGGTACACGATGTGCCCGTAGCCGTCGTGGACAACTCCCACTCGCAGCTCTCCCGCGAACTGCTCCGACGGGTCGACGCCTCACCCGACGTGCGCGTGGCCTACTACTGCAACAACCTGCAGGAAGCACATGACCTCATTGGCAAGGAGGCTGCCAATGGCGTACTCTACATCCCCTCCGACTTCGAACAAAAGATAGGGCGTGGCGAACAGTCACACCTGAGTGTCTATTGCGACATGAGCATGATGCTGACCTACAAGGCCATCTATCAAACTGCCCAGACCGTGGCGACAGAGATCAATAGCGAGATACAGAAGCCCAAGTCGATGAGCACCACGGAACGTGACGAGGAGATCAATACCGAGCCCTTGGTCTGTGATGCGGTACAGATCTTCAACCCCACAGGGGGCTATGGCAACTTCCTATTGCCGGGCGTGCTCGTTCTGATCCTCCAGCAGACACTCCTGCTGGGCATCGGGCTCTCTGCCGGTACGGCACGAGAGAACAACCGCTACCGCGACCTCGTGCCCGTCAGCCGCCACTACAACGGCATCTTCCGTATCGTCTGTGGCAAGTCGATGTGCTACTTCATGATCTACATGGTGCTCGCCTGCTACGTCCTGCTGGGCGTGCCCAGGATGTTCCACCTCACGCAGTTGCTCCATTTCTCCGACTACCTGGCGTTCATCGTCCCCTTCCTGCTCGCCACGATCTTCTTTGGCATGACCATCTCGTGTGTGGTCCGCTACAGGGAGAACATCATGCTACTGGTGGTCTTCACCTCCGTTCCCTTCCTCTTCCTCAGTGGCGTCAGCTGGCCCAAGGAGGGCATTCCTGGCGCATGGCAGACGATCGGCTGGCTCATCCCCTCCACCTTCGGCATACGCGGCTTCGTTCGCATGAACGCGATGGGGGCAACCATCCAAGACATCCAGGTGGAGTATAACGCCCTGTGGGCACAAGTGGTCTTCTATATGCTGACCACCTGCCTGGTCTATAACTACCAGATCCGGAGCGCATACCGCCATGCCACCAACCAGATCGCCGCCACCCAAGAGATGATCCGCATGCGCCTCAACCGCCCAAAGGCCACGGCAGAAGAAAATGTAGAGGAAAATATCGAAGAAAAAGTGGAGGTTGAAGCCGAGAGCAAAAGCGAGGACAAGGCGGTAGAAAAGGCCGAGGACAAGGTCGCAGACAAGACCGATGATAAGACCGATGGCAAAGCCGAAGAATAGTCATAAAGGAAAAACATATAATAGAAAGGTACGCGCAAGGGTAGCGTTGTAATATGTATTGGACGTTTTGGTTGTTTTCCCAATTCAGCCAGTCCTATTGAAAACAACACCAACAAACCACCATTTCATTTCGGACGAACCATAAAAAAAGACACATCCCCCTCTCTTTACAGATATCAAAGAGAAGGGGATGTGCTATTCGTGAAACTTGCAGGGCTATCAAAATCGGCCTTTTGTCAGCAAGCCCGCAAGGAAGATTCTATTAGAGATTAGATCATGGTGAAATCAGGGACGTATCAGTTGGCCTGATACTTCAGCAGGTCGCCTGGACTTACGCGGGTGTAGGGACCGATGCCGTTGAGTTTACAGATCAGCTCAACGCTCGTTCCGCAAGCCGTGGCAATCGACTGAAGCGTCTCGCCACGCTGTACCTTGTGATACTGGATCTCTCCCGTAGCGGCAGGACGGGCCTGACGCGTCTCCCTGGAGGAGGTCTCATTGGCAGGCTGGCGTTCTGCCTCTACCCCACGGCGGCTTTTGTAGCTGGCGCCCTTGCCATCACCCTGGATGTTCTCGCGGCTATAACCACGGCTGGAGGCCGTACCACGGAGTGCAGTAGCGCGAGCCGACTCGCTGGCGGCATTGCTCTTATGATAGGCGTAGAAGTCGCCCGTGATATCCTGGTTGGGGAAGTCGAAGAAAAGTGCGGGATTCAAGGCGTGTCCGCAAAGGCGGGTCTCAAAGTGGAGGTGAGAACCCGTGGAACGTCCCGTGTTGCCACCCAGGCCGATAGGCTGACCAGCCTTGACATATTCGTTGGCGCTGACGAGCTGCTTCGACATGTGGCCGTAGTAGGTCTCCAGACCGTTCGGGTGACGGATCACGACATATTTGCCATAGCCGCGGGCGTCATACTTCACAACGCGCACCTTGCCCGACCATGCGGCACGGATGGTGTCGCCGATATAGACTTTAATATCAAGACCTTGGTGAGCACGACCCCAACGGCGACCAAAATTACTGGTGACGACACGACTGGGCGTCGGCATGTGGAAGCCTCGGAGATCGATACGGTATTCATCGGGGAGGACACCAGAGACGTGTACGCGGGAGTTGCTCCACGTGTCGTACAAGTCGCTTGCTGGCATCTGTGCATTCTCTTTCATTCTCAAACGGTTGAAAACCATTGTGTCAACACTTGCCGCACGGCGATCGACGGGTGCTTGACGAGCAAGCAGGTCTTGAGCCGATGCGTTATGGCAGGAGAATGCCATGACTGTTGCTATTGCGAATGTCCGTACTATCTTTCTAAAATTCATTTTCTATTTTTGTCATTATTCTGTAATGATTGTGCAAGGAAAAGACGAAGTTCTATTCCAAAAAGACAAGGGAAGGCGAGAAATGCCTTCTCTAAAACTCAAAAGCACGATTGCAAAGGTAACAAAAAGATTTCAAAAAGGTTACGGCGAAAACCGATTTTATGAAGTTTTTAACAGTCAAAAGTAGGTCATGAACAGTTTTTAATATTCTAAAATCCATTCTTTTTCCACCTCCAGTCCCCTTGAAAAGGGGTCACGAAATAGCCGCCCAGTTGACGTTGGTCTTCCTCAGCGCCCGCAGCCTTTCCCACAGCATGGTATATTCTGGCCGGTCACAGGTGGGGTCGGCATCAATGATCTTTTGCGCCTGCTCCCGCGCCATCTGCACCAGTTGCCCATCCCGCGCGATATCAGCTATCTTCAGGTCGAAGGCCATGCCACTCTGCTGCGTTCCCTCCAGGTCGCCCGGGCCACGCAGTTTGAGGTCGGCCTCCGCTATTTCAAATCCGTCGTTGGTCTCACACATGATGTCGATGCGCTTCCGCGTCTCTCGCGAGAGCTCATACTTCGTCACCAAGATGCAAAAACTTTGCTTTGCGCCTCGTCCCACGCGCCCTCGGAGCTGATGGAGCTGGGAGAGGCCGAAGCGTTGGGCGTCGAGGATCACCATCACCGAAGCGTTGGGCACGTTGACCCCCACCTCTATCACGGTAGTGGCCACCAGGATCTGCGTCTCGCCACTAACGAAGCGTCGCATCTCCTCCTCTTTTTCCTTCGACTTCATTTTGCCGTGCACCTTACTCAGCCGAAGGTCTGGAAACACCTCCTTCAGCGCCTCGAAACCACTCTCCAAGTCCTTCAGGTCCTTCTTCTCGCTCTCCTTGATGACGGGGAAGACGATATAGGCCTGCCGACCCTGCTGGATCTGTTTGCGGATCCCTTGGTAGAGCGAGGTGAGCTGGTTATCATATTTATGTAGGGTGACGATGGGCTTGCGTCCCGGCGGCAGCTCGTCGATGACGCTCACGTCGAGGTCTCCATAGATCGTCATGGCCAGCGTGCGCGGTATCGGCGTGGCCGTCATCACGAGAATATGAGGCGGATTGCTGCTCTTCGCCCACAACTTCGCCCGCTGCGCCACACCAAAGCGATGCTGCTCGTCAACAACGGCAAGGCCCAGGCGACAAAACTGCACCGTCTCCTCGATGACGGCATGCGTACCCACGAGGATATCCACACTCCCATCGGCCAAACCCTCCAGTACGGCCTTGCGCAGCTTTCCCTTGACGATACCCGTCAGTAGCTCACAGCGCACCTCCATCCCCTGCAGAAACGCCTGGATGGTCTGCAGATGCTGCTCGGCCAGGATCTCCGTCGGCGCCATGATGCAGGCCTGGAACCCGTTGTCCAAGGCAATCAGCATGGCCATCAGCGCCACCAGCGTCTTGCCCGACCCCACGTCTCCCTGCAGGAGGCGGTTCATCTGGCGTCCCGACCGCACGTCCTCGCGTATCTCGTGCATCACCCGCTTCTGCGCATTGGTCAGCGCAAAGGGCAGGTGGTGGGCATAGAAGCCATTGAAGCGGTCGCCAATCTTTCCGAAGACATAGCCCCGATACTTGCGGCGGTGGTCGGAAGCATAGCGGAGGATATTGAGCTGGACGTAGAAGAGTTCCTCAAACTTCAGTCGGAGGCGTGCCCGCTGGGTGTCCTCCACGGTCTTGGGATAGTGGATCTTGCGCAGGGCCTCATCGCGGGAGATGAGGTGCAGCGGTCCCGTGATATAGGGTGGAAGCGTCTCGGGTAGCGGTTGGGACAACTTTCCGATCAGGGTCTTGGTGAGTTTCTCCACGCTCCGGCTCGTCACCCCTGCCTTCTTCATGCGCTCGGTAGTGACATAGTAGGGCTGCATCCCCATATCGTTGAGTTGCAACTGCGAGGCATCGTCAAGGTCGGGATGCGTAAACTGGATGCGCCCGTTATAGACCCCCGGTTTGCCAAAGACGACATACTCCTTCCCTATCAGATAGGTCTTGGCAGCATACGACACCCCGTTGAACCACACCAAGTCGCAGATGGTCGTCCCGTCCGTGAAATGGGCCACGAGCCGTTTCTTCCTCGGCGACAGTTCGTGGCTCTCAAAACTAAGGATATGGCCTTTGATCTGGACGAAGGGCATGTCGCCCGTGAGTTCGGAGATGCGATAGATCTTCGTCCGATCGACATACTTATAAGGAAAATACTCCAGCAAGTCACCATAGGTAGCCACACCCAGTTCGTTGTTGAGCAGGTCCTTGCGACGCGGCCCAACCCCGGGGAGGTACATGATGTCTTGTTCGAGTAGATTCATTGTTTCTTTTATCTTAATAGGTTATCCCATGCGGCATGGCTACTCAGCCGATGCCTCATGGGCCAAAGCCTCGCCCACCAGCAGGTCGAAGGGCGTGGTGAGCTTGATGTTCTCGACATTGCCTTCGACGAGGGCCACCCGATGCGCGCCCGAATACTTATAGACGCTGGCGTCGTCGGTATATTCCGGACGGTAGGGTTGGGCATAGGCTTCCTTCAGGAGGCGCACGTCGAAGACCTGCGGGGTCTGCACACGAAAGTAGCGACTCCGATCTACGGTCTCGCTCTCCTCCCCTTCTGTTCTGCGACGGAGCGTGTCCGTGACGGGAAGGACGGGGACGGCACCTCCCACCTCCTCTGCCTTGGCAAAGCAGCGGCCGATCGTCTCGATAGAGACAAAGGGGCGTGCGCCATCATGGACGGCTACCAGAGCGGCCTCGTCGTCGGGGATCAGAGCCAGTCCATGGCGCGAAGAGTCGAAACGGGTAGCACCCCCCGTGGCCAAGGCATGGGGCAAGTCAAAATGATAGCGTTCGCACAGCGCCCGCCAGTAGTCCTGCTGATCGGCAGGGAGGACGACAACAAGATGCATCTCAGGATCAAACTCATGAAAACGCTCCAGCGTCCGCATGAGGACGGGGCGTCCGCCGATGGGCAGAAACTGCTTGGGCACGTCTCCTCCCATACGCGTGCCCTTTCCACCAGCCACGATCACGACATAGCGTTTCATCCCTCGCGAAGCAAACGGTCATACACCATTCCCTTGGCAATGCTCTGCGCAGCCTCATCGCCACGGAAGTAGGAGACGAGACGATAACTATAGGGCAGCACGGCGGCAGGTCCCTCAGCCGTGGTGATCAGTCCGTCCTCCACGACCAACTTCTCCTCGTAGATAGCGTCGCCGAGGTGGGCAGCCATGCCGGGATAGATCGTGGCACGGCGACCATGCAACAGGCCAGCATGGGCCAGCACAAGGGGAGCGGCACAGATGGCTCCGACGCGCTTCCCGGCCTGTGCTTGACGCTGAAGGGCCGCTATCACCCCTTGGTGGTCACGCAGGTTGGTGCTGCCGGGCATTCCGCCAGGGAGCAGGAGCATGTCAGCATCCGAGAAGTCGCCAGCCTCTTCGATCATCAGGTCAGCGACGACCGTCACACCATGGGCGGAAACGACCTCGCGACGGCCCATGATGCTCACCGTCACAGTCTCCACACCACCCCTGCGAAGGACATCTACAGGCGCCATCGCCTCGATCTCCTCAAAGCCGTCGGCCAGAAATTCATACACTTTTGCCATAATATTCTGCTTTAAAGTCTTGTTTCTCGTTTAAAATAATTATTTTTGCGGAAAATTTCCAACTGCAAATATACGAAAACCTTTTGAAACGGCGTATAAAAGCAGCGAAAAGAATGATTAATCGACCAATTATGACGGAGCAAAGGCTACGTTTTGCCATTTTTGGCAACACTTACAAGGCGCGCGACACCGCCCGCATCGGTTCGATACTGAGCGTCCTGCGCCAGCATGGGGCCACGATTTTGATGGAGCGGCAGTTCGCCCGGCAACTCTCGAAGATCCTCCGCTACCGGCTGGATATCGACGAGCTGATCGATGGGCGTGACTTCGAGGCCGACTTCGCCCTCTCCCTCGGTGGCGACGGCACGGTGCTCAAGGCGGCGTGTCGTGTCGGCGAGAAGCAGATCCCGATGCTCGGCATCAACATGGGGCGGCTCGGCTTTCTGGCCAGCGTGCTGCCCGAGGAGTTTGCCACGGCCGTGGAGGACATCTACCAGGGGCGCTATCGCATCGACTCGCGGTCGGTCATCGGCATCGAGACGGAGGGGGAGCCGCTCGGCATCTATCCCTATGCGCTCAACGACATCTCGCTCTTCAAGCGCGATTTTGCCGCGATGATCACGGTCCGCGCCACCGTGGACGGACGGTATCTCAACACCTACCAGGCCGACGGCCTCGTCGTGAGCACACCGACAGGATCCACGGCCTACTCGCTGAGCAATGGCGGACCGATCGTCGTGCCACAGTCGAAGGTACTGACACTCACGCCAGTGGCTCCCCACAGCATGAGCACACGCCCCATCGTGCTCCCCGACACCAGCGAGATACGCCTGGAGGTGAAGAGCCGGAGCCACAACTTCATGATCGCCATCGATGGCGAGGCGACCAAACTCCACGAGGGGACGGTGATGACCATCCGCCGCGCGCCCTACGAGGCGAAGATGGTCGTGCGGGGAGATATCACCTACTTCAGTACCCTGCGCGAAAAACTAATGTGGGGGGCTGACCCAAGACAATAAAGCAGGGGGCGCAAAAATCACATATCCGATAGCACCATGAGTATAACGGGGAAAATAGCGAGAGTCCTCGACCGACTCTCCGGCGGCAAGCTGCAAGAGGCCAACCGTCAGTATCCAGCGACGATGATCGCTCGGTGGCTTTGGCATGCCTGGCGGGGCAACCGTCGGCAGGCGCTCTTCAACGCCCTCATCGGACTGGGCGACGTGGCGGTATCGCTCGGGTCGGTTTGGGCCATTCAGCACGCCATCGACGTGGCCTCTCATGCCGCAGAGGGCAGCATCCTCGCTTCGGTGGCCGTGATGGCGTCCTTCGTCCTGATGGGGTTTGCGCTGAGCATCGCCTCGGTCTGGGTGCGCAACCTGCTGGGCATTCGCGCGCAGAACCGCATGCAGCAGCAGATGCTCGACCGCATCCTGCGTTCCACCTGGCGCGGCAAGGCGCGACGCCATTCTGGCGACGTGCTCAACCGCCTGGAGACGGACGTGACGCAAGTGGTCTCATTTCTCACCGAGACCATCCCCGACACGCTCAGCAAGGTGCTGCTCTTCTGTGGTGCGTTCTTCTACCTGCTGCAGATGGACTGGCGCCTGGCAATTATCATCGTCCTGGCTATTCCGCTCTTCGCTCTCTTCAGCAAAATCTACATGCGGCAGGTGCGCCGACTGACACGCGAGGTGCGCAAGAGCGATTCCGTCGTCCAGAGCGTCCTGCAGGAGACTATCCAGCACCAGACGCTCATCAAGACGCTTGAAGACACCGACCATGCGGTCGATAGACTGGAGGACGAGCAGCGCAAACTGCGGCAGAATGTCGTGCGCCGCACGAAGTTCTCCGTCCTCTCCAACCTCATCCTCAACTTGGGCTTCTCGCTCTGCTACCTGGTGGCCTTCGCCTGGGCGGCAATACGCATGTCGGCGGGATCGCTGACCTTTGGTGGCATGACGGCTTTCCTGCAACTGGTGGCACGCATCCAGTCGCCTGCCCGCCAGCTGACGCGTCTCGTCCCGGCTTTCGTCGGCGTGATGACGGCAGCGGAGCGACTGATGGAACTGGAGGAGGACCCAACGGAGGAGCAGGGAGCTCCTCTGTGGATGGATTCCCCCTGTGGCATCCGCCTCCGGGAGGCAACCTATTGCTACGACGACGGCACGGAGAATGTCATCGACCACCTGTCCTTCGACTTCCGCCCGGGATCTTGCACGGCCATCCTCGGTCCAACGGGAGCGGGCAAGACGACGCTCGTCCGCCTGCTGCTCGCCCTGCTCTCGCCCAAGGACGGGCGTATAGACCTTTATGACGACAAGCGCGTGCGCCAACTCTCGCCCCGCACACGCTGCAACCTGGCCTATGTACCACAGGGCAACACGCTGCTGAGCGGATCCATACGCGACAACCTGCGCCTGGGCAAACTCAATGCCACGGACGAGGAGATGGAGAAGGCGCTACGCAAGGCTTGTGCCGACTTCGTCTTCGACCTGCCCGACGGCCTCAACACGGCGTGCACCGAACAGGGGGGCGGACTAAGCGAAGGACAGGCGCAGCGCATCGCCATCGCCCGTGCCTTGCTCCGCAACCGTAGCATCATGCTCTTCGATGAGGCTACCTCGGCCCTCGACCCCGAAACGGAGCGACAGCTCCTGGCCAACGTCCTCAAAGACTCGGACAAGACCATCATCTTCGTCACCCACAGAATGGCCGTCACGGACTATTGCGACCAGACGCTCACCATCGGCGGGGAGTAGCAGCCGCACTACCTCCTTGATTTTTCACCATGACTTTTCCTCCTTTCTAATTGAGTTGGAGGTAGATGGCAGTCATAAAACAGAGTGTTTATTTTCTGATATCTTGCAATCGAGTGGGAGGTAGAATGTTTCTATTACTATCATTTAATTGTTAGGTTCAGTCACGTTATCGACTATTGCACTACTATGGCGTCTGCTGACTTCTCACGGCAAGCTTTACTCCACTTCATTCGTAAAAGCAACTATTTGAAGCGTCCGTGAGACCTCCTCGGATAAGGGCATTGTCTTTCCATCTTATACCCACTTCATTTTTTCGCAAGCTCAAGAAAACTCCACCGACCGTTCCGAATAGCTATTGGGCTTTGGCTTGTATTGCAGTCTTACCCTCAGTCATATACCTTATATGAAGTTTCTGTCCGTTAGGTCAGATGTTTGCCGCCGGTTTCTTTCAGATTCCAACTCACGATGGACACCCTTGCCTTTGGCTATGTAATTTCCAGTATTAGGGCTTACTTGGGACTTGCACCCGTTAGACAATACTCGTGCCGAGCATACTAACAAAAGAATCTCACCCTTGATCACAGGATGAGATTCTAATTACCATATCGCTATTAATACGTTCCAACTATAAACTGTCGGTCGGTATTGTCTGTGTCCCAACGGGGTTCTATTTGTTGAGTGGACTGATACGAGCCTCACGCTGCTTGCGTGGTGCAGCCTTTCCATTGCTGATGAACGGACCAGTGTATGTGGCCTTGATAGACTTGCCCTTGTCTGTAACGAAGTCTGTAGAGATTGTATAATCTCCTGTCGCCTCATCCTTGCTGATTGTGATAGAACCGCTCGACACGAAGCCAAATGTTGCCATAACAGCTGGATTGTCCAAATACTGATAACATGTACCTACCTGGCCATATACTCCAGCACCCATAATCTTATAGTAGCCCTTAGCCACAGTGCCGTTTGCGCCATCTTCTGTCACAGGGAATGTACCCACGCGCGGTTTGCCATGACCATCATCTTCCATGAAAATCATGATGCGGTTGCGCTTGTACCATGAAGCTCCCTCTGCATAAGGATTGCCGCCATCCATTATTTCGAAACAGACACCGTCAAGGTCGTATGGAGAGGCATAATCGCAAGTGAACTCGAGATCTCTGTCAAGGTTTGGTCCGGTATAACCCTTGAAAGTTTTGTCCCTATATACGCTGCAAACTCCGGTATATGTTACGGCTACACACTCGTTGTTCTGCAATTGTATCTTAGCTATCACCTTGTAAGTACCGTCTGCATTCTTCTCTATCGTAAGAGTAGCCTGGTTGAACTTCATGCCCTCACCTGTATAGTTGGTCTCTGACTGGTAGTTGGAATACTTATCCAACTCACACTGGCCATCCATTGTCATGTCAGTGGGATTTCCATCAATATAATATGTATAGGTACCAGGCAGAGGCATCGGTTCGGTTGTGCCGTCGGCTGTTTTGCAGTGTATGCTGAAGCTATAGATCTTGCCGTTACCTCTCGGGTTGATGCCATCGTGCGGACAATCACCCAGACGGATTACGAAGTTCTGATAGCCAAGAGAGGCATAGTCTCCCCAATAATCCACATCGAAGAAATTCGACGTTTCATTCTTGTATTCAAGCGAACTGGTCTTCACCATCTGCTTTGAAAGCACAGTGGACAATCCATACTTATCGAATGGCAACGCCATAATATAATAATCAATTCCCGACTTCAGGTTGTTGAACTCAAATTCTGTGCTCTCCGTAAAGTTCCCCGAAGCATTTTTTTGGATATATTCCACAAGGTCCTCATTGGAATCGGCCGGTATCGCTCCAACAAGATATGACGTGCAGTTGTCCGGCATAGTAAACTTCACCTTGCAGCCATTGTTACCCACATTCAATATAGATATTTCCACTTCCTTGTTCTCCACATAGTCGAAGGTGATGTCGTCAAGCTCGCCCACTGAATAGGTCTTCAGAATCTTATCGCCCTTGTGGAAGACCATTCTGTTCGGATTGCGCTCCTGCGCAAAAACTGCCGTGTTGCACATGAACAATGCGATAAACGCAATGATATAATAACGTATTTTCATTTCTTTTCCTTGTTTTTATTTTACGATGAATTTCATTGAATAACCCTTGATTTTCAGAATATACATGCCTTTGGGCAGGTGGCTGACGTTTATCTGTCCGCCGTTCCATGCGCTGATCCTGCCATGCATGTTTCCACTTAGATCATAAAAAATCACGTCGGTTTTACCTTCCGTCCAACCGTCCACATAGATGACCCCGTCTCTGTATGCCACAGTGAGGTGCTTCGCCGTGGCGCTCTTAACTCCAGTTGGGTCCGCGATGAACCAGAGCTTCCGCACATCGGAATATGCCGACTTGGTCTCATTGTCACTACGGTCGATGATGCCTAATTCTGACTCATGGAATACGATCCTCTTCAGATCACTGATCTTGTAGTTCTTCGTACTCCAGTCCTTCATGACGACACACACCTGCGCATCGTCAGGGGATATGGCATGTGCGCCCAAGGCGAGGGAGCACAATGCTAGTCCCGCAAAAAAATTCTGTCTTTTCATATTCTTTTCAACGTATCAATTTCTTGCCATTGATGATATACATGCCCTTTGCCAATCCGTCAATCTGACTGCGCGAGGCATTCTTCATTACCAAAATACCGTCCATCGTATAAACGTTATTTGCCTCCTCGTCTGAAGGCATCACGTTCTTGATGCCCGAGGCTACGCCTACTTCCACATTGATGTCGCTATCAACTGTGAGCACCACACGGTATGTACCATCCTCCTGTGGTTCAACGGCAGTCATACCGTATTTGAGCGATTTGATCTTTGATGCACCGCTCGCTCTAAACGAGATTTCTGTGTCTTCGAGTGCCATGATCGACTGTGAGAAATCCGTTACAGGTACGATTCTGTCTTTCAGTACAACCAGTTCCTCGGCATTGCCTGTCACCTTGATATTTGTCATCACATTTGAAGGTGTTTTGGTGAAGAACACCTTCAACACGTCCATGTCCTCTGGGGTCAATGTATAGGTGGTTGAGCCATCATAATCGGGCGAAACGAGTTCGTCGTTTTTGTAGAGGCACATGCTTGTCACGCCATAAAAAGCAGCAGTCAGCGGAAGGTCGCCAGCATAGTACGCCACCGAAGTATAGCCCGTAGCCAGGTCTATCATGGTATAGTCCTTACGCTTTAGGAAAATTTTCGATGGCCTTTCAGCATCGTCAACATAGAACATCACAGTCTTGTCGCGAACTAGTTCTGTGGTTTTCACTGTCACCATCATGCCGTCTGTCACTTTCACGTTCACCTCGCTGTTGCCGTCTCGGTCCACGTAGTCTGTCGTTCCGTCGCTCACGCTCACGAGTGCATATCCATCCTTTGCCTTTACGGCGATGATCGGTGCAGATTCGGGCACCTCGATGGTGTTTTTACCCGTTACTACCTCTACATTGTTACCGTAATAGGAATAGCCTTTATATACTTCCACATGAGATGCGTCGTCGATGTCCAATATCGCACTGAGATTGCCTAACTTGCGTGCCACGATGTCCACCGTGGTAGGCCCTGTTACCATGAAGCTGTAGCTACCGTAGAAATCCACGCTGCTACCATTCACCTTGAAGGATTCAAGCGTGTAATCGTTTGTATTGCCCTCCACGTCAACCTGCGAACCAGCCTTCACCGTGAAGATGTCGTCCATGTAGTTTTCCACTTCTGTGCCGTTCACCTGGACTTTGGTTATAAAGCCCGCTGCCTTCTCGCTGAGATTGAACTTCACGCTGTAGTCCTCATCCGGGAAGCTAGCCTGGATCTCGATGATGTCGCCGTCTGCCACATCTACTCTATAGGTGCCATACGACGGCTAGACAGGCTCGGAGTTCTTCTTCACACTGTAGAGAGTTGCGGAAGACTCCTTGGCAGAAATGGCAAACGGAGATTCCACATCAGGAACGAATTTCACATTGTTCTCGCCTGTCACGAGGGCAACCGTAGTATATGTTCCCGACAGTCCGAGGGTCACTTTGGAGGCATCGTCCACTATTACCTTGCACGTTGCCGTACGCACGTCATCGAGCGGACTGGTTGTCACTACCCATTTTGCGTCTGTATGGGTGGCCTCGTCGAGACCGATTATGCAGCTCGTCAGCGAGCTGATGGTTTCGGCCGTGCTACCGTTCATCACCGACTTCAACACATAGCCTGTGTTAGCGGAGAAGTAGAGACGGTCGCCGGTCTTCACATCGAACGCATTGTCTCCATTCGACAATGCCAGCTTGGACGAGCCCAAATACACTGTAACTCTAGACGCATCATCAACATTAACAGTAATGTTGAAGGCATTGGCCTTCAGCGATGCGATAATCACAAACAAGAAGACCAGAAAGTAATTGATTTTTTTTATAATTTTAAGACGAATAAATATTAAGACGTTGGATGAACGATGGTGTTTTATGGCCGGTCAGCATGTCATATTTAGCTTGCAATCTTAGCAGGGGTTCCGCATCTATATCGAGTGCTGCGGACAACAGAAGAGCCAATTGCGTGTTCAAGGCTCTTTCGCCGTTCAACACTTCGTTGAGTAAAGAACTGGACACGCCGATTTCGTGAGCTAGTTGCCTTTGGGATATCCCACGACAATCTATCTCGTCCTTTAGGACTTCACCTGGGTGCGTTGGCTCAAACGGCTTAAGTTCATTGGCTATTGCTCCCTTGTTTTTTACCATTTTTTCCTCCTTGTTTTGATTTATATTGATAACTTTACGGGGTTATATCGCAGAAGAAGTTATATTCTTATCTTTGACAAACTCCTCAAGATCTGTTTATATTGGTCATTTACTCTTATCGACAAAAGACCATCTTTGTTACCACGAAAATACTCATAATACAGCAGTCATTATTTTGCTAGTCCTAGAACCCCTTCTTGACTCACCATCAATTCTATGATCTTGCGATGAATCTTGACTATGAAGGTTGACAACGATGCCGCTTGTCATGAGCTTTGTCATCAACATACAATTCCTTTAGATACTGTTTTCTGAATCTTAGTTGAATGTATATAGATTGTCCTCGGCTGCAAAGTTAATAATTTAAGCGAATATTCACAAAATTTGCAAGCTTTTTTTTATCCGAGCCCATAAAAAAGAAGTTCATTCCATATTTAGGGTTCACCTTACCGAAAACAATCTTATTTCTTGCTTTGATTGTTTTCCTTAATCTGCAGACAGTATTGACACAGCGCCCCCCTATTTCTCGGTTCCGGGCTAACCAACAAACGCCCCATACCACAAAGATCTGTTACGATGGCCTTTGTCGTATGGGGCGATAGATGGTTTGCTATTATCTTATCCCACCTGGCTGCCGGGCTTCACCCCACGCAGGAGGGAGGTGACGGCGAGGCTTCCATCGAAGTCGAGGGCAGAGAGGATCATGCCACAACTCTCGATGCCCATCATTTTGCGGGGCGCGAGGTTGGCGATGAAGAGCACGTCCTTGCCGATCAGCTCCTCGGGCTTATAGTACTTGGCGATACCCGAGAGGATGGTGCGGTCCGTGCCCGATCCGTCGTCGATGGTAAACTGCAGGAGCTTGTTGCTCTTCTTCACGGGGTGGCAGTCCTTGACGTGACCCACACGGATGTCGAGCTTCTCCCACTCGCTGAAATCGACGTTCGGCTTGATCGGTGCCGCCTTGTAGTCGGCAGCAGCCTTCTCGGCCTCGTTGGCCTTCTTCGTGGCAGCGAGCTTATCGAGCTGCTTCTGGATGACCTCATCCTCGATCTTCTCGAAGAGCAGGTGCGGCTCGGCCAACTGATGGCCCGGCTTCAGCAGTTCCGTGCTGCCCAGGTCCTTCCAGTCGAAACTGTCGAGACGGAGCATTGCGCGCAAGTCCTTGCTGGAGAACGGCAGGAAGGGCTCAAAGGCGATGCTGAGGTTGGCAACGAGCTGCAGCGAGATATAGAGCACCGTCTTCACACGGTCGGGATCCGTCTTCCATACCTTCCAGGGCTCACACTCCGTGATATAGCGGTTGCCGATGCGGGCGAGGTTCATGGCCTCCTTCTGCGCCTCACGGAAGTGGAATCCGTCGAGGAGCTGCTCCATCTTGTCCTTCACGTCCTTGAATTCCTCCACGGCCTTGCGATCGACATCGAGGAAATCTCCCGGTGTGGGCACCACGCCGTTCCAGTATTTCTTCGTGAGCTGCAGGGCGCGGTTGACGAAGTTGCCATAGATAGCCACCAGCTCCGAGTTGTTGCGCTCCTGAAAATCCTTCCACGTGAAGTTGTTGTCCTTCGTCTCGGGGGCATTGGCCGTGAGCACATAGCGCAGCACGTCCTGCTTGCCCGGGAAATCGACGAGATACTCATGGAGCCAGACGGCCCAGTTGCGCGACGTGGAGATCTTGTCGTTCTCCAAGTTGAGGAACTCGTTGGAGGGCACGTTGTCGGGCAGGATATAGCCTCCGTGGGCCTTGAGCATGGTGGGGAAGATCAGACAGTGGAAGACGATATTGTCCTTGCCGATGAAGTGGACGAGGCGCGTCTCCGGATCTTGCCACCATTTCTCCCACGATCCCCAGCGCGCGGGGTCGGCATCGCAAAGCTCCTTGGTGTTGGAGATATAGCCGATGGGGGCGTCAAACCATACGTAGAGCACCTTACCCTCGGCACCCTCCACGGGCACGGGGATACCCCAGTCGAGGTCGCGTGTCATGGCGCGGGGCTGCAGGTCCATGTCGAGCCACGACTTACACTGGCCATAGACGTTGGATCGCCACTCCTTGTGACCATCGAGGATCCACTCCTTCAGCCATTGCTGATATTGGTTGAGCGGCAAATACCAGTTTTTCGTGGGCCGCTTCACCAGTCCGTGTCCGGGGTTGTTCTTGTTGGTCGGATTGATGAGTTCCTCGGGAGAGAGCGTGGCGCCACACTTCTCACACTGGTCGCCGTAGGCGCCCTCGGCACCACAACGGGGGCAGGTGCCGACGATGTTGCGGTCGGTCAGAAACTCGCCCGTCACCTCGTCGCAATACTGCTCCTCGGTGATCTCCTCCAGCTTGCCGTCGTCATAGAGCTTGCGGAAGAAGTCGGAGGCAAACTTATTGTGGATGGAGCTGGTCGTGCGACTATAGATGTCAAACGAGATACCGAACTTCTCAAACGAGTCCTTGATCAGGTTATGATAGCGATCGACGACCTCCTGGACGGTGATACCCTCCTTGCGGGCACGGATCGTGACGGGCACGCCGTGCTCATCACTTCCACCGATGAAGACCACATCCTTTTTCTTCAGTCTGAGATAGCGGACGTAGGTGTCTGCCGGCACATAGACGCCTGCCAAATGGCCGATATGCACGCCGCCATTGGCGTAAGGCAGGGCCGCAGTCACCGTAGTGCGCTTGAAATTCTTTTCCATATTCATGCTTGGTATTTTGTTATCTGAATGCAAAAGTACAAAAAATCCACTACATAGATGTATTGAAGCGGACAAATTATAATTTCAATAGTTGATTTCAAAAAATCTTTGGTGACCTATATGATGATGTATTATACCATTTCGTATCGTGTTTATATCGCGCCACGGCTATTGAAGGACTAATGCCCCTTGACCCTGCGGCTTGTGCTATCGTCTTCGCTATCTTATAAGGCGACAAGCTATTACAACCAACGCTCATCATTTCATTCCACACCTTATCTGGGATCAACATTTGGCGCGCAAACTCATTAGCTTCTCTTTCTCTTGGGTCATTGGAGTATAAACCATCAATAGAAATAAAAGCTGTTTGGTCGCTACCAAAATGCCTGTCGATATGACAGAGCTCGTGCAATATATCAAAGGCCAATTTATCCATATCATTATAGCGATAGGTCACGGTGATAACAGGATGCTCATTGACTATGGTCGAGAAAGCGTCTATAGGTGTTTTATCTATTTTTTCGACATGGATATACTGGATACCATAACGATTAAGAAGTTCTTTTATGGCACCAACAGACAAACACCCTCGGTTGGCCAATTCTGAAAGATCACATGCAGCCTTCTTCGCATTCCCTTCATTGTATTTGGTCCGCAACCCTGGAGTTTTATCTATCTCGATTTTATTGAGTATCAACCATGTCAGCATGTTCTTTTCATCTATTTGCACCTTCTCACTGTGTTTGTACAAACCAGCCACTTGCAGCCGTAGGTGTTCAGCAGAAAGCAAGTCGAAAGACAACATGCCCTTGAGTTGCGCTACACGGTCCACGCATGGCATCAATGACATATCCAACCTTTTGTACAAAGCCTTCAGGTTAAACATATCACTACATGCGTTCTCAAAGTCTAAGGCCTTCAGCTCTTCATTCTTTTTCTCTTCTATGGCCTTACAATCATATAGATAGCCGGCGTGTAGACTCATCCAGTTTGTGTAAGAAATACCAAGTGCTTTTTCCAATTTGATAGCCAGGCCTTCATTAAGATTGCGTTTGCCCTTAATAAACTCATTGAGATGCGTGGGTTGGACGCCAATGGTTCGGGCAAAATCTTTTTGCTTAATACCTCGTTCCAGCAACTCCTCGCGCAAGACTTCTCCCGGATGGATAGCCCTTGCTGGAACTAATCTGTTACTTTTTGTTGCCATAATGGGTACTGTCTATTTCTATTATCACTCCAACTGCTCGAATATAACCATCTACGAGTCTTTTATTTTTGCACAATTGCTTGTATTTGCGATCCTTCGTTTTACCAGTTTCATACAGTTCGGACAACGCTTCATCTTTGAAAGTTATCTTCATTTAGGTGAAATGCTTTTACTGTGCAAAGGTAACATAAAATTCCCAGTCTTGGTAATTTTCAAGGATAATAATAAAGACGCATGGTGATTTTTAACATTTGCTCACCTATGACACGCAAGAATCGTGGCGAATGTTTTTATATACCTATCTATCGACACGTTATTTGACGCCAACGGGGACGTTTCTCCCTTGTTCCTTCCTTGCTCCTCCTATCGACCTCGTATCAAACCCACATCGCTTACGTATTGTTTCCGTATTGTTTCCGCTTCCGGAAGCGAGAACGATAGGAGAACGAT